>Ga0208330_1000104_pt1 | contig 49334 bp, 39 predicted proteins | sample DeeseametaMP1896_FD_184180 | JGI IMG/M metagenome (GOLD analysis project Ga0208330, IMG submission 184180) | Marine microbial communities from the Deep Pacific Ocean - MP1896 (SPAdes) | ecosystem: Environmental > Aquatic > Marine > Oceanic | place: East of Hawaii, North Pacific Ocean | collected... | reverse complement strand
TCACCGGCCAGCGCGTCAAGCGGACGCGGAGACGGCAATCGATGCGGATCACCATCGGATAACCACTGATCGATCCCCGCCAGACGATCGGGCAGATCCGTGCACTGCCACCGAAGACGCGGTAGCGCCGCAGTGAAATGCAGGGCGTGTTGTCCGGTGCCGCTGGCGATCTCCAGCACCCGCTCATCGCCCTGCAGGTGCCGTTGCAGAACCTGCAGAATCGGCCCCTGATTGCGTTCGCAGGCCGGCGCGAACGGCCGTTCCGTCATCGCCGGCATGCGCATCAGTCCTTGAGCGTGAAGCCGAGTTTCATCTTCACTTGCCAGTGACCAACATCGCCATTGTCGATCCAGCCACGCAGTTCACTGACTTCAAACCACTTGAGCGCATCGACATTCTTGGATGCGCGCTTAATGCCCGTGCGCACCGCATCCTCAATGCCGTCATGCGAAGAACCGACGATTTCTATGATCTTGTAGGTGTGGTCACCTTCCATAGCGAACGTCCTGCTACAAATGGATGACCACCCTAACGCGTGATTCTCGCAGACCCAAGAACAGGGGCGGCGCCACGAAGGCGCCGTCTGCTTCCCATACCCTGCGGCGGAATCAACTGGGGACGTCCGGCCGCCGGCAGTAGATCCTGCCGACGTACGCCTACGAGGCCGGCGCCTTCGCGGGCCGTGATGCCAGGTAGTCTTCACCCGGATCGGTCTGATGCGCGGTGTTGGTGACATCGGTCAGATCCAGCTCGATGCCGTTGCTACCCGGCGTTGACGGCGTACGGTAGGCGCGCGCCAGGGTGCTTGGCGCCGGCCGGTCCGGCGAATCGACCACTGCGTCGGTACCAATGTGATACCACTCGCCGGTCGCGTAGTCGGGCGCCAAGTCCAAAAGAATCCAGCCCTTCTGATCGAGGTTGACCCACTGCAGATGCCGGTTGGAGGCGCGCAAAACATTGGGCAGGTCTCCGGGAATGGGCAACCCCGGAGAGGTCACCGATGGCCCGACGAACTCCACGGCGATGGGCGTGGGCGCCGGCAGCGCGTCCGGGTTGGGCGTTACATCGAAGGCCCAAGAAGTGTGGATGTCGCCGGTGATGACGACCACGTTGTCCACCGCCGAGGCATCGGGGTTGTCCGAACCATCCGGATTGTTGCCCTGCAGGACTTCGTAGAGGCGCTCCTGGCTGGTCGGGTACCCGTCCCAGGCGTCGGTATTGAGATACGTTGGCGGCACTGCCACGGCATTCGGCGTCACCCGCAACTGCGAGACGATGAGCTGGTTGCCCAGAATCTTCCATTTCGCCGTCGACGTGCGCAGTTGCTCGTGAAGCCAGGCTTCCTGATCGGGGCCGAGAATGTCGCGATGGGCCGTGGTATCGCCACAAAGGGGGTCGGCGCTCATGTAGTCGCGCACGGCTTCCCGTTGAAACGGTGCGCCTGCGTCGGATTCGTCATCACGCCCCCACAGGCGCGTGTCGATCATGATGATGTCGGCGAAATTGCCGGCCGAGTACTTGCGCCAGGTCTTGCCGAGCGCCGGCGCAAACAACTGCCCGGCGGCGACGACGTCGTCCGACACCGGGCGGATCGGCATCCACTCGAAGTAGGCCTGGATCCCGAAGCTCTTGCGCTCGTACCAGTTGCCCTCACCCCCTTCGTCGATCGCGCCTTCGCTGTGATTGTTGGCCGTACACTTGCGGGAGTTGTCGGTGGTCTCGTGATCGTCCCAGACGGTGATCCAGGTGAACTGGCGATGCAGTTCCGCCAGATCGGTTTCCGCCTTGTGCAAGGCATGCCGGCGGCGGTAGTCGTCCAGCGTCAGCATCTCGTTCGGCGGATCGACATCGCGAGTATCACCGTACTCGCCGTTGCCGTACTCGTAGATGTAGTCGCCCAGATGAATGATCAGGTCGATGTCGTTGCGATCGGCAATTTCCTTGTAAACGTGGAAGTAGCCATGCGGGTAGTTGGAGCACGACACGACGGCAATGCGTAGCCGGTTCTCGGTCTCCGCATCCCAGTCCGGCAGGGTTTGCGCGCGCCCGATCACCGAGTCGTGCCCCAGCGCGCTGAAGCGGTAGTAGTACGCGGTGTATGGCGACAGACCGATCGCGTCGACCTTGACGCAGTAATCGTTGGCTTCGCGCGCGATCGTGGTGCCGCCGGTCACCAGTTCGGTGAGCTCCGGGTCGCGATAGGCGGACCAGCTAACGGTGACATCGCCGGGAATGAAGTTGCCGTCCAGATCAGTCGGTGTCACCCGGGTCCACAGCAGAACGCTGCTGCTCGTCGGGTCGCCGCTGGCCAGGCCGTGCTTGAACGGGTCCTGGACCTCGACGCCCGGCAGGGTGACGCGGTTCGCCGGCGCCGATGACTGACCACAGCCGGCCACACCCAAAACGGTGCCCGCGGCACCCACTGCTGCCGTCGAACGCAAGAAATCTCGACGGTTGAAACCCCGATCAGATGGCATGACGCCCTCCCCATAGTCCAGCCGACTAGTATGCCGGCGCTTGTTGTCATTTCTGTGTCATGCTCTGCCGAGCGGTGCTGGCCCGCTTCCGGAACTTGCCTTTCCCGGCAAGTGTCTCCATAAAAGCGACGTCGGCGGTGCCGATACCATTTCCAATGAGGGACGTGTGCTGATGCATTCTTCTTATGACATTGCGGCCTCCAGGCCCCAATCTGCGCTGCAAACCAACAAGGTGCTGCGCAACACCTACATGCTGCTGTCGATGACGCTGCTGTTCAGCGCCGTGATGGCCGGTCTATCCATGGCTCTGAACGTACCCTACGGCGCCGCGTTGCTGTGCTCGCTGGGCGCGCTGGGCATCATCTGGTTCGTGATTCCGCGCACCGCAGAATCCTCCAACGGGCTGCTGGCCGTATTCGCCTTCACCGGTCTGCTCGGCTTCGGACTGGGCCCGATACTGAACATGTACCTGACCGGTTTCTCCAATGGCGGTCAGATCGTGATGATGGCGATGGGCCTGACCGGGTTCACCTTTGTCGGCCTGTCGGCCTACGCCGTGACCACGAAGAAGGACTTCAGCTTCATGGGCCACATGCTCATGGCCGGCATCATGGTGGCCTTCGTTGCCAGCATCGGCGTGCTGGTGGCCTCGCTGTTCGGTTTCTACTGGCAGCCGCTGGGCCTGGCGATCTCTGCCCTGTTCACCATCCTGATGTGCGGGCTGATCCTTTATCAGACCGGCGAGATCGTGAACGGCGGCGAGACCAACTACATCCTCGCGACGACCACCCTTTATCTGTCGATCTACAACCTGTTCACCAGCCTGCTGCACATTCTTGGCGTGAGCATGGGCGAGGATTAGTCCTCAAGCCCACGGAAACCCAACGGCCGCCTTCGGGCGGCCGTTGTCGTTTATTCAGCCCATTCGTTCGGAACCCACCACCCTGGCGCGCAGGCCTGGGTAGTAAAGCAGCAACGCCGCTGCGCGGAACACGACGTAGCAGACGAACGCGGCCCACAGGCCCGTGTTGCCGGCCGCTCGGCTCCACCAGATCGCGACTGCGAGAAACCCGGTCGCGGACAGGACTGACGCATTGCGCATCTGCGGCGTGGCGGTGACACCGATGAACACGCCATCCAGCTGAAACGCCGCGAACGAGAGAGCTACATAGGCGGCGGCCCAGGGAAGATAGGTGCCGGCCACGCTGCGGACGGGCGCGAGGTCCGTCAGGCCCGCGATGAGTGCATCGCCGCATAACCAGAGCACGGACGCCAGCGCCACGGCGGTACCCAGCGCCCAAACCGTCGAGCGCCGCACCGCCAGATCGAAACGCTGTCGATCACGGCCTCCATAGGCGGCGCCGACCTGGGATTCCGCCGCGAATGCAAAACCATCGAGAAAGTAGGCACTGAAGGTCACGAACTGCAGCAGCACGTGATTCGCGGCCAGCACCTGATCACCGAACCGAGCACCTGCATTGGTGAACCAGGCGAAACAGACCAACATCAACAAGGTGCGAATCATGATGTCGCGATTCGCGCGCAAAGCGCCCGCCAGCGCGGCCGTCTGACGAATGCGCGCCCAGGGCCAAAAAGCCTCGGCATCAGCTTGGCTGGCTCGCAGCCTGCGCACGAGCAACCAGCCGCCGAGACCGAACGCCAGCCACTCGGAAATTGCCGTGCCGAGCGCGACACCTTCCACGCCCCAGTGCAGAACGCCGGCGAACAGCAAGTCGAGTAGGATGTTCAGGCCGTTCATGACCAGTTGGATCAACATCAACGTGCGGCTGAGCCCCTGGCCGATCAACGATCCGCAGATGACGAACAGGCCCAAGGCGGCCGGCATGCCCCAGATTCGAATCTGCAGATATGCCGCGGCACCGGACTCCACCGGGCCGCTGGCCTCGAAAATCGACATGACGATTCGAATCAGTGGCCATTGCAATGCAAGCACGATCATCGCCAGCAGCAGGCCCAGCACCAGATTGCGGGCAAGGCAGGCGCGCACCTCGGCGGAATCGTCGGCGCCGACAGCCTGGGCGGTGAAACCGGTGGTTCCCATCCGCAGGAAACCGAATCCCCAGTAGATCAAGCTGAAGATCAACGACCCCAGCGCAATGGCGCCCAGATCGGCCACCTGCCCGAGGTTGCCGATCACCGCGGTATCGATCAGGCCCAGCAAGGGTGCAGCAATGTTGGCGAGCACGATGGGCCACGCGATCGCGAACAGGCGACCGTAACTGGGGACCGCACCCGCGTTTGCAGCTTGAGCAGACATGAGAGACCAGGCCACCACGGCAATGCGAAGCCGCGCAGCCTACCGGCTCGCGTCTCAATCGTCTTGTCCGCCGCTCAGCCGAATCCGCGGCTGGCCGGTTTGCGCATCGACGCCGCCGATGAAGAGCACCGCCCCTGCGATCTGTTCGACGCGCACTAGCCAACAATCACCGGCATAATTGTTGGTTAGCGCGCCGCGGCTCACGCATCGCGGCGCGGGGCATGCGTGAGGGCTGGACCGGGCGGTCCGTCAGGCATGCGCGACGAACAACGACAAGACGCCTGGCCAGACTATAGAGAGACGACGATGTTGTTCAGCCTTCAAGTCCTGTTCTACCGCTTCTACATGTTCCTGTTGAAGACCTCGATTCGTGTGCTGCCGTTTCGCGAACCTCGGTTGTTCACCGGTGCGGATTCCGCCTTGGCCCTGTGTGATGCGCTGTCCACAGACGGCACCCGACGTCTGATGATCGTGACCGATGCAGTGCTGGTGAAGATCGGGCTCGTCGAACCCTTGCGTCAGCGCCTGGAAGCCGCCGGAATCACGGTGACCGTCTTCGATGGCGTGGAGCCGGATCCCAGCGTTGCGCTGATCGAGCAGGGCCTGCAGCAACTCAAGCGCGACCAGGCCGACGCGATCCTCGCCATCGGCGGCGGTTCCAGCATTGATGCCGCAAAGGTCATCGCTGCGCGCGCAACCAACAACAAGGCGATCCGCAAGATGGAGGGCCTGTTCCGGGTCTTCCGTCGCCCGCTGCCGCTGCACGTGATTCCGACCACCGCTGGCACGGGTTCCGAGGTCACCATCGCAGCGGTTGTGTCCGACCCCGAACGTCAGAAAAAGATGTCGATCATCGATCTGAAACTCGCGCCGGTAACGGCCTGCCTGGACGGCAAACTGATGGCCGGCCTACCTCCTGGCGTCACCGCGGCAACGGGCATGGATGCGCTCACCCACGCCGTCGAGGCCTATATTTCGCGGAATGCCATGAAGCGGACGGATGTCTACGCCGTCGAGGCGACCCGCCTGATCATGGAGCATCTGCCCCAGGTCATGGACAACGGCAATAACATCGAATCCCGCCAGCAGATGGCGTTGGCCTCGTACAAGGCCGGCATCGCCTTTACGCAGGCCGGCGTCGGTTACGTCCATGCGATTTCCCATAACTTTGGTGCGCGGTACCACACGCCGCATGGCCTGGGGAACGCCATCGTGCTACCGCATGTGCTGGAATTCTCCAAGACTGCCTGTGCGGATCGCCTGGCGGATCTCGCCCGCGTCAGCGGCCTGGACAGCGCCGGCGCCAGTGACATGGAACTGGCCGAACGCTTCATTCATCGCATTCGCGAAATGAACGCGCAGTTCGGCATTCCGACCGGTCTGGAGGCGCTGGAGGACAAGGACATCCCGGCTATCGCCAAGGCGGCCATGGCGGAAGCGCACCTCACCTACGCCGTGCCTCGCTACATGGATCGCCCCACCTGCGAAGCCTTCATCCGCACCATCAAGCTACCGCCACAGCCCTCCGAGGATGCTGCCCGCGCTGCCTGAACGTTTTATGACCATCGCGGACAAAGCCCGCCTGTGGCGGCGGCCGCCGCCACTGCTCCACATACTTATCCACAGATTCTGTGGAAAAGCGGAACCGCTCACGGCGGTGTTCTGCGGCAGGCGCTCTACTCGGTGCTCTGCCGCGGGTTGTCCCGAAGTAAGCTGAAGATTTCCTGGTTCGCGGAGAGCAGCATCGTGGTGCTGCCCTCGCAGATCGGCTGCGACGCGTACTGCGGCGAACCAAACCAGACGTGGCCAGCGGAATCGACGGTGTTGAGTTGAACCACGCGATCGGCCGCACAGCCCGCGAGCGTGCGGCGTTCCAGTTCACCGGTACCCGTCACAACATCGCTACTCGCATCGGCGCACTGGTTGGCGGCCCGCATCTGCGCGATTGTGTCGGACACCGGAGGGCGCTCATCGTTGATCACGCCCGCTCCCTCGCCGCCCTCGAACGGCGCGCAGGCATCTTGCAGGCCGTGAAAGTGGATGACGCTCACTGGTTGACTGGGCGCGCATGCGAACAGCGTCGTTGGCGGGTCGGTAGAGAGATCTTCATTGACCAGATAGGCCGCCGATGCCGCCACGTGGGTAATGCGGTCCGACAATTGGCAACCCAGCCGGTACGCCATCATGCCGCCGTTGGAGTGTCCCGCCGCTGCCACACGCGAGGCATCGATTGAGGCCCGCGACTCGACACGGTCGATGATCGCCCCGATCGCCCCGACGTGATCGACGTTATCGCGCTGCGCGGCGCCACAGCAGTAACCGGCATTCCATGTCAGCAGATCGTTATCGGTCGCATAGCCGTTCACTCGGATCACCGCGATCCCTTCGGCTTCGGCGTCGGCCTGAACCTGTGCCGATTGCTCGAAATCATCAGCGCTGCCGCCCCCGCCGTGCAGACTGACGATCAGCGGCACCGGGTTATTTGGCTCCGCCGCGGCCGGCACGAACACGGAAAACGTATGCGTCACGCCATTCAGCGTGATCGAATCCGCGCTCTGCCCCACCGGATACGGGCCGACACCGCCGCCGCTGGTTTCGTCACCGCATGCTCCGAGCAGCAGGGTCACCAGGATGACGCAATGGGCAAGAACACCACGGCACCGGCGGACAGCCGGCCGAGACATTCGATGCGGGTCAATGGCAAATGCGAGAATCTGGGTCATCGTATTCAAACAATCCATGTAGTGAAGGGAGACGACATGCAGCCGGCTGATTACTGCGACAGCAACCTGACAACCACTCTGACCGCACTGGAAGCCGGAACGCTCACCAGCGAAGCGCTGACACAGGCCCTGCTCGACCGAATCGCCGAGCGCAACCCGGCTATCAACGCAGTCGTCACGATGCAGGCCGAGTCCGCGCTGGCACGGGCGCGGCAGGCTGATCACGACCGCGCCGCCGGCCAAGTCTGGGGACCGCTCCATGGCATCCCCATGACCATCAAGGACGGATTCGAAGTCCTTGGCATGGTCACGGCTAGCGGCTCTCCCAGTCTGAAGCAGTATCAACCCAAAGAGAATGCCGTCGCTGTCCAGCGTCTGATAGATGCCGGCGCAATCATTGTGGGCAAGACCAACGTGCCGCTTTATTGCGGCGACTTCCAGTCTTACAACGCTGTTTACGGCACCACCAATAATCCCTGGGACACCAGCCGCTCACCGGGCGGCTCCAGCGGAGGGGCGGCAGCCGCGCTGGCGTCCGGCATGACGCTCGCCGAACTCGGGAGCGATATTGGCGGGTCGATTCGCAATCCAGCACATTTTTGCGGCGTCTACGGTCACAAGCCATCGCAGGGCATCGTACCGACCCGCGGCCACATCCCCGGCCCGCCCGGGACCAAGGGTCAGACCGACATGGTCGTCGCAGGCCCCATGGCACGCAGCGCGGCGGATCTGCGCCTGCTGCTGGACGTGCTGGCCGGCCCCGACGCGCTCGACGACGAAGGCTGGCAACTCGACCTGCCTGACTGCCGCTGGGAAGCGGACGAGTTTCGGGTGCTCTGCTGGTTCGATGATCCGACCTGCCCGATCGACACCGGCTACCGTACGCAGCTGCGCAACGCCGCCTCCGCACTTCGGGGCATGGGTGCAACAGTCACCGATACACCACCGGATGAGCTGCAGCTTAGCCAGTACTACCCGCTGTATATGCGGTTGCTTGCCGGCGTCATGGGCGGCGGCCTGCCGGCCAATCTGTTCAAACAGATGCAATGGGCTGCCCGGATAGGGAAGCTCACCGGCAAGACCCGCCCCGACACCGTGCCAGGCTACGCCGCTGCCGCCACACAAAGCCACCGGGAATGGTTACGCGACAACGAACTGCGACACCGATTGCGACACCAGTGGCAAACCCTGTTCGAGTCCTATGATGTCGTGTTGATGCCCGTCACTCCGACGGCCGCCATGCCTCATCAGCAAGCAGGCAACCTGTTCAAACGGCGCATACAAGTTGATGGCGTCTCCCGCCCCTATGCCGACAATATGGCGTGGGTCGCCCCCGCGACCTTGCTGCATCTGCCGGCCACCGTGGCGCCAATCGGCGTCGCCGATAACCTGCCTGTCGGCGTGCAGATTGTGGGACCGTATCTCCACGACAAGCGGACGATTCGAGCAGCGGAGTTACTGCAGCAGACCATCGACCAAGTCGCTTGACGTCGTGGGCAATTAGTCACACAACGAAGATTTCACGTTTTGGACGCTAGCCTATCCGTGCTTGAACACGCATCACGGACATGGTTCGCCGCCTGTCCAGCTACTTTGGATCGCCCTGAATGAAATCCCTTCTGCTGCTCTCTCTGTCCGCGTTGCTGTGGACCTCTCCCCTCCTCGCCGCCGATACAGCGCCCGTATCGATCGAGAACTTCGCGAAATTACCCGACGTTCGGGCCCTCGCCCTTTCGCCGACGGGTGAATACCTGGCCGCCAGCGTTCCGCGCGGAAACCGCACCGGGATCATCGTGCTGCGCATCGACAAGATGGACGTCGTCTCTGCTCGCGATTTCGGTCCCGATACGCATGTGCTGGGACTGCAATGGGTGAGCGACACACGCCTCATGGGAGAGATTGGGGAAAACTTCGGTTCGCTGGAGCAACCATCGAGTGCCGGAGAATTATTTGCCATTGATGCGGACGGAACGACGTTCACGTATTTGATCGGTTTCCGGACACGCCGTCGTGATCCGTTCCGCGGTGCGGCGGGACTCCTGGACTCACTGACCCAAGACAAAGACTCAGCGGTCATCGTCACGCGCCCGTTTGACGTGTCCGATCGAACCTACCGACCCGGCTACGACAAACGCGCCTCGGCCGAAACCATCAACGTGGTGTCCGGTCGACGCGATAAAATCGTTGATGCTCCCGAAAAGGGGCCCGGCAGCTTTGTCACCGATTCCGACGGTTTCGTCCGCTTTTTCTCGGGCCTCGGCGATTCATCACTATCCGCCCAAACCTACCAGCGCTTGCCGGCTGAGCCGGGCCGCTGGAGCCCTGTCAGTCTGGCCGGGGTGGACAACATCGAGCCGATCTCCGCGACATCAGGCGCCGCCTTTGTGCGTGGCCAGGGCGAACACAGTACGACCTGCCTCTACGAAACCGACGCAGCTGTCTCCAACGCCAGCGTCCTCGCCTGTCGTGAAGATGTCGACCTGGGCTTCGTCGCCATGTCATCGGACGGCTCCCGCCCGATTCGCGCCTATTTTCAACCAGGACGGTTTGTCTCGGTCAACGTCGCGCCTGACTCATCCGAAGGCCGCTTGTTAGAGGCGTTGCAGAAACGCTTTGAACCGAATGTTCTGCTACCGCAGGGCTGGTCCAAGGATGGCAACCGGCTGCTCTTCACCGTTGCTGGCGACAAGGTTCCGGGAGAGGTCTTCCTGTTCGATCGCAAGGAAAAGCGGGCCCGCTTCTTGTTGTCGAGCCGTCGCTGGATCGATCACACGAAGATGGCCGAACGAAAGCCCATCGAATACGCGGCACGGGATGGCCTCACGATTCGCGGCTACCTGACGCTGCCGCCATCCTCAACCAAGCAGAAACGATTGCCGCTGGTGGTGTTGCCGCATGGGGGACCTATCGGGGTTCGCGACAGCTGGTTGTGGGAGCCCGACGCCCAATTGCTGGCAAGTCGCGGTTACGCCGTACTCCAGGTCAACTTCCGGGGGTCCGGCGGCTACGGCGGCGAATTCATCGAAGCCGGGAGGAAGCAGTGGGGCCAGGCGATGATCGACGACATCGTTGATGGCACTCGCTGGGCGATCGAACAAGGCTATGCCGATGCCAAACGCATGTGCATATACGGCGCCAGCTATGGTGGCTATGCCTCGCTGATGAGCGCCGTTCGTCAACCGGACCTCTTTCGGTGCGTGGTCGGTTATGTCGGCGTTTATGACCTGGAAACAATGGCCAAGAACACGGACATCACGCAGTCGAGCTACGGTCGCGAGTTTTTTGACGACTACATTGGCAAGAGCGCGGAGGAACTGCGCAGCCAGTCCCCCATGATGCGCCTGGCCGAGCTGAAGGCTCCAATGCTCATCGTCCACGGTGAAGAAGACAAACGAGCACCATTCTCCGAAGCCGAAGCTCTACGAGCCGCATTGGACCAGAAAAACCACCCGTACGAATGGATGACCCGCGAGAAGGAAGGACACGGGTTCTATGCGCTGGACAATCGCGTCGCCTTCTACGAGACCCTGCTCGCATTCCTGGGAAAACACATCGGTAATTGACGGTTCTTGAATCGGATGTCCGGATTGATTGACGTTTTACGTTTCTTATTCTGAAGCGTCCCACTTCACCGAGTCGGGGCGCTGCCAGCGTACTGTCTCGCCGCAACAGCGAAGCTGCTGCATGAGCGGGCCGGCACTCACAAACACGACTCCGATTGCACCATGAATAATTTCAAAGCTCGCTTCGCAGGCATCTCCCTTGGCACGGTCGCCCTGCTCTCCACATTACCGATTCACGCCGCCGAGGTTCTCCCGACGGAATTCTTTTCGAAATTCTCAGAATTTCACAGTGTTCAGCTATCGCCCAACGGCGAGCACATCGCGGTCACGATGCCTAGGGGCGATACGACCGGCATGGCAGTGCTCCGCACGGACACCCTGGAGTTGGTGACCGCTAGCCAGCTCGACAAGGACATGCACATCTTTGATGTCGAGTGGGTCGGAGACGACAAGCTCGTATCCGGAGTGGGATATCAGGAGTACCAGGCCGAGCAGCCGATCAATTACGGTGAAATCGTATCGTTCGGCGCCTCGGGCGGTGATTTGCGCTACCTGATGGGATACAAGGGTCGACCCGATACCAGCAAGATCCCTGGCACCGTCTACCTGGGCTGGAGCTACCTGAACAATGCGCTGGAGGATGATCCGAACAAGGTCTTGGTGTCGGCCTGCGCCTGGGCGTCGGGCGAACTCTGTCACTGGTCTTTGTACGAACTGGATACCGACAGTGGCCGCAGGAAACGCATTATTCGCGCACCGCAACTCGGGAGCGGATCGTTTGTCACCGACGCACAGGGTGGGATTCGCTACTTTGTCGGTGAGACGGAAAACCTCGTGGGCGTTCGCTTTTACACCTACGAGTCGAACGAACGAAGCTGGAGTCAGGTCGAGTTCAACGGAATTCAGGACGCATCCCCCGTGTCGTATGATCCGGACTCCAATCGGGTCTACCTGACCGCGGTCGGCGAAAACGGTCTACGCTGCCTTTACCGCACCACGTTCGCGTCTGATGAGGTAGATGAGGTCATCTGCCACGACACCGTGGATATCCATTCGCTCGACTTCAACGCAAAACGCACGCGCCCAATCCGGGCTCATTTCCAGAACGGGCGATTCGAATCTGTCAACCTCGCCCCGGACCTGGAAGAAGGCAGTCTCCTCGAGGCGATTGCGCAACGGTTCGATAACGCACTGGTGCGGGCCACGTCATGGTCGGACGATGGCAATCTGTTCATCCTCTACGTGTCCAGCGATCGGAATCCTGGCGCGTACTACCTGTTCAACCGAAGCGAGAAACAGGCGCGTTACTTGTTCTCCCGCCGCCAGTGGATCGATCCACAGCAAATGGCAGAACGCCGGCCGATCCAGTACGAGGCGCGTGATGGAACGCCGATTCACGGCTATCTGACGGTCCCGCCCGGCGCGGAACAGCCCTGGCCCCTGGTGGTTCTCCCGCATGGCGGACCATTCGGAATTCGCGATGGATGGCGCTGGGATCCCGATGCCCAATTCCTGGCCAGTCGCGGCTACGCGGTCCTGCAGGTGAACTTTCGAGGCTCCGGCGGTTACGGGCAATCGTTCCGTGACCTGGGCATCCGCAAGTGGGGCACGGAGATGATTAACGACATTACCGACGGCGCTCAGTGGGCGATCGAATCGGGCGTGACCCGCAAGGACAACCTCTGCATTTTCGGCGCCAGCTACGGAGGCTACTCATCGTTGATGAGTGCCGTACGCGAGCCAGACCTGTACCAGTGCGTGGTCGCATACGCTGGCATCTACGACCTTCGGACGCTCAACAGAAAGTCTGACACCGGGCAATTCAGCCGTGGTCGGAACTATATCGACGACTATGTGGGCGACTCTGACGATGAACTGCTGAAACACTCACCGATGACCTACATCGACGCGCTAAAAGCACCTGTGTTCATCGTGCATGGCATCAACGACGCCCGCACGCCCTACAAAGATGCAAAAACGCTACGTAAGGCATTGAAGAAAAGAGACATTCCGTACGAATGGTTTGTCCGTGACCGAGAAGGCCATGGGTTCCGCGACGTGACGAACCGGACGGACTTCTACAACGCACTCGCCGTATTCCTCGACAAGCATCTGGCGACCGGCGACTCAGCCACGAATTGACGCATCTGCGTCATGCGGCTCAGGCCTGCGTCACCCTCGGGTCTCCCGACGCCACCACAAAGGTGGCGTCGAGGGACTGTTCGTCGGTCAGGGCAGTCACCGTCGGAACCGTCCAGTACTCGACCTGCGTGCGGGTGCGGTCGACATCCACCACCAGATACCCGTTGCGCGTACCTTCGAAGTAGCGGCCGTGAATGTTGACCGCGAGCAATGCGCCACCCCCTCGGGTCAGCAGTATGTCCTCGAGGTCCCCGGTGCTGGTATCCGGCCCCAACGCCTGCGGGTCACCGGCGGAACTGATGGACGGCGCAACGAATTCGGCGGCGACCACCCCGCGGCCGGTTAACGGGTCGTAGACCAGCGGATTATTGGGGTCTCGCGTGACCTCGAAAACGATCGACGCATGCACGTCGCCGGTGAGCACGACGATGTTGTCCACGCCGCCCTGCTCGATCGCATCAAACAGGCGGTCACGGGCAGGCGCGTAGCCATCCCACTGGTCCGGATTGGCGAAGATGCTGGCACCCGCCGCTGCCGGCGCTCCGAGCAGTTTCAGCGGCGACATCACGACCTGGTTCCCCAGCAGCCGCCAGTGCGCGGCCGAACCCTGCAGGCCGTCGATCAACCATTGCTCCTGCTCGGCTCCCAGCATCTGCCGGCCTGGATCAGCAAAGTCACCGCTCTGGGTGAAAAAGTCACCCAGGCCCAGGTTGCCAGGCAACACTTCGTCACGACCGATGCGCCGGGTATCGAGCATGAACAGGTCGATCAGGTCCCCGAAGGCGAAGTTCCGATAGATGCGTTCCGGCGTGGCCGGGTCCGGGGACCGGATGGGCAGCCACTCCAGCGCCGCCTGCAAGGCATTCGCTTGGCGGACCTCGATCGGCCCATGAATCTGGGGATCATGGTCGTTGGGGTCGGCGCCGCCGCTCCAGGTGCCGTCCACCGTCTCGTGATCATCCCAGACCCAGATCATCGGATGCGCGGCATGCAGGGCCTGAAGTTCCGGTTCACGCCGATAGCTGGCGTAGCGGGCGCGGTAGTCATCCACGGTCACGACATCAATGGGTGGCACATGCGCGCGCACCGCGTCCCGGTCGGTCTCGTAGATGTAGTCCCCCAGATGCAGGAACAGGTCGATATCGTCGCGCTCGGCCAGACGCGCGTAGGCATTCCAGAGGCCACGCGAATAGTCGCCGCAGGTCGCCACGCCCAGGCGCACGCGCTCGGGCGAACCAGCCGGCAGGGTCTTGCCACGGCCAACCGGCGACAGGGCGTCACCCACCGCGAACTGATACCAGTAGGCCTGACCGGGCTGCAGGCCATCAACGTCGACCTTGACGGTGAAATCCCGCTCGCCATCGGTCACCACGTCGCCGCCGGTCACGGGACGGGTTAGGGCTGCGTCCTCGTACACGGCCCAGGCCACGGTCACCGAAGCCGTTTCGGACTCAGTTGTCACGCGCGTCCACAGCATCAGGCGGTCGGCGAGCGGATCACCCGATGCAACGCCGTGCAGAAAGCCTGACATCGTCGGTGGACCATCCCCCGGCTCGCCAGCGCGAAGGACATCAGACTGTCCGCAGCCCGGCAGCAGACTGGCGGCGGCGAGGGCGGCGCCAGCCTGCAGTACATCACGTCGATTCGGAGGTGCCATCGTTCCAGTCGTCCAAGTGTGATCATTCAAGGATAATGAGCTTGAATGAAACGCGGATGATGCCCAGCCATACTCGGCCTGCCACATCGTCCGTCGCTCAAAAAGGGGAACTCCTTGGCTTGGCTGACAGAACTGTTGGGCGATTTCGTGCCGGCGCTGATCGTGATCGCGATGATTGTCGTGACGCTGACCTGCCTGCATTGGTGGTTGCTGGCCAGGCGTAAGGAACTAGGCAACGAGGCCAGGCTGCCCCGGCAGTTAATCCTCGCCGGTGTCACCCTGGTGGGGCTGCTGGTGTTGATTCTGGCGCTGCCCATCTCCGACACGTTGCGCGGTCAGGTGCTGAGCTTTCTCGGCGTGCTGCTCACCGGCGTGATCGGCCTGTCTTCTACGACCTTCGTAGCCAACGCCATGGCTGGCGTGATGCTGCGAGTTGTGGGCCAGTTTCGGCCAGGCGATTTCATTCGCCTGCAGGATCAGTTCGGGCGGGTGACCGAACGTGGCCTGTTTCATGTGGAGATTCAGACCGAGGACCGGGACCTCACCACCTTCCCCAACCTGCTGCTGATCACCCACCCGCTGACCGTCGTGCATCGGGCCGGCACCCTGGTGTCGGCACAGGTATCACTCGGCTATGACATTCACCGGGCCGATGTCGAGGCCGCATTATCCGAGGCTGCGGAACAAGTCGGACTGAAAGACCCGTTCGTCCAGGTCGTTTCGCTGCAGGACTTTTCCGTGCTCTACCGTCTTGCCGGTTCGCTGGAGGAGGTGAAGCACTTGCTCACCGTGCGTTCGAATCTTCGCAAGGCGATGATGGATGCGCTGCATGGACGCGGCTTCGAGATCGCTTCGCCAACCCTGATGCTGCAACGCCAGCTGCAGCCGGATGCCGCCATCATCCCGAACACGCGGCACCTGCTGGATGACAGCGGCGCGGCCTTGCCCGATGCCGATGCCCCGGAGGCCAAGGTGTTCGACAAGGCGGATGACGCCGAAGCGCTGGAGCAGGCCCGTCAACGCCTGACCAGCCTGGATGCTGCAGCGGACAACCCGGAACGGGTCGCATTGGAACAGCAAATCGCCGACCTCGAGGCGCGCCTGAAAGCTCCCACCGAAGCGCCGGATCAGGCGGCCAACCCACCGGGTTAACACCCCCCAAACACGAAGACAAAGTGAGATACTAGGCGGTATGCCCAGATCTCGACATGCCCGCGGATTCGGCCGTTCCGCAGCGATACTGTTGTGCGCGTCCGCGTTACCCGCCTGCGTGCATCAGGTCGAACGCGGACCGACCGACAGCATCACGCTGCCGGCGCAGTGGACGACGCCCACCGACGCCGCTGAGACCTCCGGCGATCCGCGCTGGTGGATGCGATTCCAGCAGGCCGGTCTGAACGCGCTGGTGGCCGACGCTCTGGTCCGCAACCGGCAACTGCAGGCGGCACTGGCGCGACTGGATCAGTCCACCGCCATACTCCGCCAGCAAACGGCCGCGCTTTATCCGTCGTTGGAACTCTCCGGGCGTGCCAGCCGCGGCAAGAACGTGATCTTCATCGGCGATCAGCGGGTGCAGACCATCAACAACCAGTACAGCCTGTCGGCGAGCGCGGCCTACGAGGTCGACCTATGGGGCCGGGTCCGCCACGGCCGCACGGCGGCCCGCCTGGATGCGCAGGCCGCGGCGCTGGATGCCACGGCTGCGGCACACAGCATCGCCGCACAGGTCACCGAAACCTGGTTGAGCCTGATCGAAACGGAAGCGCGACTGACCCTGACGCAGTCCCAGGCCGAGCTGAACACGCGCTACCTGGAGCTGACCCGCCTGCGCTTCGAATACGGATCGGGTTCCATCGTCGGCATTCGGCAGCAGGAGCAGCAAGTGGCCGGCGTGCAAAGCCAGGCCCCGCTGCTGACGGCGCAGGCTGGCGTGCTGCGCAACCAGTTGGCGGTGTTGGCAGGGCATCCCCCCGGCAAGCTGCAGATCACGATTCCAGGCAGCCTGCCGCAACTCCCACCGCCACCCGCTGCCGGCCTGCCGGCCGATCTGCTGCTGCATCGCCCGGATGTGATGGCAGCCTATCGCCGGGTGTTGTCTGCAGATCACCGGGTGGGGATTGCCGTTGCGGACCGCTTGCCTGGCCTGCGCCTGACTGCCGACGGCGGCTATCAGTCGCAATCCACCGAATCATTGTTTGATGATCTGGTCTGGAGTGTGGCGGCCGGCATCGTCGGACCGATCTTCGACGCCGGGCGCCGCGCCGCCGAGGTGCGCCGCTCCGATGCCGTGCTACGCGAGGCGCTCGCACAATACGAGCAAAGCTTGCTGGAGGCGATGGCGGAGGTGGAAAACGCCTTGCTGCAGGAGCGTGCGCAACGTCGGCATGTCGACGCGCTGGAGCGCCGTGTCGCCGCAAGCCGCTCGCTGCTGGAGGCCTCGCGCGATCGGTACCAGAACGGCTTGTCGGACTATCTGCCCGTGCTCACCGCTCTGACCGCGCTGCAAGCTGACGAGCAGTCCTATCTGACGGCCAAGCGCCAATTGTTGTCCTACCGCGTCCAGCTGCATCGTGCTCTGGGCGGCGACTGGTCGGTTGTAGATACCGGCGACGGGGAATCTAGATGAAACCACGGACCAAGGTCTTAGCGTTCTTCGGCATCGTGATCCTGGGGGTCGTGATCCTGATGCTGCTGGTCAAGACCAAGCCGAAGCCGGCCCGCAGCGATGCCGGCCCGGTGCAGCCGGTGGTCGAGGTCACACGACTCACTGCCGGCACCGTCCAGGTACTGATCGATGCCACCGGCACCGTGCAGCCCGCCCGCGACGTGCAAATCACCTCGGAAGTCGGCGGGCGGGTTGAATCCGTCGCCGGCGACTTCATTCCCGGCGGTCGGGTCAAGGCTGGCGATCCATTGATCGAGCTGGAACCCGAGCGCTTTGAGCTGGCCGTGGCGCAGGCGCGCGCCAATCTCGCACGGGTCCGCAGCGACCTGTCGCTGGAGGAAGGCCGCGTCCAGGTCGCTAAACGCGAGTGGGGCTTGTTTGATCAGGCCGACAGCGACGGTGCGCTGGCCCAGCGCGAGCCGCAGCTAGCCGCCGCGCGCGCCAATGTGCAATCGGCCGAAGCCCAGCTGCGCGATGCCCAGCTCAATCTGGAGCGCAGCGCCATTACCGCGCCGTTTGACGGCGTCGTGCAGTCTGAATCCGTGGAGGCCGGGCAGGTCATCGGTTCCGGACAGCAACTCGGTCGCCTGTTGGGCGCCGATGTGTTCCACGTACTGGCCAGCGTGCCGGTGGGTCGGCTGCAATGGTTGCAGCTGCCCGGAGACGATGGCACGCCGGGTGCGCAGGCTGAGATTCGCCAGCCCAATACGTCCGGCACCCGCGAGGGCCGGGTGATCCGGGTGCTGGGCGAACTGGATCCCGAAGGGCGCATGGCCCTCTTGTTGATCGAAGTACCTGACCCGCTGAGCGGAGCGACGCCTTTGCTGGTCGGCGCCTTTGTCGATGTCAAACTGGTCGGCCGCGAGCTGCGCGACACCATCGCGGTGCCGCGCGCTGCGCTGGTCGAATCCAATGCCGTGTGGCGCGTGCGCGACGACAAGACGCTGGAACAGGCGTCGCTAACCATTACCTGGCGCGGCAACGATGCCGTGTACGTACGCAACGGCTCGGGCGGGCTGCATGACGGCGACCAGATTCTCACAACCCGCATTCCGCTAGCGGTCGAGGGCATGCATGTACGCATCGCCGGCGAAGATGCCTCGCCGCAACAAACGCCATCCGGCGAACCAGGCGGACCATGAACACGTCCTCAACGCCATCGCGCAAGCCGGAATGGCTGCGCGGACCACTGGCCTGGCTCGCCGCCAACCCAGTGGCTGCCAACCTGCTGATGCTGGTGTTGCTCATTGGCGGCTGGATCATCGGCAGCGGAGTCAAGCAGGAGGTCTTCCCGGAATTCGATGCCGATATTGTCACGATCGATATCGCCTATCCCGGCGCCAGCCCTGAAGAAGTCGAGCAAGGCGTCATTCTCGCCAGTGAGGACGCGGTGCGTGGCATCGACGGTGTGAAGACCGTCGAGTCCAGTAGTTATGAGGGCGCCGGTGTCGTCGTCGCCGAGGTCGTGAGCGGCTACGACCCCGACAAGGTGGCAACCGACATCAAGAATGCAGTGGACCGGGTCACGAGCTTTCCGGAAGACGCCGAACGTCCGATCACCAGCTTGGTGGCGATTAGAACCAAGGTCATCACGCTGGTCCTGCATGGCAACACCAACCACGCCACGCTGCGCGACCTGGCGGAGCGCGCGCGAACAGATCTGCTCAACCGTCCCGACATCACCGAAGTCAACCTGACCAACGCCCCGCCTCGGGAAATCTCCATCGAAATCCCGTCCAGCGCCCTGCATGCCTACGGGCTGTCGTTGCCGCAAGTCGCCGACCGTATCCAGGCCTATGCCGTGGAGCTGCCGGGGGGCGCCATTCGCACCGAAGGTGGCGAGGTGCTGGTGCGGATGGATGAACGTCGCAACTTCGCGCGCGAGTTCAGCGACATTCCGTTGCGGACCAACGCCGAAGGCACGGTGCTAACGCTCGGTGATATCGCCACGATCAGCGACGGCTTCTCCGACAACTCCTATCTGGAAACCCGATTCAACGACGATCCGGCGGTGATGCTGGAGATCTTCCGCGTCGGCGACCAGACGCCGATCAGCGTGTCCGAGGCCGTGCGCGCATACGCGGGCGAACTCAACGCTCAGCTTCCGGAGGGGCTGCGCGCCGACACCGTCTACGACGACTCGGAGTTCTACGAAGACCGCATCAACCTTCTGTTGCGCAACGGCTTTCTTGGCTTCGTGCTCGTCATCGTATTGCTCACCCTGTTCCTGGAACCACGGCTGGCGTTCTGGGTCACGCTGGGGATTCCGATTTCGTTCCTGGGCGCCATGCTGCTGATGCCAGCAATGGACGTCAGCTTCAACATGATCTCGCTGTTCGGTTTTATCGTGACGCTGGGAATCGTTGTCGATGACGCCATCATCGTCGGCGAAAACATCTACCACCAACGGGAACTCGGCCACGGCCGACTCAAAGCGGCGGTTCTCGGCGTACGCGGCGTCGGCGCGCCGGTCATCTTTGCCGTGCTGACAACCATCGTCGCGTTTTCACCGTTGCTGTTCGTCCCTGGTCCCGCCGGGAACTTTTTCCGCGTGCTGCCCGCCATTGTCATCTGCGTGCTGCTGATGTCGCTGGTCGAATCGCTGGCGATTCTGCCCAGCCACTTGGCGCATTCGCGACACCCCCGCACCGACGGCATCGAAGGATTTCTGGTCCGCGTTCAACACCGTGTAGCGGCCTGGATGGAGCGAATAATCGAGGAGCGTTACACGCCAGCGGTGCGCTGGGCGACCATGCACCGGACGATCTCGATCGCCACTGGAATCGCCGTCTTCGTCTCGACGATCGGCCTGGTGGCAGGTGGCCGAGTGAAGGCCGAGTTCTTCCCGAATATCGACGCCGATTTCATCTTCGCCAACGTGCAGGTGCCGTACGGCTCAAACATCGAGTTGACCCGCAGCACCCTGACGCAGACCGTCGCCGCGTTAAACGAAACGCTGGCCGAGTATCCGGACGACGCACGCATCGTCGATTCGGTGATCACCGTGCTCGGCGATCAGCCCAACCTGTCACAGGCTTACCGGCCGGGCGACGGGCTCGGATCGAGTCATCTGCTCAGTGTGCAGGCGACTCTGGCGCCGGCTAGCGAACGCGATGTGCAAACCCAGGCATTCGCCGACCACTGGCGCGAGAAAGTGCAGATGATTCCCGGCGTGGAACGCACCCAGTTCGTGAACACCACCGGACCCGGCGCCGGCGCGGACCTGACCGTGCAACTCAAGCACCACGACGTCGACACGCTCGAGTCCGCAGCCGATGCGCTGGCCGAAGAACTGCGCGGATTCGCCGGCATCTCCGACATCAACAACGGCTACTCGGGCGGCAAGGAACAACTGAACGTCACGCTCACGCCCGCAGGCAAAACGTTGGGCCTGACGTCCAGCGAGGTCGGCCGCCAGATCCGCGGTGCATTTTTCGGTGCCGAAGCCCTGCGGCAGCAGCGGGGCCGCGATGAGGTTCGGGTGATGGTGCGCCTGCCCACGCAGGAACGCGCGGAGGAGGCGACACTGGAGGACCTGTTGATCCGAACACCGAATGGCGGGTTGGCACCCCTGTCTGACGTCGCCAACGTGGAGCGCGGTCGAGCCTACACGACCATCCGGCGGGATCAGGGCCGACGCGTACTGAATGTCACCGCCGAGGTCGACGCCAATGTCACGCAGACCAACGCCGTCATTGCCGAACTCACGCGGACCGCGTTGCCCGACCTGCAGTCGCACTTCCACGGTCTGGAATACAGCTTTGAGGGCGCCAACCGCGATGAAGCCGAGTCGCAATCAGCGATCTTCACCGGTTTCCAACTCGCGCTGATCGGCATCTTCGTACTTCTGGCGATGGCGTTTCGCAGCTACCTGCAACCGCTGATTGTGATGTCGGCGATCCCCTTCGGGGTCGTCGGTGCCATTTGGGGCCATCTGCTGCTGGGCTACAAGCTGAGCTTCATCTCGCTGTTCGGCATCGTCGCGCTATCTGGCGTGGTAGTGAACGACTCGCTGGTGCTAATCGACGCGGCCAACAAGTATCGCGAGCAGGGCATGAGCAAGCGCGATGCCATCATCCGCGCCGGCCAGCGTCGATTCCGGCCAATCGTGCTGACCTCGCTGACGACCTTCCTGGGTCTGGCCCCGATGATTCTGGAAACCTCCGTGCAGGCCCGATTCATCATCCCGATGGCAATCAGCCTCGGCTTCGGCATTTTGTTCGCGACCATCATCATCCTGGTTCTCGTGCCTGCGGTTTATCTGGTCATCGAGGATTTTCGAGACTTCCTGGCTCGTCTGTTCGGCGGTGCCGAACACCCGGAAAGCGAGGACGAGCTCGCCTGACGCAGTGCAGCATTGGCTGGGCTGCCCGCGGCGCCAAGGCACGGCGGGCAAGGACACAAACGCGCGCGCCCGTTAGTGTCCCGGCCTCACGCATCGGCTGACAACGACACAGATGAGCATTGCAGATCAGAGCATGGCGCGCGGGTTGCGCGTGTTGAATCGCCTGGCCGGAGGCACCCTGCTTGACCGCCTGGGTGTCCGCAAGCAAAGCGAGCGGGCGATCTACCACGCCTCGCGCACCGGATTCGGCGTTGCCGCGGCGGCCGCCCGCAGCTTCAAAGGCAGCAAACCCAACGGGGCCAAGCGCCTGCCCAATGTCGGTGATCCGGGCCTGTTTGATCTGACCCCCAGCGAAGATCAAGCCATGCTGCAGGACGCCGCCCAGCGCTTTGCGGACGAAGCCCTGCGCCCGGCTGCGGCGGATGCCAACGAGGCCAGCACCGCCGACCAGGCATTGCTGGACATGGCGAACGAGTTGGGTATCGCCATACTCGGCATTCCTGAAGAACTGGGCGGTGCCGGCACCGAGCGCAGCACCGTGACCAACGTGCTGGTCGCCGAGGCGCTGGCGCATGGCGACATGGGTCTGGCCTTCGCCTGCCTCGCCCCCTCGGCCGTGAGCAACGCGCTGGTGCTTTGGGGCAATGCGGAGCAGCAGGGCACCTACCTGCCCGCCTTCACCGAGGAATCCTCCCCCGTCGCGGCCCTGGCCCTGGCCGAGCCCACGCCGTTGTTCGATCCGATGACGCCCGCCACGACCGCCACGCCGGTGGATGGCGGCTGGACACTCAGTGGCATCAAGTCCCTGGTGCCGAATGCCGCGAGCTGCGAGCTGCTAATCGTCGGCGCCATGGTCGAAGGCGAGGGCCCGGCACTGTTCGTGGTCGAGTCCGATCCGGCCAGGATGAAGATCGCGGCCGACCCGGCGATGGGCTTGCGCGCCGCGGCCACCGGCCAGATCCGCTTCGATGAGGTCGTCGTGCCCGCCAGCGCGCGGCTGGGCGCCTCGGCTGAGGCAGCCACGGCGGCCTATCGCGAATGCGTCAGGTTGTCTCGCCTGGCCTGGTGCGCGATGGCGGCCGGCACCGGCAAGGCCGTGCTCGATTACGTCATTCCCTACGTGAATGACCGGCAGGCCTTTGGCGAACCGATCAGCCATCGCCAGTCGGTCGCCTTCATGGTCGCGAACATCGCCATCGAGTTGGAAAGCATGCGTCTGACGACGTTGCGCGCGGCCAGCCTCGCCGAACAGGGCAAGCCCTACGCCCGCGAGGCGGCCATTGCCCGCCGGCTGTGCGTGGACAAGGGCATGCAGATCGGCTCCGACGGCGTGCAACTGCTGGGCGGCCACGGCTTTACCAAAGAATACCCCGTCGAACGGTGGTACCGCGACCTGCGGGCCATCGGCGTCATGGAGGGCGGCCTGCTCGTCTGAGCGGCCGTTAGGAGCACATCATGATCAATCTCGAAGTCCCCAAGAAATTCACCGGCCTGGTCCGTCAGGCACATCAGGTGTCCAAGGAAGTGCTGCGCGCCAATTCGCGCAAGTACGACCTCGCCGAACATGCCTATCCCAAGGAACTGGACATGCTCGCGGCGCTGGTCGATGGCATGAACGATGGTGGCGGCCAAGGCGCCGGCGCGGCCGGGGTGCGGCGCGACAAGTCCGACGACACCAGCAACAAGAACGGCAGCAACCTGTCCACCGCCCTGGGCGTCATCGAAATGTGCTGGGGCGATGTCGGGCTGCTGCTATCGATGCCCCGCCAGGGCTTGGGCAACTCCGCTATCGCCTCGGTGGCCGACGACGAGCAGCTCGAGCGCTTCGGCGGACGCTGGGCCGCCATGGCGATCACCGAGCCCGGCTGCGGGTCGGACTCCGCCGCGATCCGCACGACAGCGGTCAAGGACGGCGATCACTACATTCTCAACGGCGAAAAGATCTATGTGACCGCCGGTGACCGCGCCGATCTGGTCGTGGTCTGGGCCACGCTGGACAAATCGGTCGGTCGCGCCGCGATCAAGTCCTTTGTTGTCGAAAAAGGCACACCCGGCTTCGAACTGGTGCGGCTGGAGAAAAAGCTGGGCATCAAGTCCTCGGACACCGCCGCGTTCGTGCTCAAGGACTGTCGGGTGCCGGCGGAAAACCTGCTGGGCGATGCGACCGTCAATGTGGAGAAGGGTTTTGCCGGGGTCATGCAGACCTTCGACAACACCCGCCCCCTGGTCGCCGCGATGGCCATCGGACTGGCGCGGGCGGCGATCGAGCAAACGCGCTCCCTGCTCGAAGAGGCCGGCGTTGAAATCGACTACGACCAGCTCGCGACCAAGCAAACCGCGGCCGCCGCCGAGTTCATCCGCATGGAGGCCGACTACGAAGCCGCGCGGCTGCTCATGATGGAAGCCGCTTGGATGGCGGACAATCGCAAGCCAAACTCCTTGCAGGCATCCATGGCCAAGGCCAAGGCAGGGCGCGCCTGCGTGGACATCACGCTCAAATGCGTGGAGCTGTGCGGCAACCTCGGCTACACCGAGAACAGCCTGCTGGAGAAATGGGCACGCGACAGCAAGATTCTGGACATCTTCGAAGGCACCCAGCAGATCCAGCAACTGATCGTCGCGCGACGCCTGCTCGGCAAGTCCTCGGCGGAACTCAAGTAGGCCGCTCGATACTGCCGCTACACTGGGGTCATCGTGCCTGCAGGAATGAACGCCATTCCTCAGTGCACGGTGCCTCATTCAAACGCCCGTCTCCCATGATCGCTGCCGTCACCCGCGCCGCCGTCTTCCTCATCGGAATCTGCCTCTGCACTATCTCGACGGCAGAGACGCTCATCGGCTTGTCGCAGTCTGTCGATCTCGCGGTCGACGCCCGCATCAATGCATACATGCAAGACAGCCAGATCCCTGGCGTCGCGCTGGCGGTGCTTGAACGCGGCGCCTTGCGCAAGGCCGCTACCTACGGGTTAGCCAACGTGGAACTCGGCGCCGCCGTCACGCGCCAATCTGTATTCGAGCTCGCGTCCGTGACCAAGCAATTCACCGGCGCGGCCGTGCTTCGTCTGGTGGGCGAGGATAGGATCGCGCTGGACGCACCGCTGACGCGCTACTTGGAGAACACGCCGGAGGCCTGGTCTGCCATCACGATTCGACAGTTGCTCGTCCATCGCGCTGGTCTGGCCCACCGCTTCGAGGAGAAGCACCACGACAGCTTTCTGATGGACTACTCCACCGAAAACATGCTCGCCTCCGCCATGCACACGCCCATGCAAAGCGAGTCAGGCACCGACTGGTCATACAGCGACCAGGGCTATTTTCTGCTTGGCCTGGTCATCGAAAAGGTCACGGGCCAGACCTACGCCCAATATCTGACCGATCAATTCTTCACACCGCTGGGCATGACGGCTACTCGGCGCCTTGAGCAGGCCGCGGTCATCCCCCGCCGGGTAGCGGGGTATACCTTGCAAGATGGCAGGTTGGAGAACGACCGCCGCGACTGGCAATTCGGTCAGATGGCGCATTTCGGCATCCTGTCGACCCTCGATGATCTGATCCGCTGGGATCAGGGGTTGGCGGACGGTACGGCGCTGCCCGAGATGGCCCTGCAGACATTCTTCGATCCCCTCTATCTGTTTCAGGAAGACCCAGCCACCGAGTCGCTGATCGGCTATGGATACGGCTGGTGGATCGAGCAGGCGAACGGTGTGCGTGTTGCCCACCACAGTGGTTACACGGGCACGGTGCTGCTCCGGGTGCTGGATCGCGGTCTGACGGTGATCATCCTCACCAATCTCGATCAGCCCTCTGGGCCGGGCACTATCAACATTGCCTGGGATGTTGCTCAACTCGTCGACCCAGACCTGGCACGTCCGCAATGGTCTGAGGACTAAGGGGACCATTCAATTCGATCGAGGCGGTACAGCCCCTCAAGCTACGGGGAGCACCGCCGATAAGGACAGGGCCACTCAGAGGTTTCACGCCATGTCCGCCGAACAACTGCTCACCCACGTCAACAAATTGCCTACGGTGCCCAAGGTCGTGCACGAACTCATGTCCTCCTTCCAGCAGGAAGACGTCGAGACCGCGCGCATCGCCGGGTTAATTGAAACCGATCCGGTGATCAGCGCCAAGGTGCTGCGTCTGGCGAACTCGGCTTATTTTCACCGTAGCCGCAGCATCGGCTGTATTGGCGATGCCGTCCTGCACCTGGGGTTTGAACGCGTTCGTAACCTGGTGGTGGGCTGTGGGCTTGTTGGTTCGATGCAAACGCCCCCCGGCATGGACAAGCCGACGTTCTGGCGCCACGCCATTTTTACCGCAGTCGCGTCACGCGAATTGGCGCGTCTGGGTCAGGCGAGTACTTCCGGCGAGGCCGTGGAACCCGAGATGGCGTTCGCAGCAGGCATCATCTATCCGGTGGGCGAGCTGCTGATGCGCTGGGCGCAACCACTGGACCTGTTCCAGCTCGACACCGGCGAGCCATTCTGCACCCCGGCTCGCGCGGCAGCTGAGCGGGAGGCGATGGGCTTTGATTTTGCGTCGACCAGCGCCCTATTGGCCGAACATTGGCAATTCCCCACGGAACTGGTCGACGGACTGCGCGCAGCCGGTGATCCCGACCATACCGAGCCGTTTTCCGCCCTGGGGGCGATCGTCGCCGTTGGGTCGGTGCTGGCAGCGGCGTCCGTGATCCGCATGGACCCACCGGTGAACGGCCACACGCTCGATCGCGTTGGTATTCGCATCGATCAGGTCTGGAACCTGCCGCCAATCAACGAACTCTCCAACGGTCTGGAAACCATGTTGCTGGAATCGTAAGCGGCTGCCTGAGAGATCAGTGGCAGGCCTTGAGATTCCGCGACAGCAGCCACCAGTTGACAGGCCAGGCCGCAAGAAAGCCGGCCGGCACGGCCACCGCGAGCCCGAACCAGAACGTCGGGTGAAAGACGCTCGGAGACGCCATGCCACCGGCAGCAAAATCGGCTGCGTTCATGGCGACCTCCATGACCGCAATCGATATGGCCTCACCAATCCAGATGGTCCGTAACGCCTGTCGCCAGGTCTGCCCCTGGCGCACCAGCGGCCACAGGCCGAGGGAAAATCCCGAGACATAGGCCAGAAACGTCGCCAGCGCGATGGTCCCCCAGGCCGGGAACCCCAGCGACACGCCGATCGCAAGCCCCGCAACTTCACCAATCACACAGCCACTCAGGCAATGCAACGTCGCGTGTATCGAGGTCCTGAGCGGCCCATGGCCTGCACCGGAATCGTGATGGGCGCCGGCGGCTGCGTGACCGCAGTGCGCGTTCTGTGAATGCGGTTGATTCATGACGTCTCAAACTCCGTCGGTATGATCGGTAGAGGCCGGTCTGGTCTGTATCGCGTCGATAATCGGACAACCATCAACAGCGCCATGGCCGTCGCAGTCGGCCACAGCGGTTGCCAATACCGCCCGCATGGCCAGCAGATCCTGAATCCGCGCCTCGATGTCCTGCAGATGTGCCTGAGCCAATGCACGCACGGCGCCCCGATCCCCGCCGGCCTGCAGCGCGAGCAGGTTACGAATCTCTGCCAGGGAGAACCCCAGTGTCTTGGCGCGCAGCACAAAACGCAGCCGGGCAACTGCGGCAGGCGAATACATCCGGTAGTTGGCTGCGGTGCGCTCGGCCGGCGGCAGGATCCCTTCGCGCTCGTAATAGCGAATGGTCTCGACCCCCACGCCGGCTGCTTGCGCGAGTTTTCCGATCGTCAGTGATGTATGGAGCGATGGCATGCGCGCAGTCTAAACCCCGTACCCAACTAGAGAGTCAAGCGTAGCGTCGGTGACTCCATTGGCCGATTAGCGCCAGTACCCAAGCCAGCACGGCCGCCACACCACCGGCGACGAACAACGGCACGTAAGCCTCGATGCGCCCATACCAGCTCGCCATTGCCGCTGCGCCACTGGCCTGACCGATGGCGAAGGCCAGTGTCGCCCCCGCCCACCAGCGGGCATGCGCGGCAGCACCGGCGATTTCGGCCAGTGCCGCCGATGTCATCGACACCGCACCCGGCACTAGGGCACCGATGACCAGGCTCGACACCGTGAGCAACGCCGGTTGCGAGCTGATGACCGGAATCGCCACTGCCAGGGCGGTCAGGGCATAGCAGGCCTGCAGCATGAAGGGGATGCCGGTGCGGCCCGCGATCTTCACGATCACGGTCGGGCCGACCAGGGAGCCAATACCCACCACCCACCATTGCAGCGCTGCAAAGCCCTGGCTCAGGTGGCGCTCACGCACGAGGAAATCCACCCAGAACACGCCATGCGGAACAATGCCGATCGCTTCGACGGCATACGCCACGATGATGAGCAGTGGCGCCAGCAACCAGCCGCGATGACGCCGAGCGCTGACGCCAACCTCGATGCTGTCGGGCGACGCGGGCCGCATCACCAGCCACGCCCGAATGCCCACGCCTGTCGCGGCCCCGGCAAGCACCGCCATCAACAACCAGGCGGTGGTCGGACCAATCCACGGCAGCAAGGTGGCGACACCGGCCGTCAGCAGCGTGCCCAGGCCAATGCCGGTGAACGTGACGCCGCTGACACGCGGCCGCTCCCGCGCGGTCACGGCGGTCAGGGCCGTACTCACGCCACGCACCATCAACCAGGCCCCGGCGATGCCGGCGACGAAGCGCCAAGCACTAATCCAGGTCACTCCCCAGGGCATCGCACAGGCAATGAAGCTCAGCACGGTCACGCCCATTGCGGAAACGACCAGCGGCCTGCGCGATGATCTCGGCGCCACCAGCGCAAGAATTGCGCCCAGGCAATAGCCCACCAGGTTCGCGGCGCCGGCATGCGCGGCCTCGGCCGGCGTCAGCCAGCCGGCCTCGATCATCTCCGGGATGAGCGGCGGATAAGCGAACCGGCCCAGGGCAATGCCCACCAGCGTTGCGCAAAGGCCCAGCGTCTGTGCGGCATAGCGTTGCCGTCGGCTTGTCGGGCGCAGCGTCATGAGCGTAACCGGGGGAACAGGGCGGCGGGATTGTCGCCGATTCGCGTACCCAATGCTTTGGCATCAAAGACATCGGACGCGTTAGCTGGCCGCTTCCTCGCGCGCGAGCTTGTCCCACAGCGTGCCCGAGCGCGGCACCTGTGGATGCTCCACCGCTGGGGCTTCGACGGACTCCGGTGATGCACCCGTCGGCGGAGCTCGTGCCGCATCATCCGTGCTCGCACCCGCTGTGGGCTCAGCGTCCTGACGGTAGGCGACGAGGATCTCGACACGGCGGTTGCGGGCGCGGTGTTCCACGCTGTCATTGGTCACCAGCGGGCGTGAGGCTCCATAACCGCTGACGACCAGCTGCGATTCGGCCACCGACCCAACCTGCAACACTTGCTCCGCCACCGACACGGCCCGCGCCGCCGACAAATCCCAGTTCGAGGAAAAGATGCCACCGCGCAACGGGACGTTGTCCGTGTGCCCCGCCACCGTCACCTGCTGCGATTCGCCATCAATCAGGCTCACGACGCGATGGATCAACTCGGTCGCACCGCTCACCAGCCGGGCGCTGCCCGATGGAAACGACACATGCTCGGGGAACCGCACCACGACCTGATCGCGATTGCGCTCCAGCATGACGCGGCCGGCGGCGATGTCCTCCCGCAGACCTTCCTTGAGCTTCTTGTACAGCGCATCGCCTGCCGTGGTCGACACCACCTTCTCGACGGTGCGAACCTGTTGCGTCGGCACGCTGTTATGTCCGGTACCGGAGATGATGCCGGCCTCCAGGCCCTGCTGCGCATCCTCGCGCTTGCTGATGTACTGCACGCCGCCAAAGGCGTCGCGCAGCGAACCGACCACCGATTCGAATTTGGCGACATCCATCTTCGCCTGGGCGAACAACAGCACGAAAAAGCACATCATCAGCGACATCATGTCGGCGAAGGTGGCCATCCATAGCGGCACGTCGGCGCCCTTCTTGTGCTGCTTTGGTCGGTCGAACATGAGGGGCAGCGCCGCGACTCAGGCCGCAGCCGGCTGGCCGGCGCCGTCGTCATTGGCGGCCTTGCTGCCCTTGCCTTCCGGCAGGCAGGCCTTCAGGCATTGCTCGAGCAGACGCGGACTCGTGCCCTCACGAATCCCGACCACGCTCTCCACAATCAGCGTGCGCGCGTCCATCTCTTGCTCCGCCCGCATCGCGAGCTTGTCGGCGATGGGCAGGAAGAACATGTTCGACAGCATCGCGCCATATAGCGTGGTCAGCAGCGCCACGGCCATCGCCGGCCCGATGCCGGAGGGATCATCCAGCGTCGCCATCATCTGCACCAGACCGACCAGCGTGCCGATCATGCCGAAAGCAGGTGCGGCGTCACCCATGGCACGAAACACCTTTTCACCCATCTCCGCGCGCTTGATTGATGTGGTGATTTCCTTGCCCAGCAAATCCTTGATGAAGTCGGCGTCGTGACCGTCAACGCACATCTGAATACCCTTGCCCAACAACGGGTCGGGCACCTCGGCGTCTTCCAGGGCCAGCATGCCTTTCTTGCGGGCGGTGTCGGCCATCACCTTGACGGTCTCGATCAGTTCATAGGGGTCAACGGCGCTGTACTTGAACGCCGTCTTGGTCGCGGTACCGAAGGCCCTGAAGCACTCGCCGATAGGAAAGCGGACCAATGTGCCGCAGAACGCGCCGCCGACCACAATGATGAGACCAGGGGGATTGATGAACGGGCCGATGCCCGTGCCCATCGCCATCGACCCCACGATGAGGACGAGTCCGACGATCAGACCGATGAGGGTCGCGAGATCCATGAGTGCCGCCTTGGGTGCCGTGTGTCCGAGCTGTCCGGGATGCTCCTGTCTATCGGCGGCATCCGGAGACTCTTGAACCGGCCGCGCTACAACGGCGACAGCGCTAGCGCGTCAGGTCAAGCTGCCAGTAGCCCACATCGATCCAGCGGTCGAACTTGTATCCCACCTGCGGGAAAACGCCCTGGCGCTCGAAACCGAGCCGCTCGTGAAAGGCCACGCTGGCCGGATGCGGCAAGGCAATCACGCCCATCACCATGCGCATGCCGCGCGCGCGCAACTGTTCGAACAAGTCCTGGTATAGCGTTGTGCCCAACCCTTGCCCACGCGCCGCTTCGCTCAGGTAAATCGCACTTTCGGCAACGAAGCGATAGGCCGCCCGCGCCCGCCAGAGGCCGGCATAAGCGTAGCCGAGTACACGGCCGTCACGCTCGATTACGCGCCAGGGCAGACCCTGCTCCTGCAGCCGGGTCAGGCGTTCTTCCATTTGGTCGGCGGAGACCGTTTGCTCCTCGAAGGTGACGACGGTATCGGTGATAAACGGGTTGTAGATCGCCGCAATGCTGGGCGCATCCCGCGATGTGGCGTCGCGAAGCTGGCATTCGGACATGTGGCGGCGGCTCCCTTCAGGCAGGCGTTCGGATTCGTGCTCAGTATGCCCGCCCTGTACAGCCCCGTGCGTCGGCCCGGCATCTCCGTTAGCGTCTGCTCTCCACATGCAGCAGGACGCAGCCCATGGGCTTACTCATCGACGGCGAATGGCATGACCGGTGGTACGACACCAACGAGCATGGCGGTCGATTCAAGCGGCAGGAACAGGCCTTTCGCCACTGGATCACGCCGGATGGCGCGCCGGGCCCCAGCGGCGACGGCGGTTTTCCGGCCGAAGCCGGGCGCTACCACCTCTATGTGTCCTACGCCTGCCCCTGGGCGCATCGCACACTGATCTTCCGAGCCCTGAAAGGACTGCAGTCCATGATCGATGTGTCCGTCGTGCACTGGCACATGGCGGAGCACGGCTGGACCTTTCAGCCTGGCGAAGGCGTCACCGGCGACAAACTCATGGGCCACGCGCTGCTACGGGATGTCTACCTCGCCGCCGAGCCCGGCATGACCGGCCGTGTCACCGTGCCGATTCTGTGGGATACGCAGCGAAAGACCATCGTCAGCAACGAGTCATCCGAAATCATTCGGATGTTCAACAGCGCCTTTGACGCAGCCGGAGCCAAGCCGGGCGATTACTATCCCGACCGGCTGAGGCCGGAGATCGATGCGCTGAACGAGCGGATTTACGACGCCGTGAACAACGGCGTCTACAAGGCCGGATTCGCCTCCACGCAGGCCGCCTACGACGAAGCCGTGGAGCCGCTATTCGATGCTCTGGACCGGCTGGACAAGACGCTTGGGAGCCGACGCTTTCTGACCGGCGCGGAACCGACCGAGGCCGACTGGCGCCTGTTTCCCACGTTGCTGCGCTTCGACACGGCCTACCACGGTCACTTCAAGTGCAATCGCCGCCGAGTCATCGACTACGCGAATCTGTGGCCGTACACACGCGATCTGTTCCAGTGGCCCGGCATTGGCGAGACCGTCAACCTGACGCATGTGGCGCGCCACTACTATGGCAGCCATCCGCAGGTGAACCCGACCGGCGTTGTGCCGATTGGGCCGGACCTGGATTTTGATGCGCCCCACGGGCGCGAAACGCTGGGCTGATTCGCCGCCAGCCGGGCTACCAGCCACCCCGCGCAAGGTCCGGATGGTCGCCCATGTCATAGACAACGGCACAGTCGCCGCCCTGCCCTCGCGCTTCATCCAACGCCTGGTCGGCCTGTGTCAGCAGGGTCTTGGAAAAATGATGGGGTGTCGGCACAAAGCAGGCGCCCCCCACGCAGACACGCACGCATTGCGTCGGCGCACCGGGCAGCGGGATCTTCGCCTGGCGGACGGCTTCGATCATGGTCCCGGCGACATGACGCGCGCCGTCCGGCGTCACGTCCGCCAGAATCGCGCTGAACTCGCCCGCCCGGATGTGGCCGGCGAAATCCGCCCGACGTCGCAAGGCGCGAGAGACCACATGACCGACAGCAAGCAGCGTACTGTCGATATCTTCACCGCGCTGTCTGCGCACCAACGAGAACCGGCTGATATTGATCAGCAGCAGGCAGATATTCAGCTGCTGCTTGGTGCAAAACGCCCATTGCTGCTCCAGACGAGCCAGCAACAAGTCACGGCCCGCCAAGCCGGTGCGCGGGTCGAATCCGGCTAGTTCCACGGCCGGGTCAACGGCCCGGCGCCACTGCTTGAGCTGGCTGAGATTCTGCATCGATTGCCTCGTAAGCGTGGAACACCACGCAGCGCAGAGCATGCGCGTACGCCTTTTTGATGTCTACGAAGCCGCTTGGTTCTGCGGCCGGCCCGGCTCCTCCCAGGCCGCGACCACGCGATTTCGACCGGCTTGTTTGGCTCGGTACAAGGCTTGGTCTGCTTGCTCCATGTAGAACTCGGCGTCGTTGCGCACCACGTCCTCGAAGCTCGATGCCGTGGACACGCCCACCGAAATGGTCACCGGGCTGCCGCCGAACGCCGGATGCGGAATCTCCATATCCTGCACCGCGCGCCGGAATTCGTTCATCAGGATCAGCGCGGCGTCGCCGGGGGTATTCGGAAGAATGACCCCGAACTCCTCGCCCCCGTAACGGCAGACCAGATCGCCCGCGCGCCGGGTTCTTGCCGTCAACCCCGCTCCAATGCGGCGGAGAACCTGGTCACCTTCGGCATGGCCCGCGGTGTCGTTGAAGGGCTTGAACTGGTCGACATCAATGATGGCGTAGCTCAGCGGCAGATGATTGCGATTGGCGCGCCGCCATTCCGTCTGGATCTGACGATCAAAATGACGACGATTGAAGCAGCCGGTCAGCGGATCACGAATCGAATCGCTACGCAGCGCCAGCATGTCTTCGATGACACGGACGCCGTCATGGATCACCCGCTGCTGAACGCTGGGAAATGTGCGAATTCGATCATGCGCAACCGTGAGCAGACCGATGGTGTTTTCCTGATAGCCGGAAAAGACCGGGTACACGGCAAGGGAACAGAGTGATGTGTGATCCATGGACAAGGCGTCGTTCTGCTCGTCCCTTGGCTCGTGCACATCGCGAACCCGCGCCGGCTTTCCCGACTTGATCACCGACCATTCCAGCGAATCGTAGCGCTGCAACACATCCGGTTCACAGCCATGTGCGGCAACCGGAACCAGGAAATCGCCAACCACCATGGATAGCCATGCCCATTTGCAGGCAGTGCCTCCTGCCACAAGACCGAGCACACGCTTGAGGCTGTGGTCCACTTCATCAATGTTGATGCCGTGAACATCATTCACCTCGCGCCGAATGTGCTCGTGCACGGATTCAATCATGTTGGTCATGGAATTGGGCTCATCTGTACTTTCACGGCCGGGTGTTCGCTCTGATTCTGATGATCAGTCCCCATTTGATGACCCTGCAGCGCCGTGTCGCGTGTCTATTCCTTGACACCGCGCAGCATACACCAGTCGCCCAGATTCCGCGGTATTTGCGGCCCACAGATTGAGCGTCATCACCGGTCTCCGACCCCAGCCAACTTCTGGCGCATCGCCTCGTGATCGGCACGCCTCAGCGGATAGCACATCAGGCAGGCCACCGACGCCACGAACAGCACCAGGATCAACACGCCGACCGCCGCGCCTAACGCTTGGCCTTGCGCCGGGTCGACCTGAACCAACGATATCGCCTCCGCGGGGGCGTTCGCCGCCACGTTGCGCGGAAAGCCGACGACATCGAGCACGATCCCCGCGAGCAAGGTGCCCAGACCCGAAGTGGCCTTGATCACGAAGGCGATCACCGCCGCGAACAAGCCTTCGTGACGCTCGCCTGTTTCAGCCTCGGTGGCGTCGGTCACGTCCGCGATCATCGACGCCGTGAGGATGCTGACCGAAATCAACGCGACAAAGAGCAAGCCTGTGTGCAGGAATAGCAGGATCGCCAAGTCCTTTGACCCCGGGTCCGGCATCCAGCCCGCCAACGCCGCGAAGATCGGCGCTGGCCCGAACAGGAGCGCGAACAGCGACAACCACACGGCCGCCTGCTTTTTGTCGGATTCGCGGCTGATCACTGGCGCCAATCCGAACGCTGCGAACAACCCGAGGTAGAGACTTAGACTCAGCACCCCGATCTGCTCCGCGCTCAGGCCCCAGAAATAGGTGTTCACGTAAAAGCTGGTGGCGTTGATGTAGCCCCAGCCAGCAGCGGAAAACAGTGCACCGGCAAACAACACGCGGAACGGCCGGCTGCCAAACACCGTGCGCAGATCATGGCGCAGCTGCCGCGGATGCAGCGGCCGGTGAATCATGCGTTCCCGCAACTGCGGAATCAGGCGCCGTGTACCCCAGGCGCATAACACGATGGCCAGTGTCGCCAGCACCGCACTCAGCAGCCCGTAACTGCGATAGGCCTCGGCGACTAGGCGGCCATCGGCGCCACCGGGTTGTGCCGCGAACAGCACGAAGTATCCGTACGTCGCGATACCAAGGCCGGCAAGCCACCCGAAAAAGAATCGATAGGCGACCAGTTCGGTGCGCTCGTCGTAATGCGAGCTGATCTCGGGCAGCATCGCGTTACTCGGCACCGAATAAGCGGTCAGGCACAGGCGCACCAGCACCGAAAAACCGACAAGCCAGGCGAACAACACGGGCTGATCCAGATCGATCGGTGGCGAGAACAGCGCCCACAACGCCAACCCGAACGGCAGGGCGCTGGCCAGCATGAAGGGATGGCGACGGCCCCAGCGAGTCCGAACGGTGTCAGACCAGGCACCCACCAGCGGGTCAGACACGGCATCGAATAACAACGCGATCAGGATGGCCAGCCCCGCGAGGGTGCCGGAGAGCCCTAATACCTGGTTGTAGTAGAACAACAGGAAGATGCTGAAGGCCGTGTCCTTCACCCCTTCCGCGACCGAGCCGATGCCGTAGAAAAAGCGGATCGATCCCACGACACGAGACTCTGCAGGCCTGGCGGCCCTGGGCTGAGCAGTCATGCCCTTAGCGCAGCCGACTCATCGCACGATGCGATAGCAGGGCACGTACTCCGAACCGGGCAGTCGCATCCGTCGTTGTTCGACAAAGCTGCGCAGCAAGGCATCCAGTTCTCCGGCGATGGCAGGTTCGCCTGCCAGTTCGAAGGGACCATGCTCGGCCACGGCCTGAATACCAGCCGGTTTGACGTTGCCTGCAACAATGCCGGAGAACGCCCGACGCAGGTTGGCCGCCAGATCGCTGCTGGGCTGATCCCGATGCAGGCTAAGCGCCGCCATGGCCTCGTGCGTGGGGTGGAACGGCGTCTGGAACTGGCCGTCAATGCGCAACTTCCAGTTAAAGCCAAAAGCATCACGGGTTTTCTCACGCCAATCGAAGACCTGGGTCGCGCCCTCGGCAACGCCGCGAGCGACAGCGACGGGATCATCAATAATGATGCGATAAAGCCGTTGGGCGGGCTGGCCCAGCGTCGAGCCGATGAATTCATGCATCTGCTGGAAGTAAGCACGCGCGCTCGGCGGGCCGGTAAAGATCACCGGAAACGGCATGGCGTCATTCTGTGGGTCGAGCAGAATGCCCAGCAGGTGCAGGATTTCCTCCGCCGTCCCGACGCCACCGGGAAACACGATCATCGCATGGCCCAGCCGCACAAATGCCTCCAGCCGCTTTTCGATATCCGGCAGCACGACCAGTTCGTTGACGATGGGATTGGGCGGCTCGGCGGCGATGATGCCCGGCTCGGTCACACCCAGAAAACGCCCCTCGCGCAACCGCTGCTTGGCGTGTCCGACAGCCGCACCCTTCATCGGCCCCTTCATGGCACCGGGGCCGCAGCCGGTGCAAACGTCTATTCCCCGCAAGCCCAGCGCGTGGCCGACTTCCTTGGTGTAGTCGTACTCTTCACGCGCAATCGCGTGTCCACCCCAGCACACGGCAAGCGGTGCGCGCTCCCCGGCATGAATCACTCCGGCATTACGCAGCAACTCGAACACGCCATCGGTGATGGATGCCGGTGAGTCAAGTTGCGGAATGCCGGAGGCGGCGACCAGATCGCGCAGCACGCTGAACAGGTGCTCGCGGATCCCTTCGATGATCTCGCCGTCGACAAAAGCCTGATCCGGCGCGTTGATCAACTGCAGTCGGATGCCCCGCGGCTCCTCGCGGATGCGGACATCGAAGGAGGCATAGCGACTCATCACTGCAGCGGCGTCATCCAGCTCACTGCCGATATTCAGCACCGCCAGCGCGCAGGCACGGAACTGCTCGTGCAGGCCACCCGCCTCCGTCGAGGACAACGCCGCCACCTCGCGGCGCGACAGCAAGCGCAACCGCCCGCGCGGCCCTATATCTGCATCCATCTCGTCCAGCCTTGTGGGGTGCGACTCAAACGCCGCCCCTTATTGTTGTCAGGCGACATGAAACCATGCGCCGTGGTGGTGCCGCGAGCTCAGTCGAACACCACGACCTGGCGAACGGCTTCGCCGCGATCCAGCACGTCAAAGGCCTCGTTGATGTCTTCGAGCTTCAGCGTGTGCGACAGCAAGCGATCCACCGGCAGCAACCCGGCCTGATACATCGCGATAAAGCGCGGAATATCGCGGGCGGGTATCGCGGAACCCATGTAGCTACCGCGCAGCACACGCTCATCGACGGTCAGGCTCACGGCCTGGATATCCAGGCGCGCGTTCGGATGCGGCAGTCCGACCGTGACCGTGGTACCGGCGCGGCCGGTCGCGGCGTAGGCCGTCTCCAACACCTTCGCGCTGCCGACGGATTCCACCACGGTCCGGGCGCCACCGTTGGTGATCGCCCTGACTTGTTCCAGTGCATCTGCATCAGCCGCGTTGACGGTGTGCGTGGCGCCCAACTCCCGAGCCAGCGCCAGCTTGTCGTCGGACAGATCGATAGCCACCAGGGGGTTGGCGCCCGACGCCCGCGCGCCGATCAATGCCGCCAGGCCCACGCCACCTAGGCCATAAACCGCACAGCTCGTGCCCGGCGCCACCTTGGCCGTGTTCACGACCGCGCCCACACCGGTCATCACCGCGCAGCCAAACAGCGCGGCGATCTTGAAATCCAGTTCGGGGTCGATGACCACGCAGGATTTGGCCGATACCGTCGTGTAGTCCGCAAACGCCGAAACACCAAGATGATGATTCAGCTCACCCGCCTGATCATGAAACGGCTTGGCGCCGCTGAGCAGCGAGCCGCCGGTGTTGGCGACCGCGCCGGGCGCGCACATGGCCGGCCGGCCCTCGGCGCACGCCGGACATTCACCACAGACCGGCACGAACGAAAAGACAACGTGATCGCCCACCTGCAGTAGGCCGGCGTCGGCGCCGACTTCGACGACCTCACCCGCCGCCTCGTGGCCCAGCACCATCGGCATCACGCGGGGACGTGATCCGTTGATCACCGACAAATCGGAATGACAAAGGCCGGCCGCCTTGATCCGCACGGTGACCTCGCCGGCACCCGGCGGAGCCAGCGCGACCTCGCGGATCTCCAGCGGCTTGCTGGTTGCGTACGGTGCAGGGGCTCCCATTTCACGCAGAATCGCGGCGCGTGTCGTTCTCATGTCGTCGTCTCCAGTTGTTGTAAGGCCTGGCGCAGGACATCGGGAATCGGAACAGGCCGGCGACTGACCCGGTCCACGAACACGTGGACGAAATGCCCTTCGGCCGCAGGCTCGGCGCTGGTCTCACCGAACAGTCCGATCCCGTAGCGCACGCTGCTGTTGCCCAGCCGGTCCACCCGCAGGCAGGCGGCCACCATTTCAGGGAAGGCCAGCGAGCGATGAAACTTGCAGCCGGTCTCGATCGCCAGACCGATGACCGGCCCGTCGTGAATATCCAGACCACCGTGGCGAATCAGGTAGTCGTTGATGACGGTGTCGAAATAGCTGTAGTACTCGACGTTGTTGACATGGCCGTAGACGTCGTTGTCTTTCCAGCGCGTAGGTATGTTCAGTTGGTGGGGGTAATCATCAACGGTCGACATGTGAGTCCTTGGTCAGGCTTATTCCGGGTCCAGCAAAAACGGGGGCGGCGGTTCATCGCTGCGCATCCAGTTGTCACCGACGGACAGGGCGCAAATGCGACTCACATGGGCCAGCGGCCGGCCGGATTCAGCGGCCCAGGCGTTGAATACCGTCTGACATGCGGCGAGCTCTGCGCGGGTGGTTGGTTGCTTGCTCACGACGTTATTGGCCACGAGCAGCGCCACCACGTCGCCGGTGAGCTGGAAGCTGTCCTTGCCGGCCATACGCAGGAAGATGCAGGCGCTCATGCCACCCAGGCGTGCACCGCGGCGGGCCAGCTCACGCCAGAGATCCACAATCTGCTCCGCCGGCCAGGCGGCAATCCAGTGCGCGAAGCTGTCGTGGGTCTGGGCCACGTCCAGCACGAAGCGAGCATTGCGCGGCACCGAGGCGATCTTCTGCCGATTGCGAACAATGCGGGCATCGGCGGCCAGCGCTTCCAGGCCAGGGCCATCTAGCGCGGCGCAGTGCTCAGGATCAAACGCCCGGAACGCGGTTTCGAAACCCGGCCATTTCTGCTCGATGACCCGCCACGCGAACCCGGCCTGAAACACACGCTTGGTCATCAGGCTCAGATAGCGGTCATCGCCCAATGCGGCCAGTGCCTCCGTGCTCGCCACCGCAGGCAACAAGGTTTCGATGGCCGCCTCACCACCCTTGCGGCGGCAGGCGCGCTCGAAGATCCGCGCAAACGACTCGGTCTTGCTCACCCGTTCACGCAATCGACAGCAAAACAACGGCCGCCAGGGGCGGAACGCCCTGCAGCAGAGCGGCGCGGCGCATCCGCGCATCGCTGATACCCAGCACCACGGCGGCACCGACCATCACCGCGCAGATCACGAGCATGATGGGCCGACCGGTCGCCGGATATCCCAGCGCGGTCACGATGATGCCGTGGATCAAACCGACCGCCAGAAACAGATTGTAGAACCCCTGATTCAGCGCCCAGGGGCGGATGGCTTCAGCGGCATCTGGCGAGGCGACCTGAAATCGCTTCTGGATGTCCCGGCGCGAAAACAGCACCGATTCGAATAGAAAAAAAACGATGTGTAGCAGCGCCGCGAGCCCGGCCGGGATCAACGCAATGGTTTGCATGTCGTCTCCTTGTCCCCCTGGGTTCGGCCGCAACCACTGGGGCTGTGTACCGCAGCGTCCACAACAGGGCCGCATTATGCGGGAGCCGCCCGACGCGCGCGACGCCAGGCACAAAAAAGCCCCCGACACCGAAGTGCCGGGGGCCTGGGGTTCCCCAGTCGTGCTCTAGTCGATGATGGTGATCACCGGACCGGACGTCGGCAGACCAGATGGCTGAATCACCAGACCGGAATCCGCACCGGCCGCGTCGACCGCCGTCAGCGTGAACTGGTAGGTAGTGCTGGTCGCGCCCGGACCCTGCGGTCCTTGTGGCCCGACTGGCCCAACCGGACCCTGCGGCCCGACAGGCCCCTGCGGACCCGCCGGCCCCGGAATGCCCTGGGCTCCGCGGGCACCATTGGCACCGTTGTCACCCTCACAGCCAGCCAGCGCGACGGCCGCGACGATAGCCGCAGCCACCAGAGGCAGGCGACGACGCGGGATGCTTCCAACACCCATCAGGCCCAGCAGCATCAGGCTGCCGCCAGCAAACATCGGAGCCGCAAGCCAGGCGATGCTGGTGCTGAAGTCCACCGCGACGACGTAAGCCTCGCTGGACCCTGCGGCCACCGAGCGCGACGGCGTGAAGGTCACAACAAAGGTCCCTGCGACGCCATCGATGTTGACGGTTGCAGGCACGGTGGCCTCGCCGGCATCCACGGCACCATTGCCGTTGGCATCGATGTAGACATCAGCGCCGGTGATGTCACCGTCGAAATCACCGCTGCCGCTCAAGGTTCCAGAGAACCCGGCCACATCAACCGCTTCACCCGAGCTGTTGTTAACCGTCAGGCCGATGGCGGCGACATCCTGCTCGCCGGCACCAAAGCTCACGCCACCACCGTTGCCGGTGTTGCCGTTGGCCACGATTGCGACGGGCGGGTTGTCGGTCGTCTCATAGGCACCGATATCGCAGGTTGCCGTGCCATCCGCATCGCCATCGAACGGACGGGCAAAGCCCATACCCCGCTGATCAACGTTGTTGATGGCCATACCGGCACAGGTGCTGTTCAGACCACCGTCGACGGCAGGGCCGCTGGTCAATGCGACCGTCATCGTCGGGCCGCCATTCATCTGCAGGCCGTCCATCGACAAACCTGCGGCAACGCCAGTGACATTCGCCGGCCCGTTGACCGTGGCACCGGTGGCATCGGCCACCAGGTTGTAGCCGTTGCCATCCACAGCACCGGATACATCCGCAGCCGTGGCGGCCATGTTGTCGCCGATCAGCGTGTTGGTGGCGTTGAAGCTGGCCGTGGCGTCTTCCAGGAAGACCCCGCCGCCGGCCGTGGTCGCCATGTTCGACGCGATGGTCGCATTGACGGCGTTAACGATGGCGCCTGGCTTGAGCAGCAGACCGCCGCCCACCTCATTACGGGTACCCGACCCATCCTGTTCCGCCGTGCCGTTGCCGAAGACCGTGCTGTTCCACAGATTCAGCGTGGAACCGGCGAACACCCACAAACCGCCGCCTTCGTTATTGGCGAGGTTGTTCCAGACGGTCGAACGATCCACGGTCACGGTGCTGGCACCGCCGGTGATATGCAGCGCACCGCCGTTACCCGGATTGTTGCCGGCCATGTTGCTGGCCATGGTCGACTCGGTAATGGTGACCGTGGTCGCGGACGTCGAGGACACATCCTCCAGCGCCCCACCCGCGCGGCTGGCACCGTTGTTGGTCAGCGTCGAACCGGTGATGGTCAGCGTGCCGTTGAAGTTCAGCACCCCGCCACCGGAACCCGATGCGCCGGACGCGACGTTGTTGGTGATGGTCGCATTGGCCACCGTCATCACACCGCCGTTGTTGAACAGTGCACCACCGCCATTGTCGGCTGCGTCACCCTGGGCGTCGTTGGCGTCCAGCGTCGTGCCGTCCACTGCCAGGATGCTGGGAGCGCCGAAGTTCCAGAGACCTGCACCTTCGGCGGCGGCGACGTTGTTGCTCACCGTGCCGCCCACAACCGAAACAAACCCGCCGAACGTGCCACCACCGTCACCGGTGATGTGCAGACCACCACCGTTACCCGGTGCCGCGACCGCAGCCAGCGAGCCCAGCGTCACACCGGCGCTGTTGCCGTCCAGCGCGACCTCGGTCAGCAGGACCGTCGGCACACCGTTGGTCGTGTCATTGGCGGTCGAGCGATCCTCGATACCACCGCCTGCACGATTCGCCACGTTGCCGGTGATCGAACCACCGGTCATCGACACGGTGCCTTCATTGTTGAAGATGCCGCCACCGGAGCCGGAGGCACCCAGCGCGCTGTTGCCGCTGATGACCGTGCCCCCGGTGATGACGATGTCGCCACCCTGGTTGAACAGCGCACCACCGCCATCGTCACCGGCGTCGCCGTTCGCGGCATTGGCCGTGAACGTGCCGCCGTCGATGGACATCAGGCCAGACCCGTTCCACAGACCGCCGCCCTCGCGTGCCGCCGTGTTGCCGGACACCGTGCCACCGGCGACATTGATCGTGCCCGGACCGGACACGTGCAGCGCACCACCGTTACCAGGGTTTGCGACCGTGCCTGTTCCCACGCCGGCACCGTTTCCGGACAGCGTGACATTGCTCAGCGTGACTGTCGTAGCCGCCTCGCGGGCGTTGTCTTCGATACCGCCACCGGCACGATTCGACAGGTTGTTGCGAATCGTCGAATCGCTAACCGTGAGCGTGCCGCCGTTGTTCAGAATGCCGCCACCGGTTGCGCTGACACCCAGCGCCGTGTTGCCGTCAATCACGGCATTGGACACGATCATCGTGCCGCCCTGATTGAACAGCGCACCGCCGCCGTCTTCGCCGATCAGGTCACCATTGCCATCATCGGTACCGGGGCCATTGGCCACGTTGCCGGTAAAGCTGGCGCCGTTGATCGTCATCGTACCGGCGTTGTTCCACAGAGCGCCGCCTTCCTGGCCGGCGATGTTGTTCGCGAAAGTCCCGCCCTCGACGGTCGAGTTCACCGCACCGCTGATATGAAGAAAGCCCCCATTGCCCGGACTGGTACCGACTTCGTTGCCGAAGGCTTCGACATTCGTCAGGGTGGTCGCCGGACCGGCTGCGATCTCGATACCGCCACCGGCGCGGTTCGCCGTGTTGCCGCTGAAGCGGCTGCCCGACACGCTCAGCGTGCCGCTGGAGATGATCGCGCCACCGCTACCGGAGGCGCCCGTCGCCGCATTGCGAAGAAAACTGCCACCGGCCACGGTCAGCGTGCCGGCATTATCGATGGCGCCACCGTTCGTGGCGGCGGCACCTGTGCCGACGTTGTCCCGCACCGTCACGCCGTTAAGCGCCACCGTGGAACCCGAAGCAATGCTCAGAGCACCGCCGCTCACCGCCGTGCCGTTGGCCAGCACGAGGTCGGACAGCGTCACCGGCTCACCGGCTGCGTCGATGGAGAAAATCTGGAATGCGGACTCGCCGCTAATCGTCACATCACCGGCAAGCGCCAGGTCATCGCTGATCGACGGCAGGCTTGCGGTCAACGCGATGGTGCCCCCACTCAGTGCACTGGCGAAACTGATGGAATCACCGGTCGCTTCACCGGCAGGTGCATCACCGACCGCTGCATTCGTCGATGCGGCCATCACCGCCTCGCGCAGACTCAGCTGCCCGTCAGCCGCGCTGACATCGGCGAGCGTGTCCACTACGTAAGTCGTCGCAAAAGCTGGCGCAGCCAGCCCGCCCAACACAAAAAGCGCCGCTCCACGAGCCGCGCGCGTATCGTTTTTAGTCATCTCAACTCCCTGAGTCGAATCAGATCCGGTTCAATCCCGTTCGGGATTGCCAAGGAGTTCGGATGCAAACCACGAGTGGATGCACTCAGCAGAGCCGAGATGATGAATTTTTTGTGACGGCGGCCGCAGGCCGGTCACATGTGCAGTCACGCGGAACTTCGGATGGTGCCGGAGGAGGGACTTGAACCCCCAACCTACCGCTTACAAGGCGGTTGCTCTACCAAATTGAGCTACACCGGCATCTGGAGACCGCAGCGGCATACGTCACGCCGCGGGGGCGGTAGTTTACCCAAAGTCATCCTGCACGTCCGCCGCATCTGCCAGTCGGGCGACGCCTTCCAATACGTAGTGCGGATGCAGAGTCCAGTCGGGCGGGAGATGCGGCTGTAACAAGGGGGCCTCGCCGCCGGTCAGCACACAAAGCGGCTGTACCCAGCCCAGCTGCCGCCGCACCCGCTCAATCGCTCCGAGCAGTGCATGAACGGCTCCGACCGTCACTGCGGGGTTGGTGTCATCGCCGACGATCGGCAGCGGTGCCGTGGTCACGACATCCGCCTGGAACTGTGTGCGCTGGTTCAGCGATGCCCGTGCCAAGGCGACACCCGGCAAGATCAGGCCACCGAGGTGGCTGCCATCGGCAGTGACGGCGTCAATGGTGCAGGCCGTGCCGGCATCAACGATTAAGGCGTTGCGTCCGGTGGCGGCCGCCGCGAGGACGACCATCCAGCGATCCACACCCAGCCGGCTGGGGTCGGCGTAGGCACAGCGCACGCCCAGCGATTCGGCCTGGCTGCGCACGAATCGCGGAGCGGGCCAGCCACGACTGGCGCACCAGGCCTGGACAGCTGCGTTGGCGGCTTCGCCGGCCACGCTGCTAATCCAGATGGCCAACGGCATCGCGGCAGGTGCCAGCTGATCCAGCACGCGACCGACCGACGCGAGGTCACAGTCCGCGGCTTGCGGCTGGGCCAGGTACCCGGCTGTCCACTGCGCCGACTTGCAGCGCGTGTTGCCTAGATCCAGTAGCCATTTCATGACCGTCGCACGCTCACTTCGCCTGACACCAGGGCTTCAAGCCCGTCGCTGAATTCGCATTGCAATTGCCCCTGAAGATTCACGCCACGCGCGATTGCCTCACGGCGCTGCCCGCCCTGCTCCACCACCACCGCGCGGTCGTCCAGCGCATCCAGTGCCTGGAACCGGGGAAGAAACGGCGCGAAGCCTTCGGTCTGAAATCGGCGCAAATCGACATCCAGCTGGCTCATCAGATCCGCTGCAAGTTCCGTGCGCGACGGGGCCGGCCCAAGTGCGGCCAGGCTGGTCCAGGGTTGGCCGAGGTCCACCGCCCCCGCCATGGCGACATTACAGCCGATGCCGATGATGGTGCGCACGGGCCCTGCGAGTTCGCCGCTGGCCTCGATCAGGATTCCGGCGAGCTTGGCGTCATTCACGATGAGGTCATTGGGCCATTTGATGCGGACATCCAGCCGGCCCAGCACTGCCGCCAGAGACACGGCGACGACCAGGCTGAGCGGGCCGAGCTGGGACGACGCGCCGTCGAACTGCCAGTCGAACGATGCGTACAGATTCACGCCCGGCGGCGAGAACCACTGCCGGCCGCGGCTGCCGCGGCCCTGCGTCTGCTGCTCGGCGAGCACCAGTGCGGGCCCCGCGTAATCGCGCTCGGCCAGCCAGGCATTGGTGCCGGTTACGCGGTCGAGAACCGTGACGCTCCACCCGGTGGGCGCCCGTTGCCTGAGCGCATCGACATCCAGGCGATCCCAGCCGCCCGGTAGGCGATAGCCACGCCCGGTTTCGGCGTCGATGGGCCAGCCCGCATCACGCAATTTCTGCACGCGCTTGTGAATCGCGGCGCGGCTGATCTGCGCCGACTCTGCCAGCGATTCGCCGGAATGCCAGGCGCCGTCGGCAAGCCCCATGAGAATGCCGTCGCTCAGTGCCGGGTTCCCAGCATGCGCCGCCAGATCATCACGCGCTCGAAACGGCTTTCCGAGCCTTGCAGCATGCGCAGAATATTGGATCGATGCGTCCATACCACCAACGCGAACATCGCCAGGGCGAAGGCGCCGAGCGGTGACAGCAGGCCGGTTGCCGCGATGCAGGCCACGTAGAACACGATGATCAGGGCCGCGACCAGGGTCGACAAACCGGCGTAGCCCGTCAGCGTCAGCACGAGTGCGAAGCTCAGCAAGGCCCAAGGCACAGCCGCGGGTATCGCGACCAGGCACACACCCAGCAGGGTCGCAGCGCCCTTGCCGCCAGCGAAGCTGAAGAACACCGGCGCGATATGACCGACGGTGACCGCGACTCCGCAGGCCAGCGCGATCCACCGCTCAGGCAGCACCGTTGATTCGAGAATCGGCCAGGGTAACCAGGGGATCACGGCGACCGCGAGCGCGCCCTTGAGCGCGTCAATTGCGAGCACCGTCACACCGAAAGCCTTGCCATGCGTGCGCAGCGCGTTGGTCGCGCCCGCGTTGCCGCTGCCCGAACTGCGCAGATCGCTCGCCCCGGTCAAGCGCCCGAGCACCAACCCGCCCATCACCGAACCCAGCAGATAGGCGAGGATCAGCTTGACCGCGAGCTCGATCATCCCGCCTCGCTAACCTGCGCCACACTGGCGCCCAACCAAGCCAGGCGGCGATGGGCGACGGCTTCGTCGGCCCCCGTATCCATGCGCAGCGTGCAGGTATTGTCCTGCGGCGGTGCCAGCGACAGTTGGCGATGCAGCAACCGGTCACCCCGAATGGCATGCACATCGACCGTCTCGCCTGGTGCCCGGCGTTGTTCCAGGACTCGGATCACCCCGGGTGTCGCTTCCTCGAAATCCAGGGCGACGAGACGATCCCCAGCCGCGAGGCCAGCCTGCTGTGCAGGCGAATCATCGACCACGGTCGTCAGCCGGGGCTGGCGCTGACCTTTGACCGAAAGCCCCGTCCAGCAGCGTGGCCCAGTGGAATCTGAACCCGGCCGCCCGCCGGTGTCTTCCGGACCGGTCGCCGGGCGCACCGACGCGGTAACGCCAAAATCTGCGAGCAGCTCCGGCAGCGGCACCTCGCCGGCTGTGCGGATCATCGCATCGAAGAAATCGGTTAGGTCCAGGCCCGAAACCTCGCCGGCGATCTGCTCGATCGCAGCATCGGGAATCGGTTTCATCGCCCGTCCATACCGCGCCCACAACGTGCGCATCACGTCGTCCAGCGAACAGGCACCATCCGTCTCGCGGCGCAGCGTCAGATCGAGCGCACAGGCGACCAGCGCACCCTTGTTGTAGTAGCTGACGATGGCGTTCGGCGCGCTGGCATCCTGCTGATAAAACTTGGTCCATGCCAGACGGCTGGACTCGGCCAAGGACTGGCGGTAGCGCCCAGGATTGCGCTCCAGGCGCGTCATCTGCTTTGCCAGCAGGTCGAGATAGCGCGGAGCATCAATCACGCCCGCACGCAGCAGCCCCAGATCATCGTAGTAGCTGGTAATGCCTTCGTAGGCCCACAAATCGTCAAAATAGGCCGGCGCTGTGAGCGACGAGTTGGCAACCGCAGCCGGCATCAGTCGGCGCACGTTCCACAGGTGGAAATACTCGTGACTGACCAGCCCGAGAAAATTCACGTAGTCGTCGCTGCGACCTGAGCCGCCGGGTGCCGGCATGGCGCGCCGCGGGGATGCCAGCGCGCTGGAGTAGCGATGTTCCAGGCCGCCGTAGCCGTCGGCGGTCACATTGTTCAGGAACAGGTAGCGGTCGCAGGGCAATTCGCCGAACAACGCGACCTGGGCATCACAGATGCGCGCAACGTCCGCAGCCAGTGCATCGGCATCGAAGCGCCCGGCGCCGGTCATCGCGAAGGCGTGAGGACGCCCGCCGGCGACGAACTCGACAATCTCGAACTCGCCCATCTCGACCGGGTGGTCGATCAGATCGTCGTAGTGCTCACAGCCGTAGCGGCCGAAGCCCCAGGGCTCGGCCTCCACAGGCCGCATCGATGTCGCTACCCGCCAGCGTCCGGTGACGGCGTTCGCGTCCGGCGCCATCAGATCGACGGTGCAGGGCACATGCTCCTGCCCGGCGACCCGCAGGCACAGCGACGTGGCATTGAAGAACCCGCGCTCGGAATCCAGATACGCCGTGCGCACCGAGGTGTCGAAGGCATGCACCTCCATCAACACCGTGAGCGGCCCGGTCGCAGGCGCTGCCCGCCAGCAATCCTTGTCGACCTGATCGACCTGCACGGGCTCGCCACCTGATTCGGCGACCAGCGTCAGCACGTTGCGGGCGAAATCCCGGACCAGGTAACTGCCGGGAATCCAAGCCGGCAGTGTCAGCCACTGCCCGGCTGGGTCCGGGTGCTGGATCGTCAGCGCAACGTGGAAGCGGTGGGCGGCCGGTTCAGCCGGCTCGATGCGATAGTGCAGTGGAGTCAATGGATGCGGATTGGTCGAAATGCCCGCGTAGTCTAGGGAACCTCTGGTTGAATCGCACGAGCGCCACCACTGGTGGATGCAGCCGACTCACGTTTGAACCGCGACCAGCCATGCAGCCACAGAATCAAACCCATGGTCACCTCGCCGGCCGCCTGGGCCCACACCGCCCCCGTGACACCTACACCGCTGGTCATCGCGATGACCAGCGGAAGCGTGATGCACAAGCCCAGCACGGTGTAGCCAAACAGCGAGCGGTACTGTGCGCCGGCGGATAGCGCATGGGTTGCAGCACTTCGAAACGAGAGCGCACCGAAGTACACGGCCCAGGCGATGGTGAGTCCCTCAAGCCCCGCGTATTCCTCGCCGAGTACCCAAGCCTCCAGCCAGTCGTATACAGCAAGCAAAACCAGCATATAAATGCCGATGAGCAATGCCAGCAACACGCTGGCCACCGCCGCCACTTTCTCGACTTGAGCAAAGTCATGCGCCGCAATCCAGCGGCTCGCCCGCGGCAAGAAGATGTTGCCCCAGGCCACCGAGCACAGACCAATGGGCATCAACAGCAAACGGGATGCACCGACATCCGCTGTCGCCAGCACACCCATCAGTACGGCGACCACATAAATGACCGCGTAATTGGACAGCCACCAAAGCACGACACTCGGAATGGCCCAGCGCCCCAGTGCCCAAGCCTTGCGAAACACATCCCTACCACGACCGTGCTGGCCGAACGGCCGAAGTCCGGTCTGCTGCAATCCGAAACCGCCGGCAGCGAGCCCCGCTGTGGCGATACAGCCAAACACCCACTCGACGTCCAGTCGCTCTAGCGCCACGCCAGCGGCCAAGCCCAGTAAAACGAGGCCGACATAGAGCGTATCCAGTGCCAAAACGCGCTTCGGTAGCAACAGGAGAAATGCGTAGTCCCTCGCGTAACCTCGCGCCGTGTGCCCGAGGACGGCCAGTGCGAAGGGCCAGGCGGTAGATGCCGGTAATGCTTCAGCCCCCACCCGCCAGGATGTGGCCAGAATTCCGGTGAATGCCAGGAAAGCGACCAGGATCGACAGGCCGAGCTGCAATCGAAATAGCTGTGCGCAAATCGCGCGCATGCGCCGCGCCCGGTGCTGGGGAGCCAACGCAACCATCGGCGCGTTAATTGCGGCATCCTGCAAACTCTGGGCGAGTAACAACAGAGTGAACAGCTGAACATAGATTCCGTAATCCAGCTTCTCGCCCAGCCGGATGATGGCGAGCCCGATCAGCAGG
>Ga0208330_1000101_pt1 | contig 50120 bp, 51 predicted proteins | sample DeeseametaMP1896_FD_184180 | JGI IMG/M metagenome (GOLD analysis project Ga0208330, IMG submission 184180) | Marine microbial communities from the Deep Pacific Ocean - MP1896 (SPAdes) | ecosystem: Environmental > Aquatic > Marine > Oceanic | place: East of Hawaii, North Pacific Ocean | collected... | reverse complement strand
CGCGCCCGCCGCGACACGGACGGGGCGCGCACCTTCACCTCGAAACAGGTTGAGCCGTGTTTGCCGCCCCACCCATTTAACAGGGATGTTGCGGCCGTCAGTCGCCGTGATCAGATCTCCGACCCGAAGCTCCTGTATGGCCACCTCGCCTGACGGCGTTTCTATCAGTGTTCCTTCAAGAAAACAGTTGGCAACCGATCCATCAAGAGCGACCGGCAAGGGCACCGCTACCGGGTCACTGAGAGCGTACTGAGCGATGTAAGCTATTTCGAGATACGGATCGTTGTTCGGAATATAGAATTTATATTGATAAGCGTTAACCTCCTGAGCAAATATTGCGTATAATTCACCGCCAATCTCAATCGCATATCCAGTATAGGGTGCAATATTATAAGTTAAAGTCGAATCCAGATCTATTGGATCGCCCTCTTCGAGAAAATCCAGCGTCTCACCATCAAACAACTCTCTTTCCAACCCGCTCCAGTTGGTCGTGTCTACAGCCCATGTATCTTCCCAAAAATCAGGTCCCGCCAGATCCGACGGAACGGGACCCCAAAAATACAGAGCGTAGGAAAATGTAACTGTCATCGCCGGAAATCCGTTTTTTAGCGGCCGGAATCTGCCTATGCGGCCTTCCCTTCAAGGACGGTAACGAAACATCTTTTCAATCGACAATCAACCAGTGCCATCACGCGACCGTCCGCACACATGATTTCCAACGATTGCCGCCATGAGATCGGTTTTGCCCGTATCCGATCTGGACAATTCTGACGCGCTCTTGCACAGATACCCGGCAAATACGGAACAGGACTTCCCACAATGCACGACACGCTGCGCGGTTGCCTCTGGATGACGGGGGCCATCGCCTCTTTCACTGTCATGGCCGTTGCCGGACGCGCAGTCAGCCTCGATCTCGATACCTTCGAGATCATGATGTACCGGTCGCTCATCGGCATCGTGATCGTACTGGCGGTGGCCGGAATGGCGGGCACCCTGTCGCACATCACGACCCGCAACATGCGCACCCATCTGGTCCGCAACCTGTTCCATTTCTCCGGCCAGAACCTCTGGTTCTTTTCGATCACCGCGATTCCCTTGGCGCAGGTCTTCGCGCTTGAATTCACCTCGCCCTTCTGGGTCATGCTCCTGAGCGCGCTGATCCTTGGCGAAAGGCTGACACCCAACCGGGTGGGCGCGGCGATCCTGGGGTTTATCGGCATCCTCATCGTCACCCGCCCCTCGCCCGAAACCGCCCATATCGGACAGCTGACCGCAGCCCTGGCGGCCATCGGCTTTGCCGGGTCGGCGGTCTTTACCCGGCTGCTGACCCGGACGGAACGGATCACCTGCATCCTCTTCTGGCTGACCGTCATGCAGGCGGCTTTTGGCGTGATCTGCGCCGGGATCGACGGCGACATCGCCCTGCCCGCCGCCAGCAGCCTGCCCTGGGTGGTGCTGATCGCCTTTGCCGGGCTGGTGGCCCATTTCTGCCTGACAACGGCGCTCTCGCTGGCCCCTGCAACCGTTGTCATGCCCATCGACTTTGCCCGGCTGCCGGTGATCGCGCTGGTCGGCATTCTGGTCTACGCCGAGGCGCTGGACCCGCTGGTCCTGCTGGGCGCGCTGGTCATTTTCGGCGCGAACTACGGGAACATCTGGTTCGAAACGCGCAAAGCCCGGTAATCAAACCGTTTTCCACGGCCACCGCCCCCGCATGCCAGGTGTTACAATTTCGTAACGTTGCGTTGCGGACACGGTTGCTGACGTTTCGTCACGAATTGACCGTTCAGTTAACCCCTCAATAGCTTATCCACAGGAGACTTCCCACACTCAGGGATAGAGGGACAAAATGAAAAAACGACTTATAGGGGTGGGCGCGCTGGCGCTGGCACCGCTGGCAGCGCAAGCTGGCGGCATCGACCGTTCGGGCCAGTCGATCGGCGTGATCTTCGAACAGGGCACCTATGCCGAACTCAGTTTCGGCTCGGTCTCGCCCGATGTGTCCGGTGTGCAGGTCGTCACCTTTCCCCCGGCGCTGGGCGGATCGACGGCGGGCAGCAAGTCCGGCAACATGACGAACGACTACCTGCAGTTCGGCGCCGCCTTGAAACACGACTACAACGACAAGTTCTCGGTCGCCCTGATCTTTGAGCAGCCGTTCGGCGCCGACGTGGAATATGACACCGGCACCGGCTATTTCGCATCCAGCGCCACCGCCAAGCTGCAGTCCGAAGGGCTGACAGCCGTCGCCCGCTACAAGTTCAACGAGAACTTCAGCGTGCATGGCGGCGTCCGCTACCAGCGCCTCACCGCCGAGGCCTTCATTCCCTATATCACGCTGCCCGCCGGGCCGCTGGCCGGCACGCCCTATAGCGCGGACACCGAGCGTGACGCTGGTTGGGGCTACCTCCTGGGGGCGGCCTATGAACGGCCGGACATCGCCCTGCGCGTCGCGCTGACCTATAACTCGGGGATCCAGCACGATCTTCCGACCGTCGAAAACTCGGCCATCGGCCTTGCCAACAGCTCGACCACCGGGATCAAGACACCGCAATCGGTGAACCTGGAATTCCAGACCGGCATCGCCCCGGACACGCTGCTTTTCGGGTCCGTGCGCTGGGTCGACTGGAGCGAGTTCGAAATCCGGCCCACCGATTACGACACGCTGACCGGCACGCTGGCCGGCGGCCCGGGCGTTGCGCTTGTCTCTTACAAGGACGACACGATTACCTACAACCTCGGCGTCGGCCGCCGCTTTACAGAGAACTGGGCCGGCTCCGTCTCGGTCGGCTATGAGCCGGCAAACAGCAACTTCGCCTCGAACCTCGGGCCGACCAACGGCAACTGGAGCGTCGGCCTCGGCGCCGCCTACACCAAGGGCATGTACGAGATCTCGGGCGGCGTGCGCTATGTCCAGATCGGCAAGGCAGAGACCGAGGTCGGCCCCTTCTCGCCCGCGACCTCCTTTGACGACAACCACGCAATTGGCGTCGGCATGAAATTCGCGGTCAACTTCTGACCGCGACACGCGCGACCACAGCTTGACCCGGGGCCGTCCAACGCCCCGGGTTTTTCCGTCCCGCAGTCCGCGCGTTTGCGCAGGTTTCGGATCGCGCCATGTACAGCCCGGGACTAGTCCGGTGCCATGACACAGACCTCCCTTTCCCCCCGCGCCTGGGCCGAGCTGATCCTGCTGGGCCTGATCTGGGGCGGCTCCTTTCTTGCCATCCGCACAGCGCTGGACGAGATCGGGCCGCTCACCTCTGTCCTCTTTCGCACCGGCATCGCGGCGCTTGTGCTCTGGCCGGTGATCCTCTGGCGCGGGATCGCCCTGCCCCGCGGATGGCGCACCTGGCGCGCGCTCTTGGTGATGGGCGTGCTCAACAACGTGATCCCCTTTACCCTGATGGCCTGGGGGCAATTGCACATCCCGTCGGGACTGACCTCGATCCTCAATGCCACCACGGCAATCTTCGGCGTGCTGGTGGCCGCTGCGGTCTTTGCCGACGAACGCCTGACCACGCGCAAGGCGCTGGGGGTCACGCTGGGCTTTGCGGGGGTTGTGACGGCGATCGGACCGGCAGCGCTGCTGAACCTCGACCTGACCTCGACCGCGCAGCTTGCGGTGATCGCGGGCACGCTGTCCTATGCCTGCGCCGGGGCCTGGGCGCGCGTGAACCTGCGCGGGCTGGCGCCCCTTGCCGCCGCCGCCGGGATGCTGACCTCTTCGACGCTGGTGATGGCGCCGCTGACCCTGATGACCGAAGGCCTGCCCAGCCTCGCGCTCTCCTCTGCAACCTGGATCGGCATCCTCTATTACGCGCTGATCGCCACCGCGCTGGCCTATCTGCTGTATTACCGGGTTCTGGCGATGGCGGGCGCGGGCAACCTGATGCTTGTCACCCTCCTGATTCCGCCCGTGGCCATTGCTCTCGGCGCATTGGTGCGCAAAGAGGACCTGCACCCCGGGGCCTACGCCGGTCTTGCCTTGCTTGCCCTCGGTCTCACCATTCTGGACGGACGGCTCTACCGCAGGGCGGTCAAGGGTTTGACCTGACGGCGCGTGCCGCGTAATCCGGTTCAAACCGCAAATACGGGATGCGAACCGCGATGCTCTACCCCACTGCCCAGGCCTGGCGCGATGCGCCCAGCAAACGCGTTGTGCTTTATGCCATGTCGGGCCTCGGCAAGACACATGTGTCGAACCTTCTGCGCGAGGAAGGCGGCTGGTTCCACTATTCCATCGATTACCGCATCGGCACCCGGTACATGGACGAATACATCGCCGACAATGCCAAGCGGCATGCGATGCAGGTCCCCTTCCTGCGCAAGCTGCTGCTGACGGATTCCATCTACATCGGCTCCAATATCTCGTTCAACAACCTGACCCCGGTCTCGACCTACCTCGGCAAGCCCGGCAACCCCGAGCTTGGCGGGTTGACGATGGACACCTACCGCCTGCGCCAGTCGCAATTCGAACGCGCGGAACGCCAGGCCCTGCTGGACACCGAGTATTTCATCTGGCGGGCCGAGGATCTCTATGGCTACCCGCATTTCATCTGCGACACGGGCGGCAGCATCTGCGAATGGGTCGATCCCGCCGACCCCGAGGACGAGATCCTGACCGCGCTCAGCCAGCAGGCGCTGATGGTTTGGATCAGGGGCAGCGAGGCCCATACCGAGGAACTGGTCCGTCGGTTCGACCGCGCGCCAAAGCCGATGGCCTACCAGCCCGCCTTCCTCGAAGACGCCTGGGCGCGCTATCTTGAGGAATTCGACCTGACCGAACAACAGGTCGACCCCGATACCTTCATCCGCTGGACCTATGCCCAGGCCCTGGCCCACCGCCAGCCGCTTTACGAGGCGATGGCCGACAAATGGGGCGTGACCGTCGAGGCCACGGATATGGCCCAGGTCCGCGACCAGTCCGATTTCATCGAGCTGATCGCCGCCGCCCTGCCGCAGGGCTGATCCGCGCCACCGGCACGGGGCCCCTGCACAAGAAATGGACGCCCGCGGCAATATCTTTGCCCGATCCGCCGCAGGCTGTTGCTAGGGACGGCCCCGACACATAGTGTCGGTCGCATATGCGAACATTCTGGTTCACATTCGGAAAGACCGGCGGACAAGGCGGGCCCCACCCCCATCGTCGCGCCGGCGCCCGTGAGGGCGGACCGGCGATCCGGGCCGGCACATATGTGGCTGGCACAAGGCCGCCCTGACGGCCCCAGTCGCCCCCGCCTCATCCCCGGTTTTAACCGCTTCCCCGTCGCCGCCCCGGCCAATTGATCCGGATCGGCGCGGGTGGCCCGTTTCTCCTGCTTGCCCCATGACAGCCGATCCCCTATCTAGGCCTCCGCGCCGTGAAAGGACCCGACCGATGCCCATCAAGCTGCCCTCCGACCTGCCCGCCTTCGACGTGCTCACACGTGAAGGTGTCATGGTCATGACCGAGGAACAGGCAGCCCGGCAGGACATCCGCCCGCTGCGCATCGGCTTGCTCAACCTGATGCCCAAGAAGATCCAGACGGAAAACCAGTTCGCCCGCCTGATCGGGGCCACGCCGCTGCAGATCGAGTTCAGCCTGATCCGCATGTCCGAGCACCAGACCAAGAACACCGCCGCCGAGCACATGGAGACCTTTTATAGGCCCTTCACCGAGGTGGCCGCCTCTGGCGAAAAATTCGATGGGCTGATCATCACCGGCGCCCCGATCGAACATCTGCGCTTTGACGAGGTTACCTATTGGGACGAGTTGCGCCAGGTCTTTGACTGGACCCAGACTCATGTGCATTCCACCTTCGGCGTCTGCTGGGGCGGGATGGCAATGATCAACCATTTCCACGGCGTGAAAAAACACATGCTGGACGCCAAGGCCTTTGGCGCCGTGCGGCACCGCAACCTGGAACCGGCCTCGCCCTACCTCCGCGGCTTCTCCGACGACATGGTGATCCCCGTGTCGCGCTGGACAGAGATCCACCGCGAAGAGGTCATCGCCGCGGGCCTGCCGCTCCTGATCGATTCCGAGGAAACCGGCCCCTGCCTCGTCGAAGATCCCTGTCACCGGGCGCTCTATATCTTCAACCACCTGGAATATGACAGCGGCACGCTGAAGGAAGAATATGACCGCGATATCGCGGCGGGGAATCCGATCAACGTGCCGGCCAACTACTATCCGGACGACGACCCGTCGAAGCCGCCGCAGAACCGCTGGCGCAGCCATGCGCATCTTCTTTACGGAAACTGGATCAACCAGATCTACCAGTCGACACCTTTCGACCTATCCTTGATCGGAAAGGCCCCCGTCGAAGCCTGACCGGGGCCCGATCCGAAACCGGAGTAAAAGGTGTTGCGTATCCTGGGTGCCGTTCTTCTTTTGTCGTTGCTGGGCGGCTGCGCCGTCACGCAGATCCGGGCCGACCGCATGGAGCGTGACGCCGAGACACGCTGGCCCCCCGTGGGCCAGTTCGTCGAGGTCGACGGCCTGCGGGTCCACTACGTCCAGAAAGGCAGCGGCCCGGACGTTGTCCTGTTGCACGGGGCCAGCGGCAACCTGCGCGATTTCACCTTTCAACTGGTCGACCGGCTGGCGCGCGACTATCGCGTGACCGCCTTTGACCGTCCGGGGCTGGGCTATACCACGCAGCAGGCGCGCTTTCAGGGCGCTTTCAACGCCCGCGCGGAAACCCCGCAGGACCAGGCCGCCGCGCTGGCGGCAGCGGCGGCGAAACTCGGCGTCAGACGGCCCGTGGTGGTCGGCCATTCCTTTGGCGGTGCGGTGGCGATGGCCTGGGGGCTGGACCAGGACGCCGCCGCCGTCGTCAGCCTGGGCGGCGCGATCATGCCCTGGCCCGGCGCGCTCGACAGCCAATATCAGGTGCTGGGCAACCCGCTGGGCGGCGCCGTCGTGCCGCAATTCGTCACCGCCTATTACGGCCGCGACCGGGCCCGCAACGCCGTGGCGGGCATCTTTGCGCCGCAGGACGTGCCCCCCGGCTATCTCGATCACATCGGCCCCGGGCTCAGCCTGCGGCGCGAGACGATCCGCGCCAATGGCCGCCAGGTTGCCGCCCTGCGCCCCGCGCTGGTGAAGATGTCGAAACGCTATCCGCAGATGACGATTCCCGTCGAGTTGGTGCATGGCACCGCCGACACCACGGTCGGTTACGAAATCCACAGCGTCGCCGCCGCCAAGCTGCTGCCCGACGCCCGCGTCACTCCTCTGGAGGGTGTCGGCCACATGCCCCAACACGCCCGCCCCGGCGCCGTGATCGAGGCCGTCCGCCGTGCCGCCGAACGGGCGGGCCTGCGCTGAGACGAGGTACGCAACCAGGCGGACAATGGTTTGCGTTAATCCTCTTAACATCCCATAGTGTCGGTCACTTAGACGCATGAGGCCCTGCATGACGCTCCCTTTCGACGGCGCCATTTCCAGCTACTTCGAGCATGACGCCCCCAAGCCCGTGCGCGAGGCGATCAGTCGCGCCGACAAGGACGACATCCTCGACACCAGCTATCCCTATTCCGAGGAGATGAAGCGCAAGGCCTATGAAAAGGAGATGGAGCGCCTGCAGATCGAACTGGTCAAGATGCAGGCCTGGGCCAAGGAAACCGGCGCCCGTCTCGCGCTGGTCTTCGAGGGGCGTGACGCCGCCGGCAAGGGTGGCACGATCAAACGCTTCCGGATGAACCTCAACCCGCGCGGCGCCCGTGTTGTAGCGCTCGGGAAACCCTCGGATACCGAGGCCACGCAATGGTATTTCCAACGCTACATCGACCACCTGCCCGCCGCGGGCGAGATCGTTTTCTTTGACCGGTCCTGGTACAATCGCGGCGTGGTGGAACATGTCTTCGGCTTTTGCGACAACGCGCATCGCGAGCATTTCTTCAGCCAGGTTCCCGCCTTCGAAAAGATGCTGGTGGACGAGGGAATCCATGTCTTCAAATTCTGGCTGAACGTGGGCCGCGCCGAACAACTCCGCCGCTTCATGAAACGCGAGAAGGACCCGCTGAAACAGTGGAAGCTCAGCCGCATCGACGTCGAGGGGCTGGCCCGCTGGGACGCCTATTCAAGCGCCATCCAGGAAACGCTGACCCGCAGCCACACTGCCCCCGCGCCCTGGACGGTCATCCGGTCGGATGACAAGAAACGCGCCCGCCTTGCCGCGATCCGCCACGTGCTGACCCATCTGGACTATGCCCGCAAGGACAACAAGGCCGTGGGCACGGCCGATTCCAAGGTCCTGGGCGGGCCGGAGATCTGGGAGGCCTGACGGGCCGGACATGGTCAAGAAACGCGGATACCATCACGGCAACCTGCGCCAGGCGCTGGTCGAGGCCGCGCTGAAGCTGATCGAGGAGAAAGGACCTTCGGGCTTCACGCTCTCGGAGGCGGCCAAGCAGGCCGGTGTGACCCCGGCGGCGGTCTACCGGCATTTTTCCGGACGCGAAGACCTGATCGCCGAGGCCGCGCGCCAAGGCTATGAGATCTTCGCCGACGTGATGCAATACGCCTATGACAAGGGCCAGCCCTCGGCACTGGCCGCCTTCGAGGCGACGGGCCGCGCCTATCTTGCCTTTGCGCGACGCTATCCGGGCCATTACATCGCGATGTTCGAATCCGGCATCTCGGTGAACCATTCACCGGAACTGGCGATGGCCTCGGCCCGAGCCCGCGCGGTGCTGGAAACCGCGGCGGAGAAACTGTCGCAGCACATCCCACCGGAGAAACGCCCGCCGCCAGCCATGTTCTCGGCCCATATCTGGGCGCTCAGCCACGGTGTGGTCGAGCTTTTCGCCCGCAACTCACCCGGCAGCCAGGCGCCTTTCCCGCCCGAGGACCTGCTGGAATCGGGCATCGGCATCTATCTGCGCGGGCTGGGATTGTTGGCGCCGGATCAGTAGGACGGGCCGGGAGGGGGCGCTGCCCCCGCTTGCCAGCGGCAAGCCCCCCGGAGTATTTCCGGCCCAAAGAAACACCGGGGCAAGCGCCCCCACCCGCGCAGGAGAGCCAGGATGACCAGGACCTTCTTTCTAGGCCTCGGTGGCCAGAAATGCGGATCCTCCTGGATCCAGGCCTACCTGGCGCGGCAGCCGGGATCGGATTTCGGCCGCATGGGCGAATACCAGACATGGGAGCACCAACTGGGCGGCGTCTTTGCCCGCTACCGTGCCCCCGAACCCTCGATGCTGGGCAAGCTGCGCGCCCGCGCCAAGGTGGCCCTGGGGGCGCCGGAACCCGCCGCGCACCTGCGCTGGCGCCTGCAACAGGATGAAAACGCCTATTTCGACTATTTCGCCGGGCTGCTGGCGCAGGACGGGATCATCCGGACCGGCGACATCACCCCCTCTTACGCGGCGCTTCCCGCCAAGACGCTGGCCCGCATCCGCGATGGCTTTGCCAGCCGGGACATCGCCGTCAAACTGCTGTTTTCCATGCGCGACCCGGTCGACCGCCTGCGGTCTCACATGCGGATGGAGATGGAAAAAGGCCGCCTGCCCGAGGCCGCCGAGAACGAAGCCCCCCTGCGTGCCTTCTATGCCTCGCATGAGGCCGAGGCCCGCAGTCGATACGACCAGACCCTGTCGGCGATCGAGGCGGTCTTTGACCCGGGCGACATCTTCCTGACCCCGTTCGAGACGCTCTTTACCGCCAATGGCATCGCCAACCTGTCGCGCTTTGCCGATGTGCCGGTGGATGCCCAGGCCGGGATGCGCGCGGTCAACAGCCGCGCCAAGGGGTCGGGGCTCTCCGAGGACCTGGAGGGTGAGATCGCCCACCACTATGCCCCGGTCTACGAGGCCGCGGCCCGCCGCCTGCCCCAGGTCGCCGAGGCCTGGCCCTCGGCCCGTTTCGTTCTGCCGCCTACCAGCGCATGAGCCCGCAACGCACCAGCTGGTCCGGCCCCTCGTAAGCCACCGAGTTCTCATCGAGGAAACCATCCTCGACGCCCCGCATCCGCTCCAGCAACTGGGCGTAATAGCGATACTTGGCGGCGGCATTGGCATGGGCGCCCCACGCGGTCGCCCGGTCGATCTTGTCGGCGAATTGCGCGGTAAAGACAAAATGCGCAACCGTCAGCAACACCTCGGAGGACGGCGGCAGGTTGCCATAATGCGACCCGGTCAACCGGCTTTGCGCGTCGCGCCGCACCAGCGGTGTCTTGTGCCGGGGCGATTTCTGGAATTGTTGCGCCTTCTTCGCCTTCGACGACATCCAGACCCGCTGCCATCCCTGGCGCACCACCTGAGGCGCGACCGCGTAGCGTTTGAACAGCCGCGCCGTCTTGGACTTGCCCATCAGCTCCGGCTGGGCCCCCTCGCGCAAGTCGACCAACTGTTCGCACTGGAAAAAGGGGTAGGCTGCCATCAGCGCGTCGAAACTCTGCGGCAAGGCCCCCGCCAGACCCGAGGCCGAGGCCGGGAAGAACTCCACCACCGAGGCCACCGCCGAAGGCGCGCCCGCGGCCTCCAGCCGGTCCACCACTGCGCGGATCGAACCGACACCCGGCGGCAGGATCAGGAATTCATCCGCATCGACGTAGCCGACAAAGGCACCGTCGAAAAACAGATGCGGCAAGGCGATCTTGAAATAGGTGCCCGCGCGTTCCTCGCGTTCGGTCCCGTCCGGGTCGCGGTAGCGCAACAGGTCACCAAAAGAGAGATCCGACTGCATGACAACCACATCGGGCTGCCCCGACAGGTAGTCGAACGACCCGTCGTCGCTGGCGTCATCCCAGATCAGGAACTGTTCGAACCCGATGGCCCGGTGATGATCCAGCCAGGCCGGCAGGAACCCCATCTCGTTCTTCATGGTGGAAAACAGCGTGACCCGCGCCGGGTCTACCTCGCCCGATACCACGCGCGCCAGACGGCCCGCGTCCTCGATTCCGACAGCCTCCACCCGCGCCACTCCCCTGTTTCTTTGGGCCACAAATTCTTCGGGGGGCTTGCCACAGGCAAGCATGGGGGTGGAACCCCCAACGATACAAAAAAGAAGGGGCCCCGAAGGGCCCCTGCAATCGCAATATCGAAACGATTAACGCTTCGAGAACTGGAACGAACGACGCGCCTTGCGCTTACCGAACTTCTTACGCTCGACAACACGGCTGTCGCGGGTCAGGAAGCCGGCCGCCTTGAGCGGGCCACGCAGCGAGGGGTCGAACAGCTGCAGCGCCTTCGAGACACCATGCTTGACCGCGCCGGCCTGACCGGTGAGGCCGCCGCCCTTGACGGTAGCGTAGACGTCGAATTCGCCTTCGACACCGGCAACCTGGAACGGCTGCCGCAGGATCAGCTGCAGAACCGGACGGGCAAAATAGGTGTCCATGTCCTTGCCGTTGACGGTCACCTTGCCCGAACCCGGCTTGATCCAGACGCGGGCCACCGCGTCCTTCCGCTTGCCGGTGGCATAGGAACGGCCCAGTTCGTCGCGGACCGGCTCGCGCGGGGTCTCATCGGCAACAACCACGTCTTCGACGCCCGCTGCGGCGCCCAGCTCTTCCAGAGAGTTGATCTGATCAGCCATTATTTCGACACCCGGGTGTTCTTGGAGTTCTTCGATTTGACGTCCAGAACCTCGGGGTTCTGGGCCTCGTGCGGATGTTCGGCGCCGGCATAGACGCGCAGGTTGGTCAGCACCTTGCGCGACAGGCGGTTGCCCGGCAGCATGCGCTTGACGGCCTGAAAGACCACACGCTCGGGGTGGGCACCTTCAAGGATCTGCGCCTTGGTGCGCGACTTGATGCCGCCCGGGTGGCCGGTGTGCCAGTAGAAGTTCTCTTCGCGCTTCTTGCCGGTCAGCTGCACCTTGTCCGCGTTCACGATGATGACGTTGTCACCACAGTCCATGTGCGGGGTGAAGGAAGGCTTGTGCTTGCCGCGCAGCCGCATGGCGACGATCGACGCAAGACGACCCAGAACGAGGCCTTCGGCGTCGATCACGATCCATTTCTTGTCGATGTCTGCCGGAGTTGCAGAGTAGGTTTTCATATGTATCGGTCCGTTTCGAGTGAGAAAGCCGAGGCAAAGCCCCGGCCCTGAATTCGATTGCGCCGTTATACGCAGGCCAATTTTCCAGTCAAGCGCACTGGTGCAGAATTAAATTCACAAAATCAATCACTTAAGATTACGGTAACATATTACCCCATATTTTGACGCCCCTTTGCCTCCGCACAAGGTCAGGGAATACCGCCTTGCGACGCGCCCGACCGCCATGCAGTCTGCGCGCAAACAACGACAAGATCCCCGATGCAACCACTCTCTCTTCTTGGACCGCTCCTTTCCGGCCTCGCCCTGCTTGCGGCCTCGACCGCCGTCGGCGCCGGTGCCATGCGCAAGCTGGTGCACGTCTACGAGGCCAAACACGAGCTGAAACAGGGATCGGCCGGCTTCCTGCGCACCATCGCAGGATGGTCCTGGATCGCGATCTGGGCAATGGCCACCTGGTTTTTCGCCACGATCATCGGAGACTGGGGCGCCTCGGGCGATCTTGACGGGGCCATCGCGCGGTCCTGGCTACGGCTTGAAATCCTGCTGCACATCGCCAGCGCGCTTTCGGACGCGGATTCATGAACGTGATCGACACCGACCAGTCAGAGCTGCGCTGCCCCGCCTGCGGCGGTCAGTGTCTTTACGATCCCGCGGCGCAGGCCCTGGCCTGCACCAGTTGCGGCAACACCCGGACGCTGGAAACGCCCTGGGACGGGGCCGCCAGCGCCGAGACGGACTATCACGCCGACACGCCCGAAACCCTGCCGCCAGACCTGCCCGACAGCCGCGCCCACCGCTGCGAAACCTGCGGCGGCGAGGTGGTCTTTACCGGCGCCGCGCTGTCCGACCGCTGCCCCTATTGCGACGGCGCGGTGGTGCTGTCCACGGCGGACACCGGCTATCGCACCACCGCCCTGATCCCCTTTCGCGTCCCGGAAAAGGACGCGCAGGAACATGCGCTGGACTGGGTGCGCGGGCGGCTGGCGGCGCCAAACGGTCTGGCCGCAACCGTCGAAAAGGGCCGCGTCGCCGGGCTATACGCGCCGTTCTGGACCTTCGACAGCACCGAGGCGGTGGACTACTGGGCCAGCTACACCACCGGCAGCGGCAAGAACCGCCGCACCCGGCGCACCAGCGGCAAGCTCACGGTGGATTTCGACGACCTCCTGATGCCCGCCAGCCCGCATGTCACGCCGCTGATCCGCGACGGCATCCTGCACCATTTCGACCCGCGCCGCCTGCGTCCCTATCGTGCCGGCTATCTTGCCGGGTTCGCCGCAGAACGCCACCACCAGAGCGTGGCCGAGGGTCTGTCGGCCAACGAGGCGGACAAGCGGCTGCTGATCCGCAACCGCATCAAGGGCCATATCAACAAGAGCCGCGTGTCCAACATCGGCTTCAACGCCGACACTTCGGGCATCCGCTATCGCCGCATCCTGCTGCCGGTCTGGATCCTGCATTACCGCTGGAACGACACACCGATGAAGGTGGTCGTCTCTGGGTTGGACGGACGCACCTTCGGTGAACGCCCCTTCTGCCGGTGGAAACTCACCGGCTACGCCGCCGTCGCCAGCCTGGCGGTCATGGCCTTCGGCCTGCTCTGGGGCATCGGCGCCGCGCCCTGACGCCACGCAGGACCGCGCATAGCGGGTTTTCTCGCGTTCGCAGAAATTTTCTCTTGAACGACTCAAGGCGGGCTCTTAGGTGGGCCTCACTTTCGGACCCGATCCCAACCCGGACGCCCAGCCATGTGCTGGGCTCATGTGTCTTCGGGGGGCGCTAAGGGACCGACTGGAACGCACTGCTGGCTTGAAGGAGGCATGTCATGAAAGACATCAACCTCTTCCAACTGGGGTACGGTCTGGAGACAGGCGCCCAAGAGGAAGACACCACCCGGGGTCTCGCCCCCGCCAATCAATCCGTATCGCCGCGCGATGTCTTCGACGAGGACCGCGACGACCATTTCATCCGCCGTGACGGCAGCGTTTTTGCCGGCACCCATCTCATCATCGAGGTGGTCGATGGCGAGGGTCTCGACGACGAGGCGCGCATTCAGCAGGCCTTTCGCGACTGCGTAGAGACCTGCGGCGCGACGCTGCTGCATATCCACACGCACAAGTTCAGCCCCCAGGGCGTGAGCGGCGTGGCCGTGCTGGCCGAAAGCCATATCTCGGTCCACACTTGGCCGGAAATCGGCTATGGCGCCTTCGACGTCTTCATGTGCGGCGATGCCGAACCCTGGAAGGCGGTCGATGTTCTGGGCCGTGCCTTTGCCACCGCCGACGTGCGCGTCAAGGAACTCAAGCGCGGCGAGGGTGTTGTGTCAGAGGCCGGCGTCGCGGCCTGATCGCGACGCGCAAGGACATCGGCCTGACCGGTGCAGACGCACGAGCAAGGGCGGCCCCGGCCGCCCTTTTCCTTGTCACCCGTTGAGATGCCCGGCGCCGCCGCTATCCTCGCGCGTGGACGCCGAAAGGAGACCGAAGACATGACCGACTCGCCCGAGTGGATGCGCGAAACCCTGCACCCGCACTATTCCCAGAGCTTCACCGTCGATAAGCTGCTCTACGACAGCGAGACCGACCACCAGCGCCTGCGCGTCTTTCAGAACGGCACCTTTGGCCGGATGCTGACGCTGGACGACGTGGTGCAAACCACCGAGGGCGACAATTTCATTTACCACGAAATGCTGACCCATGTGCCGATCCTCGCCCACGGCGCGGCGAAACGGGTCTGCATCGTCGGCGGCGGCGATGGCGGCATGGCGCGCGAGGTTCTGAAACACGCCAGCGTCGACCAGGTCACGATGGTCGAGATCGACGCCGGGGTGGTCGAATTCTCAAAGCAATACCTGCCCATGCTCAGCCAGGGGGCCTTTGACGATGACCGGCTGGACCTGGTGATCGCCGACGGCGCCGAGTTCATGAAGATCACCCAGGGCGGCTATGACGTCATCATCGTCGACAGCACAGACCCCATCGGCCCCGGAGAGGTCCTGTTCACCGATACCTTCTACGGCCACGCCAAACGTGCGCTGGCCCCGGGCGGCATCCTGGTGACGCAGAACGGCGTGCCCTTCCTGCAGGGTGAGGAACTGACCAACAGCATGCGCGCCTTCAAGGCCCTGTTCTCGGATGCCACCTGCTACATGGCGACGGTGCCCACCTACGCCGGCGGGCCGATGGCCTTTGGCTGGGGCACCGATGGCGCGGCGCGCAGCGTGACGCTCAAGGACCTGACAGAGCGTTTCGCCACCGCCGGGATCGCCTGCGACTACTACACGCCCGAGGTGCACAAGGCCGCCTTTGCCCTGCCCGGCTACGTGCTGAAACTGATGCCCTGACGCCAGATCACCGGGGGATCTTTAACCCGAAGCGACCACAGGTGTAGGGCGGGGTTTACCCCGCCGCGCCCTCACCGCCCCGGCGGAATGGAGTAGGTCAGCGAGGCATGGGCCAGCGGCTTGGCCTGCCCCTCGCTGAACAGCAGCACATCCGTTACCGACAGCGTCCGGCCCAGCTTCAGCACCCGTGCCTCGGCCAGCAGGTCCACCCCGGCGGCGGGTTTGCGCATGAAGTCGATCGAGCAATGCGTCGTGACGGTCAGCGCCTGTTTCCCGATTCGCGCCAGCGTCGCCACATAGGCCGCCACATCCGCCAGGCTGAACATCGCGGGGCCCGACACCGTGCCGCCGGGACGCAGGTGCCGCTCGTCGTTGAAAAGCCGCATGACCAGCAGGTCCTCGTCCAGCCTGTCGATCCCGAACATGCCATCCACCTGCGGAAAAACCTCCTCCAGGTACTCAGTCACCTCTGCGGCATTCAGTTTCAGCGTCACCGTCTTCCCTCCCGATCTGGCGGCAGCTAATCTGCCCCAAACGAGGAGGACAAGATGCAAATCCTGGAACGTCGCGACACGGACGGCATCGCGCATCTGCACATGAACGCGCCCGACCGGCTGAACGCCCTGTCGGACGAGATGCTGGCCGCGCTGCAGGCACAGATCGACGCCCTGGCCGAGGACCGCGAGACACGCGTTGTCGTGATCTCGGGCGCGGGCAAGGCGTTCTGCGCCGGGCACGACCTGAAACAGATGCAGGCAGGCCGACAGGCCGAGGACGGCGGCCGCGCCTATTTCGCCGATCTGTTCGCCCGCTGCTCCAGCGTCATGACCGGGCTGACCCGCCTGCCCCAGCCGGTGATCGCGCAGGCGCATGGCATCGCCACCGCCGCCGGCTGCCAGCTTGTCGCCTCCTGCGACATGGCCGTGGCGGCCGAAGGCACGCGCTTTGGCGTCAACGGGGTGAACATCGGGCTGTTCTGTTCGACGCCGATGGTGGCGCTGACGCGCAATGTCCACCGCAAGAAAGCCTTCGAGATGCTGACCACGGGCCGGTTCCTGTCCGCCGAAGAGGCCGAGACCGCGGGCCTGGTCAACAAGGTCGTGCCCCATGACCAGCTGGAAACCGCGACGCGCGATCTGGCCGAGACCGTCGCCGCCAAGCTGACGGCGGCTGTGAAGATCGGCAAGGGCACCTTCTACGAACAGATCACGATGGATCTGGACGCCGCCTATGCCCACGCCGGTCAGGTCATGGTCGAGAACATGCTGTGGCGTGACACCAACGAGGGAATCTCGGCCTTTTTGGAGAAACGCCCGCCCGACTGGCAAAAGGGTTAAGGCTTTCCTGCCGGTTTGTACAAAACGTCGGAAATGGCGTACGTTTTGTACAAACCGTACAAAATCCGGAGGGGTCTTGGCAGCGCCGCTGTCCTGGCCTAGATGCGCGCCATGACACAGGAATTGCATATCGTCGGCGGCGGAATGGCCGGATCCGAAGCGGCTTGGCAGGCCGCCAACATGGGCGTGCGGGTTGTCCTGCACGAGATGCGCCCCAAGGTGAAGACCTTCGCGCATCATACTGGAAACCTTGGAGAAATGGTTTGTTCCAACTCCTTCCGGTCGGATGATCACGAACAGAATGCCGTGGGCCTGCTGCATTGGGAGATGCTGCAGGCCGGCGGGCTGATCATGGCAACGGCCTATGACCGGCGCCTGCCTGCGGGTGGCGCGCTGGCCGTGGACCGCGAAGGCTTTGCACAAAGCGTCACCGCCGCCCTGCGGGAGCACCCCAACATCATGATTTCCCACGAGGAAATCGACACGCTGCCGGATGAAGGTCAATGGATCTTTGCCACCGGCCCCTTGACCTCGCCCGCTCTTGGTGAGGCGATCCAGCGCGAGACCGGCTCTGACCGGCTGGCCTTTTTCGACGCTATCGCGCCAATCGTCTACGCGGAAAGTATAGACATGTCAGTGGCTTGGCGGCAATCCCGCTATGACAAGGGCGAAACCGAAGAAGAGCGCAAGGCCTACCTCAACTGCCCCATGACCAAGGATCAGTACGAGGGTTTCATCGACGCGCTGCTGGCGGCGGACAAGACCGAATTTCATGAAGGCGAAACAGCGGGTTACTTCGACGGCTGCCTGCCAATCGAGGTCATGGCCGAACGGGGACGTGAGACCCTGCGCCACGGTCCAATGAAACCCATCGGCCTGACCAACGCGCACAAGCCTGAAGAAAAAGCCTATGCCGTCGTCCAGTTGCGCCGCGACAACGCTCTGGGCACGCTCTACAATATCGTCGGCTTCCAGACCAAGATGAAGTACGGCGCGCAAGCTTCTGTTTTCAAGATGATTCCCGGTCTGGAGAACGCCAGTTTCGCGCGCCTTGGAGGCATCCATCGCAACACCTTCCTGAATAGCCCCACGCTTCTGGACGATCAGATGCGCCTGCGGTCCAAGCCGAACATCCGGTTCGCAGGACAGGTCACCGGGGTCGAGGGCTACGTCGAGTCGGCGGCGATGGGGCTGATCTCCGGGCGCATGGCGGCCTCGGAAATCCTTGGAAAGACAATGCCTTCCGTGCCGCAGGACAGCGCTCATGGCGCCCTGATCCACCACATCACAGGGGGCGCCGAAGCCAAGACCTTTCAGCCGATGAACGTCAACTTCGGCCTGTTCCGTCCGCTCGAAGGTCTGCGCGGCGGCCGCAAGGGACGTCGGGAGCGCTACAAGGGCTACACCGACCGGGCCAAGGAAGTCTGGAGCGCCTGGTTGGCCGAACAGGGGGTTGACGGCCAGGCCGCGGAGTAGAACCCTGACCGCATGAGCGATCCCTACCTCGACAAGGTCTACACGGCCCGCACCGACGACGAGACCCGGGAACTTTATGACGCCTGGGCAAAGACTTATGACGCAGCGGTTGAGGGTGAAGGCTATGCCACGCCGCGCCGCTGCGCCGAGGCCCTGCATGCGCTGATACCAGATCCGACTGCCCCCATCCTCGATTTCGGCTGTGGCACCGGCTTGTCCGGACTGGCGTTGCGCCTGGCCGGGTTCACCACAATCGACGGCGTCGACCTGTCGTCGGGCATGTTGGACCTGGCGCGAGAGCGCCAGACCTACCGCAGGCTGTCGCAAATCGGCAGCGACGACCCGCTGCCCGGCGGCTATGCCGCCATCGCGGCCATCGGCGTGATCGGGGCCGGAGCGGCCCCTCTGCACGCGCTGGAACGGATTTTTGACGCGTTGGAACCGGGCGCGATCTGTGTCTTTTCCTTCAACGATCACACGCTGGAGGACCCGGACTTCGAAGCGCTGGTGGATCGCCGTGTCGCCGACGGGAGCCTGACCCAACTCTTCCGCGAACACGGCCCCCACCTGCCGGGAAAGAACATCGAATCAACCGTTTATGTCGTTGAAAAGAAGTGATATTCACCACGCGTTTTGCACCGTCCCCGACCGGCCCGCTGCACTTGGGGCATGCCTATTCGGCGCTATTGGCGCATGATTTGGCGCGCGCGGCGGCGGGGCGTTTCCTGTTGCGGATCGAGGACATAGATCACACCCGTTCCCGCCCGGAATGGGAACGCCAGATCCTCGAAGACCTGACATGGCTCGGTGTGACCTGGGATGCCCTACCGATGCGCCAGTCCGACCGCACGCAGGCCTATGGCGCTGCGCTTCAGGAGCTGTGGTCGCGCGGATTGCTCTATGCCTGCAGTTGTACGCGCCGCGACATTGCCGCCGCCGTTTCGGCCCCCCAGGAGGGCGCGGAGATACCGCATGGCCCCGACGGACTCATCTATCCTGGCACCTGTCGGCACCGCTATCCACGGGATACCGCCAAGCCTCCTGACGGGATGGCGCTGCGACTGGACATGGCGGCCGCACTAGCGGCGCTGGCGACACCCTTGGCCGGCTTCGTGGAAACCGGTCCGGACGGCCGCGCTCCGGGGCGCAGGATCATGGTCCCCGGCGACGACCTTACATCAAGAGTTGGCGATATCGTTCTGTCCCGTAAAGACTTTCTCGGATCCTATCATCTTTCCGTCGTGCTGGATGACGCAGCCCAAGCCATCACCCATGTAATCAGGGGTGAAGACTTGTTCGACGCCACGCAGATCCACGTCCTCTTGCAGGCGCTCCTGCGGCTGGAAACGCCCGTCTACCTGCACCACCGCCTGATCCGAGATGAGACTGGTCGCCGCCTGGCCAAGCGTGACGACGCCCGGGCCATAGCCACCTACCGCGCCGAGGGACGAAGCCCGCGGGAGATCCGCGAGATGGTCGGCCTGACGGCCTGAGCCGGCTAGTCGCTCATCGGTTTCATCAGCTCGATCTCGTCGCCATCGCGCAGGGCGGTATAGAAACAGCTGCGCCGATTGGTATGGCAAGCCGGCCCCGTCTGACGCACCAGCGCCAGAAGGCAGTCGCGGTCACAATCCACGCGGAGGTCCACCAGTTCCTGCACGTGTCCCGAGGTCTCTCCCTTGATCCAGAAAGACTGCCGGGAGCGCGACCAATAAGTGACGCGACCGGTTTCCAGTGTCTTGGCTACCGCCTCGGCGTTCATCCAGGCCATCATCAACACCTCGCCCCCCTCGGCATCCTGCGCAATGCAGGGAATGAGGCCGCGATCATCATACTTTAGTGTGGAGGTGTCGAAAGCCATTGGAAAAACCTTTTGCATCGGGGATCGTGCCGCCTATGTATGGAAGACCTGCAGCAGGAGAAAGCCATGAGCGGCGAAACCGACCTGATCAAGCTCTATTCCGGTCGCATCCTCGAACTGGCGGCGGACATCCCGCATAATGCCCGGCTCGACGATCCGCAGGTCAGCGTCAAGAAGCGCTCGCCGCTCTGCGGGTCGACCGTAACAGTGGACCTGACCCTGAAGGACGGCAAGGTTGCGGATTTCGGCCAGGACGTGAAGGCTTGTGCCCTTGGCCAGGCAGCGGCCTCGGTCGTGGGCGGCGCCATCATCGGCCGTACGCCCGAAGAAATCCAGACCGCCCGCGATGCGCTGCGCGCCATGCTGAAAGAAGACGGCCCGACCCCGCCCGCGCCCTTCGACGGGCTTGAGGTGCTACGACCGGCCGCAGCCTACAAGAACCGGCATGCTTCGATCATGCTGTCACTGGATGCGGCCAGCCAGGCGGTCGAGGAAGCGCGCGACTCCCAGTCTGCCTGACCGGGTCAACCATCTGCCCTGAAAAGAAAAAAGCCGCCGCACTCCGGGACAAGGAGGCGGCGGCAAGGAGCGTGTCGATCCGTAGGGGACCGTGGTCGTGATCGGTTACAGGCAGGCGAACCGATCTGGGGACAGGCGGCACATCGGGACAGGAGATGTGCAAAAGACCAGGGCTACAGACACGCAGGCAGAAACTCAGAAAACGGTCGGCAGGTGCAGCGCACCGATGAAGATCACCGCCAGGGAAACGGCGCCGAGGGCATCCTGCCAGAGCGTATCGTGCTGGCGGTTCAGGACGGTCTTGACGGTGTCGATCATGGCGCGGCTCCAATGTTCCGTTTGTTGACCCTTTGTTCTCATATTCTTAACGCCCTGTAAAGAACTTAATGAGAACATTTGAGAACAAACTGTGAGCCGCAAGGGAAACGCGACCGTCCCGGGCGCTTGACGTCAGCCGACACCGATCAGGCGGATGGCCTCGTCCTGCCGCATCAGCCAGAGAAGCAGGCGCGCCGCCTGTCCGCGCGGCCCGGTCAGGTCCGGGTCCTCTGCCAAGAGCCTGCGAGCATCGGACTGGGCCACCGACATCAGCGCCGCCTGCCGTTCCAGATCTGCCACCCGGAACCGTGGCAAGCCCGACTGCGCCACGCCGATCACGTCACCCGCGCCGCGCATCTCGAGGTCGACCTCCGCGATGCGGAACCCGTCTTCGGTTTCGCGCAGGGTCGTCAGCCGTTTCATGCCGGTCTCGGACAGGGGGGGCTGGTACATCAGCAGGCAGGTCGAAGCCGCCTCGCCGCGACCGACACGCCCCCGCAACTGGTGCAACTGCGCCAGGCCGAAACTCTCGGCCCGCTCGATCACCATGATCGAGGCGTTGGGCACGTTCACCCCCACCTCGATCACCGTTGTCGCCACCAGAACGGACGTCTCTCCGGCCACGAAACGCGCCATCGCCGCGTCCTTTTCGGCGGGTGGCAACTGGCCATGCACAAGACCCACCACACCTTCGCCAAGCGCCGCGCGCAGGTGCTGAAACCGGGCCTCGGCCGCCACGAGGTCAGAGCTTTCGCTTTCCTCGACCAGCGGACAGACCCAGTAGGCCTGCCGCCCCTCGGCAATGGCGCCGCGCAGGTGATCGACAACCTCCTCCATGCGTTCGTTGGAAATCAACGCCGTCTTGACCGGCTTTCGACCCGGCGGTTTCTCATCCAGCACGGAAACATCCATGTCGCCGTATTGCGCCAGCGCGAGGCTGCGCGGGATCGGCGTTGCGGTCATGACCAGCACATCCGCGCCAACGCCCTTTTTCCCGAGTTCCATGCGCTGGCGTACGCCAAAGCGGTGCTGTTCGTCGATGATGGCCAGCCGCAGGTCGGCGAATTCCACGTCCGCCTGGAACACCGCATGGGTGCCAACAAGGATCTGGATGTCACCACGCGCCAGCGCGGACAATTTGGCCTTGCGCTCTGCCCCCTTGTCGCGCCCCGTCAACAATTCCAGCACCACGCCCGCGCTTTCGGCAAGCGGCTGCAAGCCCTCAAGGTGCTGACGGGCCAGGATCTCGGTCGGGGCCATCATGACGCCCTGCCCGCCCGCCTCGACCGCGGTCAGCAGCGCCATGAAAGCGACCAGCGTCTTGCCCGAGCCCACGTCCCCCTGCAACAGCCGGTTCATCCGCTGCGGCTTGCCCATGTCCTCTGCGATTTCACGGATGGCAAGCGTCTGTGCGCCGGTCGGGCTATAGGGCAATGCGGCCAGAACCCGGTCGCGCAGACGGCCAGTGCCCTGACTGACAATTCCCGCCGCGCGACGCCGTTTGGCCCGCGCCAGGGCCAGGGTCAACTGGTGCGCCATCAACTCGTCATAGGCCAACCGCGCGCGGGCCGGCGCCGTGGGCGACAGATCCTGCTGGCCTTCGGGCGCGTGCGCCGCTCGCAGCGCCGCGTCCCAATCGGGCCAGCCCTCAGAGGACTTCTGCACCGTGTCGATCCACTCTGGCAGATCCGGCAGGCGCGTGAGCGCGTCGGTCATCGCCCGGGTCATCAGCTTTTGCGTGATGTTGCCGGTAAGCGGATAAACCGGCTCGAACCCCGGCAATTGATCCGCCTCTTCGGGGCGCAGCATGTGTTCCGGGTGGACCATTTGCGGCACACCGTCGAACAGTTCGACCCGGCCCGAGAGGATGCGGCGTTGCCCCGTGGGCAGCATGCGTTTGATGTATTCGCCGCCGCCGTGGAAAAAGACCACCTGGAACCGTGTACGCGCATCATCGGCCTCGACCCGGTAGGCCCCGCCGCGCCGTGCGGCGGGCCGGTGGTTGCCGATCACGGCCTCGACCGTCGCGACACCGGGCAGTTCGGCCGCGATCACGCTGTCCTTCAGGTGCCGATCGATGCCGGAATAAGGCAAGGTGAACAGCAGGTCGCGCGGGGTTTCGATCCCCGTCGCCTCGAGGGCCTGCGCCGATTTCGGCCCGATCCCGTCCAGCCCGGTAAGATCGGCGAACAGCGGCCAGAGCGGCTCGGGCCGCCCACTCATGCGCCGATCAGCTCCAGCCAGCTGTCCTCATCCAGCACCGTCAGGCCCAGCTCACGCGCCTTTTTCTCCTTGCTGCCCGCGCCCGGGCCCGCGACCACGATATCCGTCTTCTTCGAGACCGAGCCCGAGACCTTGGCCCCCATCGCCTCGGCCCGCGCCTTGGCCTCGGCCCGGGTCATGCGTTCAAGCGACCCGGTAAAGACCACCGTCTTGCCCGCGACGACCGAGCCCTCGGTGTCGGGCCGTTCGGCCTCCTGAATGGCCAGATGGGCGGTGAGCCGGTCGATCGAGGCACGCTCGGCCTCTTGCGTGAAACTGGTCACGAGGGCGACGGCGACCGTCGCCCCGATGCCGTCGATGCCGGTGATCTCGTCCCAGGCGGCGCGCGCCTCGGCGGGCACATCGACCCAGGCCAAATCGCGGCTTTCCTTGATGCGTGCGCGGCGCCCTTCGGCCGTGGCGGCCCGGCGCTCGGCCTCTTCGGCGGCATCGGCGTCGCGCTGCGCCTTTGCCGCTGGACCGGCGACGTCGATGGCTGTGACCAGTGCTTCCCAGGTGCCGAAATGCCGCGCCAAGTCACTTGCCGCCACCTCTCCGACGTGGCGAATCCCCAGGCCAAAGATCAGCCGCGCCAGCGGGATGCTGCGCCGTTCCTCGATGGCGGCAAAGAGATTGGCGGCGGATTTCTCCCCCCAGCCTTCGCGGTTCTTGAGCTGCTGCATGCCGCTGCCATAGCGGTCTTCCAGCGTGAAGATATCCGCCGGTTCGCTGATCCAGCCGTCGGCGTGGAATTGTTCGACCTGCTTCGCCCCCAGCCCTTCGATGTCAAAAGCGGCGCGGGATACGAAATGCTTCATCTTTTCAACAGCCTGCGCAGGGCAAACAAGACCGCCGGTGCAGCGGCGCACGGCGTCGCCCTCTTCGCGGATCGCATCGGACCCGCATTGCGGGCAGGTTGTCGGGAACTGGTAGGATTCGGCGCCCACGGGGCGTTTGGACAGATCCACATCCGCCACCTTGGGGATCACGTCGCCGGCGCGATAGACCTGCACCCAGTCACCGATGCGAATGTCCTTGCCTCCTCGGATCAAATTGCCGCTGCTGTCGCGTCCGGCAATGTAATCCTCGTTGTGCAGCGTGGCGTTCGAGACGACAACGCCGCCGACCGTCACCGGGGTCAATCGCGCCACCGGGCTGAGCGCGCCGGTGCGGCCAACCTGGATGTCGATCGCCTCCAGCCGGGTCCAGGCCAGTTCGGCGGGGAATTTATGCGCGATGGCCCAGCGGGGCGTGGTCGAGCGGAACCCGAGTCGCGCCTGAAGGTCCAGATCGTTGACCTTGTAGACCACCCCGTCGATGTCATAGCCCAGCGTCGCGCGCTGTTCCTCGATCTGCGCGTAGTGTTCCAGCATCTGGTCCGGCCCGTCACACAGGCGGGTCAGCGGGTTGGTCTGAAACCCCAGCGCAGCAAAGCGTTCGATGGCCGCCATCTGCGTCTCGGCCAGGGGGTCGGAAAGCTCTCCCCAGGAATAGGCGAAAAAGCGCAGCGGCCGGCTGCGGGTGATTTCCGAATCCAGTTGCCGCAGCGATCCGGCGGCAGCATTGCGCGGGTTGGCAAATGTCTTGCCGCCGCGCTCGGCCTGGCGGGCATTCAGCGCCTCGAAGTCGGCGTGGCTCATGTAAACCTCGCCACGCACCTCCAGCACGTCGGGCGCGCCGGTGAGCACTTCGGGAATATCTGCGATGGTCCGGGCATTTGCGGTCACATTCTCGCCCTCGGTCCCGTCACCACGGGTCGCCGCCTGGACCAGTTTGCCCGCCTCGTAGCGCAGCGAGAGCGACAACCCGTCGATCTTGGGCTCGGCCGTGTAGCGCAACGGCGCCTCTGCCCCCAGCCCAAGGTACCGCCGGATCGAAGAATCGAAATCCGTGATGTCCGCATCCTCAAAGGCATTGGACAGCGACATCATGCGGATCGAGTGCCGGACTTTCGAAAATCCCTCTGCCGGGGACGCCCCCACCTGTTCGCTGGGGCTATCGTCGCGCTTCAGGTCAGGGAAACGCGCCTCGATCTCGAGGTTGCGCATTTTCAGCGCGTCATATTCAGCGTCGGAAATATCCGGCGAATCTTCAGCGTGATAGGCCCGGTTCGCCTCACCCAGAATATGCGAAAGAGACGCGAGTTCCTCTCGCGCCTCTGTCTCGGTCAGATCCCCGACCGACTTGTCACTGAAGGCTGTCCTGGCCATTTCCGCCCCCGCATCTCACCTGCCCGAAGTGATAGGCGGGGTCACGGGCAAGGTCCAGTCATCACCCGTTCGCGGCGATCGCCTTGGGTTCATCCTGGCTGGGCTCGGGATCGCGCAGGACGTAACCACGGCCCCAGACGGTCTCGATGTAGTTGTCGTCGCCAGTGGCCTCCGACAGTTTCTTGCGCAACTTGCAGATGAACACATCGATGATTTTCAGTTCCGGTTCATCCATGCCGCCATAGAGATGGTTAAGAAACATTTCCTTGGTCAGGGTCGTGCCCTTGCGGAGCGAGAGCAGCTCCAGCATCTGGTATTCCTTGCCGGTGAGATGCACGGGCTTGCCCGCGACCTCGACCGTCTTGGCATCCAGGTTGACCGAAATCTTGCCGGTGCGAATGATCGACTGCGAATGGCCCTTGGAACGGCGGATGATCGCGTGGATGCGCGCCACCAGTTCGTCGCGGTGAAAGGGCTTGGTCATGTAATCGTCGGCCCCGAACCCGAAGCCCTTGATTTTGGACTGCGTATCGTCTTCACCGGTCAGGATCAGGATCGGTGTGTCGATCCGTGCGACACGCAACTGGCGCAGCACCTCATGCCCGTTCATGTCCGGGAGATTGAGATCCAGCAGGATCAGATCGTAATCGTAGAGCTTTGCCAGGTCGATCCCCTCTTCGCCCATATCGGTCGAATAGACGTTGAGATTGGCATGACTCAGCATCAGTTCGATACTTTTCGAGGTGGTGGGATCGTCTTCAACCAGCAAGATACGCATTTGGGTCTCCGGGCAATGTCTTCAGGTTGTGCCCATGTTTCATCTAAAAAGGTTAACGCCCTGTTACCATAACCGGAAGGATCAATACTTCAACTCAAGGTTGACGATATTTCTGCACCCGGGTGACTTTCAGGGCGTCCTCGCCATGTTCGGTCGCGGCTTTCACCCACTCCAGTAGCTCCTCGTCGCTGAGATTGTAATGGTCCTTGGCCTGATCGTGACTGATAAGTCCGAAGGTCACCGCCTTGACCACCGCGGCCTTGCGCGAGGCAACCCAGCGGCGGGTTTCCCGGGGCGGCAGGTCTGCACGAGTCATCGTGCTGCCATCAGGAAGCTTCACCGCGCGCGGACCGTCGATCTTTTTTAGGTACATGTTGCCTGCTCCAACATTTCGATGGCGGCCATAAAGCCACGCGGCACTTAACGACGACTGAAACGCCCCCTTGAGAATAGGTCGGATTTTCCTATATTTCAGGCCATTCCAAGGAGAGTCGTCATGCCCCTCGACACGCGCCCGCTGAACTCGCTGGGCCTGCCCAAACCGCCATCCGAAACCCGGGTCGTCGTCGCCATGTCCGGCGGCGTCGACAGTTCCGTCGTGGCCGCCATGCTCAAGGACGAGGGGTATGACGTCGTGGGCGTGACCCTGCAGCTTTACGACCACGGCGCGGCGCTGGCCAAGAAAGGCGCCTGCTGCGCCGGGATCGATATCCACGACGCCCGCCGGGTCGCCGAATCGATGGGTTTTCCGCACTACGTCCTCGACTACGAGAACATCTTTCGCGAAGCGGTGATCGACGAATTTGCCGACAGCTACCTTGGCGGCGCCACGCCGGTGCCCTGCATCCGCTGCAACGAGCGGGTGAAATTCAAGGACCTGCTGGAAACCGCCAAGGATCTGGATGCCGACTGCATGGCGACGGGCCATTACATTCAGCGCAAGACCGGCGAAAACGGCTCGGAACTGCATTCCGCTGCCGATGCCTCGCGCGATCAGAGCTATTTCCTCTTCTCCACGACGCCGGAGCAGCTCGATTTCCTGCGCTTCCCCCTAGGGCACCTGCCCTCCAAGGACGAGACCCGCGCGCTGGCCGCGAAATACGGGCTGAGCGTGGCGATGAAACCCGACAGCCAGGACATCTGCTTTGTCCCCGACGGCAACTATGCCGCCGTGATCGAGAAACTGCGTCCGGGCGCCGCCGAACCCGGCCAGATCGTGCATGTGGATGGCCGCGTGCTGGGCGAGCACAACGGCGTCATCCATTATACCATCGGTCAGCGCCGGGGCCTTGGCATTGGCGGCTTGTCGGAACCGCTCTACGTGGTGAAACTTGACGTGGAGGCACGGCAGGTGATCGTCGGCCCCAAGGAACTGCTGGCTACCCGCAAGGTCCCCGTTCGTGAGATCAACTGGCTGGGTGACGCGCCCTTTACCAGCCGCGACGAATGGGAGCTGATGGTCAAGGTCCGCTCGACCCGTCCCCCGCGCGAGGCAGTGGTCCGCCCGATCTCGGAGACCGAGGCCGAGGTGGAACTGGTGGTGGCCGAGGAAGGTGTCAGCCCGGGTCAGGCCTGCGTCTTCTACGCGCCCGAAGGGTCCCGCATCTTTGGCGGCGGCTGGATCTGGCGCGGGTACTGACCGCCGCGCGGGCGGCAGGAGCAGGAGCGAGGGGCCAGCCCCTCGCGCTCCCCGGAGGTATTTTCAGCCCAAAGAAACACAGGTCGAAGATTTGAGGGCCGCACCCCGACCCGAGGTGCGGCCCATTTGTAATGAGCGTGCAGCGGTCAGGCGCGCTCGGGATCCAGCGTCACGGACCACAGTTCGGTGTCCGCGCGGTCCATCAGACGTACGGTCAACTGTTCGGTTGCGCCGTCGATGTCGACGAGGCCAAAGAACTGCAGACCGGCGGAGGGCGGCAGGTTCACCTGGCCTTCTTCCGGCGCCTTCACGTAGCGAACCTCGGGACCGAAAGTCATGTCCAGGTCGTTCGGGCCGAAAGTGCCGGCGTGCAACGGACCCGAGACAAACTCCCAGAAGGGCGCGAAGTCCTGGAACTGCGCGCGATCCGGCGAATAGTGATGCGCGGCTGTATAATGCACGTCTGCGGTCAGCCAGACCGTGTTGCGGATCTCGGCGGCCTTGATGAAGCGCAGCAGGCCCGCAATTTCCAGCTCGCGGCCCTTGGCGGCGCCGTCGTCCCCATTGGCAATCGCCTCCTGGCCACCACCGACCACCAGCCCGATCGGCATGTCGGACGCGATCACTTTCCAGGTCGCCTTGGACTGTGTCAGCTCGCGCTGGAGCCATTCGATTTGCTCACGGCCCAGGATTCGGCTCTCGTCCGTCAGCTCGTCCTGCAGGTTCTCGGTGTTCGGCCCGCGGTAGCTCCGCAGGTCGAGGAAGAAGATGTCCAGCATCGGACCGTAGGAGATCTTGCGATAGACGCGGCCCGGTTCGGCCGGGGTGTAGCGGATCGGCGCCATCTCGTGGAAGGCGCGGCCCGCGCGCGCGGCCAGCAAATGCACAGACTTCTCGGCGTAACGGTCGTCTTCCATCAGGCTGCGCGAGGAGGACCAGTTGTTGACCACCTCGTGATCGTCCCACTGGAAGAAGGTCGGCACGGCGGCGTTCATCGCCAGCACGTGTTCGTCCATCATGTTGTATTTCCACTGGCCACGGAATTCGTCCAGCGTCTCGGCCACCTTGCGCTTTTCATCGGTCAGCACGGTGTTCTTCCAGATCACCTCACCGTCCTTCTCGACCTCGTCCTGCATAGGGCCGTCGGCATAGATGGTGTCACCGGAATGCAGGAAGAAATCGGGCTGATGCCCGGCCATCGTGGCATAGGTCCGCATGCCTTCGTCGTCGATACCCCAGCCCTGACCGGCGGTATCGCCCGACCAGGCAAAGCGCACGGAACGGCGCGCGCCCGGCGCGGTGCGGAAGTGGCCCACGATGGGGTCGGACACGGCGTTGATGTCGCTCAGGTCGGCGGCGGTGAAGCGGTAGAAGACATCCTGGTCCGAGGCCAGGTCGGTCAGCAGGCGCTTGACCGCAAAATCGCTTTCGGGCAGCGCATCCAGCGGCGCCAGGCGGCGGGCATCGGCAAAGCTCTCGGTGGTCGAAACCTCCATCATCACACGAGCCGGACGGTCGGTGCGGGTCCAGATCATGCCCGAGGACAGATCGACGTCACCGGACTGGACACCGTGGGTAAAGACCGGGCGTGCCGAGGCACGGCTGATCGCCGGCACGGCCAGCGATGCGGCAAAGGCGGTCGACCCGGCCAGGAAGGCGCGGCGATTGGGACGGGGCAACAGGAGGTTGGCTTTGGACATGGCGTGTCACCTTGAAGCTGTTGGAAAGATGTCCGTTCTTTGGACTGACGGACCTTTCCCCCGCCAAGACGACAGGGCGATGGCACTCTTGCAAAGGTTTCGACACGGCTTTGTAACAGGACAACATACCCTGCCCACCAAAGCGGGGTTTCAGCCCGCCACCGCTCGCAACAGTTTCTTGCGCGCCGGCGGAATCGAGGCGATCTCGACCCCGGTGAAGACGTGCAGTGTGTTCATCTGGGCATCCACGACCGCGTGATCCGACACCCAGCCCCCCATCATGAGGTAGGTCCGAAGCAGCGGAGGCATCCGCAACATGGCCTTTTTCGCATCGGGCTTGCGCCGCAACCGGGCGGCAAACCGAAAGACGTCGGGCGCCTTGACCCGAGGCAGCCAGCGGCGGGGCGCCAGGTGACGGTCCTTGAGCATGGCAAAGGCATCGTAATAGGCGCGCGCATCCGTCCCCGAGAAACTGGCGCAGCCGAACAGCAACTCGACCCCCTGCGTGTCGACATAGGCGGTCATCGCGCCCCAGGCGACTCGCAGGATGTCCGGGTCCCGCAGATCGGGGTCGATGCAGAACCGGCCCATCTCGACCATGCGGCCCTCGAAACTTTCCAGCGCCGAAAGCTCGTAGTACTGGGCCGAATAGCTGCGCCCGATCTCGTCGCCGCTGGCCAGTGGCAGAAAGCGGAAACAGCAGACCAGAGCGCCGCTTCGGCTGTCCTCGACCAGCACGTGATCGCAGACCGGATCGAAGCCGTCAGCATCCATGCCGCTGCCGTGAAAGGCCCTGCCGCGCAGGCGCTGCGCCGCCTCGATGTCGGCCGCGCCCTCGGCCATCCGGGCCCGATAGCGTCCACGGCTCAGCTTGATCATCTCGCTCTCTCCTGCCCGGGCGCACGATTCGAACGTCCACCTCTGGCACGGGATGCCAAAACCGCGTGACAATCAAATGACGCTTTCAAGGCGCCCCTCGCGCCGGCGTTCAGCCGCCCAGCAGGTTGCTGGCCGAGATGCCGCCGATGTTGCCAAAGAGTTTCCGGATAAAGCTGATGTCGCCATCTGTGGTCTGGGTCACGCGACGGTTGATCGCCACGACACGGCCATCCTCCAGCCCGTAGGTGGTGATGTTGCTGACCACGTCGGCCTCGTCAAAGGTAATGGCGACGATGGTGCGCTCGACGACCTTGGGCTTCTGGTAGGCGAAATGGCGCACCTCGGTTTCGATATAGTAGTATCCCGAACCGTTCAGCACGCCGGCGGCGTTGGGCACGCCGATCAGATCCTCGACAGAGGCCTTGGTGTCGACACCGGGCACGATCTGTTGCAGATCCGCCTCGGAGGGAAGATACCCGTGGGTGCGGTACTGCGCGGCACAGGCCGACAGCCCGACGACCATCAGCATGGCAATCACAGCCTTGAGCTTGCCTGCAAATACGTTCATCTCACGCCCCTCTTGTCACGGGCCTTTTCGCCACCTATCCCGCTTACAGAAGGAACGCCCGCCATTCAAGCGCAGGAAAACCCGACACAATGACCACCGACAAACCCGATGGATCCCCGACACCGGCGCGCCTGCGCGTCTCCGCCCTGCGTCAGACAGGTCCGACCCGGTTCCGCCTGGAACCCGGGCCCGAGGCCCGCGCCGCCCATGCCGCCGAACTGGGCGCGCAAAGCCTGAAAAAATTGCGCTTCGCCGGGCAGTTGTCCCCGCTCGGAAAACACGGCTGGCGGCTGGAAGGCGACCTGGGCGCGACGGCGGTCCAGTCCTGCATCGTGACGCTGGAGCCGGTGACAACCCGGATCGACACGCCCGTCGTGCGCGAATTCTTGCCGCCCGAACGCATGGCCCAGCCCGAGGCCGGGACCGAGATGGAAATGCCCGAAGACGACAGTGTCGAAGAACTCGGGGACGAGATTGACCTGGAGGCGGTGATGCTAGAGGCGCTTTCGCTGGCCTTGCCGACCTACCCCCGAAAGGACGGTGTCGAACTGGGCGAGGCGCAGTTTGCCGCCGATGGCGTGGCCCCGATGACCGATGAGGACACCAAACCGTTTGCAGGGCTGGCGCAGCTGCGCGAAAAAATGCAGAACAAGGACGAGGACGACTGAGAATCCGCTTGCCAATTCCTCGGCACTGCGTATTTTCGCGCGCTCATGAGTACGTCTGGCGCATGTCGCCGCGGGCCACCGAACGGGGCAGCGCGGCATGGCCCATCCGAAACTTCCGGGAGGCCCCGCCCCCGACGACAAAACGAGGTTGAGACATGGCTGTCCAACAGAACAAGGTTTCCAAGTCGCGCCGCAACAATCGCCGCGCTCACGATGCGTTGACCGCCGCGAACCCGAACGAGTGCGACAACTGCGGCGAGCTGAAGCGCCCGCACCATGTCTGCCCGTCCTGCGGCCACTACGCGGAACGTGAAATCGTCGCGATGACCGACGATATCGATCTGGACGAAGACGCGGCCTGATAGCCCAACCGGGACATTGCCTGCATGACCTCGTTGAAGGACACCAAGGACGCAGGCCCGTCCCGAATCGTCATATCGGTCGACGCGATGGGCGGCGACAGTGGGCCGGCGACAGTCGTCGCCGGCATCTACAAATCTGCCCGCAAGAATCCCGAAATCCACTTCATTCTGCACGGTCCGGCCGATGAGCTGGAAAAGCTGGTCGCGCGCCGTCGCGGCCTGTCGGAACGCTGCGAGATCCGCGATGCCCAGGGCGTCGTCAGCATGGAGGACAAGCCCAGCCAGGTGATGCGTCACGGCAAGGGCACCTCGATGTGGTCGGCGCTGGATTCGGTCCGCGGGGGCGAGGCGACCGTCGCGGTCAGCTGCGGCAACACCGGCGCGCTCATGGCGCTGTCGATGATCCGCCTGCGCAAGTTGCCAGGCGTCAATCGTCCGGCCATCGCGATTCTCTGGCCATCGCGCAATCCTCAGGGCTTTAACGTCATGCTGGACGTGGGTGCGGACATCCGTGCCGATGCCGAGGACCTGCTGCAATATGCGCTGATGGGCGCCGCCTATGCCCGCAACGGCCTGTCCCTGACACGGCCGCGCATCGGCCTGCTCAATGTCGGCACCGAAGAGCACAAGGGCCGGGCCGAGCTGAAAGAGGCGCATGACCGCATCGCCGCGCATGAAACCGAGGGCAACTACACCTTCGTGGGATTCGTCGAGGGCGGAGACATACCGGGCGATTCCTGTGACGTGATCGTGACCGACGGCTTTACCGGCAATGTGGCACTCAAGACCGGCGAAGGCACCGCCAAGCTGATCGGGGACCTCCTGCGTGAGGCCTTTGCCTATTCTCCCCTGTCGCGGATCGCCTCTGTACTGGCGCTGACCTCGCTCAAACGCCTGAAAAAGCGGATCGACCCGCGCCGCGTGAACGGCGGGGTCTTCCTGGGCCTCAACGGCACGGTGGTAAAATCGCATGGCTCCGCCGATGCGACCGGGGTTTCGGCCGCCGTGAAACTGGCCTTTGAACTTGCGCGCGCGGGCTTTGCCGACCGTCTGGCGGCACGGGTTGCCTCTGCCGCCGAGGCGGCGCAGGATGGCGCCGCAGAAGAGGACCGCAAGAGATCATGACCACACGCGCCGTCGTCACCGGTGTCGGGCATTACCTGCCTGACCGAGTCGTCGAAAATGCCGAATTCGAAGCAACCCTGGACACATCGGACGCCTGGATTCGGTCCCGCTCTGGCATCGAGAGACGACATTTCGCAGCCGAGGGTCAAACCACATCGGACCTGGCGACCAGGGCCGCCCGCGCCGCGTTGACGGATGCGGGGCTGGAACCGGACGACATCGACGCGATCATCGTCGCAACCTCGACCGCGGATCTTACCTTTCCCTCGGTGGCCACGATGGTGCAGGCCGAACTCAGGATGATGCACGGGTTTGCCTTCGACGTGCAGGCCGTCTGTGCCGGGTTCATCTACGCCCTGAGCACGGCAAACTCGATGATCATTTCGGGACAGGCAAAGCGTATCCTAGTCATCGGTGCCGAAACCTTCTCGCGCATCATGGACTGGACCGACAGGGGAACCTGCGTCCTGTTCGGTGACGGCGCCGGGGCGCTGATTCTGGAACCACAAGAAGGTGAAGGCACCGGCGCGGATCGCGGCATCCTGGCCACCGACCTCAACAGCGACGGGCGCTACCGCGACATTCTGTATGTGGACGGCGGGGTCAGCACGCAAAACACCGGTTTCCTGCGGATGCAGGGCAAGGAAGTGTTCCGCCACGCGGTCGAAAAGCTCGCCTCGACGGCCACGACGGCCCTCGCCAAAGCGGGGCTGAACTCGGACCAGATCGACTGGGTCGTGCCGCACCAGGCCAACATCCGCATCATTGCCGGAACCGCAAAGAAGCTGGGCCTTTCAATGGATCGGGTCGTCGTGACCGTTCAGGATCACGGCAACACCTCTGCCGCGTCGATTCCCCTTGCCTTGTCCGTGGGCAAGGCGCGCGGACAGATCAAGCCGGGCGACCTTGTCGTGACCGAGGCGATCGGCGGCGGCCTTGCCTGGGGCGCGGTGGTTCTGCGCTGGTAGCGAGCAACATCCTGCCTGTCCCTGTTGCATAGCCTCTTTCACTTCTGGATAAATTGCTTGCCGCAAGTCATTGATATTGACTTGTGATTTTTGACGTCGATAATCCCGGTAAAACACCGGGAGGGACGAACATGGGTGACAAGACCCTGACGCGCATGGATCTGAGCGAAGCGGTATTTCGCGAGGTGGGCCTGTCGCGGAATGAAAGCGCCGAACTGGTCGAGGCAGTGCTGCAGCACATGTCCGATGCACTGGTCGAGGGCGAACAGGTCAAGATCTCGTCCTTCGGGACGTTTTCGGTCCGCGAAAAGGCGGCCCGCGTCGGGCGCAATCCCAAGACCGGCGAAGAGGTTCCGATTCAGCCGCGCCGGGTCCTGACCTTCCGCCCTTCGCACCTGATGAAAGACCGCGTCGCCGCGGGCAACAAGCACTGAGGCACGTCTCATGCCCAAGTCCCGCGATGCGTTCCGCACCATCTCGGAAGTTGCGGAATGGCTGGATACGCCAGCTCATGTCCTGCGTTTCTGGGAAAGCAAATTCAGCCAGGTAAAACCGGTCAAGCGCGCCGGCGGACGCCGCTACTATCGGCCTGCCGACATGGAATTGCTGGGCGGAATCAAACGGTTGCTGCATGACGATGGCATGACCATCAAGGGTGTCCAGAAGGTTCTTCGCGAACAGGGCGTGCGCCATGTCGCGTCCCTTGCCTCACAACCGGTGGACGAGGATGCGGCGGTCGAAGACGGTGCATTGATCGAGGATGCCCCCTACGCCGAGGTCCCGCTGGAAGAGGCCGAAGCTTCGATTGTCGCCTTCCCCGGTGAGCACTTGCAACACCAGGCCGGCGGCATCCCCTCCACCGAGCCGCACCGGGACGACCTCCCCGAAAGTGCCCCCGCGGCACAGTATCCGGAACCGGAGGCCGCCGCCGAGGCGGCGGCAGACCGCGTCCCGGAAGAGGCTGAGGAGGCCGATCAGAGTGATGCGACCCCCGCAGTGCAGAACGATGCGGCGCAGACCGAAGATCCCACAGACGAATACATCGAAACTGTTCCCGATGCCCTTGCAGGGATCGGGGAATCGCCGACCGAAGCACCTGACCCTGAGGATTCGCTGGTCGAAGAGGTGGCGCTTGCCACGGATGAGACCGAGGACGCGGCCCTGACGCCGCAAGAAACCGAAGAGACGCCGGACCCCGTGACTGCCACGTCCACTGACACCGCACCGCCCCCGGATCTCTGGGGCAACAGCGACTCACCCGAACTGCCCTTGGACCTTGCGCCGCCGACGTCGAAGCCGCCGATGCCCGACCTGGCCGAAGCCCTGCAATCCGACACAGCCGAGGTCCTGGAAAACCCAGACCCCGAGCCGTCGCAGGAGAACTCGGCAGAGGCCCCGGCTGGACTCGACCTGCCCGATTTCGGAGCCGACCCCGAAGCGCAGCCCGTGCCGTCGGCCCCTGCCCCGGCCATCGGTCCCTTGGGGCAACTGGCGCGAATCCATGCGCTGACAGCGGACCAGAAGGCCTCTCTTGCAGCCCAACTCCCGGCGTTGAAGGCGCTGCACGACCGGCTCTCGGCGCCTCTGTCCTGAAGGGTAAAAATTCGTCATTCGGGGGGTTGCTCTTGCCGAAAAATAGCGTAAGACACCCCGACAAGTCGGGCTATGGCGCAGCCTGGTAGCGCGTCCGTCTGGGGGACGGAAGGTCGCAGGTTCGAGTCCTGCTAGCCCGACCAAATAAAATCACCCCACAAAAATCGAGTGTAGACAGATAGTTGTCACCCCTTCGGGGGCGCTCTCCGATTTCAGGCAGCCAGGGTTTCTTCGGACTTTCGCCGATTGGCCGGAACCTTGTGGCCAATGGGGCTATCGCGCCGCCTGCCCGACCCGACCGACACCACAGCGCCCCTGCTGGCACCAATCCCGCAGCACAGCGACAGCCTTGAGCCCCGGTTGATCGATCCCGATCGGCATCCCCTGCCCGACGGAAACGCCCCGTAGCTTTTCGCGCAGACCTTTGCGCCACCCGAACCGATGACGACCGACGCCGTCCTATTTGTTCTGTCCTCCTGGGCGGTCACGCGGCAATTTGCTCTCCCCCTTCGTCAACCTGCTTGGTAAGACAGCCGAAACGAGGGGGAAGCGATGACCGGCGTCCTGGCAAGCCAACAGATCGAAGAGCTGATCGCAAGCGGTGCGATCCGGGCAGAGGCGCCCTTTGTCGAAGGTCAGGTGCAGCCCGCCAGCCTCGACCTCCGTCTGGGCAGCGTTGCCTACAGGGTCCGTGCGTCATTTCTCGCCGGTGAGGGGCGCAGCGTCGCGGCCCGGATCAACGAATTCGAGATGCACAGGATCGACCTTGCGCAAGGCGCGGTGCTTGAAAAGGGCTGTGTCTATCTGGTCCCGTTGATGGAAAGCGTGACCCTGCCTGACGGCGTGCAGGCAATCGCCAACGCCAAGAGCTCGACCGGGCGGCTTGACCTTCTGACCCGCGTCATCACCGACGGCGGCGTCGAATTCGATCGCATCGCCACGGGCTATGACGGCCCGCTCTACGCCGAAATCTGCCCGCGCTCCTTTTCCGTTCTGGTCCGACCGGGAATGCGACTGAACCAGATCCGGTTCCGGCGCGGGCGCTCCGTGCTCACGGATACCGAACTGCAGGCGCTGCACACCGAACAGACCCTTGTCGGCGGCGGCCCGGCCGTGATCTCCGAGGGTCTCGGCTTTTCGGTGGATCTGCAACCGGGTGACGGTGGGCTGGTGGGCTATCGCGCGCGCCCCCATACCGGTGTGATCGACCTCGACCGGATCGGCGTCTATGACCCGATGGAATTCTGGGACGAGTTGCACAGCGACCGCGAGCAACTGATCCTCGATCCCGGTGCCTTTTACATCCTCGTCAGCCGCGAGGCGGTGCACATTCCGCCGGGATATGCCGCTGAAATGGCGCCTTACCTGGCGATGGTCGGGGAATTCCGCGTGCACTATGCCGGGTTCTTCGACCCCGGTTTTGGCCATGCCGCTGCCGGCGGCGCAGGCGCGCGGGGCGTTCTGGAGGTGCGCTGTCACGAGGCGCCCTTTGTCCTCGAACATGGCCAGATCGTCGGACGGCTGGTCTATGAACGCATGTCAGAGGTGCCCAAGCAACTATACGGCGCGGGCATCGCCTCGAATTACCAGGGCCAGGGGCTGAAACTCAGCAAGCATTTCCGGGCGTGACGCGCGCCTAGAACCGCCGGGCCATCCGTGCCGCGCGGCGGGCCTGACGCGCGGCCCGTTTCGTCTGTTGCCCCTGACGGCCGCCGCCTGCGGCACGGTCGATCCCGGCATCGACCCCCTTGTTCACCAGCTTTCGCAGCAGCGTGCGAAAGATCATGTTGACCAGTTGCTGCGCGTTCATGTCCTGCTCCCATCAGCTTTGGCACAGCCATAGACCCTGAATGTGCCGATTTTCGGGCGGATCAGTCTTCGAACAGCTCGCTCTGGCCCTCATCCATGCCTTCGTCGGCATCGACATCACCTTCGCCCGTTTGGGGTGTGCCCAAGGGCGAGGGCCGGCTTTCCAGTAGGCCGGCAGCGCGCAGATCGGCCAGCCCCGGCAGATCCCGTGCCGATTCCAGCCCGAAGTGATCCAGGAACTCCTGCGTAACCACAAACGTCACCGGGCGCCCCGGTGTCATCCGCCTGCGGCCGAACCTGATCCACTCCATTTCAAGCAACTGGTCCACGGTGCCCCTGCTGACAGAGACGCCCCGAATCTCCTCGATCTCGGCCCGCGTGACGGGCTGGTGGTAGGAGATGATCGCCAGTGTCTCGATCGCGGCGCGGCTCAGCTTGCGGGTCTCGACCGTTTCGCGCTGCATCAGGAAGCCCAGGTCGGGCGCGGTGCGGATCGCCCAGGCATCGCCGACACGCACAACATGCACGCCGCGCCCATCGTAGCGTTTTCGCAGATGGGCCAGCGCCTCGGCCGCGTCGCAGCCGTGCGGCATCCGGTCGTTCAACTCCTTGACGGTGACGGGTTCCGCGCTGGCAAAGAGGATCGCCTCGACCATGCGTTCCTGTTCGCCCATGACCGGGGCCTCGAACAGGCTTTCGCGCGGGGTGCCCCCTTCGCCGGGCGTGATCTCGGGCGTGTCACTCATCACGCGACTCCTTGCGGCGCAACAGGATGGGTTCAAAGGTCCCGGACTGTTTCAACTCTGCCTTGCCCTCTTTGACAAGCTCCAGCGAGGCGGCAAAGGTCGCCGCCGTGGCCGAACGCCAGCGGACCGGGTCCTCGGCCCAGCCCTCGGGCAGATAGCTCTGGATGTCGGTCCATTGCCCGGCGAAACCGATCATCCCACGCATCCGGTCCAGCGCCTGTTCCATCGTAAAGACCTTGTCGCGGTCCATGACGAAGGGGCGGAACTCGTCGCGCGTGCGAATGCGCGCATACCCCTGCATCAGATCCAACAGCGTGGCGGTGTATTTCACCCGCCGCACCTGTTCCATCTTTTCCGGAAAGCCCCGGGCAAAGAAATCCCGCCCCAGCTGGTCGCGTGCCATCAGCCGCGCGGCGGAGTCCCGCATCGCCTGCAGGCGTTCCAGCTGGAACGCCAGGTGCGCGGCCAGATCCTCACCCGAAGGGCCCTCTTCCGTCGGGTCCGGCGGCAGCAGCAGGCGCGATTTCAGGAAGGCAAGCCAGGCCGCCATCACAAGGTAATCCGCCGCCAGTTCGATCCGGAGTGCCTTGGCCTTTTCGACAAAGGACAGATACTGCCGCGCCAGTTGCAGGATCGAGATCCTGCGCAGGTCCACCTTTTGCGTCCGCGCCATGTTCAACAAGAGGTCAAGCGGCCCCTCGAACCCGTCGACATCGACAACCAGCGCCTCGGCGGCAAGACGTTCCGAGACGGAAAGCTGGACAAGATCGGGCGTGTCGGGATCGCTCATGCGGGATCGGGGCGCAGGTCCTGGGCAAAGAAGCCGTCAGCCTCGGCGCGCAGCGCATCGATGTCAACCGGCTGGGGTGCTGTCCGCGCCGCCAACGCCCGCTCTGCGCGCTGTTCCGCCGCCGTATCCATCGTACCCACGGCCTCGCACAAGGCGCGCATCTCGGCCAGGTCCCCGTTACAATGCAGGATCACGTCGCAGCCCGCCGCACGCGCGGCAAGACCGCGCTCGGCAACGCCGCCCGACAGCGCCTGCATGGAAATGTCATCGGTCATCAACACCCCGTCAAAGCCGATTTCGCCCCGGATCAGCCGGATCATGACAGGCGAGAGGGTCGCCGGCCGGGGGTCGATATCCTCAAAGACCAGATGCGCGGTCATGGCCAGCGGCAGGTCGGCAAAGGCCGCGAATGTGGCGAAGTCCTCACTGGACAGGAGGGCCTTTGGCGTGGATACGCGCGGCAGATCAAGGTGGCTGTCCAGCGTTCCACGCCCGTGGCCCGGCATGTGTTTCATCACCGGAAGCACGCCGCCCTCGCGGCAGCCTGCCACCAATGCGCGCCCGTTTCGGATCACGCTGTCGCGGTCGGTCCCATAGCAGCGATTGCGCAAGACGGGATGCGTGTCGGGACGGGCGATATCCAGGGTCGGAACACAATTCCCGTCGATCCCGAGCGCGCGCAGTTCTTGCGCGATCAGACGCCCGCGGACGTAAAAGCGGCGCTCGGCCTCCGCGGCCTCGGCATCCTCCAGCGGTGGCGCCCATCCGCGGGCGAGTGGCGGGCGCAGACGCTGCACGCGGCCGCCCTCCTGATCGATGAAGATCGGCGCATCGTGGCCGGCGGCCGCCCGCAATCCGTCGCACAGCGCCCGGATCTGCTGGGCGTCCCGCAGATTGCGGTCAAAAAGGATAAAGCCGAAGGGGCGCGTCTCGGAGAAGAGAGAGATTTCCTCATCCGAGAGAACCGGACCGGCGCAGCCCAGGATGACCGCGCCGAACCTGCTCATCTCGTGACCACCGGGATGCAGTCCACTTTCTGCGCGACGAAGGCGGCGCAGAAACGGCGGGCATCCGAGAGGTCCTCGAACCCATGTGCACGCAGGCGATAAAAGGTGCGCCCGCCGGATGAGGCTTTCTGGATGACGCGATCCTTACCGGCCAGGTAGTCGCCAAAACGGCCATCCAGCCGATCCCATTCACCGCGCGCGGCCTCTGGGCTGTCAAAGGCGCCGATCTGCACCAGCCGCGTCCCGGCAGAGAGCGCGTCGGGATCGATTTCGTTGACGGGCTTGGAGGCATTCCATTCGACAGCGGCGCCGGGGGCCGCTGCCACGCGCGCCGTTGCGGCAAGCCCTGCGGGGCGCAGGCGCGGACGCAGGGACCGGGCAAGGCCCGGGCCCGTATACAGGTCCGGTTTCGCCTGATCCGATTTCGCCTGATCCGGCAGCGCCGACGCCAGGGCCGTCACCACCTCGGCCTCCGTGCCCTCGGGCAGCGGGCTGAGCGGTTTGGACTTGGCGGCGATCTCATCCGCAAGCGCGGCAAAGGGGCCGGTGTCCTTGGGGTCTGCGCTTTCGGGGATCGGCGCGCCCTCGGGCTGCAGCGCGATCACCTCGGCGTTGCGCGCCATCGCCGGTTTCGGGTCGACGGGCTTGTCCGGTGTCAACACGCCAAGGGCCACGTCATCGGCCTGCAGGCCCGCCGGACGCGGCGCCAGCATCAGCCGATCTGCCGGATCGGCGGCGGCTCCGCTGCCCGCAACGGCATTGACCGCCAGCCCCTGGTGATCGGCCAGCCGGCCCCCGGGATCCTTGGGCGCCTCGCGCATCGGGCCAGAGAGGGCCTGGACGATGGGCACGCCCGACACATCGCGCGCAACAACGCGATAGCCCCAGACCGCAATCCCGGCGATCAGCGCAAGCGATACAGCCGCCCCGGCCCAATTCGCGACCGAGGCCATCTTTACCGTAGCCGGGGCCGCAGGGGCCCCATCATATGTGAAATCCGCCATCTCTGCCTCTTGTCCCCGGGCGGTGCATCGCCGCCCGAATGCCTTGACTGCTCGAACAGACCCGGCAGAGGCGCGTTTTGTCAGCGCATTTCTTCTACCGGGGTCACGCCCAAGATACCAAGACCGGCGGAAATCACAACCGCGGTCGCCCGTGCCAGCGCGATTTTCGACTGTGTTGCAGCCGGGTCATCCTGAAGGAATCGCAGCTCGGGCGCGTCGTTGCCCCGGTTCCACAACCCGTGCAGGTCGGCGGCCAGTTCTCCGAGGTAGGTCGCGATCCTGTGCGGTTCCTGCGTCCGGGCGGCAATCTCGACCAGCCGGGGCCATTCCGCCAGCTTGGTCGCCAGCCCCAGTTCCGACGCATGGGTCATGCCCGACAGGTCGGCGCCCGCCAGGGCCGCATCGCTGACATCCACGCCGTCCTCGGTTGCCTTGCGCAGCACCGAGCAGATCCGCGCATGGGCATACTGGACGTAGAAAACCGGGTTTTCCTTGGACTGTTCGACCACCTTGTCGAAATCGAAGTCCAGCGCCTGGTCGCTCTTGCGGGTCAACATGTGGAACCGGGCCACATCCGCGCCCACCATATCGACGAGGTCGCGCAGGGTAATAAAGGTCCCTGCCCGTTTCGACATCTTGAAGGGCTCGCCGTTCTTGAACAGTTTGACCAGCTGGATCAGCTTGATTTCCAGCGGCACCTTGCCGTCGGACAGGGCCGAGACGGCGGCCTTCATCCGTTTGACATAGCCGCCGTGATCGGCGCCGAAAATGTCGATCAGCAGGTCATAGCCCCGGCTCACCTTGTCATAGTGATAGGCGATGTCGGGTGCGAAATAGGTCCAGCTGCCGTCCGATTTCATGATCGGCCGGTCCACGTCGTCGCCGTGATCGGTGGACTTGAACAGGGTCTGTTCGCGCGGTTCCCAGTCCTCGGGCTTCTTGCCCTTGGGCGGTTCCAGCACGCCACGATAGATCAGCCCCTTGTCGCGCAGGCTGTTGATGGCCGCCTCGATCTTGCCCGTGCCATACAGCGACTTCTCGGAAAAGAAGTGATCCATCTGCACGCCCAGCATGCCCAGGTCCGCACGGATCACCTGCATCATGGCATCGGTGGCGAAGTCGCGCACCTCGACCAGCCAGACCTCCTCGGGCTGGTCGATATAGGTCTCGCCCACCTTGGATTTCAGTGCCTCACCCACCTCGACGAGATAATCGCCGGGATAGGTGCCATCGGGGAATTCGACCTCGCGGCCATGTGCCTCGAGGTAGCGCAGATAAACCGACCGCGCCAATACGTCGACCTGCGCCCCGCCATCGTTGATGTAGTATTCGCGCGTGACGTCATAGCCCGCATAGGCCAGCAGAGAGGCCAGCGCGTCGCCCACGATCGCGCCGCGCGCATGGCCGACGTGCATCGGCCCCGTCGGGTTGGCCGAGACATATTCGACGTTCACTTTCTGGCCCTGCCCGAAATCGGTCCGGCCATATTCCGTGCCCTCGTTCAGGATGCGGCCCGGCAAGGCCTGCCAGACAGAAGGTGCCAGCCGCAGGTTGAGGAACCCCGGTCCGGCCACCTCGGCGCTGGCGATGCGATCATCGATGCGCAGTTTGGCGGCCAGCGCCTCGGCGATGTCGCGCGGCTTGGCCTTGGCGGGCTTGGCCAGGACCATCGCGGCATTGGTCGCCATGTCGCCATGCAGCGGATCGCGCGGCGGTTCGGTGGTCACAGGATCGGTGTTCAGCCCCTCGGGCAGCGCGCCCTCTGCCTGGCAGGCGGCGATGGCATCCAGCACAAGGCTGCGGATATCGGAAAACAGGTTCATGTCAGCGGCTCCAAACTTGGCCGGTCTCTATCACTTTGGGGGGTGGCGTCAAACGTCCTCGGCGGGGGCCTCCGGCGCCTGACGTTCCGCGCGTTTCGGCAGGCGGGCCAGCAGGTGCGTGCCCGGACCGCCGCGCAGCTCATCCTCGGGGCCCAGCAGGCGCAGCGTTCCGTTCGGTCCCAGCTCGGCGAAGGGCACCGCCTCGGGCTGTGTCTCTCGCCAATCCTCGGCGGTGAATTCCTCGGTCAACTTGGTGACGCGGAACTCGCACCCGCCCGCGATGGCGGCATTGGCCTCGAAATAGGTTTCGTTTGCGCCGAATGCCTGTCCGCCCAAGGTCGCTGGCAGGGAATGCCGGCTGGAGGTTTCGCGCACACGCTTGAGCTGAAAGACATTCTCACGCCCGAATTCCGGCGCCAGGTCGGTCGCGACCAGCGTGTTGTACGCGTCATTGTCGCTGGCGCAGATCAGCTTTTCATAGGCCACCAGGTCAACACGCTCTTCAGCCGCCTCGGACAGGATGTCGCCGTAAAACGTGTCCAGCCCCGCCTCTCGCGCGCTGCGGAGATGGGCGTTGTTGGGGTCGGCGACGATGACCGGCAGTTCCATCTTCTTCAGCGCGGCGCCCAGTTCCACCGCCCATTTCGAGCCCCCCATGATCAAAACACCCGGCAGCCGCGATGCGGTCAGCCCCATCACGCGGGCCATCGGCGCCAGAGTGAACCCGTGCAAGACAACGGTGGCCGCCACCAGCGCAAAGGCCAGGGGCGCGATCCGCTCCGCATCCGGCAAGCCCAGTTGCGCCAGCCGCTCACCGAACAGACCGGCGACCGCCACCAGCACCACACCGCGCGGCCCGGTGAAAGCCACCAGCAGCCGTTCGCGCCACGGCACATTGGTAAAGGCCAGTGCCGCCAGCACCGGAAGAGGACGGGCCAAAAGGATGACTGCCAGCACAAAGGCGCCCGCGCGCCAGTCCAGCACCGCCAGCCGCTCAAAGCTCATCCCCGCCGCCAACAGAATGAAGACGCCCGAGACCAGCAGCACGGTGGCATGTTCCTTGAAACGGTAGATCTCGGTGAAACTCGGCAGTTTCGCGTTTGCAATCCACAGGCCCATGATCGTCACGGCCAGCAGGCCGGATTCATGCAGGACGTGATCGGCCAGCGCGAACACGCCCAGCAGCACCACAAAAAGCACAGGCACCTTCATGTATTCGGGCACCCAGGCCAGCCGAAAGGCGCGCACCACGCCCCATCCCGCCGCCAGCCCCAGCGCCGTGGCGATGACAACGCCCATGCCGATCTCGATCATCGCGTGGCCTGCACTGGTCGCGGTGCGCAGAACCATGACGACCTCAAAGGCCAGAACAGCGGCCAGCGCGCCCACGGGATCGTTGACGATGGCCTCCCACTGCATCAGCGCGGCGGGGCGACGTTGCAACCGGGCCTGCCGCAAAAGCGGCGCGATCACGGTCGGCCCGGTGACGATCATGATGCCGCCAAAGACGGCCGAGGACTCCCAGCTGAGCCCGGCGACGAAATGCAGCGCCGAGGCCGAGGCGATCCATCCCAGCGGCGCGCCGATGAAAACCAGCCGCCGAACCCCCTTGGCCGCATCCGACAGCCGGTGCAGATCCAGCGTCAAACCGCCCTCGAACAGGATGATGGCCACGGCCACGGCGATCATCGGTTGCAGCATGTCACCGAATTGGGCCACAGGGTCCAGAACGCCCGTCACCGGGCCGACGACCAGACCGGCGACCAGCATCAGCACAATCGCGGGCAGGCGCAACCGCCACGCCAGCCACTGGCTGCCGACCCCAAGCGCCCCCACCAGCCCGAAGGCCAGGACGGGATCCAACCCGCCCGTTTCCGCAACTGCCATGAAACGCTCCCTGCCCTGCTGCCCGGCCTTGTATCCGGGTCAACCTAGCAGGCGCCCGCGCCGCCGCAACCGCGCAGCACGGAGCGCCGGAAGGCGCGTGACGTCAGTTGACCCCGTCGCCAGGCCACATGCCCTTGAGAACGTCGCGCCCGGTCAGCCGTGCGTGTTGCTGCAACGCGAAACGGTCGGTCATCCCGGCGATGTAATCGGCGACCAGCCGCGCCAGCGCCGTTTCTCCCTCGGCCCGGGCCACGTCACCCTGCCAGCGCTGCGGCAGCAGCGTCGGGTCGCCCATGTAGATCGGGAACAGCTCGTTGACCGCCAGCGTCACCCGGGCGCGCTGTTCCATGACCTTGGGCGCGCGGTACATGTTGGCAAAGAGAAAGGCGCGGATCTGCTTGAGGTCGGTCCACATCGCGTCGGAAAAGGCGATCACCGGATGCCCGAGGTCGCGGATCTCCTGCGCGGATTGCGCGCCGGAGCCGACCAGTTTCGCCCGCGATGTCTCGATCAGGTCCGACACCATCGCCCCAAAGACCCGCCGCAGCGCCTCGTACCGGCGTCGGTAGGCGTCGGTCGTGGGGTATTTGCGGTCAACCTCGGCATAGGCCTCGCCGACGATGGGCAGCGTGGCAATTTCCTCCTCGGAGAACAGCCCGGCGCGCAGCCCGTCGTGCAGGTCGTGGTTGTTGTAGGCCACATCGTCGGACAGCGCGGCGACCTGCGCCTCGGCGCTGGCATGCGTGTGCAACTCCAGGTCGTCCTCGGCGTTGTACTCGGCCAAAGCGTGCGGAATCTCTCCGACCAAGGTGCCGTCCGGACCCAGAGGCGCCACCGGGCCGTTGTGCTTGGCAATGCCTTCCAGCGTGTCCCAGGTCAGGTTCAGACCGTCGAACTCGGCATAGTGCCGTTCCAGCCGGGTGACGATGCGCAGGGTCTGGGCGTTGTGATCGAACCCGCCAAAGGGCGCCATGAGCGCGTGCAGGGCATCCTCTCCGGTATGGCCAAAGGGCGTGTGGCCCAGATCATGGGCCAGCGCCACCGCCTCTGTCAGGTCGGTGTTCAGGTCCAGCGCATTGGCGATGGTCCGCGCCACCTGTGCCACCTCGATCGAGTGGGTCAGGCGGGTGCGGTAGAAATCGCCCTCGTGCTCGACGAAGACCTGTGTCTTGTGTTTCAGGCGGCGAAAGGCGGAACAGTGGATGATCCGGTCGCGGTCGCGCTGGAAACAGGACCTGTGGGCGCTTTCCTCTTCCGGAAAGTGGCGCCCCCGGGCACTGTCATGTGTCGAGGCAAAGCTGGCGCGCATGTGCATGAGTCCCAAGTTGCTTGTCCCGCCGATCTCTTATCCGGCTGGTCCAGCAAAAACAACGACTTGCGACAGTGCGCCCGGATACCCCCCCGCGCTGCCGCCAATATCGGCGCCCGATGGCGGGTGAAGGCCCGGTGTTGCGGGGCGGTTATCAGACCCGATCACGCGCCGCCGACAGGGATTCGCGGGCATGCCGGCCAAAGACCCCTGAAATCGCCGATTGAGCCTTTTCAGACACTTGGCGATTTGCCCCTCCTCCGAAACGTCCGGGGTTCCTTACTTTGCCGGGTTCCGGCGAAAAGATAGACTGGGGCCAAGTATTTTAAGCGTTCAACCCTTGGAGAAAGCCATGTTCAGCCCCCTGCGCAGCGTCGCGTTTTGCTGCATCACCCTCGCCCTGCCGGCGCCCGCGCTGGCCGATCTTGTCCTCGACAAGGACAGTGACCCCAAGAAGCGGGTGAACGAAACCCTCGTCCTGGACCCAACGGCAAAGCCGGAAAAGGATGACGGCACGATCACCATCCGGTCCAAGAACCCGACCGCGATCAACCCCGGCGCGCCGCCGGCCAAGGCGCCCAATCCGTCGACGCGCCCGCCACGTCCGACGCCGCCGGACGGCCCGATCGTGACCCAGCCGATCCTGAACCCGGGCGCCACCCCGCCGCCCGGACCCAGCCCGGTCGAGCCGCAACAGGCGCGCAGCCCCCTGCCCAAGCCCGTGCCGCTGCCCACGAACCCGCCGCCGCGCAATGCGGGCGCACCGATCGACCCGACACCCACCGTCGACGTCAAACCGCTTGAGGAAATGCCTTATATTTCCTTCGCGGCGCCCGCCTACAGCGATGGCTACGAGGTGTCGATCATCAACAGCATGCGCGGCACCGGCCGCATCCGTGTGACCACGGATTACGGCCCGGTCTATTGCTCGGGTTTCGTCTTTGGCCCCTCGGTGGTTGCGACATCCTATGCCTGCGTGCCCGGCATTCTTGACGATCCCCAGGTTGGCGCCAGCAAGATCGAGGAAGTCCGCATCGTCTTTGACCATGTCTTTCCCGACCAGCGGCTGTGGACGGCACAGGGCTATGTCCTGACGCTGGACACCGAACTGTCGAGCCCCGAAACCGGTCTGGCGATCCTGCATATCGCCGATCCGGACACCAGTTTTGCCGCCGACCGTATCCAGCGCGTGGGCCAGGCCACGCCCGATCCGCGCGCGCCGCTCTATATGCTCGGCTTTCCGCGGGGTGGGTCCATGCAGATGCAGCATTGCAGCGCCCTGCCGACCGATCCGGCCTACCTTCCCGCCAAGTCATTCGAGCACAACTGCCTGAGCGACTACGGCGACCTGGGCGCGCCGATTTTCGACGCCGCGACCGGCGCGGTTGTCGGGTTGCACCTGAGCCACGAACTGTCGACCGGCCGACGCTTTGCGCAGAACATGATCGACCTCGCCAACTGGATCGGCGATCAGCAGTAAACGCCTTGGCACTTCAGCCGTCCGATGCACCGCCCCCTTCCCTCTCGGAAGGGGGCGGCTTGCTTGAAGGGGGGCGTGTGATGCATATATTGAGGCCGAACAGGTTGAGAGGACACAATGCAACTGCCGCCGAAAGTGACCGACCGTGCCTTTGCCCGCCTCGCCGAGATCGGCGCCGCGGCAGATGGCAAGGCCCTGCGCGTGGCCGTCGAAGGTGGCGGCTGCTCGGGGTTTCAGTACGACATCAAGCTGGACAACCCCGCCGATGACGACATGATCATCGCCGAGGGAGAGGAGCGCGTGATCGTCGATCCGGTTTCCCTGCCCTTCCTGTCCGGGGCCGTCATCGACTTTTCGGACGAATTGATCGGCGCGCGGTTCACCATCGAGAACCCCAACGCGACCAGTTCCTGCGGCTGCGGCACATCGTTTTCGATGTAGACCAAGCCGTTGTCCGACCACGAAAAAGGGCGCCCCGATGGGCGCCCTTGGTGTTTCAAGCTGACCAACAGGTCATTCGGCAGGGATGACGCGGGGCCGCGACATGTGTTCCTCGAGCACCAGCCAGAAACCCGATCCGACCACCAGCATCACACCCGCCCAGGTGCCCAGCGTCGGGACCTCTCCGAAGACCAGGAAGCCGATCACGACCATCCAGACGAACTGCAGGTTCATCAGCGGCGTTGCGACATAGGCCGGCAAGAGGCGCAGCGCCTCAGCCACCACGTAACGCGCGGCGAACAGGGCGACGGCATAGGCTCCGACCCATCCGAGGTCTGTCAGGCTCATCGGTTTCCAGACGAAGGGCAGCGCCAGCGCCATGACAACCATCAGCGCCGCGTTGGGCCAGAAGACCTGCGCCAGGGGCGCACGTTCCACCTTGGCGATGGCCCGCGCCGCCAGCATCGAGCCGCAGCCCGAAACCGCGGCCAGCAGGGCCCAGGCGTGGCCAGCCTGCGCACCGGACAGACCGCCCGGCATCAGGAAGAGGATGCCGCCGACACCAAGTCCCAGCGCCGCCCAGGCAGCGGGACGCGGCGTCTCGCCCAGCACCGGGCCGGACAGGGCGGCGGCGATCAGCGGGATCAGGCCGATGAACAGAAAGACATCCGCGAAGGGCAACAGGCGAAAGGCCTGGAAGAAGGCCAGCGATGCAATCACCGTCAGCACGGCGCGGATCGCCATCGCCTTTTTCGACCGGACCCGCAGGCCGGGACCCTTTGCATCAGCCCGTGCCCCCGCGAGAGACAACAACAAGACCAGCGCCGAGGAGAGGACAAACAGCTGGGGCGCGGCATAGCCACCGGCAATGAATTTGGTGATCCCGTCCGCCGCAGCCATCATGCCGGTGTAGACGAGGATGAGCGCCGCACCCAGCGTCGCCCCGGAAAGCGCCAGCCGGGTCATGCGCGACCCGCCCGGGCAAAGCCCTCGAAATAGGCGTCGAACAGCGCGCTGGACTGCGAGGCGACGCTCAGCAGGTCACGCGCCTCGGGCGACAGTGAGGGCTCCATCCGGGGCCGCATCCTTCCCCAGTCACCCGAACGGTGATCCAGCCCGTAGATCGCCTGGCTCAACTCGCGCAACACGGTCTGGGCGCGGGCGCCGCGCTCGAAGCGCAGGCGCTCGTCGCAGACCGGCTTGCGGAACATTGGCGCGCCGGTGACGGCCTGGTGCCAGTTGCACACCAGATATTCATGATAATCGTCGTTGATCGAGGCATGGGCATCCGCGACGACGCCGTAGGCCCCGGTTTCCTGTTCCAGCCAGGCGGTCCAGACGGCGGGCGGCATCTGACCCGCATGACGCAGAGCAATGCAGATTTCCGCCAGCAAATCGGCGTTCTGGTCCAAAAAGGCGGTCAGCCCGGCGAAATGCAGGCTCTGGATGGCCTCTTCGGGCAGATCCGGATCGCGGCGGCCGTATTCGGACAGGTAATAGACGATATGCGTCAGTTCATAGGCGGCTTTCTTGTTCGGCAACGAGAACGTTTTTGTGCGCGAGCAGAAGGCGCGCAACCGGTCGTTCAGCCCCGCATCGCGGATCGGGTCGACACCGCGCCGGGTCATCAGGCGCCGCGCTTCGGCGCGTTGCAGGTCGGACAGTTCGGCCTCTGCCAGCCCTTCGCGGGCGGCGAAATCCACCATCTTCTGCGCTTCGTGCCCCGGCATCCCGAGGTCTTCGAGATCCAGCGCCAGCGAGAGGATGAAACGGTAGTATTGCGGAAAGAACTCCAACCGCTGCACCGCCTGGGCGTAGAACCCCGCATGGCGGGCCAGCGCCTCGGGGGCGACGGCCTGGCCGGTGCATTCGAGGATGTTCAGAAGTTCCGCGTTTTCCTTCAGCCAGAATACGTCGTCGCCGTGGCGGCGGTGATCGGCGAAGGCTCCCAGAAGCGCGGTGATCCGCGCTTCCAGGGGGGCTATCCGGGTCGGGACGGTCAGGTGGACGACATTACTCATCGCTTGGCTCTCCTCTGTCTTGGCAGAGCGCCTTTCGCCCCGCCCGGGTATCAGTGACGTCGATCAGGCGCGCGCCGGGCCGGACCACGAGGTGAAGGCTTCGACGCTGTCGCCAGCTTCACGGTCACCGGCTGCGGGACCGGACCAGCTGGTGAAGGCCTGCACGTTGTCACCGCTTTCGATGTCGCCTGCCGCCGGGCCGGACC
>Ga0208330_1000099_pt1 | contig 50814 bp, 48 predicted proteins | sample DeeseametaMP1896_FD_184180 | JGI IMG/M metagenome (GOLD analysis project Ga0208330, IMG submission 184180) | Marine microbial communities from the Deep Pacific Ocean - MP1896 (SPAdes) | ecosystem: Environmental > Aquatic > Marine > Oceanic | place: East of Hawaii, North Pacific Ocean | collected... | reverse complement strand
CCAGACGAGCTTGCGCGGGGTGTTGCGGTCGGCGACCAGAGCCTGCAGCTCGCCTCGGTCGTTGGGGTTCAGATACAGGCAGATGTCATCGCGTCTCATACCCCGAGCATGACATGCTCGCCCAACAATGGGAATCCTGCGTCAGGCGGGGAACACTAGTTGCCGGAGTTCTCAGACACTCCCGTGATCACTCCGAAGCAGCTAGCGAATGCCGGATGGTATCGTGTTTTGAGTATCGGCGCGGCGCAAGGGCAATACTTCGTGAAACTTTCCACTCGCAGTGAACTCCAGCGCCTCATGGTTTTCTCGTACCGCGACATCCTCCAAGCCGTTGTCGCGAAATACCTGTTTCACCGACGCGATGACCTCTTCATAGACAGGGCTTGCCGCCGCCTCGTCAGCCAACTGCACGCGCACTTCAAACTCTCTCTCGCCGGCCTGGATCAGCTGAACACGCCGCGCATCTTCGTGCTCCAGATCGAAGACGAGCGGCGACAGCGTCACCTCCCCTACGCGAACGAGGGTCGCCTGGCGCCCCTCCACTTCGAAACTGCGGAACGGTGACCCGCAGGGGCACTCGTTCTTATGAAACCGAACACAGTCTCCGAGATCATAACGAATGAAGGGTTGAACTTCGTTGGCAAGCACCGTCAGGAGCACTGTCGCCGACAAGGTTCCGTCGGGAATGGGGTGCATCGCCTCGTCGACCGCTTCCAAGATGACCCAGTCTTCGTTCACGTGCTTCCGCCCGTGGCTGCACGTGAAAGCAAGTGCAAGGCACTCGGTGCTGCCATAGAAATCCGCGATACCGTATTTCAGCGAAGGGAAGGCCCGTAGGGCCCTCGTACGCAGATCGTCGGTGAGCGTCTCGCCTCCGGTACTGAAAAGCGCCGGTTCGATGTGCAGACGCCCGGCCTCCTTTTCCCGGACGAGGATGGTCAACATGCTGGGGTATGTCACGATCCAGGCGACGCTCGTAATCGCATTGAGTTTCTGAACCAGCTGGTCGATCGGTTGCTCGGCCTCGATGAAGTTCAATCCCAATCCCCTCGCCAGGGCCGGATTAAGCCGTTGCATCAGCTTGTTGAACCCGTTGCCGGCAAAGTGACCGTTCCCGCCGGTGACCGTCACCCTCACGCCGAGCTTGCGCACGTCGCGCATGAGTTTCCAATGGTAGCGTTCGAAGCGCGCCATCATGATCCCATAGTAATATTCCACGAACGACGAGGACATGACGATGACCGCGGGTTCCCCCGATGTTCCGGAGGTCTGGAAAACGGCGACATCGCCGATCGGCACACCCGCATTTCCAATGTCCCCGAGATGCTCGCGGGCTTGTTTGAGAGAAAGCGTACGGATCGTCAGCCAGTCGTCGAATGCACTCATGAGGTCGGGCTTGCGCGTCACCGGCAAATCGAGGAGTGCGATATCTGTTGAAGGTGGCAGATCTTCGTAGAGCCTGCGGAACAACGGTGAGTCGCGCCGCGCCTTGTCTACGAGGCGCTGGAGGTTGCGGTGTTGCCTGGCCTCAATACGCTTTCGACCGCCCCAGCTTGTCCAAAGCCCATCGGCAAAGTAACCCAGTGCTCTGAGAAGACTGAAATGCATGTCTGCTGGCGAATCCGTTGATTGTGCGTCGATGATATCCCCATTGAATCCAGACTACAGCACTGAGGTCAGCGCAAATTGACCTCTGTCAAAGCGCGCAAGCATGCTGGATCATCGCAATGAGGCATACCGCTAAACCGGACATTTGGGCAGTGAAGCCGGGCATCTGCTTAGTCCCGCACACCGAACATTGGCGCCCCCTGAGTCGCAGGTCCGGATTGGGGTGGACATGCTTGACGGCAGGGGCCGAATTGCCTGGCAAGGGCTATTGCCAAGAGCCGGAAAATCCATCGCTTCAGGTCAATGATACAGGGCATTCGACAGTCGCGGCCTGACGCGTTTCGGCCCGGATTTCGGTTCAGACCTCTTCGGCCGCGTCCCTTGGGCGCAGCACCAGCCAGATCAGCGCGCCCCCCGCCAGCGCCAGGAAGGGCGCCATGGCCAGGTTGACCGCCGTCCAGCCCTGTTGCGCAGAGCCGCCCGAGCAGTTCATCAGCCCGCCCGAGGCCAGCGAGGCGAAGGTCACGCCGCCGAAGACAATGAGGTCGTTCAGACCCTGCATCCGGCCGCGCTCATGCGCCTCATGCGCGCCGGCCAGCATGGTGGTGGCGCCGATGAAACCGAAGTTCCAGCCCAGCCCCAGCAGGATCAGCGCGACGAAGAATTGTTCAAGGTTCACCCCCGACAGGCCCACGATCCCGGCCCCGGCGAGGATCACCAGGCCGATCGACATGATCTTTTCCACGCCGAACCGCGCGATCAGGTGGCCGGTGAAGAAGCTGGGCGCGAACATCGCCAGCACGTGGGCGGTGACCACATTTGCGGCATCCCCGGTCTCGTATCCGCAGCCGACGACCGCCAGCGGCGTCGAGGTCATCACGAGGTTCATCAGCGCGTAGGAGACGGTGGCGCAGATCACCGCCACGGCGATGCGCGGGGTGGTCAGCAGCTCCCAGCGGGTGCGGCCCTTGGGGGCGTCCTCGGCCGGGCGTGGGGGGCGGGGGATGTCGAGGAAGAGAAAGAGCGTCGCGCCGATGACGTTGATCGCCACCACGGCGGCATAGGCCCCCAGGAAAGGCACGACGAAGGCATCCGAGGTCGCCTTGACCAGCTGCGGGCCGATCACTGCGGAGAGCAGCCCGCCCGCCATGACGTAGGAGATCGCCTTGGGCCGGAACGAGTCCGAGGCGGTGTCGGCGGCGGCGAAGCGGTAGAAACCCTGCGCCGACATGTAGGTGCCGGTGATGAGCGAGCCCAGCAGGAAGATCGGGAAGGAGGCGGTGTAAAGCCCGTAGGCCCCGACCAAGCCGCCAAGCGCGCCCGCGCCGGCGCCGACGAAAAAGCCCGCGCGCCGCCCATAGCGCTGCATCAGCGCCGAGACCGGCGTGGCCGAGAGCATCGAGCCGAGCACGATCAGCGAGATCGGCAAGGTGGCGAAACAGGCGTTGGAGGCCAGCGATTGCCCGGCCAGCCCGCCGATGGTGAAGATCATCGGCATCTGCGCGCCGAGGATGGCCTGGGCAAGCACCAGAACGGTCACGTTGCGCTTGGCGCGGCTGTCGGAGGGGGGCACTGTCACGTCGCTCATGCGCATGGGTTAGGCGGCGCCGCTCATATGAGCAAGAGGGAATATGTCGCGCCGCCGGATTGCCCGGATGCGGCTTGGCTGGTGACGTGGCGTCATTCCATGCCCGGGTCCAGCTGGATTGCCGGGCAGGGGGGCGCTGCCCCCCGTCTCCCTCCGGTCGACTCCCCCCGGAGGTGTTTTCAGCCCAAAGAAACATGGGCGCGACACCTGGCGCCCCCCGGTGCGCGGCAGGTGCCGGAGCGGGGGGCAGCGCGCGGGTTTCCCTTTCCCCGCGCGCTGTTCTATGGGGGTGGCATGACGGGGATCGTGATCATCGGCGGCGCGGCGGAAGCGCATGACCTGGCCCGGGCCTTGCCCGGTGCCCATGTGCGGTTGCCCACGCGTGAGAGAGTGGCACGGCGCTGGCCGGGGGCGGTCAGTGTCGGTCCGGTCACGGCGGACTGGCTGCGGGAGAGGGGCGCCCGCGTGGTGGTCGAGGCCGCGCATCCCTGCGACGTGGCGACTGCCTTTGCCGTGGCGCGGGCTGCGCGCGCCGCTGGTGTGCCGGTGCTGCAGCTGGTGCGGCCGGAATGGCGCCCGACCCGGCGCGACCGCTGGGTGTCGTTGCGCGATGCCCGGGCGGCGGTGGGGGTGATCCCGGCGGGCGCCCGCGTGCTTGTGGCCACGGGGCGGGCGGCCTTGCCGGGGCTGCGGGCGCTGCGGGCTCATGTGCTGATGCGGCGCATCGGCGGCGGGCGGGACCCTTTCCCCCTGCGCCGGGGACGCTACCTGCACGCCGACGGGCCCTTTACCGTCGCGGAGGAGATCCGGCTCTTGCGCCAGCAGCGGATCGACTGGTTGATGGTGCACAATGCGGGCGGGCCGGGCGGCTGGCCCAAGCTGGAGGCGGCACGCCGCCTGCATCTGCCGGTGGCCATGATTGCCCGTCCGCGCCGGCCCGGCGGGCCGCGTGTCGCAACTGTGAAGGAGGCCCTGGCATGGCTGAGGACGCACAACCTGTCGGACGGCTGATCCGTTCGGAGGCCTGCGTGGCCGAGGGCGCGGACTGGCTGGCGGCGCGAGAGCCGCGCTTTGCCTTTGCGCTGGACCGGACCGGCCCCTTGCCTTTGCGGCTGCGGCCCGACGGCTTTGCCCAGCTCTTGAGCGCCATCGTCAGCCAGCAGGTCAGCGTGGCCTCGGCCCGGGCGATCCAGGCGCGGCTGGAGGCGGCGGGCATGGTGACGCCCGAGGCGGTGGCCTCGGTCAGCCATGACGATCTGCGCGCTTTGGGCCTGTCGCGCCAGAAGGCCACCTATGCCCTGGCGCTGGCCGAGGCGGGGATCGATTTCGAGGCCCTGCGGGAGATGCCGACACAGGCGGTGATCGAGCGGCTGGTCGCGGTCAAGGGCATCGGGGTCTGGACCGCCGAGATCTACGCCATGTTCAGCCTGGGCCGGGCGGATGTCTTTGCCCCCGGCGACCTGGCCCTGCAGGAAGGGGCGCGCGTGCTCTTCGACCTGCCCGAGCGCCCGCGCGAGAAGGCGCTGCGCGAGATGGCCCGCGACTGGGCGCCCTGGCGGTCGGTTGCGGCGCGCGCGCTCTGGGCCTACTACCATGTGGAGAAGAACCGCGAGGGGATTGCATGAAAGTCGCATTTGTTGCCGCCGGGATCATGGCGGCGGCGCTGTCCGGAGCGGCGCAGGCCCAGGATGTTGTCCCGGCCAGGGTCGTCAGCACCGGGCCCGGGTTCGAATGCCTGTCGATCTCGGCGCGGAAGGGATGGCAGCGGCACGAGACAGGGCTGACCGGCCAGTTGGAGGCCTTGCGCCTGGGGCGTGCCGAAGGCTGGACGGTGGATGCCAATACCTATGGTCGCGTCGGCCCGGACGGCCACGGCCCGGCGGACGAGGCACGGCTTGCCCCCTATGCCACCTACAAGGAACGGCCCTCCTTGCCCTTTGGACGGCTGTTGTACCGGCTGGATGGCGGCACCGTGGGCCATTTCCCCAGCGGCTGGACGTTCAACAGGAAGCAGATCCGCCGGGTCATGGATTTTCGCATCAACGACACCGCGCTGCAGGATAATGCGGGCGCGGTCGAGGTCTGCTTTTTCGAGAAGCGCTGACCGAAGGCTCATCACAGGAGACAGGGTATGACACGAGTATTGCAGACGGGCCGCAAGGAACCGGTATCGGGAGAGATGCGGTCCTGCGTCGTCTTCCTGCACGGCTATGGCGCCAACGGGGCGGACCTGTTGGGGCTGGCGGATCCGCTGGGCGAACATCTGCCCGATACGCTGTTTGTGGCGCCCGACGCGCCAGAGGCCTGCGCCGGGGCGCCCTTCGGATTCCAGTGGTTCCCGATCCCCTGGATCGACGGCTCGTCCGAAGAGGAGAGCATGGCCGGTATGGCGCGGGCCATCGACGACCTGAACGCCTTTCTGGACGCGCTGATGGTGGATGAGGACCTGCTGCCGGAACAGGTGGCGCTGTTCGGTTTCAGCCAGGGCACGATGATGAGCCTGCACGTCGGTCCGCGTCGCGAGGACGAACTGGCGGGGATCGTCGGTTTCTCGGGCCGCCTGCTGGCGCCGGAACTGCTGGCGGACGAGTGGAAGAGCAAACCGCCGATCCTGCTGGTGCATGGCGACCAGGACGACGTGGTGCCGCCGCAATCTCTGCCGCAGGCGGCGGAGGCGCTGCAGGAGGCGGGCTTCAAGGAGGTCTTTGCCCATATCATGGAAGGCACCGCGCATGGCATCGCGCCTGACGGGCTGGGCGTGGCGCTGGCCTTTCTGCGCGACAAGTGCGGATTCTGAGGGGCGCGGCTTGCGCGACTGGATCGGGGCGTTTCGGCTGCTAGACTTACGGTCGAATCAATGCCCGGAGTCCTTTTGCAGATGCCCATTGCCCGCCTCGCCGTCACCGTTTCGTTCATCGCGCTTGCGAGTGCGGGACAGGCGCAGGAGATCCCGCTCGCCCCGCTGTCGAACTATGGCAAGGTCGCCATCAGCGGCAACCAGTCCGGCGGCGGCTACATCGCCTTCGAGCAGGCCTTTGGCGGCGCCTTCGATGCGGAACCGGCCTCGCAGTACCCCGAGGCGTCGGAACTGCGGCGGCTGGGACGTGCGGTGGGGCGGCTGGACGTGGCCTTTGCACGGGGCGTCGGGTATTGCACCGCTTTCCTGATCTCCGAACAGTACCTGATGACCAATGCCCATTGCCTTGAAGGCGGGCAGGCGCAGGCGATCACATTCGTCACCGGCTATGTCGAAAGCGGCATCGAGGCGGGGACGCGGACCTATTCCGTCGGCACCACCCCGGTCGAGATCAGCCCGTCAAGCGATCTGGACTACGCGATCCTTCAGGTCTTCGGCAATCCGGCGGCGGAATGGGGGACGGTGACATTGGCGGCGATGGAAATCGACGGCGCGCGCGATGCGGGGATGCCGCTTTTGGTCATGGGGCACCCGGTGTTCCAGGTGGCGCCGGTGCCGGTGCCGCAGGCCCTGTATGTCAGCCGCAAGGAATGCCGGGCGACGGCGACCAAGCCGCGCGCGGGCAAGAAGCTGCGCCATACCTGCGATACCCTGGTGGGCAATTCCGGCTCTCCGGTGTTCAGCGACGACAGCCGTGAGGTGATTGCGCTGCACCACGCCGGCAGCCCCAGCGAAGGCATCAACTTTGCCATCCCGATCAGCCTGATCGCACGGGAGTCCGAGGTCGTGGCAGAACTGGTGGCGCTTGCGCCGAAACCTGAGGGCGATGAACTGGCGGCCCTGAAGGCGGAACTGGAACGATTGCGGGCCGAGCGGGACGCATCTCGGGCCGCGGCGGAAACCGAGCGCAAGCGGCTGGCCGACGAGGCGGCACAGGCGGCGCTGGCGAAGGCCGAGGCCGAGCGTTTGGCGCGCGAAAAGGCCGAGGCCGAACGCCAGAAGCTGGCCGATCAACTGGCAGCGCTGCAGGCGGAAAGAGACCGGCTGGATGGCGGCACCGGTAGAACCGAGGGTCCGAGGGCTGCGGGTGACGACAGGCGGCGGTCGGACGCTCCACCGATACGGCCGGATCAGATCTTTGAAAGCGCCAGCTTTCCCAAGGAGCATTGGGCAAAAAACAAGGTAATTGATGCGCACAGTGACAAGATCAACCACGTTGCCTTTTCGCCGGATGGAACACGGATTATCACTGCCTCTAATGATGGCGCCGCGCGGGTCTGGGACGCGGCCTCCGGGCGCAAGGTGTTTGCTTTGGCCGGAGGGTCGAAGTTCTATAGGGCAGTTTTTTCACCAGATGGCACCCGGATCGTGACCTTCTCTGCCAACGCGCCGCCGCAAGTCTGGGAAGCATCGACAGGGCGCAAACTTTTTGAACTCAACACGAAAACAAATGAGACCCGCGGGGCCTTGGCGCCGACGGGAACGCGGATCGTGACCTATGAATGGGGTGCGAAGGGGCCTGTTGTTTGGGATGCTGAGACGGGTGATTTTCTATGGACGCAGATCAGAGGTCACGCAGCCATGATTCACGGCGTGGCGTTCTCTCCCGATGGCAAAAGACTGATTACAACATCTTATGACCAGACGGCAGTCCTCTGGGATGTCGAAACCGAGAAAGGGCTGATTAGGTGGGAAGGACACGGTGACCAGGTGATCGCGGCTGCCTTCTCCCCTGACGGAAGGCGGGCCGCAACAGTTGCGCTAAGCGGCAAAGCCGGGCTTTGGGATGTTGAGACGGGGCGCGCGATCAAGGTCATGCCAGGACATGGCACGCTCTTCGGGGTTGCTTTTTCACCTGACGGTGACAGGGTCGTGACCGCCGCTGATTCAAGCACATCGCGTCTTTGGGACGGTGTGACGGGAACTGAAATTGCGCCGCTCGCAGGCCTGTCGGCCATCAATATGACGCCCGCCTTCTCGCCGGACGGGGCCTATGTCACGGCAGGATACGAGACGGCGGCGGGTCTGGCGCGTGTGGCGCTCTGGGACACCTCGACCGGCAAGAAGGTCGTTCTGCTCAAGGGGCACGAGGACACCGTGACTTCGGTGGCCTTTTCCCCGGATGGCAGCCGTGTCGCCTCCGTTTCCAGGGACGGTCAGCTTATTGTCTGGGGCGGGGAATAAGAAACCGAGCCACCTGTGCTATGTTGGGGCAGGGGCCGGGCTGCTCCGGCCCTGTCTGACGGGAGGCCCAGCCGATGATCATGCGCATTTTCCAGGTCACCATCCGCCCCGGCAAAGAGGCGGAATTTTCCAGGTTCTTTCACGAGACGGCCATTCCCCTGATGAAGGGCACCGATGGCGTCGTCGATGTCTACCCGGGCGCCGCGCGGCCCGAGAGCCCGCGCGAGTTCGCCTTTGTCATGGTCTGGCGCGATCTCGACGCGCTCAAGGGTTTTGTCGGCGAGGATTACACCACGCCGCATATCGACCCGGCCGAGGACGCGCTGGTTGAGGCACGGCTGATCCGGCACTACGATCTGGTTGCTGCCTGACCCGGGATTGGCGGGGCGCGTCGAGACCGGTTTTGCCTGCACGGCGGTGCCGGTCGTCAGGCCGGGGATTCCGTGCTCGGTCCTGGCACCTATTTTGTTAAGCTGAGCCGCGAATCCCCTTGTGGAGCCCCCCATGTCGCGCCCAAAACCCAACTTTCCTGCCCGCTCTGCCGCCGCGCTTGCGCTTGCCCTGTCCTTGTGTGGTCCGGCCCGTGCGCAGGACCTGATGCTGTTCCCGCCCGAGACCTTTGGACAGGTGGTGGCGCCGCAGACCGAATCCCTGCTCAGCGATATGCAGCTGGAGGCGCGGGTGGGTGACTACAACAACGAGTTCGTCGCCAATTATGGCCCCGACTCGGTCTTTGCGCGCGCCGGGCGCCCGGTGGGCATGTTGCAGGTGCTGACCAACGTGGGCCACGCGCCCTGCACCGCCTTCCTTGTGGAGGGCAACATGCTGGTGACCAACCATCACTGCATTCCCGGCGTTCTGGACCACCCCAAGATGAAGGCGCAGGGGGCGAGCTTTATCGCGGCGGTGCAGTTTCACGCGGGGTTCCTGCGCGACGGGCGGTCCGACGGGGTGACGAGCTTTCACGTCAACCCGGAGCCGATCGAGACGAACAAGGAACTGGACTATACCGTTTTGCAGGTGTTGGGGGACGCAAACGCCACCTTCGGCGCGCTGGAGCTTTCGGCGGCGGTGCCCGCCGATCACACGCCGTTCTGGGTGATTGGCCATCCGATGGGCGAGGCGCAGCGGATCAGCCGCGAGAAATGCCAGGCGGACAGCCCGGCGGTGGTGGACCATCGCCTGCACCACCTCTGCGACACGCTGCCGGGCAACTCGGGCTCGCCGGTGATCGACGCGGACAGCAAGCAGGTCGTGGCGCTGCACAATGCGGGCAGCCGGGCAGGCGAGGTGAACTATGCCATTCCAATGGCCGATATCCTTGCGGTTTCGAAGGTGCTGAAACCCGTGACCCCTGCGGCGGAGAGGCCGGACGACATATTGACCGCGCTGCAGGCGGAGCGTCAGAAGCTGGCCGATCAACTGGCGGCCCTGCAGGCCGAGCGTGACCGGCTGGCCCGCGAATTGGACAGACAGCCCGCTCCGGGCCCGGAAAAGCGGCCCGAGGGGCCGACCGTTCCGCCGGTGTCGCCCGACGCCCCGTCCAAGGAGCCTGACAAACCCGTGGTTGAGAAGGCACCGGATCCGGCGCCGGCCCGCGGCTACATGGGCATCCGGATTCAGGATCTGAGCGAGGAAATCGCGCAGGCGCTTGGGCTGGCGTCAGAGATGGGCGCCCTGGTCTCGGCCGTTCCCGAGGGGCCGTCAAAGACCGCGGGGATCAAACCGGGCGACGTGATCCTGACCTTCGGCGGCGCCACGTTTACGGACACCCGTCACCTCGTCCGGCTGGTGTCCGAGCGCCAAGCCGGAGAGACGATCCCCCTCACCGTCAACCGCAATGGCGAGGAACTCGCGCTGCGTGTGACGCTGACGGCCCGGCCCAAGCCATCGAAGGACGTGGCCGAACAGCCTGAGCCGAAGCCCGAGCGGGACACGGGGGCCGACGCGGTGATCCTGTCCATGACGCTGCAGGCGATCGGCCCGAAGCAGCGCGCGGAGTTCGGTTTGCCGGAGACGAAGACGGGGCTCTTTGTGGCGGACGTGGCCGAGGAATCCGACGCGGCGGTGAAGGGCATCCAGCGCGGCGATGTGATCGCCGAGATAGGGCAGAAGCGGGTGACCACCCTTGCCGCCGCACAGGCCGCCATCAAGGAGGCCCGCGGGCAGGGCCGCAAGACGATCCTCCTGCTGGTGGACAGGGACGGCAACCCGCGCTTTGTGGCCCTGGGCTTGTGATCATGCGCGAGGCTGCCCGGTGAAACGCCGTGTGGAAAACCTGTGGACAGCGCGCCGGGGCTGCCTGTCACAGAGGCGTTACGGAATCGTCTTACAGGTTTGTCTGACCACTTCATCTTGCGGGACTTGCCAGAGGCAAAACGCGAGATATAGTGTTTCACAGGCTGGGGCGGGTTCCCCGCTCTGGTGCTTCGAAGGTGAGCAGGCAGGGCGAGGGAAGAGTCTCTCATGAACAGTGAGTTCAGAACGCATTTCGTACGGGAGCCGGGGGCTCTCAAACACCATCCGGCCCTGGTGCTCAATGCGGATTACCGTCCACTTTCGTATTATCCGCTGAGCCTCTGGCCCTGGCAGGACGCGATCAAGGCGGCCTTCCTGGACCGGGTCGATATCGTGGCCGAGTATGACGAAGTGGTGCGCAGTCCGAGTATGACGCTCAGGATACCGTCGGTGGTGGTCCTGAAAGATTTTGTCAAACCTCAGAAGCGCGTGGCCTTCACGCGCTTCAATCTTTTTCTGAGGGACGAATTCCGCTGCCAGTATTGCGGCACCAAGACGGAACTGACCTTTGACCATGTCATCCCGCGCGCGGCGGGCGGCGTGACAAGCTGGGAAAACGTCGTGGCCGCCTGCGCGCCCTGCAACCTGCGCAAAGGGTCGAAAAGCCTGCGGCAGGTGAACATGAGCCTGCGCAAGCCGCCGCGGCAACCGTCGGCGGGCGAACTGCTGAACATGGGGCGGCGGTTCCCGCCGAACCACCTGCACGAAAGCTGGCTGGATTTCCTTTACTGGGATGCCGAGCTGGAGGCCTGAGGTCGCATCCTGGTCGCTGTCCATGATCAGCAGGGCCTTGTCCCAGCGCTGCGCTGCCAGGTTGTTTTCCCGCATCACGACCGCCATGCTGAGACCTTGCAGCATCCTTGCGTGGTGGTCCCCCAAGCCGATGACGCAGCGGGTGTGATCCATCGCATCCGGCCATTCACCGCGTTGGTCCATCCGGAACGGCGCGGCATAGCCCCCAAAGGCAAAGCCGGGGAACGCCATGCGGATTTGGTCCCGGAGCGCTTCCTCGACATCGTCCAGAGAGACCTGCTGATCCGCCACTTCGGGCCAGTGCATGGTTTCCTCCTCGATCGCGCGCGCGTGGATATTGATCTGTGACGGCGGTCTCGACCAGTTGCGCGGGATCCGGGTGATACACGAGACGAAAGCCGCGCGGCTGCACCAAGTCGTCTGCGGTGTCATCCGCCGCGAGGATGGCGGCATCAGCGCGATCCGGTCGAGGCGCGTTTGATTGATGTCAGACATGCCTCGGGGGCGCCCACGGCGGTCTGCTCCTCCGGCGAGATCCGGCTGCCAAAGGCCGGGGTCGTCGGGCAGGGCCAGTTGTGCCGCGCGCGGCTGAGAGGGAAGGGCCTGAAGGAAGGCGATTATCTGCAGGCGGGGGCATGGGCAGCTCCAGGTTCCTCGGGCGGTCCTTCGGGGCTGTCCCCCAGACGCAATGCCGCCCCTGAAAGGCGAGTGTTTCTTGGACAAGAGCGACACGGGAACAGATTTTTGTATTCGGGATCTTGCGAGCGGCCTGCCAAGCGCGCAGAGTCGGGGAAGAATCCGAAACGAGGGGATGAACCATGAAATTCAAAGCAGTCGCGGCCACCGCATTGGTCGCCTTGACCGCTGCCTGTGCCCAGCCCGAGCCGGTTCCGGTCTATGTGCCGGTGCAGTTCGACAAGTACGGTAACGTGGTCGGCGGGTCGATCGTGGATGGCAACTATGTGCGGGACGACGGCACCGTGGTTGGCCCGGTCAGCCCGGATGTCAGCGCCGGCAACCGCAACCGCAACCGCGAACGGACCGAACAGCAGTACCAGAACCAGCAGACCCAGACCCAGCAGCAGAAAAAGGGCGGCTGAGCCGTCCGGGTCCGCCCCTGCGGACCGCTGCCGCGAAAGCATCTGTCCCGAAAACACAAGGCCCCGCTGATGGCGGGGCCTTTCTTCGTCCTGAGATCTAGAGCCGTGCGATCAGTCGTTGCTGGCCGCCGGGGACGGAGCCGCTGCGGGGGCCTGGGGCGCCGGCTGCTGGCGCTTGCCGCCGTTCAGCGGATCGTCCTGACGCTGCACCGAGCCTTCGAAATGGGCGCCGGATTCGATCGCGATGGTCTTGTGGATGATGTCGCCCTCGACACGGGCGGTGGCGGTCAGGCGGACCTTGAGGCCGCGCACGCGGCCCACGATACGACCGTTCACCACCACGTCGTCGGCGACCACTTCGCCCTTGATGGTGGCGCTTTCGCCGATGGTCAGGACGTGAGCGCGGATGTCACCCTCGACCGTACCTTCGACCTGGATGTCGCCGGTTGTCTTGATGTTGCCCGTCACATGCAGATCGGCCGACAGCGACGAGGCCGGCGGCTTTGCCTTGGGCGTGGCTGCGGGCTTGTAATCGCCTGCGGAGGATTTCGAGGGCTCGGGCATGGCCGGTTTCGACGTATCGTCGGCCTTGTGGCCGGGCTCATTGATCTTGCTCTTAGAAAACATCTTTCGCAGCCTTGATATAGATCATCGGATTGACGGGTTTGCCGCCGACTCGGACTTCGTAGTGGAGATGAGTCCCGGTCGACCGACCGGTGTTCCCCATATCACCGATCCGATCCCCGCGCGAGACCCTTTGGCCAACCTTCACGCGGATTTTGGATTGATGCGCATAGCGCGTCTCGATGCCGAATTCGTGCTGGATCTTGACCAGCCGGCCATAACCGGACTGCCAGCCTGCGTGGATCACCACGCCATCGGCGGTGGCATAGATCGGCGTGCCGTGCGGCGCGGCGAAATCGGTGCCCGCGTGCAGCCGACCCCAGCGATAGCCGAAACCGCTGGTAAAGCGGAAGCTGTCCTTGAGCGGCGAGGCAAAAGGCGCCTTCTGGGCGGCGATCCGATAAAGGTTCAGCCGGTCCATCTGGTTGAGGATGCGGTTGGCGCGCAGCGTCTCGGGAGAGGTGGCGTCACCCTTGGTCGAGAAGCTCAGCGGCGTCAGCGGGCCGCCCTGGCCGGAATAGCCCTTGCGGACCTCGTTCAGGATGCGGTCCGGGTCCATGCCGGCCTTCTCGAACATCTTGTCCAGCGGCATGACCGAGACGGTCATCGCCTCTTCGAGCTGGCGGAAGATGCGGTCGTTCTTGTCTTCGAGGATCTCGATCTCGGCCTGCATCTCGGCGGCGCGGATCAGCGCGGCCTGGGCGTCGGCGATCACCTGGTCGCGTTCCTCGGCGACGCGGGTCAGTGCCTCGTTCAGCAGCTTGACGGTGGCGTCGTCGCCGCTGGCGCGGGCAAGGGCCACTTCGCCCTTGAGGTCGCTTTCCAGTTCGGCCAGCCGGGCGGTCGCCTCTTCGCGCGACTTCATCACCTCGCGCAGCGTCGCCTGGATCACGTCGATCCCGGTTTCCAGCTCGCGCCGATGTGCCTCTGAGTTCAGCAGCTCCGTCTGCATGACCGAGATCTGTTTCAGCGCGGAGGCAAAGCGATCCTGCGCGGCCAGCGCCTCGGCGGCGCGGGCGTCGCGTTCCGCCGACAGGGCGTTCAGCCGGTGCTGATAGGTTTCCTGGTCACGCTTGGCCTGGTCGCGAAAGTTGCCCGCGCCAATCGAGTCCATCAACAGGATCGATGTTGCCACGATGCTCCAGCCCACCAGCAAGGTCAGCCCGGCAAATCCCACGGCCTGCGTTTCCGATCTCAGCCGGATAAAGCGCGTGTCGCTGTCGGATCTCAGAAAGAGCCTGCGTTCCGGAAAAAAGCGCTCTACGAGCGCGTGTAGTCTGATGGTCAGACGTGATCTCACCTGACTGTCCCCTAGTCCCGTCCCAATCAAGGTGCGCACAGTCCCCACTTAACGGCACCCTGACGTCGGGCTTACCCCAGCCTTTCAGGGGACCGCAAGATTTTTGGCCCTACGATTCGGTCGCACCGGCGGGAAGGGGCCGAAACGGCAAAAATCCGCCGATTCAACGGGTTCTTGCCGGGGTCTGATCCGCCAGCGGCCAGTAGAAATCCGGCGGCAACCCGGCCTCGGCGCGCTTTTCCTCGTTGAAGGGTGGTTTCAACGCGCCTTTGAAGTATTTTCTCACCAGCTCGTGAAACACGCTTTTCGGATCTGTGTCATTCCGGCCACAGAGGAAATGGAACCATTTCGATCCATAGGCGACATGGCTCACCTCCTCGGCATAGATCGTCTCCAGCGCCGCCACCGCGCTGGTCATCCCGGCCTTGCGGAAGATCTCGATCATGCCCGGCGTCACGTCCAGGCCGCGCGCCTCCAGCACCATCGGCACCACCGCCAGACGGCCCATGAAATCATCGGCCGTGTCCTCGGCGGCGCGCCACATGCCCGCATGGGCGGGCAGGGCGCCGTAGAATGTGCCCAGTTCCTCGAGGCAGTCGCACATCAGGTTGAAGTGCTTGCTCTCCTCGTCCGCCGCCTTGACCCAGTCGTCGTAGAACCCGGCGGGCATGGGCGTATCGGCAAAGCGCGGGATGATGTCCCAGTGCAGGTCGACGGCATTCAGCTCGATATGCGCCACCGCGTGCAGCAGGGCGATGCGCCCCTGTGGGCTGCCGGGCTTGCGCTTGGGCACCTGGCGCGGGTCCAGCAGCTCGGGCGCCTCGGGGCGCGACGGGCGCAGCGGCGGCGCCGCCCGGCCCAGCGGGATGTCTTCCCCGGCGGCGCGCGCCGCGAACCATTGCGCCGCATAGGCCCGCGACTTGGCGGTTTTCCGCCGCCCGTCCGCAGTGGTCAGAACGTCCACCGACATTTCGCAAAGGCTCATCATCCGGCGCCGTCCCCCTGCCTTCTACTCTCGAAAAATACCTCCGGGGGTATGGGGGCAGCGCCCCCATGACGCAAGTCCCCCGCGCCGCGGCCGGGACTAGAGCGCCTGTGCCGCCTCCAGCACCGCCTCGGCATGGCCGGGGACCTTCACCTTGCGCCATTCCTGCGCGATGCGGCCTTCGGCATCCACCAGGAAGGTGGAGCGTTCGATGCCCATGAAGGTCTTGCCGTACATCTTCTTTTCCTTCCAGACGCCGTATTTCTCGCACATGTCCGATCCCTCGTCCGAGATCAGCGGCACGGTCAGCGCCTTCTTGGCCATGAACTTTTCATGGCTGGCGATACTGTCCTTCGACACGCCATAGACCTTGACCCCCAATTTCTCGAACTCGGGCAGTAGCGCGGTAAAGGCCTCGTTTTCCTTGGTGCAGCCCGAAGTGTCGTCGCGCGGATAAAAGAACAGCACCACCGGCGCGCCCTTCAGGGCCGAAAGGCTGACCTCGCCCGAGGTCGAGGGCAGGGTGAAATCGGGGGCGGTTTCCAGCGCGGTGTCGGACATGGGTGTCTCCTTTGGTGCGTTGCTGTATGATGTGCCATTAAGCTGTGCCAGGAGAGTAAGACAATGGGCGCGGGCTTCCAGTGAGCAGACAGGCCGGAATGCAGGAAAAATCCACGTCGCCCCGCCGCCGCAGACGCGGGCGGCGGCTTCTCTACGTCCTTGTGGCGCTGCTGGCGGCGCTGGGGGTGGCGGGCTATGCCATGGTTGGCCGTCCGGTGGACGCGCCCGAATGGGTCCGCGAACGGATCGAGACGCGCATCGCCGAAAGCCTGCCGGGAATCGAGGTCGATTTCGGCCGCATGAGCCTGCTGGTCCAGCGCAGCGGCCTGGCGCGGGTGATCCTCTGGGACGTGGAGATCCGCAACCTCAACGGCGAGACGGTGGCCCAACTGTCGGACATCGAGGCAGGCCTGTCACCCGCCGCGCTGCTCAATGGCCAGGTCGACCTGCGCGAGGCGCAGGTCTCGGGCGCCTTTGTCACCCTGCGGCGCGCTGCGGACGGGCGTCTGGGGCTGTCGCTGGGCGATGCCTTTGCCGCCAGTTCCGAGATGCCCGACATCGGCCAGATCATCGCCCGCATCGACACGGTCCTGGGCGATCCCCGGCTGGCGGGGCTGAAATCCTTCGAGGCGGATGCGCTGACCCTGCGCTACGAGGACCAGCGCGCGCGGCGCGGCTGGACCGCCGATGGCGGCCGGCTGCGGCTGGCCCGAGAGGATGGGCGGCTGACGCTGTCCGGCGATGTCGCGCTTTTGTCGGGGGGCGACGGCGTGGCCACGGTTGAGGTCGAGGCGCAGAGCCCCATCGGCCAGCAAAGCCTGGATTTCGGCGTCATCCTGCACGGTCTCGCCTCGCGCGATATCGCCACGCAAAGCCCGGCGCTGGCCTGGCTCGAGGAATTGGACGCGCCGATCTCGGGCGCGCTGCGCTCCGGCCTCGACGACAGCGGGACGCTGAAACCGCTGGAGGCCTCCCTGCAGATCGGCAAGGGCGCGTTGCAGCCCACCGCCGCCACCCGCGCGCTGCCGTTCGAGAGTGCCGAAACCGCCTTTACCTACACGCCCGCCGAAGGGCTGCTGCGGTTCCAGCGGATTCGCCTGGCGTCTCCGCTGGGCAAGGTGACGGCCGCCGGGACGGCCCGGCTGAACGGGATCGAGACCGGTTGGCCGCAGGGGCTGACCGGACAGTTCACGCTGAGCGACATGGCGCTGGCCAAGGGCGCGCTGCTGGACCGGTCCGTCAACCTTTCCGGGGCAGAGGCGACTTTCAAGGTGCGGCTCGATCCCTTCGAGGTCACGCTGGGCGAGTTGCGCCTGACCGATCCGACCTATCCGCTGCGCGCCTCGGGGCAGCTCTCGGCCCAGGTCGATGGCTGGCGGCTGGCGCTGGACACGCAGATCGAGCAGACGACACCGGAGCAGGTGCTGGGGTTCTGGCCAGAGGATCTGCATCCGGGCACCCGCCGCTGGGTTGAAAACAACGTGCAAAGCGGACGGATCGAGGACGTGCAGTTCGCCCTGCGTGCGGACCCGGGCGCGGATGAGCCCAAGACCTATATCGACTTCGCCTTTTCCGAGGGCGTGGCCACCTTCAACCCGCGAATGCCGGGCCTGACCGGCGCGGCGGGGCGGATCACGATCTACGATGGACGGCTTGGGCTGCGGCTGGAGGCGGGCACAACCGATGCCGGGCGCGGGCCCATCGACCTCAGCGGGACGGAGTTCGTCATCGGCGACCTGCGGGTCAAGCCCGCGGTGGGCGAGGTGCGCCTGCAGGCGCGGGGCAGCGTCACCGCCGCGCTGTCCTATCTCAACAACGAGGCCTGGCGGCTGATCGACAAGGCCGACCGGACCGTCGACATGGCCAGCGGACGGGCGCGTGTCTCGGGTCGGATCGCGCTGCCGCTGGTCAAGGGGCTGACCCTGCCGGATGTGGCGCTGAACCTGCAAGGCACGCTGCGCGACGTGGATGCGCCGACGGCCATCCCGGGCAAACCGCTGACCGCCGACCGGCTGGCGCTGAGCGTCACCAACAAGGCGGTGGCCCTCGAAGGCGCGGTGATCGTCGACGGCGTTCCGGCCACGGGCCGCTGGGCGCGGCCCTTCTCGGGCACCGGGGGCGAGGTTGACGCAGAGGTGACATTGACGCCCGAAAGCATCGCGGCGCTGGGGATCGGCCTGCCCCCGGGCACGGTGCGGGGCAGCGGCAAGGGCCAGCTGCGCATCGACATGCCGCGCGGCGCCCCGGCGCGCTTCTCGCTGACCAGCGATCTGGTGGGCATGGGCCTGTCGCTGCCGCAGCTGGGCTGGGACATGGCGCCGGGCGAAGGCGGCCGCTTTGCCGTCGCGGGCCTGCTGGGAAAGGTGCCCACGATCGAGGGGCTGGAACTGCAAGGCGCGGGGCTGAAGGCCGAGGGCCGTGTCCTGCTGACCGCGCAGGGCGGGTTCGACCGGCTGGAACTGACGCGGTTGACGGTGGGCGACTGGCTGGACGTCGCCGGGCGCCTGCGCGGGCGCGGCGCCGGAGTGCTGCCCGCGATCGAGGTCGGCTCTGGCAGCGTGGACATGCGGGGCGCGCCCTTCACCTCAAGCTCGGGCACCGGGGGTGGTGACGGCAGGCCGGGGGGCGGCGCGCCGCTGATCCTGACGCTGGACAGCCTGCGCCTGACCGACAGCATCGTCTTGGAGGATTTCCGCGCCGATTTCGACACCACGCGCGGGCTGAACGGGCGCTTTGACGCGCAACTGGGCGGGCGCACACCGGTCAAGGGGCTGGCCGTGCCGCAGGCGGGCGGCACCGCCTTTCGCATCACCGGAGAGGATGCGGGCGACGTGCTGCGCGCCGCCGGGTTGCTCAAGACCGTGCGCGACGGCAGTTTCCAGCTGGACATCGCGCCGGTCCGTGGCCAGCCGGGCAGCTATGACGGATTCATGCGGATCGAGGGCACGCGCCTGCGGAAGGCCCCCGCCATCGCCGCGCTGCTGGATGCGGTCAGCGTGGTCGGCCTGCTGGACCAGCTCAACGGGCCGGGGATCTTCTTTACCGATGTCGAGGCGCGGTTCCGCCTGACCCCCAGCCGGGTGATCGTCAGCCGGTCGAGCGCGGTGGGGCCGTCGATGGGGATTTCGCTGGACGGCTATTACGACCTGGCCAGCGGGCGCATGGATATGCAGGGGGTGCTGTCGCCGATCTACCTGATCAACGGCATCGGCCAGATCTTCTCGCGCCGGGGCGAGGGGCTGATCGGCTTCAACTTCAACCTGCGCGGATCGGTCGAGAATCCGCGCGTCACGGTCAACCCGCTTTCGGCCTTCACCCCGGGCATGTTCCGTGACATCTTCCGTCGGCCTCCGCCCAAGCTGTCACAGTGATTCCAACGGGTTGCCCCATGAAACTCAGCGATTTCGATTTCGATCTGCCGGATGGGCTGATCGCCACGCGGCCCGCGCGTCCGCGCACCTCTGCCCGGCTGCTGGTGGCCGAGGGTGATGTCATCACCGACGCGCATGTCACCGACCTGGTGGACTGGCTGCGCCCGGGCGACCGGCTGGTGCTGAACGACACGCGGGTGATCCCGGCGCGGCTGCAAGGTGTCCGGCGACGCACGTCCGACGCCGGAGAGACCGAGGCGAAGATCGAGGTGACCTTGCTGGAGCCGCGCGCCGGAGGGGGCTGGGCGGCGCTGATCAAGCCGCTGAAAAAGGTACGCGACGGCGAGGAAATCATTTTCTCCAATGCCTTGAGCGCCACTCTTGACGCGCGCGAAGAGGGGCAGGGCCTCTTGCAGTTCAATCTCGAAGGCGATGATTTCGACGCAGCGCTGAACGCCGCTGGCGCCATGCCGCTGCCGCCCTATATCGCCGCGAAACGCCCCGCGGACGCGCAGGACCGTGACGACTACCAAACGGTCTGGGCCCGGCATTCGGGCGCCGTGGCCGCGCCCACCGCCTCGCTCCATTTCGATGACGCGCTCCTGGCGCGGCTGCGGGACATGGGGGTGGAGTTCACCCATGTCACCCTGCACGTGGGCGCGGGCACCTTCCTGCCGGTCAAGGTCGAGGACGTGACCAGCCACAAGATGCACGGCGAATGGGGGGAGGTCAGCGCAGAGGCCGCAGCCGAAATCGCCGCCACCCGCGCCGTGGGCGGGCGCATCATTCCCGTCGGCACCACCGCGTTGCGCCTGATCGAGACGGCGGCACAGGGCGGAGAGATCGCGCCGTTCCGGGGGGTGACGGATATCTTCATCTACCCCGGCTTCACCTTCAACGTGACCGACGCGCTGATGACCAATTTTCACCTGCCCAAGTCGACGCTGATGATGCTGGTCTCGGCCCTGATGGGCCCCGAGCGTATCCGGGCGATTTACGCCCATGCTGTCGCGACCGAATACCGGTTCTTCTCCTACGGTGATGCCTCGCTTTTGATCCCGCCGCGGGGCTGAGGCGCCGCGTCCGCGGCTTCTTCTCTGTCCAAATACGCCCGGGGGAGGCGACCGAAGGGAGACGGGGGCAGCGCCCCCGGTTTCACATCCGCCATCTTGCGACCGCGCGGGGAAACGAACGGCGTGACCCTGCCGAAAAAAGTCGCAGCAATTCGCCAATGCGTGACGCTTTTGGTTCCACAGCGACACAGAATCGGGCAGGGCGTCGCCAACAGCCATCCGGCGGCGGCACGTGATTTTGCACTGTGCCGAAAAGAAAGGGCAAACCATTGGTCCATGTGCTGAAAAATTCCTGGGCGCTGCTCCTGGGCATGCTGCTCTTGATGATCGGCAACGGCCTGCAGGGGTCCTTGCTGGGTGTGCGCGGCGCGGCGGCAGGGTTTTCCGCCGGCACCATGTCGATTGTCATGGCGGGCTATTTCGCGGGTTTCCTGCTGGCCTCGCGCACCGTGCCGGGGATGATCCGGCGGGTCGGGCATGTGCGGGTCTTTGCGGCGCTGGGGTCCTTTGTCTCGGCCGTGCTGATCCTCTTCCCGGCGGTGCAAGACCCGATCGCCTGGACGCTGGGGCGTCTGGTGCTGGGCTTTTGTTTCTGTGGTGTCTACGTCACCGCCGAAAGCTGGCTGAACAACGCCGCCGACAACGAGACGCGCGGCCAGACCCTCTCGGCCTACATGATTGTGCAAATGGCGGGCATCATCGTCAGCCAGGCGCTGCTGGTGGTTCCGGACGTGAGCGGTTTCCTGCTCTTCGTGATCCCTTCGGTCCTGGTTTCGATCTCTTTCGCGCCGATCCTGCTGTCTATTTCACCCACGCCGGCCTTTGAGTCCTCCAAGCCGATGACCCTGCGTGAGCTCTACGGCGTGTCGCCGCTGGGCATGGTGGGGATGTTCCTGCTGGGCGGCGTCTTTGCGGCACAGTTCGGGATGGCGGCGGTCTATGCGACCGAGGTGGGGCTGAAACTGACCCAGATCTCGATCTTCGTGGCGTCTTTTTATGTCGGTGCATTGGTCTTGCAATACCCGCTGGGCTGGGTGTCCGACCGGGTCGACCGCCGCTGGCTGATCATGCTGGTGGCCGCCTGCGGTGCCGGGGCGGCGGTGCTGGCGACGGTGTCGGGCGGCTCTTTCGCGGTGCTGGTCTCGGCGGCCTTTGTCATCGGTGGCTGCTCCAACCCGTTGTATTCGCTTCTGATTGCCTACACCAACGACTTCCTCGGCCACGAGGACATGGCCAGCGCCTCTGCCGGGCTGCTGTTCGTCAACGGGCTGGGCGCCATCGCCGGGCCACTGATCATCGGTTGGGTCATGGAACGTGCCGGGCCGCAGGGCTTTTTCCTGCTGATCTTCGTGCTGCTGGCGCTGGTCTCGCTTTACGCGCTCTACCGGATGACGCAACGGGCCGCGCCCTCGGTCGAGGACACCGGCGCCTATGCCCCGGTCATGCCTTCGTCGACCCCGGTCGCCGTCGAGGTGGCGCAGGAATACTTCATCGACCAGCAAGAGGACGACGAGGCCGATGCGCATTGACTGTCAGAACCTGACAGAATTCGTGATTTGGGTGCCGGTGATTCCTCGCGCAATATTATTTCGTGGCGGGATAAGTACAGGGTGACAGAGGAGAAACAGATGACCACCCCCGACAGTATACTGGCCTTCTGGCTGGACGAGGTCGGCCCGAAGGGCTGGTACGCAAAGGATGACGCGCGGGATGCGGCGATCACCGAGCGGTTCGGCGCCGCCTGGCAAGGACTGATGGAAGGCCGTTACGGCCTTTGGCTGACCTATCCTTCGGGGGCGCTGGCCTACATCCTCTTGGCCGATCAATTTCCGCGGAACATGTTCCGCGACGATGCGCGCGCCTTTGCCTCGGACGAGGTGGGCCGTGCGGCAGCGAAACAGGCGATCCATCGCGGTTGGGATCTCAAGATCGACCCGCCGGCGCGGCAGTTCTTCTACATGCCGCTGATGCATTCGGAAAACCTGTGTGACCAGGACCGCTGCGTGCGCCTGTTCAAGGAACGCATGCCCGAGGCCGAAGGCAACCTGCTGCACGCCCGCGTGCACCGCGAGGTGATCCGCCGGTTCGGTCGGTTCCCCTATCGGAACGAGGTTCTGTCGCGCAAGACCAACGCGCCCGAGCAGAGCTTTCTCGAGCAGGGCAGTTATGGCGCCGTTCTGCGTGAGTTCCAGGCGGACGTGGCGGCCTGATCGGCGCCTGCTGCCGATTGCCCTTGTCCCGGTGACGGGCTAGCCTCCCCTGCGAAGGCCTGCAGGGGAGGAACGGCATGGGCGCGAAACGCTTTGACATGGTGGTGATTGGCGCGGGCCCGGGTGGCTACGTCGCGGCGATCCGCGGCGCGCAGCTGGGGCTGAGTGTCGCCGTGGTCGAACGCGAACACATGGGCGGCATCTGTCTGAACTGGGGCTGTATCCCGACCAAGGCCATGCTGCGGTCCGCCGAGGTGTTCCACCTGATGCAGCGCGCGCAGGAATTCGGCCTCAAGGCCGAGGGCCTGTCCTATGACCTGGACGCGGTGGTCAAACGGTCGCGCGGGGTGGCCAAGCAGCTGAACTCCGGCGTCGGCCACCTGCTGAAAAAGAACAAGGTCACGACCCTGATGGGCACCGCGCGTCTGGACGGGCCGGGCCGGGTGCATGTCACCACCGACAAGGGCTCAGAGATCCTGGAGGCGGGCAGCGTGGTGCTGGCCACCGGCGCGCGGGCCCGCGAACTGCCGGGGCTGGAGGCGGACGGCAAACAGGTCTGGACCTACAAGCACGCCCTGGTCCCGCCGCACATGCCGAAGAAACTGCTGGTCATCGGATCGGGGGCCATCGGCATCGAGTTTGCCAGCTTCTACCAGACACTTGGCGCCGAGGTGACAGTGGTCGAGGTCATGGACCGCATCCTGCCGGTCGAGGATGCCGAGATCGCGGCTTTCGCCAAAAAACAGTTCGAGAAACAGGGCATGACCATCCTCGAAGGGGCGAAGGTCGACAAGCTGGACCGCGGCAAGGGGGCGGTTGTCGCGCATGTGGATAAAGGTGGGGATAGGTCAAAACTAACCGTGGATACGGTGATTTCGGCTGTGGGTATTGTTGGAAATGTAGAAGGGTTGGGGCTGGAGGATTTGGACGTCAGGGTCGAGAAGAGCCATGTCGTAACCGATCCCTACTGCCGCACCGGGGTTGAGGGGCTCTATGCCATCGGCGACGTGGCGGGCGCGCCCTGGTTAGCCCACAAGGCCAGCCATGAAGGTGTCATGGTGGCCGAACTGATCGCCGGGCAGCAGCCGCACGCCGTGGACCCGGACAGTATCGCAGGCTGTACTTATTGCCAGCCGCAGGTGGCCAGCGTCGGCTTGACCGAGGCGCAGGCCAAGGAGAAGGGCTTTGATATCAAGGTCGGGCGCTTCCCCTTCATCGGCAACGGCAAGGCCATCGCGCTGGGAGAACCCGAGGGGCTGGTCAAAACGGTCTTCGACGCCCGGACGGGCGAACTCTTGGGGGCGCATATGGTCGGGGCCGAGGTGACGGAACTGATCCAGGGCTATGTCGTCGGCCGCCAGCTGGAGACGACCGAGGCGGACCTGATGCAGACGGTCTTCCCGCATCCGACCCTGAGCGAGATGATGCACGAATCCGTGTTGGACGCCTGGGACCGGGCGATACACTTCTGAGGCGAGGCGATGGCAGACCGGATGACACAGCCCTCGGATGCCCCGGTCGAGGCTTTTCTCGATGCTGTCGAACCGGCCCGCCGCCGCGCGGACGCGCGCGTTCTGGATGCGCTGTTCCGCAAGGTCACGGGCTGGCCGCCGGTGCTCTGGGGGACGTCGATGCTGGGCTACGGGCGTTATGCCTATACCTATGCCAGCGGGCATTCCGGGCAGAGCCTTGCCACCGGTTTTGCCCCGCGCAAGGCCAACATGGTGGTCTATATCATGCCCGGCTACGCGGATTTCAGTGAGATCCTGTCGCGCCTGGGGCCGCACAAGCTGGGCAAGTCCTGCCTCTACCTCGGCGCGCTGTCGAAGGTGGACCACGACGTGCTGGCGGAACTGATCCGCGCCGGGCTGGCGGACTTGGGCAAACGTTGGGACATTTCGCCGGGGTGAGACCTCATGCCCCTGGTCCAATGCCACGGACCGGGCGCCGCCCCCAGTGTTTCTTTGGGCTCAAAAATCCTCCGGGGTCCGGGGCAGAGCCCCGGTCCGACAGTCCGGCTCTCAGGAGGGTGAGGAAGTCAGCGCAAGACTTTGAAATTTAGCCTATAACGAGATTTCCGCCGTTACAGGTTCTCGTTGTCCGCGCCGGGCGCCATCGCCGGGGGCGCGGCATCCCCGCGTTTGCGCGCCTCAAGGGCGCGCTGGACGTGGTCGTTGAGAAAGTTCCGCGCCCGCCGCTCGGCCAGGCGGATGCGGACCGCGGCGCGAAAGATCTCTTCGGAGGAGGGGGACGACGCCCCCAGAACCTTGGCCACCTGTTCCGGCAGGTTCTCATCCCCAAGGGCGTCCATCGCCTTGATCGTGTCGCGGGCAAGCTTGTCTGCGAGGTCGTCGACGACGGACATGGGGGCCTTCCTTTATCGGGTGTTCTCGGTCAGGCGGCGCTTCACATAGGTCGACACGCTGTCCATCAGCGTTGCCATGTGCGGCTCTTCGAAGAAGTGCCCCGAGCCTTCGACCTCTTCATGGGTGATCTGGATGCCCTTCTGCTCGTGCAGTTTCGACACCAGCGCGCGGGTGTCGGCAGGCGGGGCGACGCGGTCGGCGGCGCCGTTGATGATCAGGCCCGAAGAGGGGCAGGGCGCCAGGAACGAGAAATCATACATGTTGGCGGGTGGCGAGACCGAGACAAAGCCGGTGATCTCGGGACGCCGCATCAAGAGTTGCATCCCGATCCAGGCGCCGAAGGAGAACCCCGCGACCCAGCAGTGTTTCGAGTTCTGGTTCATCGACTGCAGGTAGTCGAGCGCCGAGGCGGCGTCGCTGAGTTCGCCCACACCCTGATCATATTCGCCCTGGGACCGGCCGACGCCACGGAAATTGAACCGCAGCACGGTGAAGCCCATGTTGTAGAAGGCGTAATGCAGGTTGTAGACAACCTTGTTGTTCATGGTCCCGCCGAACTGCGGATGCGGATGCAACACGATGGCAATCGGCGCATCGCGGTCCTTTTGCGGGTGGTAGCGGCCTTCGAGACGGCCTTCGGGTCCGGGAAAAATGACCTCGGGCATGGGGCGGAACAGCTCCTTCACAGTGGCGACGGGCGCGTGACCGCGGCGTGCCTGAAATTCTTGACCAAAACACGCGGCTTCTTTAGAAGTGTTCTAAATCGGTTCGGGCGTGGTCCGGGCTGCGAAGCAGATAGGCAATGTGGCGGTCAAGGTCAATTGCCGCGGCACGTGGGGGCGCAAACGCCGTGAAACTGAGCACCAAGGGACGCTATGCGATGGTCGCGCTGGCGGATATCGCGCTTCAACCCGCCGGGGACCTGGTGACGCTGGGCGATATCTCGCGTCGGCAGGACGTTTCGTTGCCGTATCTCGAGCAGCTTTTCGTCAAGTTGCGGCGGGCGGGCCTGGTCGAGTCGGTGCGCGGCCCCGGCGGCGGCTATCGCCTGTCGCGCCCGGCGACCGAGATCCGCGTGGTCGACGTGCTGGCTGCCGTGGACGAGACCGTGGACGCGATGCACAAGGGCGCGGGCGCCTCGGGCGCGCTGTCCGGCAGCCGGGCGCAGTCGCTGACCAACCGGCTGTGGCAGAGCCTTTCGGCGCATGTCTATGTCTTCCTGCACCAGACGCGGCTGTCGGACGTTGTGGACAACACCTTGGCGCCCTGTCCGGCGGTGCCCACGATCTTTTCCGTGGTGGATGATGACAAGGCGTGATCCAACGGAGCGCCTGCGGCGCGCAGGATCAGGCGGCTTGCGCCGCCGGTTGGGGCGCTGCCCCATACCCCGAAGTATTTGCCGCCCAAAGAAACAGGGGGCGTGGACGTGAGCCGGGTCTACCTGGATCATAACGCCACGACGCCACTGCGGGCAGAGGCGCGCGCGGCCATGTTGCGCGCGATGGACGTGGTGGGGAACCCGTCCTCCGTCCATGCGGAAGGGCGCGCGGCCAAGGGTCTGGTCGAGGCGGCGCGGTCCCAGGTGGCAGAGCTGGTGGGCTGCATGGCCAGCCAGGTGGTCTTTACCGGATCGGCCACGGAGGCGGCGGCGCTGGCGGTGGCCCAGAAGGATCGGCATGGTGGGCGCTTTGCGGCGCTGCCCACGGAACATGACTGCCTGCTGGCCTGGAGCGAGGGGGCAGAGGATGCCGGGCTGCTGGCCGTCTCTGCCGCCAACAGCGAGACCGGGGTCATGCAGGCCGACCGTAGGGTGGCGGCCAACCGGGACGGGCAGGCCGTGGTCTGCGACATCACCCAGATGGCGGGCAAGATGCCGGTGCTTTACCCGGAAGGCGGAAAACCCTCCTACGTGATTCTGTCCGGACACAAGATCGGTGGTCCCAAGGGGGTGGGCGCCTTGATCAATTTCACCCGCGACGATCCCGTGCCCATCCTGCGCGGCGGCGGGCAGGAGATGGGCAGGCGGAGCGGAACCGAGAATGTCATCGGCATCGCAGGATTCGGTGCGGCGGCTGAGGCTGCGCAGCGTGACGTGGCGTCCGGGGCATGGGCGCGGGTCGAAAATCTTAGAAACATTCTAGAAGAATCTCTTGAGGCTGCCTCAGACATAACTATTTTTGTCGGGAAAGACTCGCCACGACTGCCGAACACCTCTTGCTTTGCCACACCCGGGTGGAAAGGCGAGACGCAGGTGATGCAGATGGACCTGGCGGGATTTGCGGTCAGCGCCGGCTCGGCCTGTTCCAGCGGCAAGGTTCGCCGCAGCCGGGTGCTGGAGGCGATGGGATACGACGAAGCGACCTCGGGCGGCGCCATCAGGGTGAGCCTTGGGGTGCAGACGACCGAGGAAGACGTGGCGCGTTTTTGCGCGGCATGGATCGACAAGTACCAGCGGCACCGGGCACGGGCCGCGTGAAAGGAAGGAAACCCGATGGCGGCTTTTGAAGACGTGACGGTAAAAGAGGGCGTCGACCAGGAGACGGTTGATGCCGTCAAATCCGTCGGCACCTACAAGCACGGCTGGGAAACCGACATCGAGATGGAATACGCCCCCAAGGGGCTGACGCCGGACATTGTGCGGCTGATCTCGGAAAAGAATGAAGAACCGCAGTGGATGACCGACTGGCGCCTGCAGGCCTATGAACGCTGGCTGCAGAAGAAAGAGCCGGACTGGGCCATGGTCGAGTACCCTGAAATCGACTTTCAGAACCAATATTACTACGCCCGTCCCAAGTCGATGATGGAAAAGCCCAAGTCGCTGGACGAGGTCGATCCCAAGCTGCTGGAAACCTACGAGAAACTGGGTATTCCGCTGAAGGAACAGATGATCCTGGCGGGGGTCGAGGGCGCCGAGGCCATGCCGGCGGATGCACGCAACAGCGACCGCAAGGTCGCCGTGGATGCGGTGTTCGACTCCGTGTCGGTGGGCACGACCTTTCAGGCGGAGCTGAAGAAGGCGGGCGTCATCTTCTGCTCGATCTCCGAGGCGATCCGCGAGCATCCCGAACTGGTCAAGAAATACCTGGGCTCGGTTGTGCCGGTCTCGGACAATTTCTACGCGACGCTGAACTCGGCCGTGTTCTCTGACGGGTCCTTCGTCTACGTGCCACCGGGCGTGCGCTGCCCGATGGAGCTGTCGACCTACTTCCGTATCAACGCGGAAAACACCGGCCAGTTCGAGCGGACACTGATCATCGCCGACAAGGGCAGCTATGTCAGCTACCTCGAAGGCTGCACCGCGCCGCAGCGCGACACCGCGCAGCTGCACGCGGCGGTGGTCGAGATCATCGTCGAGGAAGACGCCGAGGTGAAATATTCCACGGTGCAGAACTGGTATCCCGGCAACGAAGAAGGCAAGGGCGGCATCTACAACTTCGTCACCAAGCGTGCCGATTGCCGCGGCGACCGGGCCAAGGTGATGTGGACGCAGGTCGAAACCGGCTCTGCCGTGACTTGGAAATATCCGTCCTGCATCCTGCGTGGCAATGAAAGCCAGGGCGAGTTTTATTCGATTGCCATCACCAACAACCACCAGCAGGCCGATACCGGCACCAAGATGATCCACCTGGGCAAGGATACGCGGTCGCGCATCGTCTCCAAGGGGATCAGCGCGGGCGTGGCGCAGAACACCTATCGCGGGCTGGTGTCCATGCACCCCAAGGCAAAGAATTCGCGCAACTACACCCAGTGTGACTCTCTGCTGATCGGGGATAAATGCGGGGCGCATACGGTCCCCTATATCGAGGTCAAGAACAACTCGAGCCGGGTGGAGCACGAGGCGACGACGTCGAAAGTGGACGACGACCAGCTGTTCTATTGCCGCCAGCGCGGCATGGACGAGGAGGAGGCCGTGGCTCTGGTGGTCAACGGGTTCTGCCGCGACGTGCTGCAGGCGCTGCCGATGGAATTCGCGATGGAAGCGCAACAGCTTGTCGCGATCTCGCTCGAAGGGTCGGTGGGGTGAGCCTGCGCGGTGCGGGCAAAGCCGTTCTGCTGCTGGCTGGCATCATGATGCTGGTCAGCGGTGTCGGCTGGCAGGAACCGGCGCTGGCTGCCGGGCCGCGCTTTGATCCGCCGCTCTTGCCCGGTCTGGACGTGGTGCGCGCGCAAGAGATCCGGGACTGTTTTGCGCCTGTGTTCCTGCCGCGCTCTTGCGGTTGGTGGCTGTGGTGACACCCGTGGGAATGACGATTTCGGGCCTCAGCCCGAATGATAAAGTTTTCAATAAGATGCTGATGGTTTCGGCCTCTGGCACCGCAGCGGCGATCAGCTGAAGGATTGCCCGGGTGCCGTGCCGAGGGAAAGGGAAGAAAATGCTGGAAATCAAGAACCTGCACGTCAAACTTGAAGAAGAAGACAAGCAGATCCTCAAGGGTGTCGACCTGACCGTCGAGGCGGGCAAGGTGCATGCGATCATGGGGCCGAACGGCTCGGGCAAGTCGACCCTGTCCTATGTCCTGTCGGGCCGCGACGGCTATGAGGTCACCGACGGCTCTGCCACCCTCTTGGGGGAGGACCTGCTGGACATGGAGGTCGAGGACCGCGCCGCCGCCGGCCTCTTCCTGGCGTTCCAGTACCCGGTCGAGATCCCGGGCGTGGGCAACATGACCTTCCTGCGCACAGCCGTGAACGCACAGCGCAAGGCGCGCGGCGAAGAGGAAATGTCTTCCGCCGAGTTCCTCAAGGTGATCCGCGCCAGGGCCAAGGACCTGAAAATCGACGCCGAGATGCTCAAGCGCCCCGTGAACGTCGGCTTCTCGGGCGGTGAGAAGAAGCGCAACGAGATCCTGCAGATGGCCATGCTGGAACCCAAGATGTGCATCCTGGACGAGACCGACTCGGGCCTGGACGTGGACGCCATGAAGCTGGTGGCCGACGGTGTGAACGCGCTGCGCGACGAGGGCCGGGGTTTCCTGGTCATCACTCACTACCAGCGGCTTCTGGACCACATCAAGCCGGACGTGGTGCACATCATGGCCAATGGCCGGATCATCAAGACCGGCGGTCCCGAGCTGGCACTTGAGGTCGAACAGAACGGCTATGCCGACATCCTCGAGGAGGTGGCGTAATGGCATTGCCGCAGGCGAAACAGGACGCAACCGAGGCGCGGATCACGGCGCTGAGCCTGCCCGAAGGCGGCTGGGCCGATCCGGCGCGGCGCGATGCGCTGGCGCGGGTGCGGGCGATGGGCCTGCCCAATGCGCGCGACGAGTACTGGAAGTTTACCCGGCCCGACACGCTGGTGGCCGCCGAAGCACCGGCTGCGGCGACGATGGACAGCGGTGAGGCGCCACTGTTTGACAGCCGCGACCGGCTCAAGCTGGTGTTTGTCGATGGTGTCTTCTCGCCCGAGGAGTCGGATGACCTGAGCCTTGAAGGTGTGACCATCGACCGCTTGGCCGAGGCGAAAGACATCCATTGGGCCAAGGACTTGTATGGCGTTCTTGAGGCGCGGGGGCAGAGCCCCGTGGCGCGGCCGCTGGCGGCGCTGAACACCGCCTTCGCCAGCGACGGCTTGCTGATCCACGTGACCGGCAAACCGTCCAAGCCGATCAGCCTGATCTACCGTCATGTGTCGGACAGGTCCGATGCGATCCTGCATCACGTGGTCAAGGTCGATCCGGGTGCCGAGGCGACGATCCTTGAAAACGGACCCGCCGCCGCGCGCTTCAACAAGTGCATGGAGGTCGACGTGGCCGAGGGCGCCTGCCTGCACCACATCCGTGCGCAGGGCCGCGACCATGAACGCCGCGCCGCCACGCATATCTTTGCGCGGCTGGAGAAGGAAAGCGTTTTCAAGAGCTTCACGCTCACTGTGAATGGCGCCATGACCCGCAACGAGGTGGTGGTCGAATTCACCGGCGACGATGCGGTGGCCCATGTCGCGGGCGCCTGCATGGGCGACGGCGATTTCCACCATGACGACACGGTCTTTGTGACCCATGACGCGGTGAACTGTGAAAGCCGCCAGGTCTTCAAGAAGGTGCTGCGCAACGGTGCGACAGGTGTCTTCCAGGGCAAGATCCTGGTGAAACCGGACGCACAAAAGACCGACGGCTACCAGATCAGCCAGTCGCTGCTGCTGGATGGGGACAGCCAGTTCCTCGCCAAGCCCGAGCTGGAAATCTACGCTGATGACGTGGCCTGTTCGCATGGGTCCACCAGCGGGGCCATCGACGAGGACGGTTTGTTCTACCTGCGGGCGCGCGGCGTGCCGCGTGGGACCGCCGAGGACCTGCTGACCATCGCCTTTATCGCCGAAGCGGTGCAGGAGGTCGAAGACGAGAGCCTGCAAGAAGACCTGGTCGAGCGGGTTGCCGGCTGGCTGGCACGCCGGCGCGACTGAGCCTTGAGCGTCACGACGGATATCGCTGCCAGCTATCGCGGGCCGGGCAAGGTCCTGCGCGCGCAGCTGGCGCGCGGGGCGCATGAGCCGCGTGCGCTGGCCTACCTGATGGGGGCCTGCGGCGTTATGTTCGTCGCGCAATGGCCGCGCCTCGCCCGCGAGGCGCACCTGCAGGACACCGAACTGCAACCTGCGCTTGGTGGTGCCCTGTTGGCGACGCTGATCTTTCTGCCGCTGATCTTTTACCTGATCGCGGGGCTGAGCCAGCTGGTCGCGCGCGCCATAGGCCGTCCGATCGACGGCTACGGCACGCGGCTGGCGTTGTTCTGGGCGCTGCTGGCGGCCTCGCCGCTGGCGCTGCTCAACGGGTTGGTGGCCGGGTTCATCGGGCCGGGGGGCGCTTTGACGCTGGTCGGCATCCTGTGGTTCGCGGCCTTCCTGTGGTTCTGGAGCAGCGGGTTGCGCGAGGCGCGGCGCCTGAACGCCGGGGCGGAACCGGCGTGACCTTGGACGGGTTCCTGAAACTGGCGCTGCAAAGCGTGACGAACCCGCGCGAGGTTGCGGCGCTGCTCTTGTCGATCCGCCCCAACCGCGAGGCGCTGTTGACCGGCTTCGCTCTGGTGGTGGTTCTGAACGCGCTTCTCTATGGCCTGTCGACCCTGCTGGACCCGACCGGCGCGCCCGGATTCATCGGCGGGCCGGTCAGTTTCCTGGTGATGCAGGGACTGGCCCTGGCGGCGACGATCCTGTCCCTGACCTGGATGGGGCGGCTGTTCGGCGGGCGTGCGCGGGTCGAGGAAATCGCGCTGGTGATGATCTGGATGCAGGGTTTGCGGGTACTGGTTCAGGCAGCCACGCTGCTGGTGGTGCCGGTCTCTCTGGCGCTGGCCGGGCTGGTCACGATGGCGGCGACCGCGCTTGGCGTCTGGATCGCCGTGAATTTTCTGGACGAGGCGCATGAACTGCGCAGCCTCTTGCGTGCTCTGGCCGTCTTGGTATTGGGCATGCTGGCGATGGCCTTTGCGGTCTCGCTGATACTGACCCTGGCCGGGGTCACACCGGAAGGGATGTTGGACAATGTATGATATCGAGGCGATCCGCGCCGATTTTCCGATCCTCGCGCGCGAGGTGAACGGCAAGCCGCTGGTCTACCTGGACAACGGCGCCTCGGCGCAGAAACCGCAGGTGGTGATCGACGCGGTGACGCGCGGCTATGCCGAGGAATACGCCAACGTTCACCGGGGCCTGCATTACCTGTCCAACCTGGCGACCGAGAAATACGAGGGCGTGCGCGAGACCGTGGCGCGCTTTCTTGGTGCGAAAGACCCCGAGGAGGTCGTCTATACCACCGGCACGACCATGGGGATCAACCTTGTCGCCTATGGCTGGGCCATGCCGCAGATGGACGCGGGGGACGAGATCGTCCTGTCGGTGATGGAACACCATGCCAATATCGTGCCCTGGCATTTCCTGCGCGAGCGGCAGGGCGTCAAGATCAAGTGGGTGGATGTGGACAGCACCGGCTACCTCGATCCGCAAAAGGTGGTGGACGCCATCGGGCCCCGGACAAAGCTGGTCGCCGTCACCCACCTGTCGAACGTGCTGGGCACGGTGGTGGACGTCAAGGCGATCTGCGAGGGCGCGCGCGCCAAGGGCGTGCCGGTGCTGGTCGACGGCTCTCAGGCGGCGGTGCACATGCCGGTGAATGTCGAGGATCTGGGCTGCGATTTCTACGCCATCACCGGGCACAAACTGTACGGTCCCTCCGCATCCGGCGCGATCTGGATCAAAGGCGCCCGCATGGACGAGATGCGCCCCTTCATGGGCGGCGGCGACATGATCCGCGAGGTCCACAAGGACGAGGTGACCTGGAACGACCCGCCGATGAAATTCGAGGCGGGCACACCCGGCATCGTTCAGCAGATCGGGCTGGGCGTGGCTCTGGACTACATGATGGATCTCGGGATGGAGAACATTGCCGCGCATGAGGCCAGGCTTCGGGATTACGCCGTGTCGAAACTGGGCGGACTGAACTGGCTCAGCGTGCAGGGCACGACGCCGGACAAGGCGGCGATCTTCTCCTTCACGATGGAGGGGGCAGGGCATGCGCATGACATTTCCACCATCCTCGACAAGAAGGGTGTGGCGGTGCGCGCGGGCCATCACTGTGCCGGGCCGTTGATGGATCACCTGGGGGTGACGGCCACGTGCCGCGCCTCGATGGGGCTTTACAACACCGAAGCTGAGATCGACGCGCTGGTCGACGCGCTGGAACTGGCGCACGATTTGTTCGGCTGAACGCCGTCAAAACGGGCAGTGCCGCAGCGGAACGGGTTATTTTCGCGGCAGGCGGTTCAATTCCGGGCCGGGTCTTGGCAGGTTGCGCGGGACGCAACAACCTCGGAGACCCGCATGCCCCTTTTGACCGAAGCCGACGAGATTTCGCAGATCGCATTTGGATTCATGGGCTCGAAGGCGCTTTTCGCCGCGCTCGAGCTCGATGTCTTCACCCATCTTGCCAAGGGCGCCATGACGGCCAGAGAGCTGGCCGCCGCCGCCGAGATGCACGAGGATCGCGCGATGACGCTGCTCACGGCGCTGGCGGGCATGGGGTTGGTCGCGGTCGAGGAGGCGCGGTTTTCCAATGCGCCCGCGGCCGAGGCTTTCCTGGTGCATGGGGCGAAATACGATTTCTCCGACTACCTGCGCCTGCAGGTGGGCAAGCAGATGTACCCGCTCATGGAACAGCTTGAAGGCGCGCTCTCGGGCGAGATGGACGAGGATGCAACGGCCTCTTACGCCGACTGGTTTTCCGATCCGGCCGAGGCGCGGCTCTATTCCGAAAGCCAGCACGCCGGTTCGCTGGGCCCGGCGCGGCAACTGGCCCGGTCGCTGGACCTGGGCGGCAAGAAAAAGATGCTGGACGTGGGCGGTGGCACCGCGGCCTTCGACATCACCCTGTGCAAGAAGAACCCCGAGCTGACGGCCACGGTGCTGGAATTCCCCAATGTCGCCAAGCTGGGACGGGAATACGTCGAGAAGGCGGGGTTTTCCGACCGGATCACCTATCTCGAGGGCAACGCGCTGGAAACGCCCTGGCCCGAAGGACAGGACGTGGTGCTGATGTCCTACCTCTTTTCCGGTGTCCCGGGAGAAACCCACGCCGGGCTTATCGCCCAGGCCTTCAAGGTGCTGAACCCCGGCGGTGTGGTTCTGGTCCATGACTTTATCGTCAACGAGGACCGCACCGGCCCGGGCCTCGCGGCGCTCTGGCAGCTGCAGCACACGGCCTTCACGCCCGAGGCCCGGTCGCTGGACGCCGGCTGGCTGGAAGGGGCGCTGGCAGCGGCGGGTTTCCAGGACGTGAGCGTTGGCGCGATGATCCCCGAGATGACCATGCTGGCGCAGGGCAAGAAGCCCTGACGCTTTTGCGCCCGCACCCCATTGCGGCGGTGCGGGCGAGCGGTTATAGACAGCCGCGAAGCACCCGTAGCTCAGCTGGATAGAGCGCTGCCCTCCGAAGGCAGAGGCCAAAGGTTCGAATCCTTTCGGGTGCGCCATTTCAATGGACAAATCAATTGCCGAGAGGGACGGACCTGTAGAAGGTCGGTGCTTCCGTGCGATAATCGCGCATGCAGGCGGAGCGTCGCATCGGGCGGACACAGTACGCCGCCTCTTCGCGTCGTTTACGAGACACCAAGATCGAAGCCGCGCGCCTTCATAGTTCTGAGTCACTTGCTAGTTTGCCAGTGGCACAGTGCGCTCCGACGATGCCCGCCCCCTGTGTGAACGAGGCCATCGCCACCTGGTCAAACATCCGGTCGGACAGCCAGCGGCGCAGGAACAGGATTGGCATTGCCATCCGCCCACCAACATAGCGCGGTTTCCGGTTTCGCGATTCCAGCGTGCGCATCAGCAGATCGGTGATCATCTTTGGTCCCGGTAGCTTGCCGAGCGCCTCTTGCGCCTTCGCAAATGCTGTTTCCAACCCAGCAAAAGGGCCCGGCCTGCGGCCTCCTCAGACGCAATCCCGCTCCATTCGGAAGCGATCCCGCCCGGCTCGATCACCACCACCGAACTGACGGGTATCGCCAGCTGCACCGCTTGCTGGGGCGAGAGGACCTGCAAGTGAACTGGAAGAGCCGTACCGCATCTACCGCGAAGAGGGGCTGACCGCGCAGACCTATGGCCATCCCGCAAGGGCCGAACCAGCGTTGATCCCTGGACTTCGTCTCAGACAGTCTGTCGGGCGGGCGTCGGTTCCGTGTGCTCTGCGTCATCGATGACTTCTGCCGGGAATGCCTGGCCTGCGTGGTCGACACGGCGTTATCCGGTCAGCGGGTTGCCCGTGAACTCGACAACATCGCCCGGGCGCGGGAGATAAATGCGCTGCTGTTGTCGACCCGTATAGAGTTCGGATAGCCGCCCCCGCCCGCAGACATTCTGCAGTGTTTGCACGACGCCGGGGATCGGAACCCGGGCACGGTCTGGAACGGGTATCCACAACCGTCAGGGCGAGCCATTGTGCGCCAATGGGGCAAGTGCCGTGGCGAGCGAATTTCTTGCCCAAGACCCAAAAAACGTTCGAGCCGATAGCTTCCTGGTGGTCGTCCCGCATCGCCTCCTTCCCGCCTCGACAACACTTGGACGCGCCTGCAACTACGGCGCCTGCGTGTCTCGCAGATTTCCCTGAGCACAGGAGAAACGTCTCCGAGATGGACGAGGTCGGCGCAAGCATCCAGTGTATCACCAGACAAGCATGGGTCACCCCTGGTCGGGGCGGCTGTCCCGATGGCCGGGACCCAACCTTTGGCGGGGGGCCGGTTTCAGCGCTGCATCTGGCCTGCCAGAGCGATCAGTGCCCGGTCGCTGCCGCGCGGACCAACAAGGGACAGACCGACAGGCAGCCCGGCGCGGGTGCGCATCGGCAGGCTGACCTGCGGCAAACCGGCATGCCCTGCCAGCGACAGCAGCGTCAGCGCGCGGTTGCGGTAGTCTTCCATTTCCGCGCCATCGACGGACAGCAGGGGCGCCGGGCCCGGCGCCGTGGGCAGGACGATCACGTCCCGCTCGCCAAGGATGGCGATCAGGTGACCCGTGATCCGGGCGCGGTCCTTGCGGGCCTGTGCGATCTCTTCGCCCGTCAGGGCAAGGGCGCCTTCGAACCGTTGCAGGATGCCGGGACCGAAGGCCGGGGCGGCCTCGGCGATCCAGTCGCGGAAATTGGCGGCCACCTCCGCTCCTTGGCAGATCCGAAAGGTCGGTAGGAGCAGACCGCGCAGCTCATCGTCAAAAAGCGTGGGTCCGGGGGCCTGACCGGGGGGCAGCAGCGCCTCCGCGGTGTCCGCCTCTGCAAGACGCCAGAGGTCCTCGGGGTACAGGAACGCGCCGTCCAGGGGGGCGGCTGCCAGAGCGAACTGCTCCGCCAGGAGCGAGAGCGTTTCGGCGTCGCGGGTCATGAAGCCCGGCACGTCGTAACTCTGGGCCAGCGGCACGAGGCCCTCTGCCGGCAAAAGGCCGTGCGTGGGTCGCCAGCCGTAGACGCCACAAAAGGCCGAGGGCAGGCGGACAGAGCCGCCGGTGTCCGTGCCCAGCCCGATGTCCACCGCGCCCGACGCCACCGCAACGGCAGAGCCGGAGGAGGACCCGCCGGGCATCCTGTCCGGCGTGACCGGGTTCACCGGCGTGCCGTAGCGCGCGTTCTGCCCCATCAGCGAATAGGCCAGTTCGTCCATCTGGGTCTTGCCGATGGCCTCGGCCCCAAGGTCCAACAGTCGCGCGACAAGGGGGGCGGTTGTCTCGGCGGCGGGGTGGGTTGCCGCCCATTCGGGGTTGCCGCAGCCGGTGACATGCCCGGTGACGTCGAAATTGTCCTTCACCGCAAGGCGCAGGCCCGTCAGAGGACCCTTGCCCGCAGAAAGCGGCGGATCAAAGAGCGAGACGAAGGGTGCGGCGCTGAACTGCATCACGATCCGTCCTGCATCAGAGAGACATGGGCCGCGATCACGCGCCAGCCCTCCTCTGTGCGGACCCAGGTCTGGCTCTGGCGCCCGACGCGGGTCGAGCCGACGCGCTGGAACTGCAGGTTGCAGATACCCACATCCGGACCCAGTGTCGTGATCTCGCGCCGGACGACCTCTCGCTGGGGTGAGCCGCCGGTGCGGCCCTTGCGAAAGGCGCGGATTTCTTCGATCCCGTAGAGGTTTTCGCCGACGCCGTAGCGCAGCGTGTTGGGATTGTCCCAGAACAGCCCGTCCAACACCTCCAGGTCATTGTCCATCAGGGCCTTTTCATAGGTATCGCAGGCGGCTGTTAGCTCTGCCAGCGCCTCGGGCTGGTTCAACGTCTCGGTCATGCGCCGTCTCCGATGGCCTTGAGGATGTCCTTGCTGTCACCGACAAAGCCGAAACACTGGCGCACGTTGTACAGCGTCGCATCCATGCAATAGGCGGGTGAGGTCGTGCCCGAGCAGTCTTCGAGCATGATGACGTCGTAGCCGAGGAAGTTGGCATCCTGGAGCGTGCACAGAACGCATTGATCGGCGTTGACGCCGGCGAAAAGCACGGTGGTGATGTTGAGGTTGCGCAGGATGCTGTCCAGCTCGGTGTCCTGGAACCCGGACATCCGGTATTTCGACACGGCGATGTCGCCCGGTTCCGGCGCCAGTTCGTCGACCACGGCGGCGGCCCAGCTGCCTTCCTCCAGCACATGCGACCCGTTCGAGGGCAGCGGCTTGCCGATGCCGGTCGACCGGCCATCGGGATCGTAGACGTGCAACACCGAGGGCGGCAGGTTCATGCGGTCGGGCCGGTTGCCCCAGTTCAGCCAGATGACCGGAACGTCCTGTGCCCTGAGGTCCGGCAACAGGGCCTGCAACGGCGCGATCTGCGCCCGGGCCGGGGCCACGTCGACGCCCTTGTGGGCAAGCCAGCCGTCCCCGTGGCAAAAGTCGTTCTGCATGTCGATCACGATGATCGCCGTGCGCGACAGGTCGATGGTGACGGTGCGGTCGCGGTCGCGCAGGGTGACGGGACGCACCGGCGGCGGGGTCCGGGTCATGTCGACGCTGGACTTGCTGACATGCCATGCGTTGCGCGGCGTGGCCCCGAGGGGCAGGGGGGTATCAGTAGAAAGGTCCGTCATTTCAGGCCTCTGTCAGAACACGCAGGTCTTCGTCGTCCAGCTCCACCCGCTCTCCCGAGCGGATCAGTTCCGAGAAATCCTGGTTCGGGGTCATCACCGTCAGCGTATAGAGCTTGCCCTTGCCGGTGTTCTCGACGACGTGGAGGGAACCGGGGTTCAACAGCAGCGCGTCGCCTTTCGCGATGGGCAGGCGGTCGCCATCTGACGAGGCATAGCCTTCGCCCTCGATCACGTAAAAGAACTCATGCGCATTGGAGTGGCTGTTCGGCGGGGTCGCACCGTCCTTGGTGAAGATCTCGACGACGTAGATGTTGTCGGTCGGCGCATTGGCGGGGTCGAAGAGCATCACGAAATAGTTGCTGTCCGTGGGCGCGATCTTCCAGGCCTCGGCCTTGGCCACCTGTTCATGTGAGAAGGATTTGATCATCTGGGAAACCTTTTGTCAGTTCGCGGTTCTGCGGGATGGTGAACGGGGGATGCGCGTGCCATGTTTGGCATCGGAAACCGGAATTTCGATGACGGATAGGCAACGGAGAAGAGAATGCACGCGAGGGTTCTGACCTATGTGGACGAAGTGGCGCGGCAGGGGTCGATCCGGGCCGCGGCGGACAAGCTGAACGTCGCGGCCTCGGCGATCTCGCGGCAGATCAAGTCGCTGGAAGAGGACCTCGGTACGCCGATCTTCAACCGGGCGCCGCGGTCGCTGACGCTGACCGCCGCCGGGGAAATCCTGCTGGTTCATATCCGCGAGACCCTGCGCGAGATGGACAGGAATCTTGCCCTGATCGAGGATCTCAAGGGGCTGCGCAGGGGCGAGGTGTCGGTCGTGCTGATGAGCGGGCTCGCCTCGAACATCGTGCCGCGCGTGGTGATGCAGTTCCGCAAGGCCAACCCCAAGGTCGCGGTGCGCCTGCAGCTGATGACCGACCCGGACGAGATGATCGCCGCCGTGGCCGAGGGGCAGTCCGACCTGGCCATCGGGTTCGACTTTCCTCAGCGTCCCAACGTCCGGCAACTGGCGGTCGCGATGGTCAACCTGGGCGTTGTCGTGCCGCCGGATCACCCTTTTGCCGGGCGTTCCAGCGTCCGATTGGACGAATGCGCCGACTACACGATGGTGGTGGCGGATACGAGCATGGTGATCCGCCCGCACCTGGAAAAGCTCTTTGCCCGTTCGGGGGGCAGGCCCAGCGACCTGATCGAGACGAACTCGATCGAGATGATGCGCCACCTGACGCGGCTGGGCGGATGCATCACCTTTCTGACACCCTTCGATATCGAGACCGAGGTGGCCGCCGGTCAGCTTGCCTTTGTCCCGGTCGAGGAGTTTGCCCGCGAGACGCAAAGGTTGATCTTGCTGGGGCCCGAGCGAAATCCCTCCGCGCTGGGCAGTGTTCTGGCAGAGCATTTCCGCGCGGCCCTGGGGTAAGAGACATTGCATCTGCGTCACCTCGAATACAGCCGGTCGAGACGCACGAACTTGCCCAGCAGCGCCAGCGCCACGGTCGTAACGACAATCAGCAGGGCAGAGATCGCATGTGCCGTGGGTTCCAGCGCAAAGGTCGCTTCGGAATAGATCCGGACCGGCAGCGTCGTCAGGCGCGCGGTGGTGAGAAAGCTGGTCACGGTGACTTCGCCAAAGCTCATCAGGAAGCCGACCAGCGCGGCCGCGAAGATTCCCGGCGCCATGCCCGGCAGGGTAATCAGCAGGAAACACCGTATCTTGTTCGCCCCGAGGCTGGCGGCAGCCTCTTCCAGCGAACGGTCGAGCGTCATGGCGGAGGTGGTCAGCAGGGTGATGATGAAGGGCAGGATCACAACGACGTGGATCGAGACCAGCCCGGCAAAGGGCGGGATGATCAGGTAGACCTGCAGCAGTTTCAGCATCCCGACGGCGATGGCGACGCCGGGCAGCGACAGGGGCAGCATCCAGAAGGTCAGCAGAAGAGGCCGCATCCGGAAGGGATAGCGCGCCAGGGCAAAGGCCGCCGGCATGGCCAGCAAAACCGCGATGGACACGGCGACCAGGGCCAGCTTGACCGAAACCAGGAAGTTCCTGGTGTAATCGCCTTCGATCAGGACGCGGCGATACCATTCCAGGGTAAAGCCCTTGAACCCGGCGGCGGTGGCCAGCGGCACGTCGTTGAAGCTCTGGATCATGACCAGCACCAGCGGCAGGATCAGCAGCCCGATCGAGCAGAACAGCAGCAGGTAGCGCAGCGGCGCCCCGACGGTGTCGACCAGGGTCGCCACCCAGGCCGGGATCGTCCAGGGCGATGAGGGCACCCCCTGGCGCCAGCGCATGAAGCGGTTCAGCCAGAGCGTCGCCAGCGCGATGAAACCCAGACCGACCGTCGTCATCACCAGCGACAGCGCCGAGGCCATCGTCGCGTTGAGATTGCTGATCGCCTCGTTCAGGACCAGCATCCCCATCGTCCAGACCTTGCCGCCGCCCAGAAGCGTGGCCGAAACATAAGAGGTCGTCGCCATCAGGAAGACCACGATCACGCCCGACCGCAGCCCGGGCAGCGACATCGGGAAATCAACGGTCAGAAAGCGCATCCCGGGCGAGGCGCCCAGGCTTTCGGCGGCTTCGTGGATCCGCGGAGAGGTGTTCTGAAGGTTGTCATAGAGCGCCAGCACCATGAAGGGCATGAAAACCTGCGCCAGCGCGACGGTGACCGCCCCGTGATTGAACAGCATGGTTTCGATTGGCGGAATGCCGAACCAGCCTGTGAACGTGTTGATGAGTCCTTGTGGCGACAACAGCAGCATGATCCCCAGCGACCGGACAACCACGTTCGTCAGCAGGGGAATGAGGATCACCGCGAAGGACAGCGCACGCCATTTCGATGGCATGCGCGCCAGCCAATAGGCCAGGGGGTATCCGAGGAGCGCCGAAATCGCGGTGACGGCCAGGCCGAGCAGCACGGTTTCGGCGATCACCGAAAGATAGAATGGATCGGTCAGGATCTTGACGAATTGTACCAGGGATGGGCTCTGGATCACCGGGCCGAAGGGGCTGGGGTATTCGTGCAGCGACAGCAGCACGACCACCCCCATCGGAGCCGCGAAGGCCAGTAGCAGCCATGCGGTTACGGGAAAGGACAGAACCGGACCGATCCAGCGTTTCATCCAGCGATCTCCCGGTCGTATTTCGCCTGCCACTCGGCGCGGTGGGCGTTGATGTAATCCCAGTCGAAATCGACAAGGCTGTCGACATTGCCGGCGGTGATGACCTTGCCCTCTAGCTCGGGCGGGATCTCGACGTTGTTGACGGTGGGCGAGTAGTAGATCTCGTTCGCGTAGGCGAGCATGGTCTCGGGGCTGAGATGCAGGTTCACCCATTCCTCGGCCAGCTTCTGGTTGCGCGTGCCCTCGGTGATGCAGGCCACGTTCATCGTCACGGCCTGGCCTTCGACCGGCGTTGCGATGGCGCAGTTGGGGTTGCGGCTTTCGGCGTACATGCGGGTGAAGGAGGCGAACTCGACCGACAGGTCGGCGACGTTCTGATCCAGCATGTCGAACAGTTGCGCCTGGCTGCCCTGGATGCCGGCAAAGGGTTTCAGTTCCTTGACCTTTTCGACCACCTTGTCGAATTCCTCGATGGAATAGCCCCAGGCCTTGGCGGTCATCATCAGGGCCGAGATACCCTCGGCGCCCAGGCCGTTCGGCCAGGCGATCCGGCCTTTCCATTCCGGGTTCCACATGTCCTTCCACGAGGTGATCGGCGCCGAGGCGGCGGTCTTGTCGTAGACGATTGTGCAGGGGTTGAAGGCCACCCCGTAACCGCCCTTGCGGGCCAGCGGATAAAGGTACTCGTAGTTCGGCACCGCCGGGCTGGCGGGCTGGGTGACGGCATCGGCGACGGCCTGACGGCTTTCGTAAATGTTCAGGTACAGCACGTCAAAGCTGGGCCGGCCGCGTTCGGCGTAGGCGCGCGCGCGGCGTTCGCCGGTGCCGCCCAGGACGTAAGAGACCTTGCAGCCATACTTCTCGACCAGCTTTGGCTCGATGTGTTTCTTGACGATCTTTTCCTGCGCGCCGCCCCAGATACCGACAACCAGTTCGTCACCGGGTTTGGGCTGGGCATAGGCCGGGCGGATGATCGACGCGGGGGCGGCAAGGCCCGCGGCCATCAGGCCGGTAAACTGTCTGCGGTTCAAAGCCATTTCATTTACTCCTGTTGGTGGGTGGTTGGGTCGTTCAGATGAAGGTGACGGCGCCGGGCAAGGCCTCGACAGAGGCGGTTGCGCCCGCCGCCGGGGCGGAGAGGTCCGAGGGGATGGTCAGCCGGACCGGGCCGCTGGCAGAGGCAAGGTCGATCTCGAAGGTCTCGCCAAGGTAGTTGACCGAGGTGACGGTGCCCGACAGGGACAGCGGCCCGGTCGGCGCGTCGCCCAGACGCAGGCGCGAGGCGCGCAGCACCATCTTGGTCGCCCCGTCCGGCGCGCCTTCGCAGCGTACGCCCTTGGTTTGGAACACGCCGTTGTCGACGCTGCCGTTCAGCACCGTGCGTGCGCCCAGGAACTTGGCCGTGAAGGCCGATGTCGGCGTATCGCAAAGCTGTTGCGGCGTGCCCAGTTCCGAGATCAGACCGCCGTCCATGACGGCGATACGGTCGGACATCGACAGCGCCTCTTGCTGGTCGTGGGTGACGAAAATGGTCGTGATGCCAAGGCGCTGTTGCAGGGCGCGGATCTCGTCGCGCATCTCGGACCGCAGGTTGGCGTCGAGGTTCGACAGCGGTTCGTCCAGCAACAGGACCTCGGGTTCGATCACCAGCGCGCGGGCCAGGGCGACGCGCTGCTGCTGACCGCCGGAGAGATTGCCGGGCAGGCGGTCGGCGAAGGCCCCCAGGCCCACGGTCTCCAGCGCGGCGCGGGCGCGTTCCTGCCGCTGCGCCTTGGGAACATTGCGCATCCGCAGGCCGAAGCCCACGTTCTCCAGCGCCGAGAGGTGCGGGAACAGCGCGTAGGCCTGAAAGACCACGCCGATGTTGCGCTTGTGCGGGGGCAGGCGGGTGATGTCCTGTCCGTTGACCATGATGTGCCCCGATGAGGGCTGGATGAACCCGGCGATCATGCGCAGCGTCGTGGTCTTGCCGCAGCCCGACGGCCCCAGCAGCGACAACAACTCTCCGCGGGCGATTTCCAGCGTCAGCTGATCGACCGCGACGGTGTCCCCGTACATGGCGGTTATCGCGTCCAGAATGAGATAGTTGCGGTCACGCATGAGGTGTTTCCTGATCTGCGGTGAAGACGAGGAGCCGGCTGGCACCGTGGTCGATGGCGATGGTCGTGGCGATCACGCCGGGATCGGTGAGGTCCGTGGCCGGATAGGGCTGGACGTCGGGCAGGGGGGCGGCCTGGATGGACAGGCGCAGGGCCTGCCCGGGATGCAGGCTGTGAAAGAGCCCCTCGAATGCCAGGCGCAGCGTCCCGCCCTTCAGGCGCGTGACGGTCGTGGCCAGTGCCGTGGCGGTGCCGTGCCGGTCCACGACCGCCAGCGTTGCTGCCAGGCCCGGGTGGGGGCCATCGACGTCCAGCGTGATTTCGGCCTCGACCCGGTCGCGCAGGTGCATCGGTTCGGCAAGCGGGGCGGTGGTGTAGCAGGCAACATCGGACCGGTCGTGCAACGGACCAAGATCGACCGGTCCGGTGAAGGCGCCCCCGCACAGTGGCGCCTGCCGGGTAGGATCAAGGACCAGCATGTCGGTTCCCGGCCTGGCGGGACCGGTCGTCAGCCGACCGTCCGTCACCATCTGTGCCGCCAGGCCGTCTGACGCCAGGTGATAGATCCGCGACCCCGATCCGGCGATGGTTTCGGTCTGGTGCCAGCTGTCGGTGCCCGCGTCATAGGCCGTGACCCCGGCGGGGCGCGGTCCAATATCCTTGAGGTAGTGATCGAAAAAGGCGAGCTGCGCCCGGTCGACCGAGATCTCCGCCCCCGGTGCCAGCCGCGCCAAACCGGCGGAGCGGTTCCATCCGATGTGTCCCCAGGGACCAAGGATAAGATGCGTCGTTTCGGCAGAGACCGCGCGAAAGGCCCTGTCGGCGGCCAGCGAGCCCCGCAGAAAGAAATCGGCCGTCCCGGCGGTCTGCATCAGGGGCACGGCGGGAGGAGGGTTCAGGTCCGCCGCCGGGTCCACGCCCGGCTCACCGCTGGCCCAGCGGGAGAGATGCGACAGGTCCGGGCGTGTCATGAGAAAGTCGAACTGTGCCTGCCAGCTCCGGTCGGGCGCCAATGCGCCGAGCGCCGCCTCGTCGCCTGTCCGGCGGGCCTTTAGCCGGGCCATCTGCGCAGCCCAGAAGGTGGACATCCGGCTGCGGAACAACTCGCCCTCGGACAGCCAGTCGGTCAGGGGGGACCATGACGCCATCGAGACCGCCATCGCGTCGGGCCGGGCGCCGCCCGCCAGCATCAGGAACTGAGTGGTGCCCTGGTAGGAGAAGCCGTAGGTGCCGACCTTGCCGTTTGATCCCGGCAGGTCACGCGCCCAGTCGAGGGTCTCGGCGCCGTCCTCGGCCTCATTGACCAGCGCGTCGAAATCGCCCTCGGACTCGCCGGTGCCGCGCAGGTCCTGGATGGCGACGAAATAGCCGCGCGCCGCGTACCATGCGGGATGGGCCAGCGTGACGGTCGAGGCGATGGCGCGACCATAGGGCTGGCGCATCAGCAGGACCGGCAGGCTGTCCTGCGTGTCCGGCCGCCAGATGTCGGCGACCAGGCGGGTCCCGTCCTTCAGGCGCAGGTCCTGCCGGACAGGGCCGCGCACCGGCAGCAGGGGCCGTGGCGGGGTGTCCGCCATGTCACGCATCGTTGTACATGGTTTTCTGCGTCACGCGTTCGATCGGGAAGTCCCGAACCTCTTTCAGCAGCGCGACGAACCGGTCGGCGGCGCGGTCCAGCGCGATCCGGCCGCGCTGTGCATCGGCGGCGGCGGCATTGCCGCAGGCGCCGGAGGGATGCAGGTCCTGGGTCTGCCAGCCATAGCCGATGCGGCCTTCGGGGGTCAGAATACCGCCCGCCTTTTCCATCTCGACCGAGAGGGGCTCGAAATCCTCGGCCAGGTTCATATCCACCAGCTCGGGGTGCAGTTCGAGCAGCAGAGAGGTCTCGAACTCGCCACCGTGGATGCCGTGCTTCATCTCCTGCCCGTCGAAGAGGTCCGAGACATCGAGGTCGGCCGAGGCATTGGCGCTGACCGCGAACATGCCCAGCTTGACCCGCAACTCGCGACAGACGATTTCCATCACCTGGGGCTGGCCGCCGTGCCAGTTGGCAAAGACCAGCTTGCGGCAGCCGGTGCGCGCGACGCTTTCGCCAATCTCGAACCAGATCCGGGCGAGTGTCTCGTAGCTGTGGGTCAGGGTGCCGGGGAATTCCAGATGCTCGACCGATTTGCCCACCGCCTGCATCGGCAGGATCAGGGCGTGCAGGTCGTCGGGGATGCGCTGGGCGACGCGTTCCATGATGCCGGCATTGATGGCGCTGTCGACGCGAACGGGCAGGTGCGGGCCGTGCTGTTCCACGGCGGCCGTGGGCAGAACGGCGACGACCTTGCTCATGTCCAGGTCGGAGAAATCCTTGGTGGAGAGATCCCACCACCAGTTCGATTTGAGCTTCATTTGCGCCGTCTCCGTCAGGTGTTCGAGTGATTCACCTGACTGTTGTCGCGGTTTGTGATGCAGGAAAAGCGGCGTTTTTAGAGGTTTGCGTTGCCAAAATGGCAACGAATGACGAAGGACGCCGTTCAGAAATCGGGGCCTGGCGGTTTCTGCGGGTCAGGCCTTCGGCAGTCCTGCCGACCGTGGACGGGGGCGTCGTTACCCCGTCCTGAAGGCAATATTTGCATGTTTTGCAAGGGGCTGCGGGCTGCGAGGAGGAGGAGGGATTCCCGTGGCAGTCCAGGTTTTCACCTGACCGGAGTGCAGGGTTTGACCTTGTCTGCCGGCAGGCTGATTGGGCCGCTTCGGTTTGGGCCCGGCGCAGAGGGCTCGCCGCATGCGCAATGCTGCACTGCCGCTTGGATGTGCGGTAAGGCGCGGGATGCATAAAATCAGGGCGGGAAAAACACGCGCCCGAATGGCCATAGTGGAGGAAGACCCCAACCTTGCGGGAATTGACGCGCTGCGGCGTGTCCCCCGCTTCGCAGTGCCGCGCAGTTGGGCGAACCGCGGCGCCCGTCGGAAATCCAAAGGCCCTGGCGCGAACTTTTTTGACTCTCGCGTCGGCTGTGCCAAACTGACCTCAGCGAACGCTCATCAAAAACAATATGTTCGATAACAAGGGAGAAACATATGAAACGATTTATTGCCACCGCTCTTGTGACCTCGACGGCCCTGGCCCCGCTCAGCGTGGCGGCGCAGGAATGCACCAACGACACATGGAAGAAGGTCATGGAGAGCGGCACGCTCACCGTGGGGGTCAAGGCCGATTACAAACCCTGGGGGTATCGCGGTACCGACGGGTCCATCATCGGGATGGAACCGGACATGGCCCAGATGATCGCCGACACGATGGGTGTCGACCTGGAACTGATGGCCGTCGTCAGCTCGAACCGGATGCAGTTCCTGGAACAAGGCCAGATCGACCTGATGATCGCCACCATGACCGACCGCCCCGACCGGCGGGAACTGGTGGGGATCGTCGGCCCCAACTACTACACCTCGGGCACGAACGTCATGGCGCCCAAGCAGCTGGGCTTTACGGACTGGTCGGACCTGACGGGCAAGCCGGTCTGCGGCATCCAGGGCGCCTTCTATAACCAGATCGTCGAGGACCGTTACGACGTCGAGGTCGTGGCCTTCTCCGGCACCGCAGAGGCCAAGCAGGCGCTGCGCGACAAGAAATGCGTGGCCTTCGTCTATGACGACAGCTCGATCGGGTCGGACATCGCCAGCGGAAACTGGGACGATTTCGAAATGCCGCTGCCGTCCGAGGATGACAGCCCCTGGGGGCTGGCCGTGCCCAAGTCCGAGGAAGACTGCGTCTTCGGTGCCTTCATGAAGGGCATGCAGTACCAGTGGCATCTCGACGGTACGCTGATCGAACTGGAAGAAAAGTGGGGGATCAAGCCCACCGCCTTCCTGGCCAAGCAACAGGAGCTGATCCAGCAGACGACGCCGATGCCGGAATAACATGATCGGATTCGAGGAGTTCTTTCGCGAACTCGCCGCCGAGCATGCGCGGTGGAACTTCATCTGGCTCTATGACGAGAAACAGGCCGGGCGGATTCTGTCCGGCCTGTGGATGACCATACAGCTGAGCATCGCCTGCGTGATCCTGTCCGTGATCATCGGCGTTGTCGGTGCCTGGGCGCAGGGCGCGCACAACCGCGTGCTGCGCGCCCTGGTGCAGGGGTATATCCAGTTTTTCCGCAACACGCCGCCCCTGGTGCAGCTGCTGTTTTTCTACTTTGCGCTGGGCCAGTTCACGCCGTCCTACAGCCCGGACGGCTGGCTGGAGGTGCCGATCATCTCGAACGTCGGATGGGCGATCATCTCGCTGTCCTTCTTTGCCGGCGCTTTCAACGTGGAAATCTTTCGCGCCGGGATCGAGGCGGTGCCCGACTCCACTGTCGAGGCGGCGGAAAGCCTGGGCATGACGCGGACGCAGACCTACCGCGAGGTGGTCTTTCCGCTGGCGCTGCGGGTGTCGATCCCCTCGCTGAACAACAACCTGGTGAACCTGGTCAAGACGACGACCCAGGCCTATGCCATCGCCGTGCCCGAACTGCTGTATGAAAGCGTGTCGGTCTGGAACGATTTCCCCTCGGCGCAGAACCCCACGATGCTGCTGCTTTTCGTGACCTATATCCTGCTGGTCGGCATCCTGGTGATGGGCATGAACCGCTGGGAACGCAAAATGAGGATTCCCGGCTATGGACAGTAGGTTGCACGGGACGACCGATCTGCCGATCATGAAACCCTATGTCCTGCGCGGGCATCAATATGACGAGCTGTTCCTGGTGCGCTGGCTGGGATCGCTGCCGCCGTGGAGCTTGCTTGTCCTGCTGGCACTCTGGCCCGCCGCGGCCTTTGCCCAATCGGCCACGTTCGGCACCGTGGATGCCTTTGCCGCACTCTGGCGCTGGATTCCCTTCCTGACCTTTCAGGGGTTCCTGTTCAACGTCCTGATCTCGCTTTTCGCGATGCTGATCGGCACCACGCTGGGCGCGGCGCTGGGGCTGGCGCAACTGTCGCGCAACAAGGTGACGCGCGGGATCTCCTGGGCGATCACGCAGCTGTTCCGAAATTCACCCTGGCTGGTTCTGCTCTTCGTGGTGCTGCTGGCCTTTCCCTTTCAGATCACGGTCTTTGGTGTGACCATCCCGATCCCGGGCTGGGTCAAGGCGGTGATCGGGCTCAGCCTGCCGGTCATGGCCAATATCTCCGAGATCGTGCGCGGCGCGGTCAACTCGGTGCCCTCGGCGCAGTGGGAGGCGGCGGAGAGCCTGTCCTTCACCCGCACACAGACCCTGTGGCAGATCATCCTGCCGCAGTGCTTCAAGCGGATGATCCCGCCCTGGATGAACTGGTACGCGATCCTGACGATGGCCACGCCGCTCTGTTCGCTCCTGGGCGTCGGTGAGATCATCACCTTTTCCCGTCAGGCGATGGAGGCCGAGAACAACCACCCGGAACTCTTGATGCCCTTCTACGGCTATGCGCTGGTGCTGTTCTTTGCCTATTGCTACCCGATCGCCCGGCTGACCATCGCGCTGGAACGGCGCTATTCCGTGAAACTGTGAGGTTGCCATGAGTTGGACCCCCGATTTGCCCATCGTGTCCCTCAAGGACGTACACAAGAGCTTTGGCGACTTCGAGGTGCTGAAGGGCGTCAGCCTGGACGTGATGAAGGGCGAGGTGATCTGCATCATCGGCCCCTCGGGGTCGGGCAAGTCGACCCTGATCCGCTGCATCAACGCGCTGAACGACATTCAGCGGGGTTCGATCACCGTCGAGGGGCAGGAGGTCAGCGACCCGAAACTGGACAAGCTGGCGTTGCGCAAGAAAGTCGGCATGGTGTTCCAGCAATACAACCTGTTTCCGCACAAGACGGCGCTGGAAAACGTCATGATGGCGCCGCTGAAGGTGCTCAAGGAAGATCCCAGGACGGTCGAGGACCGGGCGCGCTCGCTGATCAAGAAGGTGCGGCTGGAGGGGAAAGAGGACAACTACCCCGGCGAGCTGTCCGGCGGTCAGCAACAGCGCGTGGCCATTGCCCGCAGCCTGGCCATGCGGCCCGACGTGATGCTGTTCGACGAGGTGACGGCGGCGCTGGACCCTGAAACCGTCAAGGAAGTGCTGGTCACGATCAAGGACCTGGCAGCAGAGGGCATGACCTGCATCCTTGTCACGCATGAGATGGGCTTTGCCCGCGAGGTGGCGGATCACATCTATTTCACGGACAGGGGCGTGATCGTGGAACACGGGCCGCCGGCCAGCTTCTTTGACGAGGCAAAGGACCCGCGCACCAAGGAGTTCCTCAGCCAGATCCTGTAGGGTCTCAGCGTCCCTTTATCTCGATCGCGAAGCTGCGCCTTGCGCCGCTGGGCGGACGGGGGAAGGGGGCCGCGCTGCGCACCACGCCGAGCGCGGCCCGGTCCAGCGCCGAGGACCCGGAACTGCGCGCCAGCGACAGCGAGGCCAGGCCGCCAGCCGAGGAAATCGAGAAAGCCACGACGGCGGTGCCGCGTGCGTTCACGCGGGGCCGCCCGGCGCGGGACAGCTTGCGCATGACTTGGCCGGGATAGTTGCTGGCCGCTGCGTTGCCCGGCGCGGCCTTGTGACCGTTGTTGCCGGTCTTGCGCGCCTTGGCGGCCTCGTTGCCGGTGGGGCTTCTGGCGCGGGCGCTGCGCGCGGCGCCGCCGCCTTGCGGGGCGGGTTTGGGCCTCGACTTGGCCACCGGCTTGTTCGCGGCTTCGAACTCCGGTGTGCGCATCTTTGGCCGCAGCGAACGAGAGACCGCCGCGCTTTTCGGCGCCTCTCCGGTCAACCGGTCGGCGGCGGCGCTGTCCGGTGTGACCGGTTTGAACGTGGGGGCCGAGGAGACCCGGTCCAGCGCTTTGGGAGTATCGGGTTTCACCGTCTCAAGGCGCGGACCGCTGTCGGCCTCTGCCGGGGCGACCGCAGCCAGAAGGCGGGCCGCGCGTTCCGGCGCCTGGGCGGCAGCGCGCAATTTTTGTGCCGTTTCGGCGGTATCCCTGGGGCGCTCCGGTGAGATCTGGTCCGGCTTTGCCTGCTCTGCATGGGCTTTGATCCGATCAGGCGTCAGTTTTTCCGGGTCCGCTTTCTCTGCTGGTGTCTTCGCGGGCTCGGG
>Ga0208330_1000098_pt1 | contig 50940 bp, 61 predicted proteins | sample DeeseametaMP1896_FD_184180 | JGI IMG/M metagenome (GOLD analysis project Ga0208330, IMG submission 184180) | Marine microbial communities from the Deep Pacific Ocean - MP1896 (SPAdes) | ecosystem: Environmental > Aquatic > Marine > Oceanic | place: East of Hawaii, North Pacific Ocean | collected... | reverse complement strand
CGCCGGATTTTGGCAGAACCCGCCGTTCGAGTATCCGCCTTGTCGCCGGGATCGACATGGCCATGAGAAATAGCCGACCGAGGAGGGTATCGCGCATCGCAGCCCACCAGCCCCCAACCCCGCCACTGGTCAGGCCGGTCTCCTGATAGCGGAAGTCCCGTCCATAGGGGTAACCCGTGATCGCATTGGTGCGCCGCACGACCTTGGCATTCATCGGACCCATGAAATAGGGTTTCGTCCAGGCCTTCAGATCGGCATCCTAGGTCACCTCGATCGGCATCATGCGGTCGGGACCGTCGGGACCGTCCCGCATTCCCTCGGGGCACAGCGCATACGGATCAATAGACAACCGGCTGAAATCTGGATCGGTTTCACGCAGCCGCATCGCATTGAGGAAACTCGCGGCCGTTCCGCCGCTGAAGCCGCCCTTCATCCGCGTCACGCGGGTCGCGACGCGCCGGCACGGCTGACCGTAGCGGGCGAGCGCAGCCTCCTGCAGGAACTGCACGCCGAGATCGGAGGGGATCGAGTCATGTCCGCAGGAATTGACGATGCGCGCCCCGCTCTCTCGGGCTTCATCTTCATGGACGTCGATCATGGCGCGCATCCATTGGGGTTCCGCCGACAGATCGCAGTAGTGCGTCCCGTTCTTGGCACAGGCCGCCACCAGTTCGCTTCCGTAGAGCGCGAAGGGCCCCGCGGTGGACGCGACCACGTGCGTCCGGGCGATCATGGCACTCATGAAAGCGGTGTCATGGCTGTCGCCAATCACCACGGCAATAGGGCTACCCGCATCAGGCAGGTCCTGCCGCAGGGCTTGCAGTTTGGCCTCGTTCCGGCCGCCTATGGCCAGCGCGTGTCCACACTCCGCACAACGTCGGGCAAGATGGCGCGCGGCGCGGCGCCCCGTGGCCCCGGTCGCGCCCCATAGAACGATATCGAACTCTCGCCCAGGCACTACTTCGGCTGCGTCCGAGGCACGCCTTCTTTCGGTTTGCCCATGCCTGACTTGCGAAGCTCGCGTTCCGTCAACTCATCAAGGATGTCGTTTCTGTCAGCCAGTACAAAGACCCGCAGTCCGTGCAGCGCCACTGCAAACCCCCAGCCAATCAACGGCCAGATGAACCAGATGTCGCCCTGTGAGGTCACCAGATTGACGATCACCAACAACACCATCACTGCGGCATAGACGGCTGCGTGAACGAAGAACCCGTACTTGGCCTCGGCACGCCGTCGGGCGATTGCGTATTTATCGGTATGAGACATCGACCCAGCCCCCAGGGCATCTAATTCCAAATTACGTGAAAACAGATCAAACCGGCCTCACACAATGACTTGGAACAATTGCGCCCTGACGACGGATGAACTCCAAAAAAGGGGTGCAGCGCTTATCTTCGTCGGCGCATGCGATGTCCGCCTGAGTCAGACTTCGCCACCGCAAGCAGTGTTTCCCTCAGCGGTCGAAATGCCAGAATGATCTGGTCTGGGTTTTCCGGCGAGGTCCGACCAATCGGGCCGGACTGACGGCGCGGGTGTTGTGCGACGGTCTTATTGTCGGAACAAAGCAACCGATGTCCGAGTTCGCAAAGCGCAAGACGGATTTCCGCCCGAATGGGAATTGCTGCACCGTGGAGCGATGACGGCTCCGGGCTCTTTGCGGACATTTTCTGCGCTGCCGCAACGGTTCGCAATCATATGCACCACAAAATGCAAAGGGCTGGCGGTTGGCGGGGCCTTTTGCGTTTGGCGTCACATGATCCGGATCAAGGACTGCTGCAGCGCGGCATGATCTTGGGTCGTTGATTTGCATCACAGGAGCAGGACATGTCCTTTACCGAAAAATTCGCCGAGACCCGCAACAACCTGCGCAACCTGCGCAAGGCCATCCCCGACACCTTCGCCGGTTTCATGGCAATGGAAAAGGCCGCCAGTGCCGACGGTGTGCTGAGCCATAAAGAAAAGGAACTGATCGCGCTTGGCATTGCCGTGGCGCTGCGCTGCGAGGATTGCATCACCAGCCATGTCGGCGCCTGCTGCCGCGCCGGGGTCATGCGCGAGGAAATGGTCGAGGCCCTGGGCACCGCCATCCAGATGTCGGGCGGGCCGGGGTTGATGTATGCCTCCAAGGCACTGGCCGCCTTCGACGAGGTGCTCGCCGGCGCCTGAGCCGGGCTGCGGCAGCCTGTCGCGACGGAGACACATTCCAGTGTCGTTACATGAATGTGAATTTCAGACAACGGATGGATCCAATGACCAGATACCTCGCCCTTGCACTCGCCCTTGCCGCCGCGCCCGTTTTTGCCCAGCAGGGGCAACCCGGCGTCCATTTCATCGAGAACTGGGATCTCGACGGCGATGGCAAGGTCACCGCCGAAGAGGCTGCCGAGCGCCGTGGCAATGTCTTTGCCGCCTTTGACGCCAATGAGGACGGATTTCTCGACGCCCAGGAATACGTCCTGTTCGACGAGGCGCGCGCGGCGGACATGGCCGCCCAAGGCGGCCAAGGTCGCGGTGCCATGAAACGTGCCGCTGATGGCATGCTGCTGGAACGCAACGATAGTGATGGCGATGGCAAGGTCAGCTTGGCGGAATTCACCGGCGGTGCCGCCGGCTGGATCGCCTGGTTGGACAGCAACGAGGACGGCGTCGTGACCACTGCCGATTTTGGCCGCGGCATGGGCGCGGGCAAGAACTGACGTGTCCCGGCCTTGCCCCCTCCACACCCGATAGTGCGTGCGGGGGCAAGGAGGTCGACTATGCCTCTCAAACGTGATCCTTGGCTGACAGGGATCATCACGAGAGAGACGTCATGACAGCCAGACCGGACAAAGTGGCGCTTGCCGTTCTCGTCAGCATCCTGGCCATCGTCCTGTTCGACCTGATGGGCCTTCTCATCAAGCGGTTGTCGCCGCACTACGGTGCGGCGGAACTATCGGCCTACCGCAATATCTTTGGCCTGCTGCCCAGCGCGATCATCCTGTGGATGAACAGCGCTTGGCGTAAAGGCGGTCGCCGGCTGGGTATCCGCCAATGGCGGCTTGCGATGGCGCGGGGCGTGGCCGTCACCTTTGCGCAGTATCTGTTCTACCTGTCACTGGGCCTGATGGCCTTTGCCACCACCACGACGATTTCCTATTCAACCGCGCTTTTCACCACCGCCCTGTCCGTCCCGCTGCTGGGAGAACGTGTTGGCCTGATCCGGTGGTTTGCGGTCGGCATAGGCTTTGTCGGCGTGCTGATGATCATGCAGCCAGGCACGGTCAGTTTCTCGTGGTATATGCTCCTGCCCTTCGGGGCGGCGGCCTTGTACGGATTTTCCGGCGTGTCCGCGCGCCTGATCGACCCGGAGGTGCCGACCCCCCTCTTCAACCTGCATTCCTCTGCCATCGCGGTGCTGGGATCGCTGACACTCGCCCTGTCGATCGGCGGATTCACTCCGGTGGCCAGCCTGCAGGATCTGGGTCTGATCGTGTTGATGGGGCTGTTCGGCGGCACGGCGGTGCTCTGCCTCGTTGTCGCTTACCGGATGACGGAACCCAGCAACCTGGCGCCCTTCAGCTATCTCGGGATTCCCATCGCCTTTGGGCTGGGCTGGCTGTTCTTCGGAGAGGCGCCCATCGACGACCTGCTGCCCGGCGCGCTGTTGATCGTCTTCGCGGGCGTGATGATCTTCTACCGCGAACGGCGCCTGCGCCGCACTGGCCGGAAGACAAGCTGACCCGCGCGTCACCCGCACAGGTCAACTCCGGGCACAGGCGCCTCAGCCGCGCAGAGTGCCGCCTGTGGCCTTGGTCACCTTTTCGACGATCTTGGCGGCAACCGCCTCGATGTCCTTTTCCTTCAGCGTCTTGTCCGTGGGCTGAAGGCGCACGGTGATGGCGAGGGACTTCTTGCCCTCACCCAGGCTGCCGCCGATGAACTCGTCAAAGACGCGTACCTCGTCGATCAGCGCCTTGTCCGCGCCCTGTGCCGCGTTGACCAGCGTCAGCGCCTCGACATTGGCATCCACGACAAAGGCAAAGTCGCGCTCGACCGCCTGCAGGTCATTGAGCACCAGCGCGGGCCGGGTCGCGCCGCTCTTGCGCGGCAGCGGAACCTCTTGCGGCCAGAGCGTAAAGCCCACGGCAGGCCCCTTGATGTCCATCGCGGCCAGCACCTTGGGGTGCAGCTCTCCGAAGACGCCCAGCACCTTCTTGGGGCCAAGGCAGAACTTGCCGTGCCGCCCCGGATGCCACCATTCCCGCGCCCCGCGCAGGATCTGCATCTTGGCGGGCGCGCCCATCGCGGCCAGCACCGCCTCGGCATCGGCCTTGGCATCGTAAAAGTCCACAGGCCGCGACGCGCCATGCACGTCCTTGGGCCCGGTGCGCCCCACCAGCAGGCCCGTGACCTGCACATGCTGTTCGCCCGGCTCGCCGCCGTGGAAGGCATGACCGACCTCGAACAGCGCCTGGTCCATGAAGCCGCGCGCCTGGTTGCGCGCCGCCGCCTGCAAGAGGCCCGGCATCAGCGCGGGCCGCATGTGGCTCATCTCGGAGCTGATCGGGTTGGCCAGCATATGCGCGTCATCCCCGCCACCGAACAGCGCCGCAGCCGCCTGGTCGATGAAGGAATAGGTCACACATTCATTATAGCCCAGGGCCGCCGCGGTCCGCCGCGCACTGCGTTCGCGCACCTGCATGGGCGACAGGACGGGACGGGTCACGCCATCGGTGAGACGCGGCAGCGGCTTGCCTTCCAGCTTGGTCAGCGAGGCGACGCGCGCCACCTCCTCGACAAGATCCGCCTCGCCCAGAACGTCGGGGCGCCAGGACGGCACATGCGCCATGTCGCCGTCCATGACGAACCCCAGCGCCTCCAGCGTGCGGCGCTGTTCCTCGGCCGGGATTTCCATGCCGACCAGGGAGATGACGCGATCGGTGTTCAGCTTGTAGGCGCGCGCAGTGTCCGGCACCTCGCCCGCCACGACAACCTCGGAGGCTTCGCCACCGCAGAGATCGAGGATCATCTGCGCCGCATCCTCCATGGCCTGCAGGTCGTACTCCGGGTCGATGCCGCGTTCGTTGCGATAGCGTGCGTCCGAGTTGATCTTGAGCGCGCGACCGGTGTGGGCGATCTGGATGCGGTCCCAGACAGCCGCTTCGAGGAAGACATTCACGGTCTCTTCCGTACAGCCGGTTTCCAGGCCGCCCATGATACCACCGATGGACTCGATGCTCTCGGCGTCGGAAATCACCACCTGCCCATCCGAGAAGCTATAGGTCTTTTCATCCAGCCCCACGAGCGTGTCACCCTGTTTCGCGCGGTGGATGCGCAGGGTGTCGCCCTTGACCTTGTCCGCGTCAAAGACGTGCAGCGGGCGGTTGCGGTCGAAGGTGAAGAAGTTGGTGATGTCCACGAGAATAGAGCGCGGACGCAGCCCGATGGCGCGCAGACGGTCCTGCAGCCAGGCCGGCGACGGCCCGTTCTTGACGCCCCGGATCAGGCGCCCTGCGAAGACAAGGCAGCCGCCCTCGCCTTGCGTGTCCGCGTCGATGGTGACGTTGATCGGACAGGGGAACTGGCCCTTAACCTTTTCGACCTTCAGCGGTTTCAGCGTGCCAAGACCCCGCGCCGCCAAGTCGCGCGCGATGCCGTGAACGCCCAGCGCGTCCTGCCGGTTGGGGGTGATGGCAATCTCGATCACCGGATCGACCTTGGCCGGGTCGTTCTGCGCCAGCCAGTCGGTGAACTTCTGGCCCACCTCGCCCGAGGGCAGCTCGATGATGCCGGTATGTTCGTCGCTGAGTTCCAGCTCACGCTCCGAGGCCATCATGCCGTGGCTCTCGACGCCCCGGATATTGCCCACCGACAGCGTCACGTCGATGCCGGGCACGTAATCGCCCGGCTTGGCCAGCACCACCGTGATCCCGGCGCGCGCGTTGGGCGCGCCGCAGACGATCTGTTTCACGCCTTCGTCGGTTTCGACCTTGCAGACGCGCAAGCGATCGGCGTCGGGATGCTGTTCGGCCTCCTGCACCTTGGCGAGCGTAAAGGCAGAGAGCGATTTCGCCGGATCGACGACCTCCTCGACCTCGAGCCCGAGATCGGTCAGCGCTTCGGTGATCTCGTCGACCGAAGCTTCGGTGTCGAGGTGTTCCTTGAGCCAGGAGAGGGTGAATTTCATCGCTTCATGCCCCGCATATGCGTCACGTCGCGCCGTCCTTAGCGGATCGGGTGGGGGGAGGAAAGAGGGGCGCGTTGCCCGGACGACTTGCCGGTTGATGTGTCGGGCGAAAGGGGGCTCTGCCCCCTCGGCCTGCGGCCTTCACCCCCGGAGGTATTTTCAGCCCAAAGAAACATGGGCGCGCGCGCAGCGGGGCCGGCCAGGATGGCCCGGCGCGGCTCACTCGGCGTCGCGAATGATGTCCGGCACGCCGAGGCGGTCGTTCAGGCGGTTCATCTCACGCTCGACCAGGCTGATGTTGCTGTCGCGCACGGTGGGCAGAAGGGCGCGGGCGTGGCGCACCTGCGCATAGTCCAGCTCGGCTGTGATCAGTTCCGGGTCCTTGCCGGCGATGGCCAGAGGATGACCGAACGGATCGAGGATGCGCGATCCGCCCCAGAAAGTCAGATCTTCTTCTGGCCCAGTCCGGTTCACCATGATCGAGGGGGCGCCGTACATCATCGAGTAGAAATGCATTGTCGCGGTCCAGCCCGCCGGGTTGTCGAAAGCCTCTCCTACCGCCTCGACCCCGCTGGAAATTGGCGAGACCAGCAGCGTTGCGCCATGCAGAAAGGCAAGGTGGACCAGCGCCGGGTTCCAGAGGTCGGCGCAGATCAGCAGGCCCAGCCGCCAATCGCGCGTGATCTCTTGCGTGTCCACGAACCGCCCCTGGGCATAGTATTTCGTTTCGATCAGCTTGCCGTAGGACGGCAGGTTGATCTTGCGGTGGATGTAGATCAGCTTGCCGTTCTTGTAGACCCCCGCCGCGTTGTAGAATTGCGCTGCCGGGCCTTCCTCGACAAATCCCACGATCAGGATCGTGTCGCCCGCCGCGCGGCTCAACTCGATCAGGCGCGGGTCGCCCCGTTTCATCGTCACGTCCAGCAGGTTTTCGGCGCCATAGTGGCCGACAAGACTGAGTTCGGGGAAAACCAGCAGGTCCAGCCCCCGGGCCTGCGCCACCCAGCGATGGTGTTCCTCGAAATTCGCATCAAGGTCGCCTATCTGGCTGCCGAACTGCGCGGCGCCGACGATGAGCGTTGCAGACATCACATGCCTCTCCTTTTGTCCCGACTGCCTCGCTCGGTCAGCACGCGTCAATCGCGATAGCGTTCCGCTAGGTCCTCGGAGTCGCCCATTGCCGCCAGCCGCAACTCCCGGATCAGCCGCAGGGTCGGTTTCAGTGCGAAAAAGACCGATCCGACGACGAACAGCCAGATCGCCTGTGTCTCCCAGCTTGGCCAGAAAAAGAGGATCGAGCCAATCAGGAAACAGAAGGCGGCGATGAAATCGACGGTGGTATGGGCGATCTCGAAGGCCGCGTAGACGCGGCGCGAGTCGGCGCTGCGCTGGCGGTTTTCGTGGGAAAAGAGCGTCATGTCAGCGTGCGAGAGCCCGGAAAGACCTCGTCATCGGGCCGAAACACTCACCCAGCGAAAGGGTGAAGGAGGTCGGAAAGGCTGGTTCGTCGAAACTGATGAGCGCCTGCCCCCAGTGGTGGCTAGGCTGGGAGCCGATGCTCATGGAGGCGAAACAGGTGCCCGGCCCCTGCCCGACCCAAAAAGCCTGATGGACCGCCCGGTTCTGGTAATTCCCTGCCAGCCCCGGGATGACCAGCATGGCCGGGTCGCCGTTCGGATGCGTAAAGGACAGGACGGCCGCGCCGCCGGTGTCCTCTTCGTAGACGACAGGGCCTTGCGCGCTGTCCCAGACCTCATCGGCGAAGGCAGGGGTGGCGAGGAGGGCGGCAAGGGTGAGGGCGCGGAACATGGCGGGTCTCCGGGGTTTAGATGATTGATCGGAGAGTGGCATGGACCGCCGTTTCTGGACAGGGGGAAATGGGAGGCGGAGCCGCGCCATCGACGGGCCGCGCCTCAGAGATCCTGACGGTGGAATCCCGCGATTTATGGCTGCCACGTCCGAAGGAGATCAAAGCTGCGCGCTGTCGTCACACAATCGCCGGGCCGTGGAGGCGGCCCGTCAAGTCGGAGACATGCCTAAGGCATGATTGCGCCGCGGCCTTCGGACTTGTTCCGCGCCAGCCCCAATTATGTCAACTATTTACTCAAGCCGAAGTATTGAAGAACCAGAACAGTCAAGACTGACACCACTATGGGAACCAAGACAGATTGCAGAAGGCGGTCAGTCCAATGAAAAGTGTATCTGGCGGCTTTCTTCCACCAAACATTGGCCCGAAAGAAATCCGCTGCCTCATGCCCAAGCGGTTTGATTTCGGCAATCGAAAACCCGTGGGTTTCTGTTAGTCTTATCCATCCCCGATTTTCCATCTCACGCAGGTGAAACCGAGTTGCACTGTCTAGGAAAGGACCGTTTTTTGCTTCCTGCTCAAAGCGCTCACCGAACTTGGAAGGCTCAGGATCATAGTAAGTCACTCCGCGCCCCTCATCTGCATCCTCAATGGCGAAAACAAGGTCCTTCAAAAGGGCGTGGTCCAGTTTCACCGACTCAAACCAGCCGCCGTCGTCGGAACGTCCAGTGCCGCAAACCCGTAGTGTCGCAGCCAGCGCAGGTCCGAGTCGAAGAAGGCGCGCAGGTCGGGGATGCCGTATTTCAGCATCGCGATCCGGTCGATCCCCATGCCGAAAGCAAAGCCCTGCCATTGGTCCGGGTCCACGCCCGCGGCTTGCAGAACCTTGGGATGCACCATGCCAGAGCCCAGCACCTCCAGCCAGTCGTCGCCCTCACCGATCTTCAGCTGCCCGTCCACCCAGGAACACTGGATGTCGACCTCTGCCGAGGGCTCGGTGAAGGGGAAATGCGATGCGCGAAAGCGCGTGCGGATGCCGTCCACCTCGAAGAAGGCGGCAAAGAACTCTTCCAGCAGCCATTTCAGGTTCGCCATCGAGATCTCGCGGTCAATCGCCAGCCCCTCGACCTGGTGGAACATCGGCGTGTGGGTCTGGTCGTAATCGGCGCGATAGACGCGGCCCGGCGCGATGATCCGGCAGGGCGCGCCGTGCTTTTCCATGTGCCGGATCTGCACCGGAGAGGTATGGGTGCGCAGCACATGCGGCGGGCGGTCGTCGCCCTCGGCGCGGGCCATGTAGAACGTGTCCATCTCGGCCCGTGCCGGGTGGTGCGACGGGATGTTCAGCGCGTCGAAATTGTACCAGTCGCTGTCGATCTGAGGACCTTCGGCGACGGAAAAACCCAGATCGGCAAAGATCGCCGTGATCTCGTCCATGACCTGGCTGACCGGGTGGATCGTGCCACGGCGCATCGGGCGGCCCGGCAGGGTCACGTCCAGCCATTCGGTCTTCAGCCGTTCCTCAAGCGCGACATCGGCCAGCGCGGCCTTCTTGGCGGCCAGGGCCGCGTTGATCTCATCCTTGAGCGCATTCAGCGCGGGGCCGACGACCTGCCGTTCCTCGGGGCTCATCTTGCCCAGTTCGCGCATCTTGAGGCTGATCTCGCCCTTTTTGCCAACTGCGGCCACGCGCAGTTCTTCAAGCGCGGCCTCGTCGCCCGCGTTGGCAATCAGGTCGATGTATTTCTCGCGCAGGTCTTGCATGTCACGTCCCTCAGGCTTGCCCGCGCCGGGTTAGCCCCGCGATGGCCGGTTTGCAACCTTGCTTTGAGCCTTGTCGGCAGCGCTTACCCCGAGGCGAAGGCCTGAACATCGGTCACGAGCCGGGTCACCTCGGCATCCTCGATCTTCATCTCTTCAAAATGCGCGGCAAGGTTTTCAAGGTATTCGCGGCTGGTGCCCAGAAACCCCTCGCCGGTCGCGATCAGGCGCACCTGTTCGTCATGGGTCAGATCGCCCCGGATGTTGTCCGCCGCGTGGTTGGCAAGAAAGGCCAGCGCGTCTTCGGTTCCATGATCGGTTTCGACGGAAATGAAGCGTGGCAGGTAAGCTGGGCCAAGCCGTTCGCGGTGCCAGAGACTGCGGGTTTCTGACGGCACGTCTTCGGCGGCGATCCGAAAGATCAACCCGTGGCATCCCTGCCCGGTGTCCAGCGCCGCCATCAGGCCCGGCTGATCCTGCGTCCCGCGCGCGCCGTTGGTGTCGAACAGGATAAAGCGCCGTTCGACCCCCTGCGCAAAGCCGCGCCGCACCTCTGCAAATCGCACCCCGGGGTCCCACATCAGCGAACCATAGCCAAAGACCCAAAGATCGCGGTCCATCCGTCCTGCCAGCGCCTGCGCCCGGTCTACCTCGATCTCGGCCTCGGACAGGATCCAGTCCGTGGAGCGCCCGTTCTGCCGCCCGATCTCGATGGCCTTGTCGATATGGAAATCCGCGAAAAAGCTGTCTTCGCGCGGCTTGATGAGAGGGCGCAGACCGGGGTGGTATCGGAAAGGGTCGTTGGTGGTCATATTTGGTGCGCCCCCGGAATGCTTTGGCCCAACATGCATCGGCGTGCCGGAAAAGCAAAGGCGGCGGTGGCGATCGCGACGGGATTCGAACCCGCAACACCCGGATAGACAATTCGGCACCACGCCAAGCAAAAACAGAGCCTTAGCGTTTGGAGAAGCGCGGGACAGACCACGAACGAAACGGAAATGTTTGGAGATTGAGGATGAGGCAACCGATACAGCCGCTCACTGAGGACAAACACGGTGTGCTCCGGTTTCAGGGCAATGCAATCGTCACGCATCTTTTGGACAACGGAGGCATTGATCTAAACCAAATCGCCGTCATGGATTTCAGCCGCGAAGACAGGGAGCAATTCGCCCAACTGATTGGCTACTCATGGAGTGGCGCATGTGACCTCAGGTACATGTCAGACGAAGTTCTCGACGCAGCGAAGGCTATGCATGAGCTTGGCGAGACAGAAGACGCGGCGCGGGCGCGCATTCTGAGGGATCAGATTACGAGCGCGAGGCGCGGCATGAAAGACGGCGTCGCGGATCTATTCGGCATACATCCAGACGATTTGCAGGACTAACCCCCACCGCCCCGCGCGGGGACTGAAAGGAGAGAGAGGATGATCTTGAGATACTGCAAGAGATGCGGCGGGACTGGTGTTGTTGCCCGGTACGGACGCGGCGTCGAATATCACAAGTGCCCGCGATGCAGCGGGCGTGGCGGAACCTTACGAAAGGACGCACCCAATGACTGACCTGCTACCGTGCCCGTTCTGCAGGGGAGAGTGATGCAGGGTCTTGGAGCATGGCCCCGCGCCGTCGCACCAGCATTCGAGCGGTATGTGCGAGAGCTTGAGCGGCGCCGGGATGAGGGGCGCTAGGGCGCCTCGCACTCTGTTCCCTGCTCAGCCGCCGTCAGGATGCAGTCTATGGCGCTGATCCGCCCGTTGGCTGTCCTCAGGGCCGCACGCGCCTCGACGTACCCCGCCGCCAGTTCATTGACCGTCGTGGGCGTCCGCTGCGGGACCGGCACCGGCTGGCGCAGGCTCTGCGGGACGTGCGGCTGCACGATGACAGGCTCAGTCTGTCCGCAGGCCGTCAAGAACAGCGCGGATATGATCAGGTAGCGGCGCATCAGGCCCTCCGTTGATTTCCTCGACCGCATCGGCAAGCTGGCGGCTACGGTCCCGTTCCAGTTCAAGCTGGACGCGCGCCACACCCTCGGCAACGCGCGCCTGCGCGATCTGGCGGGCGTACAGCGCGGCCTCTGCCTCGGCGGCGTCCTTGTCCTGCCATGCGTCCCAGAGGAGCCACAGCGCGGCGCACAGGGCGACTGCGAGGATGATGGCAAGGCGGGTCATCACCGCACCCCCACCATGCAAAGCCGCTTTTCATCGGCGCGCCGGTTGACCAGCCCCCGGATCACTCGCTGACCCGCCTTGTTCCACCACGTCAGTGCCTCGCACGATCCGCGCAGATCCCCAGCGTTCAGCCGCCGCGTGGCAGTCGACCCACCCGCCCCTGCAATCCCGACGTTGTAGGAGAATGACGTGAAAGCCGCGTCGCGCTCGGGCGTCAGCCGGTGGTTCAGCGTGATCGGCGTCAGGTGGTCGTGCCAGCCCGCCCGGTATTCGAGTAGGCGCGCGCGCAGCTTGGCCGCGCATTGCTCCGGCGTGTAGCTGTCATTCGGGCCGACGTTGCGCGTCTCGCCATAGCAGACCGTCCACACGTCAGGCTCCGCGATGGTGTCGAGATAGGCATGTGTCCGCAACCCCTCCCATTTCGCCACCAGAGGCACGGCAACGGAGGCCCATTCCGCTTCGCTCGGCGGCGCCCCGTCCGTGACCTCGATGCCCTCCGGTTCGCCCTCAGGAACCTTCCCCATGCCCATCGTCAGGAACATGATGAGCGCCATGAGGGCGATGGTGCCCAGCGGCGTGAGCGGCCCGGTGCCGTCCTCGTCTTGCTGGTCGATGAGGCGCCCCGCCATGCCGTAGACCCACGCAGCCGCGGCCAAGAGCCACCAGACGCGCGGGTTCGTGTCGATCCCGGCCACGACGTAGATCAGGTCAGGCAGGATCAGGAACAGGCCGGTGAGGTAGAAGCCCCACATGCTGTGCGAGCGGGTCAGCAGGAACCGCCAGTCGTCAACAAGTCTCATCGTCTTTTCCTTTCAGGGCAGATGCGGTATGGTGTGTGAGCGCGGTAACGAGGGTGAAGCTGACAGCCGCAGGCAATTGCCTAAATGCCGGTGCCGGGTGAAAGCCCCGGAGGTCAGCCCGGCACGCGTCTCACCTCTCAGCCCCATCGGCACCACATGCCCCCGCCGGAACAGCGGCCAGAGGACATTCAGGACCAACCAGGTCTTCACTTGAGGCTCAGCACGTGGGCCAGCTTGTCCCAAAACAGCGCCGTGCCGCCCGCGACCATCGAGCCGACGCAGCCCAGAAGAATGCCCGCGCCTGTCATCCTGGCCTTCCAGCTGGTGACGGATCTGGTGACGGGCTCGATCTCTTCGAGCCGCGCCTCGAACCCGGTCAGGCGCAAATCGCGCAGCTTTCCGTCCTGCCGCTGGCGCACCAATTCGTCACGCAGTCCCTCGATCGCGGTACGATGCGTCTCTGCCTCGTGCAGCACACGCTCCATCGTGCCAGCGAGACGCCCGATCTCTTCAATCATTCGTTGATCCGTCATCACTCACAGGTCCGAACCCCTAGCGGGCATTACGTCCAGCACGGAGGCAGGCTGGGATGCCAGCGCGGCGGTTGTGATATTGGCCGCGCCATCAGAGCACCCAAAAAACCAGAGGCCAACCACAGGGTCAGGCTTCGGTCAAGAAACTCCTTTTTTGCCCACCAATCTTCGTATGCATTAAAGCGGCGATCTTCATCGAGAAGATCGCCACTCATCCATGACGTGCCGTATATTGGGACAAAGATCACCTCTTTCATGGTCACAGGTCCCAAAACCCAGATGCCAGCCAAAGGGTCAGGTCTCGGTCCAGGAATGCGCTTTTGGCTTTCCAGTCGGCCCGGATTGTCCCCCGGTTCACGGATTTCCCGTCCCCACGCGAGCTGCCATGATAGGCAAACCCGAGCGTGCCAGCCTCATCTGTGTCCAGTTCAATTATGATCTTGCGCGGCTCTACAGTGACCGATGAAATTGAGCCCGATGTCCCAGCCCACTCGAAACCGTAGTCGGCAACCGGGCTGCCGCTGACATAATGTCGATCCGTCGCAATCGTCTCATCCACCATGACACCATGCGGCCCGCCGACATAAGCGGTGATTGTCGTGCCGCTGCGTGTCACGTCGCGCAGGTAGGGCGCGGACCACGGCTGCCCGAGTGCAACGGCCTCGGCAGACAGGGCGACCAATTCGCCAACCTGCACACAGCCCTCGGCCTCAAAATGGATGCCGTCATGCTGGGGGATTGCCCAGCCAGAGCACACCAGCGTCACATCCGACCGGCTTGCAGCGATCTCCACCTGGGCTTGCAGGCACGGCCATTCGCCGCTGGTATCGCTTCCCGGAGGCTGCACGATCAGGATCTGCGGCGGGTATTCCTGCCCCGTCTCCGCCATGATGTCCGTTTGGATATGGCCGATCAGCGTTTCGAAAATCGCGGTGTATGCCGCGACTGACAACCCTGCATCCGCCGCGCCCTGACACCATGCCACGACTGGCACTTCGAATAGCATACCGATCCCAGCCGATATGCTCACCGCGTCCGTGACCGCGCCGATCAAATTCGCATACGCCTGACTGGTTCCGACATAGGAGGGGTCGTCGGATGGCAAAAGGTTTTCTACCTTCTGCCCACCTTGCCCCTCCTGCCTGCCGAAATACACCGCCCGGCGCCCCAATTTGCGAGAGTTGAGCGCCGACCGGCAGACAGACGGCCCCATGACCGACTGTGCCGCGCCGTCCGTTTCATGCACCGGCCAGAACGTGGTGGCTGCAATACGGGAACCTCCGCCCCACCCGATAGGCCCTTCGGTGTCTTCGAGCGTGATCGCGTTCATCGGGAACTTGATCGCCTCGAAAGCCGTCAGCGCGCCGTCAGAACCGTTGAGTTGCATCCAGGACTGGCCATAGCCGAGATGCCCGACAATCACGCCTGACCCAGGCGCATCCACCGCGACATCCCCCTTACCGGCAACCATCCCGCCAGTACTGGTGGACGGAACAATCGACGGTGTGACGCGGAACGAAACTTGGAACTGGACGTTTGACTGCGACTGCGTGTCCGTCAGAGTGCTGGCATTCCCCGTTCCGCTGCCCAGGAAAATTGCCTCCCCCGCGCTGCTGACCATCGCCGGAACGCCGTTGACGAAGAAGCCAAGATAGTGCCCAGGATCGACGCTGATCGCCGTGAAATCCGTGCCCGCCACATAAGATTTCGCCCCGGTGCTGCTGACGGTGATCGCGGTATCACTGCCAACCTGGGTGAACACATTGCCAGCCTTGGTGAACAACTTTGCATAGAAGGTTCCGGTTGCGGCGGCGTAGAGGTTGATCCGGTCGACTGTGCCTTTGAAATGGACCGGCTGGGCAAAAACGCACGGCGCGTTCGCGCCAGACGCCGTGTCTGCCACCATGTCGCCATCGCGCCCGATCACACGCACGCCTGACGTGCCCTCCGTGAGGACCTCTGCCTCTGTCACGCGGGTGTCCAGAGCGTCCACCTCATCGCGGATCAGGTCCGTCTCGCGCGCGCCGAGAGTAAAGCGCAACTGAATGTTGATGTTGTCCTGGGTCGATGCATCCGTGAACCCTGTGCTGTCGCCGGAGCCGCTGTAGAATGCGGCGCCTGTCTCCGCCACGCGCCCGACCACCGTAGGCCCATAGAAGCCAAGGTATTCACCTTCCAGCACCTCGGTGGCGGTATAGTCTGTCCCTCCCACCAGCGTCAGGGCCCCGGTGCTGGATATCGTCACGTCCAGATCGGACCCAACCTGCGCGAAGTCATCACCCGACTTGGCAAATCGCCGGATCGTCAACGTCCCGGTTGCGACGGCGTACAGATCAAGCTGGTCCAGTGTGCTGTTGCGGGTCACGACCTCGGAGAACACATAGGTCTGGGCAGAAAAAACAGTGGACGTTGCGGGGGTTCCTGTCAGGCCGATTTCCTGCGAAAATTCCAGCCAAGATGCAGCGCCCGACGAGATAGCGCTGTCCACGTAAAGTTTAGTCGCCGCCTCGGCGTCAGCTGCCGGTGTCGGCACCGTCACCGTGTCCGCGCCGGTCATGTCCACGTCGCCGGTGAACGCGGGGGATGCCAGTGGGGCCTTGAGAGCCAGTGCCGCCGCGAACGAACTGGCGTCGTCGGCCTCGCGCCACTCGATGTCGTCGGTGTCCAGCGTCGTCACCTCGGAATAGGTCACAAACGTTTTCAGCCCGTTTGCCGTCCCGGCCTGGACATAGACCAGCGTCCCGGCCACCTCCCCAGCGGCATCCATGTCCGTTGCGCGCGACCATGCGCCCGCCGCCGTGACGTAAATCCCGTTTTCCGCCGGGTCGGTCTGGGCCACCACCAGCACCCGGTCGGTCGAGGTCGTCTCACCGTCAATCGTCTGCTCCCCGGACAGTGTGATATCAGCCGTGGTCGCGCAGGCCACCGGCCCGCCGGACGTGTATTGCGCGCCGGTCGCGCCGATGGCCTCCAGATCGTCCAGCCGTGCCGCCAGCGCATCGGTCACCGCCGATAGCGGCACCACGCCTTGCAGGCTGGCCGCGCCAGCGTCGTTCAGGTAGAGGTTCAGCCCGCTGGAATCGAGCGTGGAAAACCCGTCGCCGTCGCTGGTTGCCGCAAGCCCCGCCGTGGTGTCTGCATAGAGCGGATAGCCGATTGCAGATGCAGAAACCGCGCCCTCCAGCAACTCTCTGACAGCCGCCTCGAAGGCGGTTTTTTCGACAACGCCGCCGGTGACCGGGAGTGTAAACGTCATATCGTGACCTCTTATGTAATCGTCAGTGAGTATGGGCCGCTCGGCGTCCCGAGAACCGCGTCGTCATCGTCCAGCGGCGCCACGAAGAAATCCGCCGCGCCTGCGCTGGTCGTCGCCGTCACGGTAAAACCACGATCATCATCAATCGCAGTTGCCGTGCCGATCAGGCTGGCATCGGTGAAGGCGCCGCCGGTGGCGGCCCGGTAGATCGCGACCTGCGTCAGGTTTTCGGAGGCCGGGGCCACGCCGGTGAATGTCACCTCACCCGCCGTGGTGACATCGCTTTCGAGGCTGAACAGCGTCTCCGGCTCGTCATCAACCGACCAGTCGTACATGGCCTCCGAATGCTCCTCCAAGGCCATCGGGCACCGCATTGCAGCGCCCCCGTCCTCGCGCAGGAAGATCGTCGGGTCCGTGCTGATGACCCGCATAACTCCGTCCATGTCTTCCAGTCCCGGCAAGTCAACCGTGACGTTGGACCAGGGCACGCACTTTATCGCATCGGATGGTGCCTCAAGGGTCAGCACCTTCTGGGCCGCGCGCCGGGCCGCCTCGATCTTCTGCACCCGCGCCGCGCGGGTCGCGCTGTCGATCAGCCCGCCCTCAAGGCTGGCGTCCGCCCCGCCACCGCTGGCCACGGCCAAGGGCGGCAGACTGTCCTGCTCGTAGGCATTATCTGGGTTCGTGAAATTGATCTGCATCTGGCGCGGGACATCACGGGACAGCTTCATGTTCGAGAAGGACAGAACCCGCCCGTCCAGCGCATCCGAAAGCGTGTAGATCGGGGACGTCCAAGCGCCGGGCGCGTAGCCGATGCGCCCGCCAATATCGACCAGCCGCCCCCCGCCCGCGCGGGCCAATGGCTCGATCTGCGAGAAGATCTCGCTGTTGGTCCATTGGATCGTGCCCGCGACCTCGTACCGGGCCTCTGTCCCGCCGCGCTTCAGAGCCACCGCCTCATCGGCAATGTCGGCGCCGTCCTCGAAACTGGCCGTGTCAATCTGCGACCGGCTGAATGGTGCAACCGGGTTATTCAAAAGCGCATCCAGCGTGATGAGCGCCTGATTTTTCGAGAAGGTCCAGGTTGACGGATCATCCGGGTCTTGAGCGCCGTCGCGCGGGTCCCAGACCTTGCTGGTGTCCATCAGCACCTCGATCGACGGCGCCGCGCGCGGCATGGACGGCCAGCGTTTATAATACTTCTCGGTGTCGTCGCCCAGGTCCAGCCGATACCAGAGCACGGTCAGGCCCTCGCCGCCGTCGTTCTCCGTGAACACGCTGCCCGCCTCGGACAGGATGCGGTCGGGTGGGCTGGTCTGGTCCCCTTTCCCGATCCAGATCCGGAAGAAGTCCGCCCCCGTAGCATCCCCACCGAACCCGACGAACGGGTCGGGCTGCGGCGCAAAGCCCTCTCCGGTGAAGTCGTAAACGTCGTCCTGTGTGTATTGGTCTGTATCCCCCCAAGGGTCGGTTGCTGCTGGAGACGGACGGCTGTCGGTGTATGTGAAAATGTCCCCGCCCTCGCTGGGGCGGTTGTTCAGGATCATGCAGCCATAGACTTGGCGGTTGATTTTGTAGGGACGCAGCGGCGACCCAACCACCAGCGACCGACCATAGGTCGTCCGGTTGACCACGAGGCGCCGCGCGACCTCAAGCGCCCGGCGCATACTCGGCTGGTCCGGCAGGCGTGACTGCGCCGCCGCAGAGGCCGCCAAAGCTCCGATGCCCAGCTTGATTGCCGCACCGCCGACAGTGGCGACAATGATACCGGAGGAAAGGGCCACGCCCGAGGATGCCCCCGCCGCCAAGAGCGCGCCCGCAATTGCCTCCGGCATCAGACCCTCCAACTGGCGGCAACCCGCCCCACGGAAACCAGCCCGGTTTCAGATTTCATCCACCACACCCCCGGCGCGCCGCAGAATGCCAGCCCGCCGGCGGTCAGGGGCACGTCCTCGGGCGGGACAAGCCCGATCTCCCCCGGCGCACCCAACCCCGGCAGAAGGCCCGCCGCCGCCGCCTGGTCCTGCGCCATGCGCTCGAAACCACCGCGCGCACGAATCACCCGCAGGGCGCCGCGCAGGCTGTCATAGGTGCCCCGGATGCCCCGCATGGGGTCCACGCCATGCACGGCCCGGAAGGCGTCAGAGGCGGCAAGGCAGCAGTCCACAGCGCCCCAGGCGAAGGGGCGGGCGAAGATCGGCAAGACCTGCATCATCTCAACAGACCCCCGTCCCGGCCAAAGGCCTCGGCCCCCGCCGCGTGGCGCAAGAGCGTATCGTCTGGATAGTCAACCGACCGGCTTTCGCGGGTGATGTAGCCGACGCCGACAGACCGCTGTGACGGACCAGTGCGGACCTGTATCTTGAGCGAACGGATCTTCTGACCGCCCTCCCCGGCCTCGATTGTCTGCGCACGCCCGTCGATCACGCCCGTGAAAAACAGGACCGGATCACCCACCAGCGCCACGCCTTCGCGTGTCGTGTAGGCGCCAAGGTAGATTTCCACCGTGGCCCCGCGCGCATCTGCGGTCAGGTAGTCGGACAGGTCCGCCGGGATGCTCGCGAGGGTCAGCTCCGCGATCCGCTGGGCCATACCCTCGGACTGGCCGGGCAGCTGCATCATCCCGATGCCCTGCACCCCCAGCCACGTCTGCCCGTCCCAGGACAGCGGCCCCCGCCCGCCGTGCGCGTAGACCGGATCGCCTGGCCAGTCGATGAAGGCCAGGAACGCCGGATGAAAGAAACGCCTGGAGATTTCGGCATAAAGCGCCGCGCCAATCGTCAGCTCCACGGGTTCACCTCCGTAAATCCGCCCGGCACCTCGTCAGAGAAGACCTGCCGGTATGACCACGTTGCGGACCAATCGCCCATGTATGACTGCGAAAACGGCTCGAATTCCGTCACCTCGAAGGCTGCTGTTTCGCTGGTGCCGATGCTGACGCGGTTTCCGCTGTAGCTGGTGCTGGGCGCCTCTATCAGGCGCACGGTCACGTCCCCGCTCGCATCGGTCACGCCTTCGGACATGACCATGATCGTTTCGCCGGTCGTGTCCGCCACCGCGTCGTAGATCGTCAAGAAGTCACCGGGGCGCACGCAGAGTGTGGAGGCCGGAAGGCCGGAGAGTGCGATGGTCGCGAAGCCGTCGCCATCCGTGCCGGTCGTGCCGGCGATATAGGCGCCGTCGATCCATGTGATACCCGATCCGCCGTCAACCCACGTGATCCCGGTGCCGCTGTCCTCCCAAGTGATCGGAACACCGCCGCGCAGGGCGGACAGTTGCAGATCGTCCAACCAGTAGTTGACCGGCCATGACGAGATGCGCACAAGATGCTCACCGCCATTCAGGAGGCGGCGCAGGGCCTGCATGTACCCGGCGCCGGACCTGTTAAGCCCGAGAGCGGATACCCGCGCCCGCGCCACGATCCGCCGGGGGCTGGACGTGGTGACATAGCGGCCACCGTCGAGAAGGGACCGCGACACGTTCACCGGGTCCTGGACGTCCCACTCCCACCCCGTCACCGATACCGGCGGAAAGGCGTAGACATTCGTCAAAGCGGGTTCTCCCGAGTGTCAGAGCGCACGGCGGCAATCGCGATTTCCGGCGTGTCGGCACGCAGGCGGCGCATTTCGGCGCGCAGGCTCATGGCGATTTCCTCACCCACGCCCTTCTCCGCGCCGCGCGCGTCGATGTTGAAGGTCATATTCCCCCGGCCCAGCTTGTCATTCGGGACGACCGTCCCCGCAGCGTTCGGCACGATCATCTCCGGCCCGCGCTCGCCCACCATGTAGGCCTTGCCAGCGCTTACCGGTCCGCCGGAAGCCCGGAAGCCACCAAAGATCGCCTGCCCGATCCAGCCCGCGAAGCTGCCGCCACCCACGCCGTCAGTCGGCAGCCCCAGAGCGCGCAGGATCATCATCTGGACGATCACCTTGGCAATCTCGGCCACCGTCTGCCGCGCCCAATCCTTGACCGCATCACCGCCCTCGAATAGCGCGTCTGTGAAGCCCTGAACGCCGTCCTGCATCCCCTGCAGGAACTCAGAATTGGCCGCCTCCTCGAATTGCGCCGTCACCATTTCTCGGGCGCGGGCGTACTGCTCTGCCGTCAGGTATCCGGCGCGCTCAAGCTCCTGCAGATCCGCCAGCTCGCGCTTGTAGCGCTGCGTGGCGTCCATCGCGTCGAGGGTGTATTGTTCGACCTCGCGCATGATGCGCTCAGCCTCGCGTTCGCGCGGGTCTGTGCTACCGCCTCCGCCGCCGCCTGCGCCTGGGATTTTTGGCAGGGGAATGCCTGCGGACCCGCCCGGAGCGTAGGCCAATTGAACGCCGGGATTGTTCGTCTGCCAGTCCCGAGCCGCGCCACCAAAATCACGCGGGTCGCCGCCTCTCCCCATACCCACGCGGTTCGCGTACACAGCATTGTCAGCAAGGGCCTGTGCGATGCCAGCCGCATACTGGAATGCCTCGCGAAGCTGGTCCTTAAGGCTCTTGGCGCTGCTGGTGGCAGTCTCGAAGGTGATCTCCTTCGACGTGCGGGCCAAGTCCGCGCTTTGGATGCCAGCCTGCAGGAGATAGTTGTAAAGATCCCTGACATCCGGCGGCATGTCGGACAGGCTGTCATACGAGGCGCGCAGTTGCGCTGCCAACTCTTGCGCCTCGCGCGCCTGCTCCTGAAACCCCTTGGCGGTCTGGAACTCGCGCACGGCCACAAGCAAGCCCTCGGCCTCCTTGCGCGTCACGCCGAATTGATCAGCGACGTTGGAAACCATTTTAGGGAGCTGCCCGAGCGCGATGATCTGCTTTTGCAGCGCCTCTTGCCGCGCCACATCGCCCTCTGCCTGCGCGCGCTGCAGCTGGGCGAAGGTGGCTCGGATCATATCGCCAGCGTTCGCTATCCGCTCGAAACTTTCTTCGGAGACGGCGCCCAAATCCCCGAATTGATCGGTCAGAGCCGCCACGCTGTCGCGCATGGCCTTCGCCGCCTCAAACTGAGCCATCTCGATTTCAAGGTCGATCAAATCGTTCAGGACAATAGCCTGCTCGTAGTAGCCCTCGGTGATCAGATCGACCGCATCCCGCTTGGCACGCGCCGCGCGGCTGTAGCGGTCACTCGCCGCCGACAGGTCGTCCAAAACGTCCTCAAGATCACGGCCAGCATTTGCCCCTTGTACGAGGTTCCCAATCAGCGGCAACAGCGCGCCAGCGGCCACCCCGGCGATGATGCCGAACGTTCCGAAGGCCATGCCGATATCCGCGCCCTGGATTGCCAGCGCCTGCAAGTAGTTGCCTGTTGCCTGCCCTTGCTGCGCCACCTGCGAAAGTTGTTGGACAACCCCGCGCATCGGCGTTGCCATCGAAGAAAAACCGGCCTTAGTTACGCCGGTTGCGGTCTTGATCTGGCGCCCCGTGATAACCGCCTGATCGCTCAGTCTGTCTGCTGCCGCGGCGGCCCCAAGGTATCGCTTCTCGGCAAGCCCGAGAACGTGGCTTGCCTGCCCCTGTGTCACGGCGCCACGCGCAAGGGCATCCTCCACCGCATCAGCCGCAGCCGCGTATTGCATGGAGGACGCATAGAGAGGATCAAGCGACATGCGCAGGCGGTCAAAGGCCGCCTTCGATGCGTCGATTTCCTGAAAGGCAAGGGCGCTGTCACGAGCGGACGCGGACACCCCATCAAGGGCGGGGATCATGCCGACAATCCGCTGCTGGACCGCCGACAGGCCGGTTGTTGCCCCCTTGAGCGGTGCGGCCATGCTATCGAAAGCAGACCCAACTCCACGGGCGGCGCCCTCTGCCCCGCCCGCAGACGCGCTCAGCTTGTCGAGCCGTTGCGCGGCGACAGTCGTGGTGTCGCTCTCGACTGAGATGCCAAGACGTGCAATGTCTGTCATCGTTTCACCTCGGAGGACTTTATGAAGAGACTTGTTTTCGCCGCAACAGCAGTCGCCATGACAGCAGGCCCAGCCCTTTCGCAGGCCGCGCACATCCTCGAATTCAACGGGTTCTCAGTGCTGGTCTCAGTAAGATCAGTTTCGAACCCGCCTGATTTCACAGAAGCCGATGAAGCCGCAGAGAAAGCCTGCAAGTCGGTTGGGAAGCACGCCGAAATGCAGTATCGGGACCGCATATCAGACTGGCGCCATACCGCATTCTACGTCTGCCTCTAACCCGCTGGCGGTATCCCGAACGGGTCTTCCCCGATCTTCCGCCCGTCCAGATATGCCGCCGACATGTCCCGGATAACCTTCCGTTGCCGGTGGTCCATCCACGGCGCTGCAAGGGCTATTTCCGAATGCGGATGCTTGGCCAGGCTCATGCCCTCTTGGCACGGGCCAAGGTCAAGGTAGACCTCGTGGATATGCTCAGCCTCGAAGGGGATGGGCGGCAGTGTCCAGCCGCCTTTTTGCATCCGGTTCTTGTCCCAGCCCTCTGGCTTGGCGTGCAGGTAGCCGAGTTGCCTTGCCCAGAGGGTCAGGGCGTCTCGGCACTCGTGAAAAAAGACGCGCGGTTCCCGGCGAAGGCTTCGACCTGTTCCACGATCCAGACAAAGCCCGGATTGCCCATCAACTTGCGGAAGTCCTCGACGGTCTTGGTTGATCCGCTGCCACCCTTCACGTCCACCAGCGCGGCCCTGGCGCGCGCGGCGCGGATCTTCGCCATTGCCTCGGACTGGTCCGTCTTCGCCCGCCCGTTCATCAGCGCGTTGCGCGCCTCGCGCCCGGCGGCCTCGACTGCCTCGGTATCGTAGCCGATCACGCGAAACGTGACGCCGGTTTCCTCTCCGGTGCCGGGGTGGAGAAGGGGCATTTCCACCCCTTCGCCCTCGACTTCATGCAGGTTGAGTGTCGCCAGATCCATCAGACGGGCTCCGTCGCTTCGACTTCAACGGCGTTCTGGCGGAACGTCACCTGGTAGCCCTTGTAGCTGGTCGTGGTGCCCTTGTTGCGCTGGTAGTCGAGCGCGACACCCTGAGTGTAGATCACCTCGTCGCCAGAAGTGAGCGCCGGGCCGGTCAGTGGGTCAACCGTGCCGGTGCCGTAGCCGATCTTGACCGAGCAAAGACCCAACGCCGACTTGGCGATGGTCTTGAGAAGGTCGTAGCCGGTCTGCGTGGCGTTGCCATCGTAGCGCACGATTATCGGGCTGGACATGCCGGAACGGGCGCCCTTCACTGCCGCAGTGTAGCCCGTGGACAGGTTGGGCGTGTCGATACCCTCCCCGCTGCTGCCGAATTGCGGCTCTTCGATGAGGACGTCAACCTTGGTCCAGGTAAGGGCTTCGAAGCCGCTGGCGTCGTTAGTTGCAGGGACAGCATTCGCCACATAGAGCGTTGCCGTTAGGTTGTTCTCGCCAGCCATCAGTCAGACTCCTTCTTGGTGGTATCGGCGACGGGCTTCCAGCCCTGCGCCAGCCACGCCTTTACATCGTCCTCGAACGGTTGAGCGGTGGCTCCGGTCTTCGGAAACACCAGTTGAACCCGCTTGCGGGTTGTGGTCCTTGCCATGACGGCACTCCTTTTCAGAAGGTGAAATGACCCCGGATAATGACCGGGACGGTATAAACCCCATCAGTGACAGGGAGCGGCGGACGCGGAAGAGGTGCGTCCAGGATGGTCACGCCATCGAAGCGCGTACCGGGACGGAACCGCGCGACCAGGGCAGCCACGAGAACGTCATTGTCGGTCGCATATTCGGTGCCGGTCTCGACGCGAACGGTGATTTCCGGCACGGCGTCTGTCTGCCCGGCCATCGTCGCGGTGCGCTGCGACCCCCCAGAGACCTGCACCACATAGCGCGGCAAGCTTTTCCCCGGTCCGTTTTGCAGCACGATGTTGGGCGGGTCCGTCATGGTGACGATCCGCTTGATAAGGGCCTGCTGGCCCGTTGTGATGCTCATGGTTCAGTCCTTGAAGCGTGCCGCGTTCGCATCGACGATGGCTTGCCAGTTCTGGACCGCCTGCCGGACCATGAAGCGACCGGGAACCCCATTTGCACCGTATTCGATCAGCGGTGCGTGCGGTGCCGTAAAGCCGACGATAATGGTGCTCCCGGTCTCGAACCCGGCCAGGGCGCTGGCGTAGTCAGGCGGGGTCTCTGCGGTGGCGTTCCCCTGCCCTGTGAGCGCCCCCCCGACCTGGACGATTACGCTGCCGATCAATTGCCCCTCATCGACCGGCACCACGCCAGTCTCGAACGGCGCGCCGCGCACAAGGCCGTCCTTCGGCTGCGTCATTTCGCGCGCCACATCCTGCGCCGACCGCTTCACGATCACGTCGGCGTTGCGCAGGGCCTTCTGCGAAAATGCCTTCACCGAGGCCGCGAAGTTCCGTGTCATTCCTCAAGCCTCATCCCAATCCAGTCGATTTCCGTCAGCATCACGCAGCGGCAGTTGACCACATCCTCGCCCGGCGCGCCTTCGTCGTGCGGATGCGCCAGCGGGTAGCCGGTCTTGGGCGAGATGAACGGTTCCCCCCATTTTACCTCCTGCCCGTTCAGGGCAAGGTGATGGTCGCGGGTGAACTTGCCCACTGTTGCGACCCACCGCTTGGTGATGAAGCGCGCCTCGATCTTGCCCTGTTCGATCATCTGCTGAACGGCCTCAACGCGCCCCTGTGCTGCTGCCTTGTTCCCCTCTGTCCGCGCGACCATGCGGCCCCTCGCCTGCAAGAGCCTGTCCGAATACCGCCCCGTGATCCGGTCAATGCCCGCCCGGCTCAGCGGCTTGCCCGCCTCGATTGCCTTCCGTACCGTCCGGTCGAACCGCTTGTCGCGCAGGGTTCGGGTGAAATACCGTGCGTCCAGGTTTTCCAGATCGTCCCGCGCGCTACGCACGGCCCGCGCCTGTCGTGAGTGCAGCCCGAGAGCGCCGCCCTTGCGCTTCCCGTCTTCCTGCTTGCCGATCAGATCAGACCTGATTTGCCGGTATGTCCGGTTTGCGTCCGCCCCGGCGCTCAGTGTCTCGCGCACAATGATGCGGGTATCGTCGGACAATTCCGTGATGAGCCGCGCGCTCTGGCGCCGTGTCCAGTCAAGCGCCCGGTCAGACCTTGCGTCGAAGCGATATACGACCACCGGGGCCGAATTTGAACGGCGCTTTGGGAGCAGGCCCGCCTGATAGGCCCCTCCCTGTATGAACGTCTCCACCATCTGCTGGTCAAGCGGCGCGTAGAAGCCGCGCATGGCGAAGTTGATGCCCGCCTCCAAGTCACGCACTGCCGCGTTCAGATCGCCGGTTTCGAGATAGCGCTGAATGATCTCGTCAATGGTCCGCTGCGCTGCGGATGATCGCATGTCAAGGAACGCCTCGACAAAGGCCCGCTCCATCGCGTTCAGGCGGGGTTCAATGGCCTGAAGGAATGCGGCGCGGGTGTCCTTAGCCATCAGGGCGGCCCGGCATCCAAAGCTGCCCACTGCGGTCCATCGGCGGCGTGTGACGCCAGAAATCATGTTCTGGCTCACCTTCGATCTTGTTGGCGTCGATGCACTGCCGCACGCCGCTGTTGATTATGGTCACCTCGATCCAGTGCCGTTCTCGCTTCATCCGTCCGCGCTCCTGCATTGGCATTCCCACATCAGTACCACCCCGCCCGGCTTGACCGCCTCCACGTTCACAACGTGCAGCGTCTGCCCGGCCACGGTCAAGCGGTCCCCGTTGCGAGGATCTGTCTCGGCGTCCGGCGCGATCAGCGCCTTGACATCTCTCGCCGTGATTTGCGTCCCGTCCCGATCCCGCGCGCTGTAGTTGGTCAGCACGACCGTGCAGGCATAGGACGTGTCGCTGCCCGGCGTGGGCGGGTATGTGCTTTCGTCGGCGCCGCTGGTGCGAATGATCGTCCCTGCCAGCGCGGACCCGCTCCCGGTTTCCGCCCCGGCTTCCGCGATGGCTGCTGCGACCTCGGCTGCGATCTCGGCGCCGCTCATTTAAGAATGGCCCCGTCACCAAGCCATTCTGCGTCGATAGGCTGATAGCATCCGCCCACCTTAATGGCGCGGCGTTCGCCCGTGACCGCGTTCTCCTGATATATCCAGACACCCGTAAAGCGAACATCGCGCCACGCAAATAGAGATTTCCACCATCGGATCACAGCCCAGAACTCCTGCCGATACTCAGCATCAGCGCAGGCGTCGATCCGCGCTCGATCAGGTAGGGATAGAACATCGCCTCGATTGTCGTGCTGATCGGAGTGGCCGCTTCGGCGCCGCTCGCGTTACCGCGCACCGTCCACTGGATGTCGCCCACCTTGCTCAGCACCTTCTGCTGGTCTGCCGTGTAGGTCTTCGAGAAGAACCCTGGCGTTGCCAGTTCCAGCGCCGCCGCCTCATAGGTGGCATTGTCCGTCACCACATCCGGCGGCGTGCTGGTCACGCGGTTGAGGTAGAAATTGGCGATATAGCGGGACGCACGCACGAGCGCCGCCGCGCTGTCCGCATCATCCGCGACAACCGTCCCGGCATCCGCCGCGTAGCTGATCCATCCGGCGACGGTCGCGGTCATCAGATGCGAGCCGCCATTACGGCCTCGGCAATGCCCGGCCAGAGCTGGTCTCGCTCGGCGGCGCTGAACCGGGCAACGTTGTCATCCAGCAGCCCATTGACCGCGCGCACGTCCGGCACGCCGTCGTCGCTGAAATGCTCGGCGTCCAAAACCTTGGCGGCCTCTGCCAGCAGCGCCTGCCGCTCCTGCGCACTTTCCTGAACCGCGCCCTTCGCTGGATTGGTGACGGCAAGCCGCTCAGTCATGACTCGACCCTTGTTCCGCAACCACCGGGGAACGGTGCTGCCATCAATCTCGACCACATCGCCAACCTCATGACCAGCAACGCCGCCTTCCGTGATCTCGTACTTCATCCCAAACCCCTCATGGCTTCATGAGGTGGGCCAGCACGCCAGCCCACCGTAGAAGTCACGACGAATGCGCAACGCCGCAGTTGTTCTCGGCGTCGAACTTGATTTCGAGCGCCTGGGCCGCCATCACGACGAAATTGTAATCGTCCTCGGGGTTGGCCCGGAACTGTTGGCGGGTGGCCATCGGCATGGCGCTCAGCACCTGGACAACCCGGCGGTCCTTGACCACCGCAACGATCTCGTCAGCCGCGATGTTCGACGCCGGGATGACCTCGCGCACGCCCCCGTTTTCCAGCACGCGCTGCGCGATGGTCTTGTTCGGGTAGGCCGCCGAGAAGTCGGTCTGGGTGGCGTAGAACCAGTCATCCCAGTTGACGTAGAGCGTGGCCGGGACCCGGAAATTGGCGCCGTGCAGAAGGGCAAGCGTGGCGTTCACGTCCGCGAGCCACTCGGCACCAGTGCAGGCCGAAAGGTCGTTCGTGGTGGAGCGCGTGTTGCGCTGGGGGTGATTGGTCAGGCCGTAGAGCTGATCGCCCCCGACGACGATCTGACTGTCGCCGTTGATCGCCATGTCCTCCAGCTTCTCCGCCACCTTGAAGTTGGCATTGCGCCGCGCGGCGCCGTCCAGCGCGAAGCCTTCGGTTTCCGCCGCAGCCATCTGGCGCCAGCCGAAGCTGAACGAGCTGTCCACGATGGGCAGCGGCGTGCCCTGATAGGTGATCGTCGGCTGGTCGGTGCGGGCCTTGGAGCGGCCATCCAGCGAGACATGCGCCGTGCCGCTGTCACTGACCTGTTGGAAGTAGTGGACCAGCTTACCAATCGGCATGGGCATCCCGACCGATGCAGCAAGGTCACCGAAGACCGACAGGACTTCGCGCTGAACCTCGATGCCTTCGCGGTCCCACTCACCCCACACGTCGCGAGGCAGCGGCGAGGCGTTGCCGATCACACCAGCGGCGTTTCCGATCATGGCCTCGAAGCTCTGGTCTCGATGTGCTGCGGCGGCGCGATTGGCCGCAATCACGCGGCTTTGCTCATCCGTGGCGAACGAAATGCGGTCGGGAATGTCGATCCCGCTTTCGGCGCCCATCGGGTGACGGGAGTTATAGACGAACATCTGTGCGCCCTCCTTATACTGCTGCCGTCAGGAAGCCGGTCGAGATGCGAACATCTGCCAGATCACCTGCGGAGAAAGCGCCCGGCGTGTCGTCAAAGACGGCGATGACACGTTCCGAAGTGCTGGTTTTGGTGAGGTAGCCCGACGCGCCGATTGTTAGGGTGTCACCCTTGGCATAGGTCGCGGCTGCGAGGCGGACCTGGTAAATCTCGCCGGGGCGCGGTCGGTACGCCACCCCGGTGTCGCCGGAGGCATAGGCAGTCGCCACGTCTTGATCGTAAAACTGGCGGTTGGACAGCACGAGAAGTTCATCCTCGATGTCCGACGCCGTTGCGACGGTGAGGGCCGTGGCGCTCTCGGTCACGAGAATGCCCGGCAGGTAGGCCCCGGCCACGGTCTTGTCGGAGACAGTCTCCGGCTCGTCCTTGATCGGGCCGCGATAGATCACGTTGCCAGCCATCAGTGCTTCTCCTGTTGTTTGGCGGCGGCGTTCAGGCTGAAGCCCGCCCACTCGTCCTTGTCGTCGTCAGCGCCCAAGAAGGCGCCATTCAGGGCCGCCGCCTTGCCAGGCTTGGCCTTGGGCGCCAGGGCGCGCAGGGTGTTCAGCGGCGTTGCCTTGGCGGTCTCTTCGTCCAGAATGTTGGCCTTGACCACCTTCTCGATCAGTTCGGCCTGTTCGGCTTCGTCCTTGGCCTTCTGGTTGGCGGCCAGCTCCTCGACGTGATCGGTGACAGGCTTGATCGCTTCCTTCACCGCGTTGCCGATAGCCTCGCCGAAGGTCTTGGCGAAGTTCTCGGGCTTCAGGCTTTCCTCGATGGCGTTCACCTTCGCGGAAAGCTGCTCATGCTGCTTCTCGTCAGCCATGTCTGCTTCCTTTCGATTTGCAGAGGGTTCCCGCTCAGAGGCGCCCGACAGGGCATCCATGAAGGCGGATTTCAGACGCTCCCACGTGGAAGCGCGCTCGCGCCGCTCAAGCGCACTGAGCAGATGCATTCCCGCCCAGTCGAGTTCCTGATCGGCCATGTCGATGGCCGAATTGATGACTTCCAGCTCCTCCGGTTGCCCGGCTGAGTTGACGAACATGCCCACCCCCTGATCCGGGGTGGCTGCACCATCTTCGTCCAGCAGGATTGCGTCATGGTCGAAGTCGATGTCGCGGGCGATGTGCTTGTAATCGACGTCGCCGTTGGCGGCCTCCAGATTGCAGAAAAGCCCGGTCGATGTGTGAACCGGCTCACACTTCTCGACTGCCGCCAGAACGGCCTTGCCGCGTTCCGACTGGTTGGCGCGCTCGACGTCGATCACCTTGTCCAGAAAGACCCGTCCATTCTCGCGGCGGGCATTTTCGTTCCATGCCCCGATCCATCCGATGTTGATGCCTTCCGGGTCGCGCGCACTGACGAACTTGCCGTTGATCAGAGGATGCCCTGCGGGCGCCGGGGTGCGGTTCAGGCTGGCGAAGCTCCTCTCGATCTCGTCAGCAGGGTAGAGAATGCTGTTCATCACCACGTTGTCGGGCAGCGTGGCGCTCGGGACGACGATCACGTCGCGTCCATTGCGCTTCTCGCGGCGCGCAGCTTTTGTGTTGGCCAACGCGCGGACGTTGACCCTGACTCGTTTGGTCATGGGTTGGCTCCTATTCCTCACCGTCGTTCGGCGGCTCCATGTCCGCCTCATCGTCATCGGTGAATGCGTCGGACTCGCTCAAAGGTTCCTTGCCGACCGTTTCGCGGATCTCGTCAGAGGTGAAAACGACTTCCCCCAAGCCCGTGCGCGAAGCCCGCTCGTTGATACTGGCCATCTTGTCGGCACGGTCGATCTTCTCTCCAATGCCCGCCTCTGTCAGGTCAGCCCAGGACAGGAACCAATCGCGCTCTGGAAGGATGCCAAAGCGCTCAAGTCGATTGACGAATTCCATGATTGCCGGAATCACCCTGTCGGAACGGATGCCCATGCAGGTTTGCGCCCACTCGCTGGCGTCCTCTGTGCTGGCCCTCTCGCCGGTCTGCATACCGGTCAGGATCTTCTTGGGCATCTCGACGGATGCCGCGAAGTTTTCCAGCGCACCGGCGCGGAAGTGCTCGGGGATCGGCAGGGTGACGCCAAGCGTGGTGGCCTTCATCCCTTGCAGCATCAGGCTTTGGTCAAAGCCCTTCTGCCAATTCTCTGTCTGCGTGTTGAGCGCGTCCGCGATCTCGGATGCTTCGACGCCCATAGCCTGGGCCATTTGGGAGAGCTGCGCCTCCTTGTCGATCTCGAAGACCGGCGACGACTTGGCATTCTTCCAAAAACCCTCGCCACCGGCCCCGGTGATCTTCTCCAACGTCAGGAGATCGTTGAAACCCGGCTCAAGCATCGAGCGCCCATGCACGGTGCCATCTTCCGACCAGACAATGACGCGATCCGGATGCACCTCGAAGGCCCTGTTGCGCCCCTGGGCGTTGTTCCCAACCTGCGCCTCGTTGAACTGAAACATGGTCGGCTGCCCGTAGGTCTCGGACATCTCGTCATCGTCCCAGGTCGAAACCCGTAGCTGCCCCTCCCACGCCGGGATGATTTCGACCAAGCCATCCAGCCCGCCCCGAACGCTGTCCACCGGCTCGGCAAAGCGCCTGTCATCCGCAAGACGCAGGATCACACCAGCGTATGCCCCGACCATGCTGCGCCGGTCCGCCTCGGCAAGCCGCTGCCAGATCCGTAGGTCCGCAAACCGCTGGCGAATGTCCGCCTCGACCGGCGTTTCGTCGTGCGCCTCCTCGCGCTCCATCAGGAACGGGTGATCCTGCCAGACCTTGCGAGCTGTCTTCTTGACCGCAGCACGGGCGAGGCCGTTGCGACAGTACATCGCGTAGATCTGGCTGAATGTGACGTTCTGGGGCCAGCCAAAATCTCTGTAGTGGTTGTGCTTCGCCTCATCGAAATAGCCGGGAAACAGCGCGGACACGCGGCGGCTCGTGGCGTTCATCATGGCCGCCAATGCGTTGACGATGGCAGAGCGATCTTTCTGGTCTGTCATCGGTTGCCTTTCAGTTTCGCACGAGCCGCAGAGCTGAGCATCATTTGGACCTGCGATTGATCGTTCAGCATCAATTCAGTGAGCGCCCAAACAAGCGCGTCTGCACGGTCTGGCGATCCTTCGCCAATGAAACCCTCAGGCCCGATGAGGCAGCATTGGTCCTCGACCTCAGGCAGGCCCCCGACATGGCTTACACGTCCTTGCTCATAGAGTGCCGCAACCGGCTCAGCCCGCGCGACTTTTCCCCGGCTCGCGACCACTTCCTTGTAGCTGGCCGACTTGTCCACGGTGCGGATGACGTGTTCGACCATCGCGCCGCCGTAGTTGCGCTCCGCGATGATGCGGTCCGCGCCGAATTCCTTGTATGCCGCAACCGCCCTGCGCCCCCAGCCGTCCGGGCTGAGTTTGCAAGACCGGTCTGCCAAGACATATCCGCGACCATCGACGCCCAGGCCCGCAACCACGATCCCGATGCTGTCCCCGTCATCACCGGCCCCGCCTGTGCCGCTCGGGTCAACAGCAACCACGATGCGCCGCATGTCCGGCGCCTCCCTGAGGCGGTGCTCATCGAACATCGCCCGCGTCCAGAGCGCGCCCGGAAGATCGTCCAGAACCTCCGCGTTCAACTCCTGGCGCCCGAGACGTGTGCCCTGGTACTTCTTCCGCAAGCCGTCCAGAAACTTGGCAGGCAGGTTCCCGGCGTTGTCGAATGTGCTGCCTCGCACGACCTCTGTTGTCGCATCCGCCACCAACTCCCGGATGATCGGGATAGGCCGTGGCGTGGTGGTGACCATCACGCGCGGGTCAGTCCCTGACCGCATGGTGAATTGCAGCATGTCCCACAATTCGCGGGCATAGCGATATTTCGCCAACTCATCGACCCAGGCTGTATCAAACTCGGGGCCGCGAAGCTGGTCCGGCTCCGTGCCGTTGTATCCCAGCGCCTGCGCCCCGTTCGGCCATGTGACCCGCACCGGGCGGAAGCGGACAGTCGGGATGTTCCCCGGCTTGCTGACCTTAACGAGGCGCGGGACCATGACCTCCTCAAGGTCTTTCTGCGTCTCCGCCACCAGTGCGATGGATCGCGCGCCCGCCTCTACGCGCTCAATGATCCAGTTGGCCCCGGCCTCTGTCTTGCCCCACCCGCGCCCGGCCAGTGCCAGCCACGTCGCCCATTCTCCTGGCGGTGCAATCTGCTCTGGACGCGCCCAGAACCGCCAATCATGCTCAAGATCCTGTAGGTCCGCCTCACTCAGGCTCGCCAGTATCTCCTGCCTGATCTTCTCGGGCTGCGAGGCCAGCAAGCTTGCCTGCGATGCGGTCACGCGCGCTCACCTCCTCTGTCTGGATCGGGCCGCCGTTCGGGCCTGAATGCTCCGACTTGTCCGCAAGGCCCAAATCGCGGGCGATGATGTTCGGGTTCAGCAGGTCAGCCGCAGCGCCGCTGAACTTCTGGTGGTAGATCACACGCTCGGCTCTCGCGATGATCGTGGATAAATCGGGACGACTATCCTTCCATGCACGCCATGTCGTCTCGTCAATGTCGAGGAACAAACACAGCCCACCGATTGTCATGGCCCGCATCTTTGCGACCGGCTCATGTGTCGCGGCCCCCTGGAACGTGACGAGCTTGTCCTCGTACAGCGGGTTGCTCTCGACCCATTCGAAATACTCGACACAGGCTGACCAGAGCGCATCAGGGTCCGTGAACTTCGGCTTAGGCCCGGCACTGCTGCGCGCCTCCCAGAACCTGTTTCCCGAAAGGAAGCGCCCGGTTGCTTCATCCCGGCTCATTGGCGTTCACCATTTCTGTAGATTGAATTGCTTGCGCACCAGCCGCGCGATTAGCCATGAGGCTCGGCTGGTGCTCAGGCGGCGTGCCATCAACTCGGTTCAGGCTGGCCGGTAACCCCCCATTACCGCATCTCGTGGCTTGACGCAACATCTTGCGCATCACGCCGCGCGCTCGGAACGGTCTTCGCTGGTGCTGCCCTTGATCCCGGTATCCGTCTCCCAGAACACCATCCCGCCGGAGACGTCCGTCACGCGCACCGCAAGCGCCAGGTCGCTCCCTACCAGCACTCGCGCCCTGTCCCCCGGCCTGACGCGTAGCGCCTCTCGCCGTGCTGCCTCAAGCTCCTCCTCGACAGTCGGGATACCCATGAACCTGCGAACATCGTTCTCCGTCGCCCGGTACGGCACCGGCCCCCACGGCGTTTCCCGGCAGACCATGCCAGTGATGATCCGTCGCGCCCGGAGTGCTGTCCAGAACGGCGCCCGGTCGAACTTGGCGAAGATGTACCCGGCCACGCTCGGAACCTTGGCCCTGACCACCTTACCGCGTGCATCCCGCCAAGCCCGGTCGTCGGTCGGGTAGCAGACGTGCACCCCGGCATGGCGTAGTTCGTCCGCGCTCTGGCGCTCCGATCCTGACCGGACCCGCAGGATGTGCCACGCCGGAACGGCAAGAAGCGGCCCCAGGTACGAAACCTGCGCCGCGTCGTGGGGGACAATCTGCCCGATCTGGTAAGTCATGGCTCGACCTCATCTGAGGCCGCTCCGGGGTTTGGCAGGTGCAGGATGCCGCAAGCGCAGCGCAGCGGCAAGGCCCATCGGATGCGATCCTCAAAAATCGAATAATCGGAAAATCGGAGCAAAGAAGAGTCTCTATACACACAGTTGAGAATTTTTCCTTGGTACGATTATCCGATTATTACGATTATTACTGTAAATCATTGTTTTAAATAGAATAAATAATCGGAAATAATCGTAATAATCGTAAGCCGTCCGGCTGCTTCCGCCACGAAAAAGCCCCGAGCGACGCCCGGGGCCTACGATTTCTCGAATAATCGGAAAGATGATCGGAAGCGGCTTACGATTATTTTCCGGCTAGCCGTCTGGTGAAATAGCCCACACCGTGACCGCCCTACGGGCCTTGTTTGCCGCCACGCTAAACACGATATCCGCACGCAATCCATGTTTTGCAGTTACGCCATCAAGCCTCCTGTGCCTCTTGTTCGTCCGTGGCGTCACCACGAATACCTGGCATCCAGAAGCATCAATTCGCCCATTCTGGAGATCGGAAAAACCCATGCGCAACATCTCTTCGCGCGACCTCACATCAAACAGCTTCCTGATGTCATACATCGCCTCATCGCCGACCCTTCCAACATCACCCATCTTTTCCACCTTCCATCGTGTGAACCAGCTTCCATGCCACCCTCGTACGGGTCTCGACCTTCATCTTATCGACTATTCCAGCCTCGCACAGGCTCTCTACGATCTCCTCAAAAGCACGCTTGCCGATAGTCCTGCATCGGTCCTTCAGCCTCCCTTTCATGATGCCATCCGGACCAGCGGATTTGATCTTGCGCTCCACATCGTTCACATCGCGCTCAAGCTGGTTGTCGGCGACATGGCTTGCGATGTTAGAGATCATCACGTTTGCGCTCCACCACGCCAGCGCGTGGCCGATCTCCATGTCCCGCGCGTCGATCTCTGGCACCGCCGGAGAGCGGCCAACGGCGCTCACCAGGGCGATCTTGAGCGCGTTCTCTGTCACCCTCCGCAGGATCGCAGGGCCGCCCCTGACGCCGTTCTTTTCGGCGTACATGGCGAAGGCGCTTTCCTTCTCCTTGAGCGCCGCGCGGGCCTTCTCCGCGTAGCTGTCCAGCGGTACGGTCGTCAGGCTGGCCTTGCCGAGGTTGCCGCTCACGCGCGACGACATGACCGCCTGCGCCTCTCTCAGAGCCTCCGCGACGCCCTCTGCCGCGCTGGTGTCCATTTCCTTCGGCGCCGTCTCGCCAAGCGGGAAGACGAGGTATCGCGCGATACTGCCGTCCTCCAGGCTGGACGATCCGAAGGCGCGCCAGAATTGTTCCGGCGTGGCCATGCCGAAGAGGCACAGGTGTGGGTAGTCGATGGATGTTGACCGGCCATCGGCATAGGCGCTGCCCGAGAAGATCGTGTTGGCCGCCGAATAGAGCGCGGTGAACTCGGTCAGGATCTCCTTTGCGTGCACCCCGGAGCCGGGATTGCCGATGTTCTGCAACATGTGGCCGAACTCATCCAGGAAGCTGACACGGCGCGGCCCCTGCAAGAGCATCTGCAACAGCCCGGACCCGGATTTGAACCTGTCATTGCCGATCACATCCCCGTGGCCGGACATGGTCATCAGCTCCTTGGCCGGGTTCACGAGGCTGGTCTTGCCCGTACCTGACCCGCCAAGCGCGACGGTGTAGATGTTGCTGCGCAGGTTGCTGGGGGTCGCATAGGCCCGCCCGAATATAGCCCCAAGGATCGGCAAGGACACGGCAAGCGCGCCCGCCTCCGTCATGGTGGCCGATGCGTCGTCTATGTGCCGAGCCAGATCGCCGAGCAGGCCCGTGCAGACGCCGAAATCAGGCACCGGGAATGGCGGCGGCTCCTTTGGCACCATCGCCTCCCATGCCGCATCTGACGGCATGGCTATTGGCCTCACCGCATGGAACCGGCGCTGTCCGGCAAAGACCGGCGTCGCAGCCCAGCGTGACGGATCGAAAGGTTCGGGGTCTGGCGCCGTGTCGTTCTCTGGCGCCGACGCCGGTTCCGACATGGGAATTCCCATGTCGCCCCCAGCCTCCGGGCGCAGGAAGTCGGAAAGCCAATCGGTCGCGGCCTTGAAGTCGCAGTCCAGCGCTGCCATGACCACATCGACCGGCGTATATGACCTGTCCGCCCCGAAATCCACGATACCGCGCCACGACGCCTTGAGGTTCGGATTGCGCTCTGACACCTGGCGCCCGTTGTTCGATCCACGCCAGAACGGAACCGCTTCCCACGCGCCCGCCCCGCGTTGCCGGGTCTTTGGCATGTCCAGCGCGGGCCACCATTGGTCAAGCGCCTCAAGCGCCCTGTCGTTGACCGATCTGCCGAAGGGCTTTTCAAGGTCGTGATCGCTGGCCGCCGGTCGCTCGTAATCGTCGCCGCAGACCCGCCGTGGCGCCTGCCGTGTCAGCCCGATCTTGCCGAACTCCCGGTCCAGCGCATCGAGATCGGTGCCCCCGAACTCCGGCAGATCATCTACCGGCACATCTTCGAGGCTCTCATCGGTCAGCCAGCGGTATGGCGTCCCGGTGTCCGGGTGGATCGTCGGAGGCAGGACGGACTGCGTTCCGTGCAGTAGCAACTCCACCACGGGCGACTTGCTGTCCGATCCGCTGTCATACCAGCGCACGCGCGCAGAGAGGCCGTCCAGCCCATCGCCGGGGCGGTAGTAGCCCATCCACCCCTTCTGCCCCCTGCGGCGCACGTTCGGCACCTCGACGGCCCTGTGTAGCGCCTGCTCCACGTCGCGGCGGTCAGTGTCCAGATCGAGGCCGATGACCCCACCGTGCGCGATGCAGATACCGGCGTCAGGCCATCGCTCCCATGTGTCATGGACGAACTCAGGCGCCGGGCCGTCGCAATATTTCTGCCAGCCGGATAGTGGGCGCCATTCGCCGGCGCCGTACTTGCCGGGTACCTTCGTGCCGGGACCGACAGGCATGGGGGAATAGCCCGCCTCGCGCAGGTTGCCCGCGCGGGCCGCATAGGGTGAGTTTGCAAGCATGGCTCACCTCAAAAAGGGATTTCATCTTCGGCACGCTTCCTCAGCGCATCGCAGGCGCCGGAAAAGATCAGCGCGCAGAACTCGGACCATTCATCGACGGTCAGGGATGCGAGATCGGTCTTGCCGATCTTGTCGAGATACTGGCCCCCGGCGTTGCCGCCTTCGATTGCCGCTTCGCGCTCGAACTGCTTCATTTCCGGCTTGCCTTTCGCCTGTATGTAGAGGGCGGCGCAGTCCAGGCTGCACGCGCTCTCCATTCTCTTTCCGTCGATCGATATCGTGACCGCACCACCGGCACGCTTGCAGATCGGGCACGGGTATCCGGGAAGGCCTGTCATTCCTCACCCCCGTTCCTGATGCGGTTCACTTCACCCTCGTTGCCCATCGCGATCCGGCGGATCACCTCAAGCTGGTCCTGCGTCACCCACCAGCGCGGCAGCGGGACGTACCCGGCGGCGCGAAGTGCCTTTGCGGATTTCCCCTCATTCATGCCGCCACCTCGCTCTTGCAGCCACGCGCCCGCGTGATCACGTCGTATTTACCTTCGCGCCGAACCACGACTTCTGCCGGGGCGCGCACCTCGGCTTCGCGATCCAGCGCCTCGGCCACGGTGTCAGGCGGCGTGGTCCCGGCCATCTGCTGCCACCACGAAACCGCTTTCTGGCGCGGGAAGCCGACATGCTCGAAACATACCATTTCCGACACGACGCGACTGCCGACGAGGTATTCGACCTTGACCATATGCTGCCCGGTTCGCCCGCTGCGGTGCCGCTTCATCGCGAAGTCACGCACTGGCTCCCAGTGATCTTCTGCCGTCATGTTCATGATCGCAGCCGTGCTGGCCTTCTCTTCGATCTTCGGTTCCGGCGGCGGGAACTCGTGACCGCAATCGGGACACTGCATCTGCGCGATGAACACGATGCTCTGGCACTCGGGACATGTCTTGCCCGGCACTTCGCCAGTCTCTGCATTCGGATCCTTGGACTTGCCAGGCGCCGCGCTTGACACGTTGACCGCATCGACCGGCCCGTGGCGCGTGACGTTCCCGGCATAGTCCAGAACGAGGCCGTTTTCCTTGCCATCCGCCGTCCGCATCGCCCGCCCGGCCATCTGCATGTAGAGGCCAAGCGATTGGGTCGGACGTAGGAAGGCGAGAAGATCCGTGGCCGGGGCATCGAAGCCGGTCGTCAGGACGTTCACATTCGTGATTGCCCGGATCATCCCGGCCTTGAACTCGCGCAGGATGCGGCTCCGCTCTCCCGCCGGTGTCTTGCCGGTCACGGTCTCTGCGGTGATCCCCTGACGGCGCAACTCGTCGCGGACGTTGATCGCGTGATCGACCGAAATGCAAAATAGCAGCCATGACCGCCGGTCCCTGCCCAGCTGCACGATCTCGCTCACCGCCGCCTTGGTCACTGCGTCGGTGTTGAACCGGGCATCCATCTCACCTTCGATCCAGTCGCCCTGCCGGGTGTGCAGGCCTTTCGTGTCGAAGGTGAAGCCGGGAGACTTGCTGACCAGCGGTGCGAGGTATCCACGCTCGACCAGCAGGGGGATCGGGATATCATAGGCGATCCCGTCAAATATCGCGCCGTCGCCCGCATCCAGCCGCCCGCTGTCCAGCCGGAACGGGGTCGCGGTCAGGCCGATCACCTGAAGGTCTGGATTGGTTTCGCGCAGCCCGGAAATGAATTTCTGATACTGCGTTGACCCCTTCCGGGGGATAAGGTGGCACTCATCCACGATCAGCAGGTCGACATAGCCGAACTCTTCGGCCCGCTTGGCAACTGTCTGGATGCCGCAGAAGGTGATCGCCCGCCCACGCTGGCGCCGGTTCAGCCCTGCGCTGTAGATGCCCGCCGGGGCATCCGGCCACAGCCGCATCAGAGCGGCATAGTCCTGCTGGATCAGCTCCTTCTGGTGCGTGGCGAGAATGACCCGAGTGCCCGGATAATCCTGCACAGCCCGCCGGATCAGCTCGGACAAAATCACGGATTTTCCCGCGCCCGTAGGGGCAACGATCAGAGGGTTTGACTTGCCCGATGCCATCCAATCGAATGCCGATTGAATGGCGGCCTCTTGGTAATCACGAGGTTTCACAGCGCCACCTCGCCTTCCCGCTCGTCGCAAGCCACGGCAGACCGCAGTGCGCCGGTGCATCCGAGCGTCTCGGCCATGTCGAACAACCATTCCAGTGCCTCTGGCCAGCCGTCGCCATTCAGAACGTGCGGCGCGTGGTGCGCGGCCCACATGTAGGCATCTAGGCGATCAGCGAATTTGAGCCACTGCGCGTCACATCCTGTATCGCAGTCCGGCATTGGGTCGCTGTAGCCCCATAGATCGATCAGGTGCCCGCTCTCTTGGGCCGCAAGCTCCACCCGCAAGATGCCGGGCATTGATCGCTTGAAGGTGGCTGAAACGTCGCCGGTTGCGCTCTCCCCGTCGTCATGTATCAGAGCGGTCCGGATCAGTTCCAGCGACGGCGACGGATGCACCGCCAGCAAGATCCGCGCCACCCGTGCACTGTGTCCGTCGATCCGGTCAACGGTGTGCGCCAGATCGGGATTGGTGTGCCAGCGACGGACAAAACCGGCTCGGAATATCGCTTTGAGGTCGGGCGCGCTCATGCTGCATCCTCCCCGGCTTCCTTTTCAGCGATGAAGTCGAAGAGGCTTGGCATCTCTACCTTCTTGGAGGCGGCCTCGACATATTTCAGACCGTCCATCCAGTAGGTTGGATTAAGCTCCACCCCGATGCCCTTTCGGCCAAGTCTCAGCGCGCGGTACGGGACCGTCATCAGGCCGCCGAACGGATCGTAGACCCAATCCCCCGGCTCGGTGAACTGCGCGATTGCACGGTCCACGATGTCGTATTGCAGCGGGCACAAGTGAAGCTCGTTTCCCTTGCGCTCTTGCTCCGCATTGATCGTCATCATGCGCGCCACATCGGTCCAGACGTCAGGGTGCAGCGTGTGCGGCGGCAAGAGCATGAAGGTTGGAGGCAGGCGCCCGTGCTTTTCCAAGCCCTCCCCGACGGAGACATGATGCTCGAAATCGTAGACCGTGTTCAGGCTGTGCTGTTTCCAGACCTTGTAGACCACATCAGCGTCCAGCCCATCCAGATCGCCAGGGCGCAGGGCGCGGTTGCCACTTGACCTTGTAAACCCGTGGGCATCGAGCTGCCATCTTGCCCGGCTGTACCCGCCCGCATTGCGCCAGTCCTGCGCTTCCGGGTCCCATTCCTTCTTGGCCTTCTTCACGGGACGGTCGGCGTATCCCACGCTCGTGTCGGTCGGAGGGCGGCGGAACAGCAAGAGATATTCCGGCGTGCCACACCCCATGCGAGACCCGTCCTTGCATTGCTCCGTCCAGCCAAGGCGGTAGGTCTGGTTGTTCTCGCGCACCACGTCCGTAACGATGGTTTTCATCCCGAGATAGGCAAAGCCGTGGCGCTGGAATTCCCGGATGCAGTCACAGTGCAGCGTGGAGAGCGTCTGAAACCCAAAGCCATTGATGCCGCCAGGGATGATCCTGTCCTTGACGTGGATCGCCGCCACCCGCCCCGGCTCCAGAACGCGCAGCAAATCCGGTATGAGAAACCCCATCTGCTTCCAGAAATGAGGGTCGTCGTCTGTGTGCCCGAAGTCCGCGTAGTTGGGGCTGTATTCATATTGCGTGCTGAATGGGATGCTGGTGACGATAAGTTGCACCGATGCGCCTTTCATCCGGCGCGTCTCGTCCACGCAGTCATTGTGGATCACGCGGTAATCCGCACCCTTGCTTTCGATCCGCTTCACGCCCATCGAGCGCACAAGCTCCTTGTGCAGGGCGATCTCGGTCAATCCGTATTCCTTCACGATATCCACCATCTTCTGAACCATGTCGGCGTGCTGACGCCATTTCCGCTCAAGGGCGGCGCGCACCTGGCGTTCGCCCTCCGTGTAGATCAGATCGACCCGAACGCTCTCCGCCTCCTGTCCGAAGCGCCGCAGACGGTGCACGGCCTGGATGAAGTCGTTGAACTTGAAGCCGATACCCAGAAAGATCGACCACGCGCAGAAGCGTTGCAGGTTGGTGCCACTCCCCAGCATGATCGGCTTGGCGCCGATCTCCTGAACCTCGCCATCCGCAAAGCCGGAGACGATGCGCTCTCGCTCCTCCAGGTCTTGCGACCCGTAGACGGTCGCAATGTTCGGGATAGCCCGCTCCAGCGCCTTCCGCTCGGCTTCCAGATCGTGCCAGATGATCCGGTGCGCGCCGGGTTTCTCCGACCGCAGAGACATGGCTTTGGCGAGACGATCCGGGAGGCTGGCGCGCTTCTCGGCCGCGACGCTTGACAGGTCGATGGTGTTGTCCGAGACGATCTTGCCCTGTCCGGATGCCTCGCGCGTGATCCGCCGCTCCGTCGCCATCGGTATCTCGTGCCAGCGCACATCGAGCGGCGGGAGGTCGTATCCGTCATCGGAAAACGCGTCATCCAGATCGGAGGGTTTGGTGACGAACAAGGCCCACGATGCGACCCACAGCCAGAACTCGCGCTCCTTGTGGGGCATGATCGTCAGCTTGTCGGCCTTCTCGCTGTTGCGCTTGAAAAACCGGGTCTTGGCCTGCCCAATGTCCATGACACCAAGAAACCCGGCGTAGGACAGAAGCTCGATGTAATCATTGGGACTTGGCGTCGCCGTGGCGACAAAGCGGAACGGTACATCGCCGAAGGTCCGGATGAACGTCCGAAAGGTCTTGGTGCCACCCATGCCGCGCAGGATCGCAGCCTCGTCCAGGCTGACCGCCTCGAAGCGGTGGGGAGAGATCTTGCCGTCCCGCACGCTTTCGTAGTTGGTAAGGTAGATCGCAGGCCCGTCTATTTCCGCGTCGGACTTGATGAACCGAAGGTCCACGGCGAAGTCGCCGGTGAAGAACCGTTTGGCATCCGCGAAGAACTCGCGACGGACGCCAAGAGGCGCGACGATCAGGCAAGGTCGCGCGCGCTCGGAAAGGATAACGCGCATGGCTTCCAGCTGCGTGCTGGTCTTGTGCAGGCCGAAGTTTGCGAACCACGCCCTGCGTCCTCCGCCGATGCCCCACGCCACCATGCGGCGCGTGTGGGGCTTCAGCGCTGGGTTCAGGTCTTCTTCATTGACCGACAAGCCGCCATACTTCGGCGCGACTGCCGCCTTGGCCTTGAGAAAGTCGGAATAGCTTTGATCAGACATCCTGCAACTCCGCTTCTGTGGCCCGGATGCCCATGATGGTCGCGGAGAGCGACAGGTGTGCGTCCTCCTGCGCCGGTCGGACACGCACGCCGTCGCCACCCTTGAGGCTGGCAATCTCGATATCGCCCTTGAAGCTCGGCAGCACGCGGGCCAGCAGATCGGACGAAACGCAGAACCGGGCCGATGCCTTCGCAGCAGTTTCCATTTCCGCACGGCCCGGCGCCGTGACCCCGGAAACCGCCTTGCCGCCTCGAATGATGATCGGGTCACCTTCTTCCGCGATGAACACGAGGCCACGGCCACGCTTGCGAACCTCGTCCGCTCCGACCGTCGCGATACGGATTGCCCCGTCCAGATCATCGACCGGCGCCACGGCAAATACATCGCCATTGCCGAAACCCTCGATAACGCGGCGAACATCCGGGAACGATCCATCGACCACCTTCCCCCAGGCGCGCAAGCCCCCGGCGGCGCAGAGCCAGCCCTTTTCGCTCACCATCAGGGAAACGGTGTCACGGTCCTCGCAGGCGGAGGTGATGAAATCCACCGCATCGCGCGGCAGGATCGCCCCGGCGCCAACGGACGGCGCGTCTGGCATGGCCGCAATGTGCAGCCCGTAGCCATCGGTTCCGAACACATCCACCCCGGCGCTGCCGGAGGTGATGAAGGCGCCCTGTAGGAAATACTTGCTTTCCTCCGTGCTGGCGGCGGCGACACAGAACCGCAAGGCGCGCGCCAGTGTGTCTGCGTCCAGATCGACCGCCTCGCCATCGGCAGGACGATAGATCGGGAAGTCATCCATCGGTCCGGCAGACAGGGCGATCCGTGACCGCCCCGCCGATACCTTGATGGTATGGCCGTCCTGCGCGACCTTGAGCGTGCCTTTCTTAGAGGCGGTGCAGAACTTGGTCAGCACGTCATGCGACAGGATCGCGGCGCCTTCGGTCTCGATTTCGGCAGGCACATCCGCCTCGAAGGTCATGTCGCCGTTCGATCCGGTCAGTGTCACCCGGTCGTCATTTGTGACGATCTTGAGATTGGTCAGGATCGGCCACGGCGACTTCGACGGGATCACCCGCCCCGCGATCTGCAGGGCAGCGCGAAAGTCCTTGGCTTCGACGGTGAAGATCATGACGCCATCCTCTTCCAGATGGTCTCGCCGCTCTCGTCGCGAATTTCGACCACGTGATGGTTAAGCTCGCCGTGCCTTTCAGGCGTGCACCTCTCGGTTGGCTGGACCGGATACCAGTCGCCGTTTGCGGTGTGCATGGTCCAGACGGTAGGCAGGAGCGCCGCGGTCATTCCGCAGCCTCCAAGGCCACGCCTTCGCGCTCGCCTTCATAGACCGGCGCCTTGCCGTCCGTGTCGTTGATGATCGCCGTTTCGCCCGGCTGGATTTCGGCCCAGCGGATCTTCGGCGCGCTGGTGGCGCCGCCGATGCTGAGACGGATGAACCCGGCCCCGTGCTTCGCGTATACCGCCGATCCGCGCGCGTAGAGGTCGGCCTGACGGTAGACGCCGCCGGAGTGAACAAGCGCCACGGCGCCGGTGATGATGGTGAAGAAGGTCATATCAGAACCCCGCTTGCAGAAATTTCTGGTGAATGGCCCGCGTGCGCCGCACATCGTCGTCGCAGTAGGTCGCAATGGTCAGGTGCTGGCCTTCGGCCCATGCATCCGCGACCATCGAGCCGTCGAAGTCCGTCTTGCCGACGATCCCGAGAATGCCGCACAGTCCGTTCATGCTGATGCGGTCCCGGACCCCGGCCCATGCGAACATCGTATCGAATGCGCCCTTGCTCCACGGCTTCGGATCGCGCGGAAACGACCACTCTGACGGCAGTTCTACGCCCAGCACGACGGCGCGCTTGAGCAGGAAGGGAATGTCGAAGCCGATGATGTTGTGGCCGACGATGGTCACATCCCGACGCGGCAGGGCGCGAAAGAAGGCTTCCAGCACGCCCGCCTCATCGCTCACCGTCTCGGCATGCTCAACGCGTACAGGGCCGTCATTAGTGGCCCAGCCGATTGTGCAGGCATGCCCCGCGCCGCCGTCGAAGCTGGTCTTGGCCAGCATGTCGCGCGCGGCCCTCTCGGCATTCTCGGCCATCCACGTCTCGATGCTCTCAGCCTTCTTGATGTTGGCTGGCGGCTTCACATCGGCTCGGCACTTGTCCAGAGCCTTTTCGGACTGGTCCGGGATGGTTTCGATGTCGAAATAGACGTAGTTGGTGCGGTCGTACTCTTGCGCCACGCGGGGATGCAGTGGCGCCGGGGCGGCGTCGCGGTCCTCGATTTTGGGAAGGGCTACCATCACGCCGCTCCCTTCTTCTGGGCCAGCATGGCGGCCATGTGGTCGCGGCTGAGATAGGCTGTCATGTGACCGCAGGCGGAACAGGTCAGATGCCCTGCGTGTGTTCCGACCGGCTCTGTGCTGACCGTGGCGAGCGTGTGGCCGCAGGATGCGCAGGCTCGGAACGGCCCCGCGATCCCGGAGATTTCGACCTTCGTGCCCTCTAGCGGGGCAAAGGTATTCTGTGCCATTGAAGAACCTCCTTCATGGCTGATGAAAATCGGTAGTGGAGAGGGCGCGCGGTGCGGGTTTGGCGATTTGTGACCGCGCGCCCGGCTGTGTCAGGCGCTGCGCTGCCAGGGCTTCGACTGCGCCGCCCCGCCGTTCTGCTGCTGGCTGACCGCGCCGCCACTGTTCAGCGGCTTGTAGCCCTTGACGCGGTTCTGCGCCCCGTACTTGTCGTTGTCCTCGACCTTGAGGCTGACCATCATCGGGATGCCGTGCAGCTCTTCCGTATCATCGACACGCAGCTTGCCGCAGGCGTGCATGATGCTGTTCAGTTCGCGCTGCGCGATCTCGACAGCCTGCGTGTTGCTGTTCCAGAGGTTCAGCATGGTCCAGAACCGGCGGCCCTGATATTCGCCGTCCTGCACCTCGAACTCGCAGTTGATGTATGCATTACCGGCGGTCTTCGCCTCCTTGCGGTCGCTCTTGACCATCGCGGCCATGTAGTCGCCCGCCGGAAGTGCGTCGCGGGTTTCCATCGTGTCGCCGCCGGTCGCGTCGTATCCACCAAGATTTGCCATTGTGTTGATCCTTTCTGTCTGTCGATCAGGCCGCCGAAGCGGCGGGTTCGCCCGACGCCTCGGGCAGGTAGGGAGCAAGGGCCGCGTAGCCCTCACCGGGGTTGATGATGATCTTGTCCGGGAAGCCGTAGCCGGGCCGCTGCTTCGCCATGAAAGCAGGACGCGGAGACAGGTTCAGCGCGCGCTGGCCGGAACCGCGCGCCTTGGCTGTGTAGTCATCCTTTTTGCCGAAAGCCTTTTTTTCCTGCGCGATGGTGGTCACCTGGTTCAGGAACCCCATCAAGTCGCAGCTTTCGCGCACCAGAGCCTCGGCACGCTTGTGGAGGCGCATCATGTACCTGTCATAGCTATCGGTCACCGGGTCGGAGAACGACTGCACCGCCTCATGACCGATCAGGATGACCGTCATGGCCTTGTTATCGCGCAGCCACATGCAGGCGTTCAGGAACTCACGCCAGATCGCGTCTGCCTCGACGTAGCCCTTGCCGTAGCCGGGATCTTCGATGCTCTTCCATCCGTGGCGCGCGCAAGCTTCGGCCCACACCAAACCTTCTAGGCGGGTCACGCTGTCCACGACGACCGTGCGGAACGGATGATCCTCCGTCGCCAGTTCGGCAAGCGCGGTCTCGACGTCCGACCAGCTGCCAAGTGCACCATCGGAAAAAGATGTCACGCCAAGCCCGTTCGCGCCGTCCTCGGTCTGGATGAAGATCGCCTCCGGAAACTCAGCGGCGAGCGTGGTCTTGCCGATCCCACCAGTGCCGTAGATGCACATGATCGGCGGTTTTGGCTTGTCCTTACGGACGAGGTTTTGAAGTGAGATTGCCAAGGCAAACCTCCTTTCGTGTTGCGCCGGTCCGATAGTCGCCAAACCCCGGATGCGGCTGTTGTCCCGGTCTAGCCGGGTATCTCTTCGAGCAGCGCGACCACCGCGCCGCCCTTGACGATTGCGCCGATCTCATGCGGCACGCCGTTGAATGTCGCGTCATCGACGCCCATCGCTTCCGCCAGGCCGTCCCGGCCCGCCTTGAAAGCGGCTGTCAGGTTGTCGTCGTCGCGGTTCCGCGCGTCAGGCGGATGAAAGACGATCTTCGCCAGCCGCAGATCACGGCCCGGTCTCGCACCGGTGCGCCACGCAGCATCCGCGCAGGCTTGACGGTACTCTTTGCGCTTCCGGCTGACATAGCTGTGGCGCCGCGTCCGAAAGTTCGGGCTGAGCTGCGCCGGGGGCCACGGCAGCGTGACGGACATTGAAAAGCGCAGGCCGGGGGCTACCGGGGGAGAAAAGCCGTCCCCGGCCTGCTGACCGCGTTCCGTGAGCGGTGCGGTGTTCTGTTTCGGGGTAGTCATGTCCGCGCCCCCGTTGCCAAGGGCTGCACTGCCTCGATCAGCGCCGACGCGACGGGCTGCATCTGGGCGCGTTCCCGGTGATCGACATGACCATCGGCCAAGGCCTCGGCAATCATGCCGGTAAGCTGGGACATGACGCCGACAACCTGCATGTGTTGCGGTTCCTCTGCCGATCCGTCCCGCGCGACCTGACCGCAGGGCGCCAATACGTCGCTGGTGAAGGACGGCCCAAGAACCGAACAGAGCGTCAGCAGGTTTGCCAGCGACGGCGTGGCGCCTTGGACGTAGCTTTCCAGCGTGCGCGTGGCGATACCGGTGGCGTCGGACAGCGCGGCAAATGAATACCGCCGCCCGCGCCCGACGCGGAGACGCAGCGCATCCTCGATCCGGCGCGCCGCATCATCGTGGGAAATGATCGTGCCTTTACTCATGGCGGCACCCCGCCGGGCGGCCCATATCATCAGGGCAGGCGAGAAATCCGGGCATCACGACGCCTCCTGAGAAGGGGCGGAAACCGGAGACTGATCATGCACAACGCCGTTCATTTCGGCTATTTTGGATCGCACTTTCTCAATCGTGCTGGGGCGGCACTCTGCCCCATCCCTGAGCCTGTAAACAAAGCCAGGATCATTCAGCACGGCCCGCCCAAAACTGGAGGGTTTGGTGCCAGTTGTGGCGAGGTGATCCTCGATCTCGCTTATGAACTCGGTCATCATCATGTGCCGCATGATGTAGGATTAATCCCACACTGTAAAGAGGATTTATCATATTTGCGGCGGATGGGGCTATGTAGGATAACCCCTACATGGACACCGGGCAGATGATTGCTGATAGAATTGAAGCGCTCATCTCTGAGCGCGGGACAAATCCACGCGCTGTTGCTCTGGCTGCGGGGATGAGCGCGACCGGCGTTCGGGATATCATCACCCGGAAAACGAAGAATCCCACGTTCGCGAATTTGCAGAAGATCGCCGGTGTACTGCGCGTCGATGTCATTCAGATCATCGGAGACATGCCGCCATCAACCCCTACCATCACCCTCGCGGGCAAGGTCGGCGCGGGCGCCCAGGTGCCGGTGTTCGATGCCTACGAGAAGGGCGGCGGCCCGCAGGTGGAATGCCCGCCCGGCCTGTCTCCGCATGGGGTTGTCGCGGTCGAGGTCGAAGGGGACAGCATGGAGCCGGTATTCAGCGCCGGGGATGTGCTGTTTTACAGCCGGGATACCCATGACGGCGTGCCGGATGATGTGGTGGGGCACCGCTGCGTTGTCGAGGACATGGGCGGCATGGGCTGGGTCAAGCAGGTGAAGCGCGGCGATGAGCCGGGGCTGTTCCACCTGATTTCATTGAACCCCGGCGCCGAAACTCTGTGGAATGTGCGGCTGAGATGGGCCGCGCGGGTGCGCTTGCACTGGCCCGTGGATCTGGTGAGGAAGGTCTGTGGATAAGGCCGACCTAGCCATAGCCATTTCGGCGGCCAGCGCCTTGTTCACAGGCGTCGGACTACTCTACACGCGGAAGCTGGCGAAGAACGATACTGAGCGAATGAAGCGGAAGACACCGGCGCTTGAGATCGGCTGGATTAACAGCGAAAGCAAAATCCCAGGATGGGAACATCCTAGCTTTGTAGTGCGCAACCTCGAACATGTCGGCCTTATGGTTCGCGGGCTTCGCGCTAAACGAGGCGCCTCGGTGTATTTAGATCACGAGACCCGAACGGGTGAGGTCGGAGACTTCGGCGAACGGGCGACCGCCGAAACTCTACCAGAGAAGCGCGAGGCGCTATTCCCGCAGCCAGTCAAGGTTGAACCTCTTGGAACGCCGCAGTCACAAAGTGGACGTGTCGGTGACACTCTCCACCTTTGGCTGTACACCAAAGGCGTAAGGAGCAGCACCGACCTAGAGCTGCTATGGGAGTGGGCAGACGGTCAGAAAAGGTAACCTGCAGCCCACAGAGAAAACCCGAGCGAGAACAAGCTAAGTGCGAAGGCTGTGGCGCTGAGCCTTTGCGCAACTCGCAGGCGCCGCCGCCTCTCTTCGTTATCCATTATTCCACCTCCAATCAGCCCCGCCCCGGCGGGGTTTTCGTTGTGCACCGCTCAATCCAGCGGCAATCCCATTTCACGCAGACGCTCGCGCACCAGCCCGTTGCCGACCTCGAACAATAGCCGCAGGCCGTAGCGCGGCACCGCCTTGGCCGCTCGCGCCTTCATCTGCGACCACAGGCCATCGTCCCGCATCATGCCGATGAAGTCGTGACCGGCGTTCGTGATGCGGAAGTTGCCGCCATGCTTCCCCGTCTCTTCGAGAAAGCCCTCATCAACCAGGAGGCGCAGGTGGAAATACTTGGCCTGCTCTTCGGCGTTGTCGTGATCCGGGAAGAACCACACGACCCATTCCGGCGCGTCCTCCATCTCGAACATGAACTTTCGTATCAGCTCGTCATCGCGCCGCATGTCGATCCCCCATGATGCAACCTCTGCCATCGTGGGGCGATTCCCGCCTGCCGTCATCTGCGATCCGTACATTTCAAAGGCCCTCTGCCGTGCCGGTGCAGCCCGTATAGCATAGGGGCGGAACCCGAAATAGGTTTTTTCCTACATTTCTAGTTGACGTAGGATTTAACCTACACCATAGTCTCCCCATCACAGCCCGCCGAAGACGCTGCCGCCCGGCAGCAGATCGCGGGGCAAGATGGGAGAGAGCACATATGCAATCCATCACGAAACTGGTTCCGTCCGACGCTGGCGCTGATCGCGTCTGGCGCAAGGTCAACAGCCACGCCCACGATGGGCCACGCGCGCGCCTGCCGGTCCCCCGTGTTGTCAAATACCCGAGCGACCACAAGACGGCCTATGTCGTCCTGGCATCTGAAATGCTCGCCGCCTTGCGCGTGAACGTCTTTCATGACGGCGGGACGCGCATCGCAATCGAGCCGAATGATCGTGGCGACTACAAGGTCTCCGTGAACGGGAAATCCCGCCGTATGGTCACGATCCCGAGGCGCCTCGTTCACCTTGTCGGCGTCGGCCTCTGGTCGGTCAACGCAGAGGTGCGCGGCGGCATGATCGAAATCGACCTCGCCAGCGCCACGGGCATCCGGCGCGACATGGGCATCTAACGCCCCACCCCGAAAACAAACCATCACAGCCCACGGGCAAGAGGGAGACGACGATGACCATTGCTTACAAGGCGAGATGTCTTAGGCAGGCGACACCTGATCAGGTGAAATCCGCGCTGACCTATAACCCTGACACAGGCGTCTTTTTGTGGCGGTTCCGTACAGGGGGCGACAGACATACAAAGAACTTCAATGCACGATTTGCAGGGAAGGTTGCTGGCGGCCTTCATTCCGCTGGGTATTGGGTGATTTCTGGCGCTTTGGCGCATCGTCTAGCTTGGCTGATGATGTACAGGAAGTGGCCTGATGCGCTCATCGACCACATTAACGGCAACAAGCTAGATAACCGGATATCTAACCTCCGCGAGTGCGACGACGCTGAAAACGCTCAGAACGTTGCCGCGCACAAGGGCAGTTCCAGCCGTCATGTTGGGGTAAGCCTGAACGGCCACTCAAAAAGTAAACCGTGGCAGGCTCATGTCTGCGTCAGTGGCAAACAGCACTTCCTTGGGTACTTCGAGACAGAGGCGGAAGCCTTGGCGGCTCGAATTTCTGGGAAGCAAAAACTTCATCAATTCCATCCGGAGAACCCTCAGAGATGACCAGCACAACTGTAGCGTTTAAAGCATTCAACGATGACTGGACTTGTCGCGGCTTTCAATACGAGGTCGGCAAGACCTACAAGCTGGACGGCGAGGCGGAGATGTGCGGCAACGGCTTCCACGCCTGCCTGAACCCCATCGAGTGTTTCGGTTTCTACCCGCCCACCGGCAAGCTGGCCGTGGTCGAGTTCGCTGGCGATGTGATTGATGAGGGCAGCGCAGACACGAAAATTTGCGGCGCTGAAATCACCATCAAGGCCGAAATGCGCCTCCCCGATTTTGTCGCGAAGGGCGTGGAATACATCCTGTCCAAGGTGAACTGGGATGGTGCGAAAGAGACCAACACGGGCTACCGGAGCGTTGCCACCAACACGGGCTACCGGAGCGTTGCCACCAACACGGGCGACCGGAGCGCTGCCACCAACACGGGCGACCGGAGCGCTGCCACCAACACGGGCAACCGGAGCGTTGCCACCAACACGGGCTACCAGAGCGCTGCCACCAA
>Ga0208330_1000097_pt1 | contig 51162 bp, 41 predicted proteins | sample DeeseametaMP1896_FD_184180 | JGI IMG/M metagenome (GOLD analysis project Ga0208330, IMG submission 184180) | Marine microbial communities from the Deep Pacific Ocean - MP1896 (SPAdes) | ecosystem: Environmental > Aquatic > Marine > Oceanic | place: East of Hawaii, North Pacific Ocean | collected... | reverse complement strand
CTTGGTGACACGGAGTAAAACCAAAATGAAACATATTGCATTCATCGTCGGCTTGTTGGTGGCGCCTTTCGCGTTCGCTCAGGGCGAAGGTTCTGGCGCTGGAGCAGGCGCTGCTGCTGGTAGCGGTGCTGCTGCTGGCGCAACGAGCGCAACCATTGCAACTACTGTGGCTATCGGCGGGACCATCGCCGGCGCAGTCGCGACCGTAGCAGCTGCTGGATCGGACGACGGCGACAACACGCCGACGACGACCGGCACAACTGGCACGAATTAAGGTGCTCGCAGGCCGGTAGATAGCAGCCCGGTCTCGAAGCATGCAAACGCCCGGCTTATGGCTGGGCGTTTTCGTGTTTGCAGAAAGTTCTGAAGCGCAATATTCCCGCGCCGGGGTTTTGCGTCTGGCGGGGTGCCAATCCGATCACAGGTGCGGGCCGTGGCGCCAACATCGATTCGCATAGACCGTTGGTCATGCCAATTCACGCAGTCGCATCCGGTATAATCACTGCCACTCGCCGCTTGCCGGCGAGGCAGCAAGTTCGCTCACCCGTCAAATTCCTCGCGCCGGATTGTTCAGCCAATCTGGCCTTCATCCTTACAAGTCTCGTTCAAAGCTATGACCACTGACCTTTCCCGTTACCGCAACATCGGTATCTTCGCCCATGTGGATGCCGGCAAAACGACCTCCACCGAACGCATCCTTAGCCTGACCGGCAAGATTCACAAAATGGGTGAGGTGCACGAAGGCGAAGCCACCACTGACTTCATGGATCAGGAGCGCGAGCGTGGCATTACGATTCAGTCCGCTGCGACGAGCTGTTTCTGGAAGGATCACCGCCTGAACATTATCGATACGCCCGGGCACGTGGACTTCACGATCGAAGTCTATCGTTCGCTCAAGGTGTTGGATGGTGGTGTCGGAGTCTTTTGTGGGTCTGGCGGGGTTGAGCCGCAGTCCGAGACGAACTGGCGCTACGCCAATGAATCCGAAGTTGCGCGGATCATTTTCGTCAACAAGCTGGATCGCATCGGCGCTGACTTCAAGCGCGTGGTCAAACAGATCGAGGACGTGCTTGCAGCCAAACCGTTGGTCATGACCCTGCCAATCGGGGAGGAGGATGGCTTCAAGGGTGTCGTTGACGTTCTGACTCAAAAGGCTTGGGTCTGGGACGAAACCGGTGATCCACTGAATTACGAGATTCAGGATGTGCCGGCAGATATGGCGGACGACGTTGCCGAATATCATGAGGCGCTGATTGAGACAGCCGTTGAGCAAGACGACGATCTGATGGAGGCCTACCTTGAGGGCGAGGCGCCAAGCATCGACGACATCAAGCGCTGCGTTCGCAAGGGCACGATCAACCTTGATTTCTTCCCGACCTTCTGTGGTTCGGCGTTCAAGAACAAGGGTGTGCAGTTGGTGCTCGACGCAGTCGTCGACTACCTGCCCAGCCCGACCGAGGTCAAGCCGCAGCCGGAAGTTGACCTCGAAGGCAACGAAACGGGCGAGTTCGCCGTTGTTGATGTGGATGAGCCATTGCGCGCACTGGCGTTCAAGATCATGGATGACCGCTTTGGTGCCCTTACCTTCATCCGTATCTACTCCGGGAAGATCGAGAAAGGCACCACGGTACTCAATACCTTTACCGGGAAGACCGAGCGCATCGGCCGCATCGTCGAAATGCATGCCGATAGCCGCGAAGAGCGTGATTCGGCACATGCTGGCGACATCGTCGCCGTGCTGGGGATGAAGAACACGCAGACCGGCCATACGCTGGCTGATCCGAAAGATCCCGCCACGCTGGAGCCGATGGTGTTTCCGGCGCCGGTCATTTCCGTCGCCGTATCTCCGAAGAACAAGGCCGCCGCGGAAAAAATGGGGGTTGCGATCGGAAAGATGGTGGCAGAGGATCCATCATTCCATGTCGAAACCGACGAAGAAAGCGGCGAGACGATCCTTAAAGGTATGGGTGAACTACACCTGGACATCAAGGTGGACATTCTTCGACGCACCCACGGTATCGAGGTGGAAGTGGGGGCGCCGCAGGTCGCGTATCGTGAAACCATCACGCAGATGGTGGAGGACAGCTATACCCACAAGAAGCAGACAGGTGGTTCCGGCCAATTCGCGAAAATCGATTACCGCATTGAGCCGCAGGAACCAGGAGAAGGCTTCGCGTTTGAATCGAAGGTGACCGGCGGCAACGTGCCTCGCGAATTCTGGCCCGCCGTGCAGAAGGGCTTCGAGCTTAGTATGGCGGAAGGCGTCATGGCGGGATTCCCGATGGTGGATTTCAAGGTCACGCTTTTGGACGGTGGCTTCCATGCAGTGGACTCCTCCGCCATCGCGTACGAAATTGCGGCGAAGGGTGCATACCGCCAGACGGTGCCGAAAGGTGCGCCTCAATTACTTGAGCCGATCATGAAGGTCGACGTCTTCACGCCGGACGATCATGTGGGAGACGTGATTGGCGATTTGAACCGTCGCAGGGGAATGATTAAAAGTCAAGAGCCAGGCGCTACTGGAGTGCGTATTAAGTCGGATGTACCGCTTTCGGAAATGTTTGGCTATATCGGTGACCTGCGCACGATCACATCAGGGCGTGGACAATTTTCGATGGAGTTTTCGTACTATTCGCACTGTCCAAAGAACGTAGCCGAAGAAGTTATTGCAAGCAGGAAGTAGTTTTCTGTGGCAGGGGGCGTGCAGATGGATTTCCCGCATTTCGGTCGCGCTAGGCGATATTAAATATGGTTGTGGAGAATAGATTGGTAAATACCGAGGGGGATGGGGGCGAAAACGCGCGCATCAAAGTCGTAGTGAACGCGCTGCGAGAGGGAAAGTTAGTAGTGGTTTGCGCGTTGATCGCGTCGCTGGCTATTGCGGCCCTCTACCTCTATGTGGCGCCGCCGCTTTACCAAGCAGATGCGCTAATCGAAGTCGAAGATGAAAGTTCGGCGTTAGGTATTTATTCAGAATTGGGCGAGGCTGCTATTTCCGACGGGAGCGTTGGTGCAGAGATAGAAATTATTAGGTCACGGTCCGTTTTGGGTGAGGTCGTGGATCGACTGGGTCTTCAGACAGAGGTGCTAGTAAAGTACCCGATTCCCTTTGGTTCCGCGCTTGTGAGAAACGTACCCTCGCTTGCTAAAAAACTGGAGTTGATTTCAACAGAAGGCGGATTGCCGCAAGTGGATTTGAGGCGATTTAATTTGGACCCATCTGGGCAATTTTTATCATTTTATCTCCACCCTGACGAAAGCGGCCGCGTCTCCCTTGAAAAAGAGGGGGGAGGGACGGCATGCGCTGTTCCGATTGGGAGCTACGATGTCTGCGAGGTAAATGCGCAGCAGAAGATTGGGATAAACATAAGGTCGATTACAGCTGAAGAGAACGTTCGCTTCCAGGTTCAGTACTACCCTAGGCCGGTAGCAGTTCAGAGATTGAGGGCCGCGATCTCCGTCTTCGAGGTGGGACGAGACACGGGTGTGCTGAAAATAGTTGGTCAGGGTCGCGATAAAGAAAAAATTAAAGCGGTCGTGGAAGAAACAGCCAGCGCATATGTGCAGCAGAACGTTGAAAGGCGTTCGGAGCAGGCAAGGAAGAGTTTAGATTTTTTAACGGAACAGTTGCCCAAGGTTCGCGACGAGCTCGAAATTGCGGAAGAAAGACTGGCGAGATTTCGAGAAAATAATTCAACGTTGGATTTGTCTCTAGAAACCGAATCCATCCTGAGTCAATCAGTGGATTTGGAGAAAAAAATCTCAGAGTTGGAGCTGAAGAGGTCCGAGCTTAACCGGTTGTATACTTCCACGCACCCATTGCTGAAGACGCTTGACGAGCAAAAAAATCAGTTGATTAGTCAACAGAATAGAATGGAGTCTCAGACCGCGGATTTGCCTGATCTGCAGAAAAAACTACTTACACTAATGCGTGAAGTCGAGGTTTCCACGCAGCTCTATACCTTTCTGCTAAATAAGACGCAAGAGTTACGCGTGGTTCAAGCGGGCACGGTCGGAAACGTGCGCGTGATCGACCACGCAGAAGCAAGCATGGTGCCTGTGCGCCCGCGGAAGAAGTTTGTTCTCTTCGTTGGTGGGTTAATTGGGTCCTTGATAGCGTTCGCGTTTCTCTATATCAAAGAGATTACCAAAGTAGGCATTTCGAACACCGGCGCAATCGAAAAATCTATGGGGATTCCAGTTTACGCTACGCTCCCATACGATGTTGAAGCAGCCAAAAAAAAGAACAAGCTGGTGTGTGCGTTGGATTCCGAATCTGTGGTAAGCGAATCTTTCCGGAGTCTTCGGACTGGCTTGCATTTTGCTAAGCAAGCGTTGAACGTTAGTCCAACAAATGGTGCAACCACAATAACGATTTCGGGTCCCGCCCCGGGAGTTGGAAAAACGTTTGTGTGTTCAAATCTTGCCGCCACGCTAGCTTTAACTGGCGAGAAGGTGCTGTTCATTGATTGCGATATGCGCCGAGGTGACGCAGATAAACTTATGGCGGTTGCCCGTTATCCGGGAGTTTCTCACTATCTCTCGGGTACACATGATTTTAACGCTGTCACCCAGCGGCATCAGGATATCCCTACGCTGCACGTCATCAGTCGTGGTAAATGTCCGCCAAATCCTGCTGAGCTATTAATGACTGATAGATTTTCGGATATGCTCGATGAGGCAAAGGCCGTATTTAAGTATATAGTGATTGATACACCGCCTATATTGGCCGTTACAGATGCTTCGCAAATTGCATCAAAAAGTGACCTGTTGTTTTTGGTGGCGCGAGCCGGCCGAACCCAAATGGGCGAGCTGCACGAGTGTCAAAAACGGTTTGAGCGTAGCGGTCAGGTTATTAATGGTGTAATTGTCAACGGTATGACGAGATCGATTAGTCGTGCCGATGGTGGTTACTCGTCCGCGTATGGTTATTATAATTACACGTACAGAAGAACCGATGAGTCAAAAGCGAGTTAGTAGAGGCCCGCTATTAGTAGCGGTCACACTCGGAGCCTTGATGCTTACTGCCTGTTCTATCCTTCCTGGGATCGATTTGGCGGTGGACGGAAAGAAAAACGGCGCACCTACCGAATTGGGTGGGTATGACTTCGTTAGGTTGACGCCGGAAGTTATCCGCCGAGAAAATAAGAAAAAGTATCCGCTGGAAATTGATGGAAAACTAGTCAGTCTTGACGCTGTGCCGAATGACGAAGCGGCAAGTCTAAGGTATACATATCGTGTTGGCCCTGGAGACGTTCTCTCAGTGATTGTGTGGGGGCATCCCGAGCTAACAAGCCCGGCAGGTGAATTTAGAGACCCGGAAAGTGCGGGGCGATTAGTTGATTCAGATGGCACAATTTTCTATCCCTATGTCGGGGAATTGAAAGTGGCCGGAAGGACGACACAGGAAATTCGTAGACAAATTGCTGACGGCCTTTCTCGAGTCGTAAGAGAACCTCAGGTCGACGTTAGAGTGGCATCGTACCGGTCCAAATCGGTATCCGTTATTGGTCATGTAAATACCCCATTAGTGATACCAATGACCGATCGTCCTCTTACGCTTCTTCAGTCGTTGGCGGCAGCCGGGGGAGTCAGAGAAGACGCCGTTAGATCCTCAGTGTTGCTTAATCGTTCAGGTCAATCGTATCTCGTTCGGCTCAATTCTAGTGGCGCAAACGTTCGACGTGCGAACCATGGGGGGATAGACGATGTCTACGCGATTCACGAAATATCGCTTCGAGACGGAGATACCGTAATAGCGTTGCATCCGAACTCCCAAAAGGTCTACGTGCTTGGCGCGACGGCTTCTCCAAGTACAGTGCCAATCGTTAGCAAAGAGACTTCATTGGCGGAAGTTTTGACCGCCAATGGCGGCGTTAATGAGATGTCAGCTAACAGGAGGAAGATTTTTGTAGTCCGGAAGCAAAATAAAATTGAAGGAAGTAAGGAAAGGCGGGTGTCCATTTTTCAGGTTAGTTTGGTGGATTTATCCGACTTGGTGATGGCTGAGAATTTCAAATTAGCGCAACATGATGTTGTGTATGTGGATAGAACTGGGCTGGCATCGTTTAATAGCGTTGTGTCACAGATACTTCCTGCGGTGTCTACAATATTCCAGCTGGATCGGGTGTTTCTCGACAATTAAATATAGGGGCGCCCGTTCGATCAAGGCGCGAAGTAATCCATTTTGAAACAAGTTTACATGTATTCTGTGTTGGAGCGGGTTATTGCGATATTTATATTGATCGTCTTTATGCCAGTGATAGCTCTGCTAATTGGGTGTCTGATTTTCGACTCGGGCCCGATATTTTATCGGCAGCAGCGAGTTGGAAAAGGTGGGAAGGCGATATACATATATAAATTTAGAAGTATGGTTGTTGGCTCTGATCGACTGCTAAAGGAGTACCTTGGAAATGATCCGGTGGCTGCAGCAGAGTGGGCGATACGTCAAAAATTGCGAGATGATCCCAGAGTTACGCGCCTAGGTCGATTTATACGGAAGTATTCATTGGATGAGTTGCCCCAGCTTATAAGTGTATTAAAGGGCGACATGAGCTTGGTTGGGCCACGGCCAGTGGGTCCAGGTGAGCTCCTGCGATATGGCGCGTCACGCAGACACTATCTGCGAGTGAGGCCTGGTCTTACGGGGGTTTGGCAGGTTATGCGAACGGATCAGACCACGTATTCGAGGAGGGTTGCGTATGATCGGGCCTACGTTGCGAACGCAAATGTCTGTTGGGACATAAAGATCATCGCGATGACGGTGTTACGAGTCCTTGCCCCGCGCGGCGCGCATTGATGAGCGGTGAGTTATCAATTGGGGGGGGCAGAACCAGTGTCAATCAAATATATTCGGGAAGCTAATCCGTGATTAAAAAGCCGTATAACGACGCCTTTTATGGCAGTCAATCTTCCGATTCCTCGACTTCGGCTGGGGAAGTCGTTCCCTATCTGGCAGGGTTACTGCAGCCCAAATCTGTTGTGGATGTCGGATGTGGAGTGGGTACATGGTTAGCGCAATTTAAACAGGCGGGCGTCGACGACCTGGTTGGTATCGATGGTCACTGGGTTCGTGAGACTGCGTTCCGCCTACCGTACAGTCAGTTTCAGTGCGAAAATTTGGAGAGGCCAGCGGATATTCGAATTGATCGACGATTCGATCTGGCGATATCTATGGAGGTTGGTGAACATATCAGTGGCGATAAAGCCGGCGAATTGATTGAGTTCATGACATCTTTATCGGATATCGTGATTTTTTCAGCTGCCATCCCGGGTCAGGGCGGGCGAAATCATGTAAATGAGCAGTGGCCTGACTACTGGCTAGCCTTATTTGAGGAACGAGGCTATCGATGCTTCGACGTAATAAGGCAGAAATTCTGGGATAATCCGCAGGTTTCATATTATTATGCACAAAACGCATTTTTGTATATGAAGCTAGGAGTTCCGGATGTGATGGAGCGTCGCGTCGGTCGCGAACAATCTCAGGGTTTTCCTTTGCGTGCAGTACATCCGATGAAATTTACAAAGCACGCGGATCTCAAGGTGGGGCCGAAAGCGCTGCTTAAGGCGTTACCGGGGGCCTTAATTAACAAAGCTAGGCGAATAAAGGATGGGCAGCCTTAACATGTCAGCTGATAGAGGCAGAAAAATCGGAATGAAGGATCGCCTATTTTCCAAGCCAATAATAAGCGATCTGGTTCATGAGCTGGGTCGGCAGGACAGGCTGGGTACACTGAAAAGAATTATCATCTGGCAAATAGCGTCGCGTTTAATTCGCCGGCCGATCCAGTTGGAAATGGCGGGGGGGATCAAGCTGCTTGTAAAAAGGGGGATGCACGGCGCTACCAAGAATTTTTATGTCGGGTTGTGCGAATATAGAGATATGGCGTTCGCTATGCATTATGCGGGGCCGGATGAAATCCTCTTCGATGTTGGCGCAAATGTTGGAGTTTACTCGCTAATTTTTTCATCCCGGCGTGGTAGAGCAATTGCCTTTGAGCCGGTGCCCGAGACGTTTTCAGCTCTCGCAGCTAATGTATCGCTTAATAACGTTAATGACTTGGTCGCGAAAGAAAATATCGGGGTCGGTAGTGCGGACGGGAGCATTAATTTCACAATTGACAAAGACGCGACAAACCACGTTGTAGCGCTAGGTGGAGAGACAGCCTCGTCGTTGTCTGTCCCTGTTACTTCGTTAGATTCGTACTCTGCTAAGCATGATGTATTTCCAACTATCATCAAGATAGATGTTGAAGGATTCGAAACTGAAGTCCTATCGGGGTGTACTAGGATTCTTGATGAACGTGCCTCACGCCCTAACGTAATTATTGTTGAATTGAATGGCCTCGGTGCACGATATGGCTACAATGACGATGACATTGACGTGCGTCTTAGAAGCTACGGGTACAGGCCCTGCACATATGATCCGCAAGAAAGAGAGCTTTCCGAGTTAAGCGCGTACAATCGATCTTCTAATACGTTGTACGTATATGATATGGAGTTAGCCAAAGCGAAGGTTTCGGGTTCCAAGAGTATATATTGGTCAAGCTTGAGTATATAACGACGTCATGGCGGTGGACTTTTTATACATTGGTCCGGATAAGGCCGGCTCAACCTGGCTGGACAATGTTTTACGTGAACATCCATGCGTGAATCTACCAAGATCGAAAGAGCTCTTTTACTTCGATCGATACTACGATTTGGGTGCTGAATGGTACGAGTCTCAATTTAAATCTCCAGAAAGTAAGGGGTTGTTGCGAAGGGGGGAGATTTCGCATGACTATTTATTTAGCGCCATTGCCGCAAAACGAATATATGAGTACAACCCCGATATAAAATTAATTGTTAATCTTCGAAACCCTGTTGAGCGCGCAGTATCATCATATAAGTATTTGAGGCTTCAGGGCCGGACGCGCATGCCATTTTCTTCTGCCGTACGTGAATTGCCCGAAATTATTGATCATGGAAGATATTTCCATCACGTCGAAACTTACCTGGGGTATTTCGATAGGTCTCAAATATTTTTGGGTGATTTTGATACGTTAAAGAATGATCCGCGCAGGTATATCGGCCAATTGCTTGCACATATTGGGCTGACCGCGGACTGCGATCTCAAGCTTGAATCGAGTCAACGGAATGAGTCCAGAGAAGCTCGGGCTCCTCGATTAATAAGCTCCCTCCGTATCATTGCCGATTACGCGCGAGCGGTCGGGCGGCCAGAGATCGTCGCGGCCGTAAAAAATAACAGGCTGGTGAGTGGACTGTTATTCTCCCGCGCCGTCCAAAATGAGGACGAGGCTATATGTGAGTCCGATCTAAAATATATTCGATCCGTTCTTTACTCGGATGTCGAAAGTATAAGTGGGCTGGCATCGGTAGACTATTTAGAAAAATGGGGGTTCAACAAATAATGTATTCTATCCGATGCACGTAAACCTCTTCTTGATAGGTGCGATGAAAAGTGCGACAAGCACCTTGCATGACTTACTAAGTTCGATACCGAGTGTTCAAGCGGCATCAAGGAAGGAGTTGTACTATTTTTCCAAGCAGGCTGAATGGTCGAAGGGCGATGACTACTATCATTCGCTATTTCCGCAGCGCGACCATGGAGCTAAATATCTTCTTGATTCCTCTGTATCTTATTTGGTCAGTGAAGACGCATTGAAACGCATCCGAGACTACCGTGACAAATACGGTCCAGTCAAGATTATTGTATGTCTTCGCTCACCTATACCTAGAGCAATTTCGGCGATTCAGTATTGCTCCTCGCTATTGAATGTAGAGTCGAGAACGCCTGATGAGATACTGGCTCCACTTATTGAGGCTGACACGCCCGATGACATGATCGCAATCGAGAGGGGCGCGTTGAGAGGGTATAGGGAGCGCAACTTGATTCGCTACGTGCATGGGGAATCGGATTGCCTCACCCACCCGTTCGCTTATTTGAGTTCGAGTATGTATACGTTTTGGCTTGAGAAGTGGCTGGAGGCGTTCGGTGGTGAAAGGATTCATGTTTGTCTATTCGACGAGGTTCAAAGCGTAACACCGTCGTTTAAACGAAGACTCTTCGAGTTCCTGGAAATTGATGTTTGCGCAACTCAATTCTTAACCCCCAATCATCTCCGCCCCACGCTTACGTACAAATCAAGAACGGTAGGCGGGCTCGCTAAGATGGCCCGACCTGTGATGCGTAGAGCGCCTAAAAGCATCCGATTTCGCCTTCAAAATAATGTGCTGCGGGCATTGAAGGAAAAGCCTCGCTTAGAGTTCGACCAAGCGCACTTAGACATACTGGAAGGTATGTTCGTGAACGAGCACAATTTAATAGAGCGCATACGCGCTGATGGCTAGCTCATAAGAAGGTCCCGGTCAAATCGCTTTGAAAGCACGCAACGTTTAGGCTTAGTCGATGAAAGAAACGCATTGGATTACTACTTGGTTCCATCAAGATGGGAAGGAGTCAGAGGGGCGTTATGCTAACGTCGGGTCGAACAGCTCCGATCAATACGTTCAGGATGTGTATTGGCGATGCGTGTACGTTTTTTTTCATAGCTCTTGCCGGGTCAACCTGGAAGCGAGGCACGTGCTTTTTACAAACGCGGGGTCGCTGCCTACTGTTGATGGGCTCTGCATGCGGGCTTCGTTGGAAGAGCTAGGGGTTCTGATTGTTCAGTTAGATTACTCATTTTCTCCTCCTATAGAATTCCCGAAAAGTTGGAGGAATCAGTTCTACGTCTTTGATTGTATTAAATGGTTGCAGGCCAATGCTCGAATATGTGATTACGTTGGGCTTTTTGACTCTGACATCGTCTGGTTGAGACCAATAGAAAATATACTTGGCGGCGCAGATCCCGATATTGTGTATGCCTATGATCTACAGTATTCGGATAACAAAGACATTCATGGGATTACGCTTGAGGAGAGCCGCTTCGTATACGAGGCCTTAGATAGAAAATTAGCTGGTGTGGCTCCGAGATATTACGGCGGAGAGTTTTTTCTTTGCGGCGGAGGCGCATTAAATGAGCTGATGGAGCGCATTACATTTGCGTGGGAGCAATCAATGATGCGCTGGGCTCGGTCCGAACGTTATTTTACCGAAGAGGCGCATGTATTAAGTTTCGCATACGCAAGTTCTGGTCTTCGGGTTGTAGACTTATCAAGGTTTGCGAAGCGGATATGGACTTCCTTTAAAGGGTATAGGAACTCATCTTCTTCTGATCTTGATCTCGTGATGTGGCATTTGCCCTCGGAAAAAAGGTTTGGGTTTAAGCGTTATTTTAAGAGGGCGGCGCGAGCGGCGAGTGGCTTCGATTCTATGTCGGCAGATGAATATTTGTTGTACGTCTCGGGTTTGATGAATGTGCCCTCACTTAGCCTGAGGAATCGTATTATCAACAACATTGAGCATGCTCGCTGGAAGCTTAAAGGAGTTATTCGGCGCGGCGTATGGTGAATTTTATTTGTCTAGTTGGTCTGGGGCGTTTTAAATGAGTTACGCTAAGGTGTACGCTTGGTTCGCGCTGCTAACCTTAGCGTTTGGTGCGGCTGTCACGTTTTTATACGCTTTTGGCGGCGTTAGTAATACTGATTCTACCGCGTGGACTTTGCTATTTATCAACGGTGTGCTGGCGCTATCGATGCTCACCTATGGTCTGGCTAAGGTGCCGCTCGGGTTTTATTCGATATTTTATTATTTCGTAGCATTTTTCTGCGTTCTGATACCGGCGATCTGGCTGATTACTGACGACTGGCCCTACGCGTCAACCTACGGCGCGTACCCTGTGGGCCTGTTTTCGTACGCGCAGTTATGTATTTTAGTTGCTTCCGTGAGTTTTGGTGTTGCCTATAGCATCACTACTGCGTCGCCCCTGACAATGTCGTCCCAGTCTAAATATTATTCTGGATGGAAGCTCAGAGGTAACCATCTTATCTACCTGCTAGCGTATTGTTGTCTACTTGCTGCGATCTATATTTCGTTGGGTGGCTCTATCATCGACGCCGCATTTCGAAGCGAGACTTTGGAGGGGGCGGGCGTTGGGCAACTGGGTGCGACACGTCAGCGAATAGCGGGTGACGCACTTGGGCTACTCCGGCGGGCAACTTTGTTTTCCGCCGTATTGCTTTTTCTGGAGTATCGCAGGACTCGGGCGTCTGATGGCGGGCGAACGGCGAAGCTCTCCATAGTATTGCTTGCGGGAATTCTATTGAATCTTCCGATGTCGGTGCCCCGAGGTTGGCTCCTTGCGGTCGTATTCGTGATTTTGTCTCTTATCGCTTCCAGTCTACAGGTGAGGGCCTGGGGGTTTTTGATAGTAATGGTCTTCGGATTGTATGTGTCTAGCGTAATAGACATATTTAAAAGGCAATATTGGATTACAAATGATTCACTGACATTTGATAAGTCATATTTTCTACAGGGCCATTTTCAGAGTTTTGATACCTTCATGAGTCAAATTCTTGTCGCGAGTGATCGGGGGTATGATTGGGGGATGAACTTTGTGGGCATGATCTTTATGCACATTCCCAGATCAATGTGGTCAGATAAGCCACTATCACCGTCTCTTCAACTCGCTTCTGAATATTACTATCAGAATTATAACTGGTACCACAATGTCGGAGCGTCCTCGATCGGGTCATTCTATCTTGATTTTGGGTTGATCGGGGTTGTCGCATTCGGATCGATATTAGGAGCGTTATCAAAAAAGCTCGATCCTATGCTCACAATTAATATTGGCGCCTACGTTGCCAGCTCGGCAGATTGCCTTAGGCGCAACGGCGCAGCGCTTACGCTCGCCCCATTTTGCGTCGGTGGTTCTATCGTATTTCTACGCGGCTCCACATGGGTTGGGTATAATTTCTATCTAACATCGATCATCAGTTTTTTTGCGGTGTGGATGGTGTTATTCCGTCGAGAAACATTCAGGCGGTCAGACGATGCCTAAGAGCGTTCCCGATTTTATCGTTATTGGCGCAATGAAGGCCGGTACTACGTCGCTATATGCGGACTTGAAAGCGAGATTGGGGGTGTTTCTTCCGGAACGTAAAGAGCTAAACTTACTAAATAACTATCCAAGCGCGTCGCTTTCCAGTATTACGGCGAAGTACCGTAAATATTATAATGGGTGCGGTGATGGCCGTGTTGCCGGGGAAATATCTACCCAGTACACAAAATATCCTTCGTATAATCTTACGCCATATACTGCTAGCAAATTGTTCCCTAAGCATACAAAGATTGTGTATATGGTTCGATGCCCACTAGAGCGGTTGCGAAGTCAGCATCATCACGAGTTCCCGCATGGGCAGACTCCAGCCAACATTGGGGAGGCCATCATGTTGGATCACCGTCTGGTCGCTTATTCGTCGTATTATTTGCAATTAACGCGGTGGCTAGATTACTTCCCCGCTTCCAATGTCTCCGTATTGCCGTTTGAGCGCTACGTTCAACAAAGAAGCGCTGTTTTGTCTGACCTGCTTTCTTTTATAGGTGCTGATAACAAGGATATAGCGGGTCGCGCGCCCATAGAAAACGTGTCGGCTGAGCGTGTTGTTTACAATGATGTGGCGGCTTGGTTTGCCCGCTCGCTATTTTACCGTGAACGCATAAGGCCGCTTTTGGATGATCGAAAAATACAGGTGTTAAAGCGAGCAATGTCCAGTAAGGGGCCAGCGACAGAGCGGCCGGAGATAGGTGCGAACGTGGAGGTGCTGGCAAATCGCCTTTTGGCCTCGGACTTGTCGAAGTTTTTGTCGTTAATAGGGGCCGCAAGTTACGATGAGGTGGCAACGAACGCTCGATTTAACTTTGTTCGGCTTGGAGAAGTTGGTGATAATTGATAAAGCGATATTTCTTCGGAACGCAAGAATAATAAGAAAAGTGTTGCCGAGAGATGCTGAGTATAAAGTTCGTGATTTTCTGTTAAGTATATCTCGAGTGACTTACGAGTCATCTTCAAACAAGGTCATTCATGCCTGCACTTGGAAAAGCGCTAGTCAATGGGTGAGAATGATCTTGTCTGATCCGATTATCTATAAGAATTCTGGACTTAGGCCTTTGGTGCCATCGAGCTCTGACCAAATGCGAAAAGTTCTCGAAAGTGATCAGGGTGGTAGCGGAACGTTTAAGAATAAGCGAATCCTAACTCCGGCGTATGTAACAAGAGATCGGGCAGAGTTAGCTCTCATTCACGAGCATGATAGGGCTTTTTTTGTTTCTAGAGATCCGCGTGATTTGTTGATCTCCAGATATTTTTCCCGCGCGTCCGCACACCCCGCCAACGAAAAAATCGTGGCATGGCGTGATAAATTGGGAAAATTGGATATAGAGAGTGGGCTAATTGCCGTAATGGATGATTTTGACGATATAGCGGTCATTCTTCGTAGTTGGGCTAGTCCGCGGGCGGAAAGTGATAACTACTTTAACACGTCCTATGAAAAGTTAACTGGGGAAGACAATATAGCATCGTGGAGTGAGCTAATGAAATTTTTAGATATCGGCCTGTCGAGCGATAGGCTTGAAGCCCTGCTTAACCAATATAGCTTTTCTGCGATGAGCGGAGGGCGTGGCGCCGGCGAAGAAAAAAAGGATCATAAATATCGAAAGGGGCAGCCTGGAGATTGGAAGAATCATTTCACTCCGGAAGTAGAGCGTCAATTTATATTTCGATACGGAGACATTATACGTCAATTTGGCTCGGATTCGATTTAGTAATTGGCGCCGTTTATGATGAATGTAACGCTTATACATCGGTTTATACCCCACTATAGAACCGCGGCGTTCCGTCGGCTGCATGTTGACCACGGTTGGCGGATCGCTTCGTGTGCATCGACTGGTAGGAGCCTGGGCATAAGGCTCGGCGAAGGGCTGGATTGGGTGGAGCCAAAGAAGATGGTGCTATTTTCAGCAGGGAAAGTAGCGCTCGCCCCGCTCTATAGCCTCTTGAAGCGAGAACCAGTGGATTTGGTGGTCTCAGAGTTTTCATTGAATATATCGTGGTGCTATGAAATGGCTCTACGGGCGTGGCTTCGGAGATGGTTGCGTGGGCCAAAGTATGCGTTTTATACACATGGTTTCACGCCCAACGAGGTTGCCATTCGTGGTGTGAAGTATCGTTTGAAGAGATGGATGTTCGAGCTTGTTGACGGTGTTGTGTGTTATACCCCCGAGTCAGCGGAGAGGCTCAGGAATAATTGTACGCAGCGAAATGTTTATTCTGTGCGAAATACTATCGATGTTGGTCACGTCATGGCTTCATATCAAAAATCAGAGAGGGTATTTCCACAAAGGGGCGTCATTAGGGCTGTGATATCGAATCGACTCGTTCGTAATAAAAATATCGATATAGCAATTGAAGCAATTAAGGTTTGCGCGGACGCGCTTGAGGGTGTGCGGGTTAGCTTGCTTGTGATTGGGGAGGGTGAGCTCCGCGGAGAATTACAGGAGCTATCCGAGACCTTGGGTGCTGAGGTAGACTTCGCTGGAGAGGTTTATGACGTGGTCGCGTTGGCTGCGTATTTTCGAAACTGTGACGTTGCGATTATTCCAGGTTCGGCTGGCCTGTTCGTTAACCAAGCGTTTGCGTTTGGCCTTCCTGTGATTATGTTCGAGAACGCTGGCGATCACCACCACCATCCCGAGGAGGCGTATGTTCTCGATAATGAGACTGGGGTTAGAATTAATCAGAAGCCTAACGCTTTGGCGCTAGGCCAGCTGCTTGCAGAATTAGCAGTTGATGTAAAACGACTAGAGAAATTGCAAGACGGGGCCACCGAATACGCGGCGCGATTTCTAACGTTGGATAGATGGGTTGAAAGCATGCAGAGGGCATGTACACAGATCTATGCATCGTCTTCGTAACATTATGCGTGACAAATTAGTCGTTATAGGGCCTACCGGTCGGCCTACAACAGGTAGGCGTACATGCACCGTGGAGGCGCTCGCAGCGCTGTCGGAAGCTGAGTTTACGAATGTTGCTGTTATTAACACGTCTCCGAAATATTCCGGCGTGTTGAGTGTTGCAAAGAAGCAATGCGATATAGCTATACTACTCGTATCCCTTGTGACTTCACGTTTGACGGGTAATTCTGTTCGTGCTGCATACCTTGCTGTAAATGATCGGTGGGGCATCATCTACGATCTACAAGCGATTATGCTGCTCAGGTTATTTTCTGTCAAAAGGCTGACTCTCCATCATCATTCACGGCGATATTGTCTCGAAAGGAGTCGGTTGCTCGCAGCCTTATTGAGGGCTACTAAAAAGCTTACGACCTCGCATATCGTGCAGTGTTCAATGATAGGCTGCGAGCTCCGATCTCGTTATTCGGTGTCGCAACCTATTTACTCGATTTCAAACTTATACGCGGTGGATTTTATAGGGTTGGCTGCGGCTGGCCTAGAGTTCTCGGCGAGTAAGTTGTCGGAAAATAAATCGATAAAAGTCGGTCTTGTTTCCAACCTATGTGAAGACAAAGGCGTGCTGACCTTTATTAAAGTGGCTCGTTATTACTATTCGTTAGGCGACTGTAACGTTGAGTTTGAGCTCGGCGGGCCTATTAGGGACAAGCGGTGCCAGGCGGAGATTGATTCTGCGGTCCGAGATGGCGTTCTTAAATACCTGGGGCCGATATATTCCCAGCGCAAGTTTCAATGGCTCGCGAGCCTAGATTGCTTTCTATTTCCTTCCACATATGTTGCTGAGACCGAAGGAATCGTAGTCATAGAGGCGCTGCTCTCGGGGGCAGTTGCAATCGTTCCAGAAACCTTGTGTATAAATCCGGAAATACTAAAGTTGGACCGTGTGTTCCGGCTTGGGCCGGATCGAATGGAACATGAGCGCGAGAGCATAATCATCATTAATCGATTGCTGGACCGGGCGCGTACATATTCTGCACGATTCGATTACGGTGGATTACAAGAAGAGCGTGTGTCATTACGAGTGGAGTTAAAAAACGTTGTGCTCGGTTATGGGGGTGGGCGCTTAATTGAGTCAGGTTAAAGCGCGCTGCGTGGTAAAAAATGCATAAGAAGACTACGGTGGCGTTGGCTGGTAAGTTGGCTTCCGTTGGCGTCGATATATTTGAACGCCTGCTGATCATTCCAATATTTATATCAGCTGTTGGATCAGAACTCTACGCAGATTGGGCGGTGCTCTACGCTTTTTCTATGATGTTTGGCGTGCTGGATCTAGGGCTTGTTCAGTACTTTTCTAATCTGCTCTTGGATAAATCGAAGCGCGGATCGCGAGCGGAATATTGGGAAACCCTGGCGCGCGCACGAAAAATATACGGATTCTTGTTTGTTTTCAACATCGCGGCTGTTCTACTGGTTTGCTATTTTGGGGCGGGCAATGTTTTGCGCGCCAATTCGCTGACTGCCGGTGCGGCTAGCTGGATATTTGCTTATCTTGCGATAGCGGTGGCTGCGAATATTCCACGAAGTTTGCTTTTGGACAACTATCGAGTAGCTGGAGACTACGAAAAAGTTGTCGTGTCGGTGACGATTTTGAAAGTCGTTCGCTTATCGTTTTTGGTGGTCAGTGTCGGCTACTACCGAAGTTTGGAGCTGGCGGCGTTTAGTTATACGTTTATTACAGTTGCGGTGGGTATAATTGGTATCACCATTATGCAACGTAGCGCGCGTTACCCAGCTATATTTCGGTCGCCCCGGTTCAGTGGCAGCCAAGTCATTTATCGCGAGGACGTTATAAAATCGTTCTCGTTCTTTGTCCGGCAATGTGGGCGGCTCGGCAGCCAACAATTGCCACTGGTTATCCTCGGGCTGTTTGGTGTTGGCAGTATTGTCCTGGTTCAGTTCATCGTTGTTCGGGCGCTTACGGGAGTCGTACGCCAGTTAATAACCCAGCTTTCGGATGCCATCGGGATGGGTGTTTCTGAAGCGTGGTATACAGGGGATCGAGGATCTATCGGGAGTACGGTAAAGCGCTCCTGTGAGATTCTTTCTTGCATCTCCGGTGGCTTGTTGATGGTTCTTACTTTGTACGTGCCCGATATATTATCATTGTGGCTCGAGAAAGACGCGAGCGTTGATTATGTGCTATTTGCAATCCTGTCCAGTGCAGTAATGCTTTCCGTACCATCATTGCCTTGCCTATCAGTGCTACACTTCACCAACCATTCAGAGGTTCTGGCCAAGATATTTTCCGTGAAAATATTAGTGCTGCTATCTACGTTGCCGCTATTTGTGTTTTTATTCTCGTCACGTGGAGCGGCCGCCTCAGTCTTGTTGGTGGAGGGGGTCCTTGGATCATACTATATTATAAAATCTGCGTGTAAGATTATCGATTTAAATTCTGTGGATATAATGAAATCTGCAGCTATATATATGATTCTTGGGGCAGCAGTAATCATTATGGGGAATTTTGTTGTCGACGAGTTGCCAGTTGGGGGTAGTCGGCTTTTTATGTCGGCCTGGCTTATAGTTCGGTTTGCAGTTCTGGCAGCAGTACTTGCATCCGCGGTTCTTCTGATCGCCAAGCTGAATCCTAATTTTCGTCGTTCAGGGGCGAGCTAGGGTGGTGCTCCAATACCGCGCTGATATCGATGGATTGCGCGCTATAGCGGTCGTGCCGGTTGTGTTGTTTCATGCGGGATTGCCGTGGTTCTCCGGAGGATATGTCGGCGTTGATATTTTTTTCGTCATCTCGGGGTTTTTAATTACGACGGTTATCCGTCGCGGTATCGGGTCCGGTCGATTTTCTATATTGTCATTTTACGCTGGCAGGGCCCGCCGGCTGTTTCCGGCCTATATATTCGTTCTATTTATAACCTTGATGCTTGCGTGGGGTGTCTCGCCTCCTTTTTTAGTTAGAGAGGCGGCAGCCGGGGCGCTTTCATCGTCATTTTTTGTTTCGAATATTTATTATGCGGCTACGTCCGGCTACTTTGGTATAGAAACCCACCAATTGCATCTAGTGCATATGTGGAGTCTTGCGGTTGAAGAGCAATTTTACCTAGTGTTTCCTATCGGCCTGCTCGCCGTTTCTAGGGTGCCAAAGGTTTCTATAAAGTGGCTGCTTATATTCTTTATAGTGGTCAGCTTCGGAATCGCCTGTCTGCTTAACCGAGTCTATCCTTCAGCTACCTATTATTTGATATTCGGTAGGGCGTGGGAACTTTTGGTTGGAGCGTTGGTGGCGGTGATTGCCGAAACTACTAGTCGACCCTTGAATCGTGGTCGATTATACATCGATCTCATGGTTCTGGGTGGGCTGTTGCTCATTTTGGTCGGCTTTATTGCGGCCTCGATAACGTCGGAATATGGGCCCGCGGTCTTTGGTGTAATGCCGGTGTTAGGGACGGCAGTCATATTGTTCTATGGTCGCTATTCCATTCGGTCGAGTCGGTTATTATCCTTCCGGCCTCTCGTATTCGTGGGATTGATATCGTACAGTTTGTATCTTTGGCATCAGCCGGTTGTGGTCTTTTCTCGTGAGCTTATTCCGGAATTTTGGGCGTATTATTGGTTTCGGATACTGGTGGTAGTGTGTTCCGTTGTTATTGCTTGGTCTACGTGGAGGTTGGTTGAGAATCCGTTTCGGCGCGGTCGGTCGTCTCCAAAAGCCACCGTTTTTATGGGGGTGGCAAGCCTCATTTCGCTCGCTGCTTTATCCGCGGCTTTGTACTTTATGCCAGCGCTTTATAATTATTTTGCTAGTGACAATTATCTCAAAATCACGGAGTCGGTCGAAGTTAGCCCGCTACGTGAAAAGTGCCATCGCGGGTACCGTAAGGGGATTCAGCCGCGTGATGCCTGCACTCTTGGAGGTTCTTCAGAAAAGGGGCGTATCGCGCTAGTGGGGGACAGCCATGTTGTGGAGTTGGCTTATCAGCTGTCAGGGCTTGGCTATTCGGTTAAGCAATATAGCTTTGGCGGTTGCTTGCCAGTTGCGTCAGAATCTAGAACAGAGGCGAGGTCGAAACAGTGCGGTGCGTATCATGATGCGGTACTTGGTGAAATTGATAACGACCACTCTATAAATCTCGTTATGTTTGCTTTTAGGTGGGGATATTATACGGATGGGCTGAGTTTGGCTGATGCAGCGCGTCATGTTCTCGAGTCCGCCGCCGCGCTGAAAGCACAAGGTATGGATGTATTGGTTTTGGGTCCGATTCCTGAATTGTCGGCAGATATTCGGAGGCTGGTTCCTAGGGAGTTTGCGTATAACGATTACCGGCAACCTGTGAATCCGGAGTCGATTGCTTTTGACGCGGCGTTTCGAGGGTTCGTGACGGATGTGGGGGTCGGGTACTTATCGGTATTTTCGGTTCTTTGCGACGTGACGGGTTGTCCAGTGGTCATGGATGGGCAGGCGATTTACTATGACGATAACCATTTGTCGCTGGCCGGGGCTTCAATTTTGGCGCAGAGCGTGCAGGATAAGATTGGGTCAATTTTGTGATTCGTAAAAAACAGCTGGATGGGCTGGAAATACTTCGAGTTGTCTTTTCGGTTGCTGTGGTCGTTTGGCATCTTAAGACTATTCCAAAAAGTCCGTACCTGTTGTTTGGCGGAAATCACGGTGTGGGAGCGGGGGTGTTGGATGTTGTAAACATTGGAGTGTTGCTTCTTGCGGTCCCGGTGTTTATATTTATTTCTTGCTTTATTTTTGTTTTAAACGGGGCTGGGAGGGAATCATTAAAGAGGCGGGTTAAGCGGTTAACGGTTTTGGCGATATTTTGGAGTGTCGCCTATATATTATTTATGGAGGGTCGCGCTGGGTTGGTTCGCATCGCCGCTGAATTTATAGACCGTCCTCTGTATGTGATCTTCAGAAGTGGCGGGACGGTATATTATTTCTTTATATCTCTCGCAGCGTGTCTTGTGTTGTGCCAGATTTATTTTCAGGTGTCATCAAGATTGCGGTGCGCCCTCATCGGCGGGGCGTACCTGTTATGTGTTTTGGGGTCATTGGGGCCTTCATTTTTGGGTTACTCGGCAATGAGTGTCTATTGGGCACCAACCGGATTCTTTGCCATCGCGCTGACCGCCGCTTGGGCCGGTTTGAACTATAGTAAAATTCAGGCAGCGCTAGGCCGATATGTTTTATTATCTATGTGTCTCGGTTTGGTTGCGCTTCTTCTTGAGTACTGCTATCTCCCGTTTTCGGGTAGTATACCGGGTCAAAACTTCTCTATACCGTCGTATAGTCGTTTGTCGCTACCGTTGTTGGCGTTCTCGGCGGTAGTGGCATCGACCAGATATAGAGGGGAACTGAATGCGGCGTTACGATTTGGAGCGAACAATTCGTTAGCGTTATATTGTTTGCATCCATTTGCTTTGGGTGTTGGCCATAAGCTTGTCGCTTACGTCCAGATGGACGATGCTGCGAAAGCTGTGGTGGCTGTGCTGTTGGTTGTATTTCTCAGCTATGCAGTCGCTTTGGTCTTAAGAGGTAGGATATTGAATCCAAGGCTTCTTTAGCGAGGCATTGATTTAGTAGGTTGTTGTGACGCCCCCCGCGATTTCGCGTAGCACCGTGTTCTGGAGTCCAATCACCCGAGACAAGGAGATTGGACGTGAAGAAGCGCTACACCGAGGAGCAGATCATTGGCTTCCTGCAGGAGGCTGAGAGTGGGATACCGGTCAAAGAGCTGTGCCGCAAGCACGGCTTCTCGCAGGGCAGTTTCTACGCTTGGCGCAGCAAGTTCGGCGGCATGAGCGTCTCCGACGCCAAGCGGCTGAAGGAACTGGAGGCGGAGAACACCCGCCTGAAGAAGCTGCTGGCCGAATCCCTGCTCGAGCAGGAGGTCGTGCGCGAAGTACTGAGAAAAAAGTGGTAGCCGCCCCACAAAAGCGCGAGGTGGTGCGGCAGATGACGGCGCGGGGTCTGTCTGTCAGAGCGACGCTCGCGGGACATCGTGCAGATGAGCGCCAGCTCGCTGCGTTACGAGCCGCGCCCTGACCGCAAGGAAGAGCTACGCACCGAGATCATCCGCTTGGCGCAGCGCTACCAGCGCTACGGCGCCGGGATGATCTACCTCAAGCTCCGGCAGCACAGCTGGGTCGTGAATCACAAGCGGGTGGATCGGCTGTATGCCGATGCCAAGCTGCAAGTGAAACGGCGCCGGCGCAAGAAAGTCCCGATCAGCGAGCGCCAGCCGTTGGTGCGGCCCGTGGCAGCGAATGCAGTGTGGTCGATGGACTTCGTCTTCGACCGAATTGCGGGCGGCCAGCAAGTGGCCCGGGTGCTGCAGGCCATCGCAGACCTCCGCCCGTTGCCTGGGGTAATCCGGTCGGATAACGGCCCGGAGTTCATCGGCAAGGCGATGATGCAGTGGGCCGGCTCGGTCGGCGTCGAGCTCAAGCAGATCGAGCCGGGTAAGCCGCAGCAGAACGCCTACATCGAGAGCTTCAACGGCCGCTTTCGCGATGAGTGCCTGACACGAGCACTGGTTCGTCAGCCTCGAGCACGCCAGGCGGATCATTGAGGCCTGGCGACGTGAGTACAACGGCGACCGACCGAAGAAATCATTGGGCGGGCTGACGCCCGCTCAATACGCCAAACAACTCGCCCAAAGGGCTGCTAGCTTACCCGCGGACTCGAGAGCCGAGTGCTACTGAAATCGGGGGGACGTCAAGAGCTTAGGCGGTATTCGTGATGCGGTGCACAATAGGGGGGTGCCGGATCACCCGGAATTCGATACTCTGGTGTTCTCTACGGAAACGAATAATTGCAGATGGATGACGTCCTTGTTGTAGGCGGCGCTGGCTACATTGGCTCGCATATGGTTGCTTTGCTTCACCATAAGGGGCTACGGGTTACAACGTTGGATGACCTCAGTAGCGGCTATCGTGATGCGGTTAAGTTCGGCGAGTTTGTTCAAGGCGACATGGGCGACGCCCATCTCGTTAGAGCTCTGATTAGAGAGCGTTCTATTTCAACGATTATTCATCTTGCGGGGTCAATTTGTGTAGCGGAGTCTATTCGGCACCCTTCACTGTACTATCTGAACAATTCGGCTAAGTCCCTCGGGCTTGCTGCCGCTGCCTCGGATGAGGGGGTCAAGCGCTTTATTTTTTCATCCACGGCAGCTGTCTATGGAAATCCGATCGAGTTACCGCTTGATGAGAGGCATCCTAAGCATCCGGTTAACCCGTATGGTCGTAGCAAATGGCTCGTCGAACAGGCGCTGCCAGATTTTGAAGCCGCGTATGGCATGCAGTACATGACGTTTCGGTACTTTAATGCGTCTGGTGCGAATCCTGAGTTGGGGCTCGGCGAACGACATGAGCCGGAAACACATTTAATTCCAAGTGCATTGCATGCTGCCTTAGGCAAGCGCGGGTGCTTAATGATCAATGGAACAGATTGGGGTACTCCAGACGGAACGTGTGTACGAGATTTCCTTCATGTTCAGGATTTGTGTGAGGCGCACTATTTGGGTTATCGGGCCCTAATGGGGGGGTGTCGCTCAGGTGCTTTTAACCTAGGCACGGGAAGGGGCTACTCGGTTCGAGAAGTTGTGGATACCTCTAGCGCTGTAACGAAGTGCGAGATACCTATAGCTTATGGCCCGAGACGTCCTGGGGATCCACCTAGCCTCGTCGCAAACCCCGATGCAGCGATGACGAAACTGGGGTGGCGGCCTCGTCAGTCAGATCTCCGGAGCATCATCGAAGACGCTTGGCTTTGGGAGCAGTACAGGGCCGGAGGAATTCCTTTAGAGCAACTGCTCCGTGACCACAAGGCCGCTTAGCGAAACTGTCGTAGCAACAGTACCCGGTTCCGGGTACAATACCCGTCGTTCTAGGGGCTATAGCTCAGCTGGGAGAGCGCTTGCATGGCATGCAAGAGGTCGGCGGTTCGATCCCGCCTAGCTCCACCAAATTGTCCCCATCGTCTAGAGGCCTAGGACACCGCCCTTTCACGGCGGTAACAGGGGTTCGAATCCCCTTGGGGACGCCATAATAGAAAAGCCGGCTCATGAGCCGGCTTTTTTGTGCTTGGGGCATCGATTATTCAGGCTTTCCTACCGGGCGTCCGATGCTGTGGTACTCCAAACCGAAGCGCGTGACGAGCCTGGGATCGAACAGATTGCGACCATCGAAGATCGCCTTCGTGGTGAGTGTTCTAGCGAGCTCCTCAAAGTTGGGACTGTGGTAGAGCTTCCACTCGGTCAGGATGGCAAGTGCGTCGGCGCCTTTGGTCGCCTCCATGGGTGAGCTGCAGTAGGTCAGGTTCGTCTGTTCCCCGTAGCAGGCGCGAGTCGTATCCATAGCCTCTGGATCGTGAACGCGCACGCTGGCGCCTGCGTCCCACAGCGCCTCCATGAGATCGCGCGCCGGCGCTTCTCGAACATCGTCCGTGTTCGGCTTGAATGCCAGGCCCCAGATCGCGATGGTTTTACCACTTAGACTACCGAAGTGGGCCAGAATCTTCTGGAAGAGGACCTGCTTTTGCCGGTAGTTGACGGCGTTAACGGCGTTGACCAGCTCCATGTCGTAGCCGACTTGCTCACCCGTCATGGACAGGGCGGAGACGTCCTTGGGAAAGCAGGAGCCGCCGTAGCCGGCACCCGGGTAGATAAACTTGTAGCCAATCCGTGGGTCGGAGCCGATGCCCCGTCTCACAGCTTCGATGTCTGCTCCGACCTTGTCGGCGAGATTCGACAATTCGTTCATGAAGCTGATCTTGGTCGCCAGCATGGCGTTGGCGGCGTACTTGGTCAGTTCGGATGAGGCGATGTCCATTACAATCACGCGGTCACGTGACCGGTTGAAGGGCGCATAAAGCGCGCGCATTAATTCCCCAGTACGGGGATTATCCACGCCGACGATGGTGCGGTCGGGTTTCATGAAATCCTCGACTGCGCTGCCTTCTTTCAGAAATTCCGGATTTGAAACGACGTCGAACTCGAGCGATTCGCCGCGAGCATCAAGCGTTTCTTTGACGGCGGACCGAACGGCTTCGGCGGAGCCGACAGGCACCGTGGACTTGGTGATCACAACCTTGTATTCGCTCATGTGCTCGCCGACGGTTCGCGCAACCGTCAGCACATGGCGCAAGTCCGCAGATCCATCTTCATCCGGAGGAGTGCCTACGGCGATCATGATGAAGAGGCCGTGTTCGATCGCGGCCTTTGCGTCGGTTGTAAAGCGTAGTCGGCCCGCTTCGACGTTCCGGGCGAGTAGATCCTCAACACCTGGTTCGTAGAACGGGCAGTGCCCGCCGCTGAGCTTGTCGATACGGGCTTCGTCGATATCGACGCAGATAACTTCATTGCCGGATTCTGCAAAGCAGGCGGCTGTGACGAGGCCGACGTAGCCGGAACCGAAGATGCTGATGTTCACAAAAATTTCTACCAGTTTAGTGGGGTGAAAATATTCAAAATCGCAATGACGAGTCCAGAGGCTCGCAGACGCACTATACTAGTGCATTCTAGGAGAGATCTGCGGGTGACCGGAGTTCTCGCATGGCTAATTTTTACGAAACACATTGCGGAGCAGGCCAGAGCAGGGCTGAGTATTGCATTGATCAAGTTATTCCTTCATGACTATGGCGCATATCCGTTTTCGCGTGAGCTGGCGACTGTTTTGCAGCAGCGGCAGTTCGATGTGCTTTACGCGTTCAACGCCTCACTCGAGGGAACACCTTCGGGCTGGCTCGATCAGGGAGGGCATCGCGTCCAGCCTCTCGACCTTGGTCAGCCGCTACGTCGCGAAAAGTTCATCGAACGATGGGTTCTGGAGCGTCGCTATGGCCGCTTGTTGTCTGACGCGGTAGCGGCTGAGCAGCCCGATGTTGCAGTCTTCGCGAATACCCCGATTGACGCGCTTGTTCCCGTGCTACGCGAGTGTCGCAAGCGCGGTATCGCCATAGTGGTCTGGGTGCAGGATTTGCTCGGCGTTGCGATAGGGCAGGTGCTTGCTGACAAGGCTGGAATACTGGGTCAGGTGCCGGCCGCCTGGTACAAATATCGTGAGCTGGAATGCCTCCGACTGTCAGATGCCATTATTAGTATTTCAGAGTCCTTCACTCCGTATCTGGCGGCGAATCGGGTAGACGCCCAAGCATGTTCCGTCATACCGAATTGGGCGCCCGTCGACGAGATAACGCCTCGACCCCGCGCAAATGCGTGGGCACGCCAGCAGCAGTTGGATCATCGATTTACGTTTCTCTATTCTGGAACGTTGGGCTTCAAGCATCGTCCGGAATTATTGGTGGAGCTTGCCCAGGCCGTTGCGCACCGCGAGGCCATGGTGGTGGTGAACTCGAGAGGCGCCGTTGCTGATTGGCTTCGAGTGCAAGCAGTGGAGCGCAAGATAGCCAACCTCCAGGTCAACGATTTTCAACCGATTGAACAACTGCCGGAGGTACTGGCGAGCGGGGATGTGCTAATCGGCATGTTGGCACCTGACGCAGCTGACTACTGCGTGCCGTCTAAGATCTTGTCCAATCACTGCGCTGGTCGCTCGCAGTTGCTTTCGCTGAGTGAAAGTAACCCTGCTGCTCAATTGGTGTTGGAGCACCGGACTGGTTATGTTGCTTCGCCCGATGATGCCGGCAGCTTTATTCGCGCCGCATTGTCATTGATGGACGACAACGCGGAGCGACTCCAGATGGGGCGTCGGGCGCGTGAGGTTGCAGAAGAATTGTTCAATATCGACAAGATCGCGCTACGGTTTGAAGCGATTTTCGAGGATGTTGCGAAAGGCTGATTGGGGCCTCCGCTACCTCGACGATACTGTTGGAGTGCTAGCTCCGAAAACCATTTTCGTGTTCCAGAAACCACTCGTACGTACCGGCGATGCCTTGCTCCAGCGGGATGGTGGCGGCCCAGCCGAGATTGGTCAGGCGTGACACGTCCATCAGCTTGCGAGGCGTGCCATCTGGCTTGCTGGTGTCATTGACAATTTCACCCTGGTAACCAACCACGTTCTTGACCAGTTCGGCCAATTCCCGGATCGATACGTCAGTCCCAACGCCGACATTGACGATTTCCTCGCCCGAATACTGCTCGGCCAGGTGCACAACGGCATCGCCCAGGTCATCGACATGCAGGAATTCCCGCTTCGGCGTACCGGTGCCCCACATGACGACCTGGGGGGCATTACTTAGCTTTGCTTCGTGAAACTTGCGCAGCAGGGCCGGGAGTACGTGTGAATTCTCAAGATGAAAGTTGTCGCCTGGACCATACAGATTGGTCGGCATTAGCGAGATGGCATCGAATCCGTACTGTTTGCGGTAGGCTTGGCACATCTTGATGCCTGCAATCTTGGCAATGGCATACCACTCATTGGTGGGCTCCAGGGTCCCCGTGAGTAGCGAGTCTTCCCGCATAGGCTGCTCAGCGAATTTGGGGTAGATGCAGGACGAGCCGAGAAAGACCAGTTTTTCAACGCCGGCCTGCCAAGCCGAGTGAATCACATTGGTCTGGATGGCCAAATTGTCGCGAATGAACTCCGCTGGGTAGGTGTCGTTGGCATGGATGCCTCCGACCTTGGCCGCCGCGAGGATGACGTGGCTGGGTTGCTCTGCCGCGAAAAATGACTGAACAGCAACCTGGTCGGTCAGGTCTAGTTCGCGGTGGCTGCGGGTGATGAGATTCTGGTAACCCTTGCGTCCGAGCGCCCGAACGATCGCGGAGCCAGCCAGCCCGCGATGGCCGGCGACATAGATCTTGGAGTCTGGAGTCACCGCGTTTACTCGTTGTAGTCAAAGGCGCGGTAGCCGGCTTCGGTCACCAGCCGGTCACGCTTGGCGTGCTCGAAGTCAGACGTGATCATGTCTTTCACGAGTTCCTCAAATGTGATCTTCGGCACCCATCCCAGTTTCTCCTTGGCCTTGGTCGGGTCACCCAGCAGAGTCTCGACTTCGGCAGGGCGGAAATAGCGTGGATCGACACCGACGATTTGCTGGCCCGGCTGGACCGTCAATTCTGGATTACTCACGCCGGTTACGGTGCCGACTTCGTCGACGCCTTCACCAGAGAACGTGATCTCCATGCCCAGTTCGGCCGCCGAGCGTTGGACAAATTCGCGAACGGAATGCTGTTCACCGGTGGCGATGACAAAATCCTCCGGCGTGTCCTGCTGCAGCATCATCCACTGCATCTCGACGTAGTCTTTTGCATGCCCCCAGTCGCGCAGGGCATCCATGTTGCCTAGATGCAACTTGTCCTGAAGCCCGAGGGCAATACGCGCGATAGCGCGCGTGATCTTGCGGGTCACGAAGGTTTCACCGCGAATCGGCGACTCGTGGTTGAAAAGGATGCCATTGCAGGCGTACATCCCGTAGCTCTCACGGTAATTCACCGTGATCCAATACCCGTAGAGCTTGGCGACCGCGTAGGGCGACCGCGGGTAGAACGGGGTGGTTTCCTTCTGCGGGATCTCCTGCACCAGCCCGTACAGTTCAGACGTGGAGGCCTGATAAAACTTGGTTTTGTCGGTCAGTCCCAGAATCCGGATCGCCTCGAGCAGTCGCAGTGTGCCAAGTGCATCGCCATTGGCGGTGTACTCGGGGCTGTCGAAAGACACGGCGACATGGGATTGTGCGCCGAGGTTGTAGATTTCGTCCGGTTCGATTTGCTGAACGATGCGGATGAGGTTCGTGGAGTCGGTCAGATCGCCGTAGTGCAGCACGAAGCGGCGGTCGCTTTCGTGTGGGTCCTGATACAGGTGGTCGATTCGGTCTGTGTTGAACAAAGAGGCGCGGCGCTTAATGCCGTGAACTTCGTACCCTTTTTCCAACAAAAGCTCAGCCAGGTAGGCGCCATCTTGCCCCGTGACGCCGGTAATCAATGCTTTTTTCACTACGCTCTTATCCGTTGCGCTTGATCGATATGTCCGCAGCTGGTGAGCGCCGGGAAACGGCGCGGTGGCGGACCTGGATCACTGCGTCGTTGCAGTGCAATAACCGGGCCGGAGTCTAGCAGGCCGGGAGGCCGTTTCGGACCCCCCAAAGAAAACGGCGTGACTCCGGTCACGCCGTTTTCGCGTCAGCGACCTCGGCTATGCGGGCCTTGACCCATCCGACCGCCTGGTCAAAAACCTCGCCAGCGCAGGCAGCACGAGAATGGCCCCGAACATGTTCGCAGTGAACATGAACACCAGTAGCAGCCCCATGTCCGCCTGGAACTGGAGGGCGGAGAAGAGCCAGGTGCCAACCCCCACGCCGAGTGCCACGCCGGTGAACAGCACCGCCTTGCCGGTCTTGTTCAGCGTTTCGAACATGGCTTCTTCCAGCGTCAGGCCGCGTTCGATGCCATCGACCAACGTGGCGTAGACGTAGATGCCGTAGTCCACACCGATGCCCACGGCGAGCGCCACGACGGGCAGGGTGGCGACCTTGAGGCCGATGTCGGTCATGGCCATGACGGCGTAGGCCATGATGGAGACCAGCGACAGCGGCGCGACGACGCAGATCACGCCGGAGAGCGTCCGGAAGCTGAGCCACAGGAACAGAATGACCACAACGTAGACCCAGAACACGACTTGCAGCTCCTGCGCCTCTACGACCTCATTGGTCGCTGCCATCACGCCGACATTGCCCGTGGCCAGCGCGAAGTTGACGGGGCAGGGCGAGTCGATCGCACGGATTTCATCGCGTTCGGAGCCCAGCTTCTCCTCCAAATCACCGGCCTCGGTCTTGAGTCGCTGAGCCTCGTCGCTGTTGGCATCCAGCGCGACCAGACGACCATTGCGCTGCTTCAGGTCCAGGGCGGTCTGGCCAGCCTGGCGGATCAATGCGGTCTTGTCCGCGCACACCTCGAGGTTGGTGTCGGGATGATCGTTGGCGAAGCGCTCGGCGTTTTCGGCGTTGAAGGCGTCGACCTGGTCGACGATGTGCTTGATGGTGCCGGCGCGGTGGTCTTCGGTGAACACGAACATCGCCATCGCGGAGCAGTCGTTGTTCAACAGCCCCGTGGACGATGGGAACTGCGACAGCAACAAGGCCATCGCATTGGGGTTGCGGGGCAGGATGCGGGCGTTGATGTGGCCTTCATTAAACCCTGAATAGACCAGTTTCATGTAGGTCGGCAGCCCCAGGGCGGTTTGCACGCCGTCGGTGTTCTGCATGGTCCACAGGAAGCGATCCACCTGTTCCATCGTGTGGTAGAAGCGGCACGCCTCCGGTTCGGTTTCAGCCACAACCTTGAGGATGTCGACACCCAGGTCGAAGTTCTCGACGATTGCGGCGGAATCCATGTTGTAACGCGAATCAGGCCGCAGCTCGGGCACGCCCTTTTGCGCGTCGCCGACCTGGAGATCCGGGTATTTGTAGAGCGAGAATGCAAGCAATACGGCGCAGATCAACAGGGTGACAATCGCCGGGCCGCGGCGCGTGATCTTCGCCATGAAACGGAACAGTCCGGCGAGCATGGCTTCCTTCTTTGCCTGCTTGGCCTGGAACTTGTCGACATCGCCGATCGATATGTACGTCAGCCAGATCGGCATCATCACCTTGTTGGTAATGATGATCGACGCGACGCCGAAGGCCGCGTTCAACGACATCTCCCGGATGATGTCGATGGGGATCAGGTAGATGGTCGCAAACCCGGCCACGTCGGTGATCAATGCGGTGGTGCCCGGAATCGCAAGGCGGCGGAAGGTTTCCAGCGATGCGTCGTGGCTGTTGCGGCCAGCCGCGATCTCATCCACCCAGGCATTCACGTACTGCACGCCGTGGGAGACCGACACCGACAGCACCAGGAAGGGCACGAGGATCGCGAACGGATCGAGTCCGTAGCCGGCCGTGGTCAGCAGGCCGAATTCCCAGATGACCGCAACGACCGAGCAGGCCAGGGGCAGGAAGGCGAGCTTGAGTGATGACGTGTAGAGCCACAACAGCACGAACGTCATCAGCAAGGTCAGCAGGAAGAAGCCCACCACTTCCAGCGTGGCGTCGGTCACATCGCCAATGATCTTGGCGAAGCCGATGATGTGGACCGATACCGATTCCGAGTAATTGTCGTTCTCCAGCTCGACGATTTCGAGTTCGCGATTGGGAACCTCGACGGTGATCGGTACACCGCTTTCGTTCTCGGTCTTGACCGATGTCTTGCCAAACCAGCGGTCCAGCCGGCCAGGCTCGCTGAACTGGGTTGCCACGACGGCGCCGGCGCTTTCCTGCTCGACGGCTTCCTTCAGGCGGAACTCCCACTTGCGCGGGCTGTTAATGGAGCCGCGAATACGCTCCAGTTCGGCGGCGACCGCGCGGTAATCCAGCTTTTCGCCGGTGCGCGGATCGAACTCCAGCAACTCGGTCTGTACCAGCGCGCCGGATTCGTCCTCGGTGACCAGCCGACCGATGATGTCAGCCTTGCCGACGTTGATACGGATCAGATCGAAGTTTGTCTGGTCCGGCCGGTAATCCGCCGGCACCACGTTGGCGCCGGACAGTCCGCCTTCCACGACCTCGATGTAGCGAACGTTGCGAGTGAACAGCGATGTGACACGCCGGCGGTCGTTGCCCGGTACGTAGAACACCTCATCGGTGACGAACTTGAGTTTTTGCAGAAACTCTTCGTTGTAGATGTCGCTGCCGTCCTTTTGCAGCAGCGCCACCAGCACGGTGTTCGCACCGCCGAATTCCGACTGATACTGCTTGAACACGTTCATGTAGGGGTGTTCGAGCGGAATCGACTTCTCGAACCCGGCATCCGGTTCGAGCTGGGCAGCCTGATACCCGAGAATGACCGTGAGGACCGTGAGCCAGAGAATCCCTATCCAGCGCTTGCCATAAATCAGTGGTTCGACGACGCCGAGGATCCGTTGGGTCCACGCGCCGGTTGACGCTGAAGTGCCTGCCATATCTACAAACTCCCTTTATCGGCGCTGCTGCGAAAGCGCGCCCAAGCTAATGCGGACTTCAGCGTCCGATGGCCAAGTGGTTCAATCCTGTTTCCCCACCGAGCACGAGGGTATCGTCCAGGCGATCGACGTCGCCCAGTGCCGAGGCGCCCCCGCCGGGGATCCGGGTCAACTCGGATTCGCCGTCCGTGTAGCGCACGATGGCGCCGTTAACGCCGACCAGGTAGGCGCCGCTGTTGGTGACGATGCCGTTGAACAGCGAATCGTTGCCGTCAAAGGTCAATTGCGTGACGGCGTCTTCCGGGATGTCCCCCAGCGGGTACTCCCCGTATTCGTCGAATTCCAGTGTCGGCAAAGCGGCGACGTTTTCCAGGCGGTAGACGTTGCCACGCAGGCCAAAAATGATGGCGCCGGCGTCACCGTAAGGCAGCGCGCCGAAATATGAGCCGAAATATGGGCTGGCAACGCGCTCCCAGGTCAGGCCCTGATCCGTCGAGCGGGCAAGCATGCTGCGTTCGCCGGCGATGAGTAGCGTGCCGTCCGCGAGCTCGGTGATGGAGTAGTGGTGCAACTCGCCCTGTCCGACCGGCGAATCCACCGGTTCCCAACTGTCGCCACCGTCGTCGGTGCGCCAGAACAAGTCGTAGGCGCCCACGGCCAAACCGCGTTGTGCGTCGAAGAAGTGCAGGTCGTAAATGGCCTGCTCCAATTCCGGTTGGTAGTTTTGTAGCGACCAGCTTTGTCCGCCATCCGTGGTCTTGAGCACGGTGGCATCGTGCCCGCCGATCCAGCCGGTCTGGTCATCAACGAAGTGCACCCGGTTGAGCATCACCGACACCGGAACCTGGACCTGCGTCCAGTTCTCACCGTCGGGCGAACGCATGACATGGCCGCGCTCACCGACTGCGATGACATGGTCGCCGGCCTGTGCGAGGTCGGTGACGATGCTGTCCTCCGACAAGTCGGACAGCATTGACGGATGGGGCTGAATCGGATCGTCCTGGGGCGCGGCGAAGGCGGCGCCAGCCAGGGCAAGCGGAAATGCGGCGGCTAGCCAGACGCTGCGCATGGTCACTCTCCCTTTGACTCGTCGTGGGGGCAGGGGGCCGCTGCGATGAGCGACCGACGGGTGGCGCGAGGCTAGGCTCGCGCCACCCAGTAGGTGTCGTGCGCGGTTAGCGGGTGGCGCGACGCTTGAGTTCGCGCGGATCAAAGAAGCGCGTGTCGTAATCGACGAACTGGTTATTCGCCTCGTCTTCAGAGCGTAGGGCGGTGGCGAAATACGAACGCGCCTGCAGGTCGTAGATGATCTCGGGCACCGTCGTCGAGGCCGGCAGGCCACGTTCCACGATCAGGTGGCCTTCCTGCACCTTCCACAGGTTGCCGCGGGTGTCGTAGCAGTCAACCGCCACGATGTTCCAGCTGTCCTCATCCACATAAAAGCGGCGCTTGCCGAACTTGTGGGTCGTGCCATCCTTCAGGTCGGCTTCCACCACCCATACGCGGCGCAGCTCATAGCGCGGCAGATCCTGGTTGATGTGACTCTTGCCGATCACGTCGTCGTACTTCACGTCGGACTTGTTCATCGCGAAGGAATTGACCGGGATGTACATTTCCTTCTTGCCGATCAGCTTCCAGGTGAAGCGATCCAGGGCGCCGTTGTACATGTCGACCTGGTCGTAGAACTGATTGCCATCCGTGCCTTCGTATGGATTGTCGTAGGCAACCGACGGTGCACGACGCACGCGGCGCAGGGCTGGCGGGTACAGCCAGGCGCTGCGGTAGTCCACGTGCTCCCAGGCCATCAGGAACAGGCCGGCGTTACGCGGCGGCGACAGGATCTCGGCCACGTAGTAGATCGTGATGTCGTCCTTGTCGTTGATCGCAACGTGGTCTTCCGTGAGGTTGGCGTACGGGAAGAGCACATCTTCGCGGAGCGTGGACTGGGTGTAAGAGCCGTCCGGCAGCACGATGAACTGGTTGTTGAAACGCTGCTGAGCCTTGCCGCGATATTTCAGGCGGTGGTTCCAGATGACCTCAGCGCCGTTTTTCGGAATGGGGAAGGGGAAACCCACCTCTGCGCCGAGCAGAAGGTCGGTGCCTTCCAGCGATGCGTTGGTCGCATTCTTCTTGGTGTACTCGTAGTACTCCTCCGGGAAGCCCGAGCTACGACGCGTCGGGTACACGTTCATCTTGTACGTGTCGCCGTAGGCGTTGAACAAGGCCAGATGACCAACCGTCAACTTGTCCTTGTACTGGTCGATATTGTCCTTGGTGATCGTGAACTTGATCTCGTCATCAGCAAACGGGTCATCCCAGTGCGTGGGCTCCGAAATATCCAGCTTGGGCAGGCCGCCGTCCCAGGCCGGAATCGTGCCGTCGGCATTGCCGGCCTTCTCGGCCCCGATGGGGGTGAGTTCCGCGCCGAGCTTGGCGGCCTCTTCGGCTGACACCTTGGCAAGCACGGGGAAGGCCGCCACGCTCAGGGCGCCTGCGAGTAGGAATGGTGTGGTTCGCATCAGATTGATCCTCCAAATAAATTCGTGGGCGTCGCGGCAAACGCGACGCTTGTCAACTTTCTAGACTGCTTCGGCCCGGGCAGTGGTTTCGGATGCATTCGCAGGCCATCAGAACCGGTAGCGCACGCCCATCTGGGCGAAGTCCCGGTCGCGCAGTACGTTGTTTTCTTTGGCTCCTGTATACCACTGATATCCAGCGGTGAACGACAGCGCGTTCTTCACGCGCATCTCGATGTTGAGCGAATACTGCTGGCGCCCTTGCACGAAGCGCTCGCCGGGGCCGGGGGAGATACCGTACACATCGTGTTTGATCAGGAACACCGGCTCGAAGCTGATGCCAGGGAACACGCTTTCATAGCGCACGATGGCGATCAGGTCGTAGCCGAACGAGTTGGCGGTGGTCCAGTAATCGGGATTGGCCTGCTGCGGATTGAAGCGTGCACCGGATGGCCCAACCCAGCCACTGTTGGCGAGTCCGTCCAGATTGCCGTCCGCACCCGAGCCGTCCGCACCGGCCGAGGCATGGGTGTACTGTCCCGGCCCTTCGATCTGCAGTTCTGCCAGGTCTGGCAGGTCGAGAATGTGCGTGCCGCCCAATTCGAACAAAAAGATGATCTGGTCGGCGCCAACCCAGTTATCCGGCCCCAGGATGTAGGTCGCGCCGAGAATCCAATTCACGGTCTGGAACTCTTCGTAACCGCGAATGTAATCACCCGGTTGCAGGCCGTTTTCGGCGCCCGAGTAGCCGCTGATGCCGCGGTAGTCGAGCAGGTAGGACGGACCGACGAACTCCTGCCCGGTGATCGTGGTGATCGTGGTGCCGATGCCGGGTAGCGACACATCCAGAAAATCTTCCTGCCCACCGGGGGTGCATTGGGTCGGATCAGCTGAACAGCCGGTTGGGAAGGGTGTCGCCAACGCCGAGAATCCGACATCGATTAGCGAGACTTGCAGCGGGTCGTTCGGGCGATAGACGAATTCACCCTGCAGCGAGACCTCACCGACGGCCGTGTTGAAGGACATGCCGAACAGTTTGACGTCTTCGGGGTACTCCAACTGGAATTTCACCGTGTCCAGCGGGTACGCGGTACCGCCAATTCCGGGCTGGGAATAGGTGGCCGGGTTCGTGGAGCGGCCCGTGTCCTGCTCCGCCGGGCCGCCGTTCGGGTCGCGCTCCGGATCACCCTGATAGGTGATCGCCCACAACACCGCGTCCAGCGGCACACCGGGGCACTCGGTCAGAAAGCTCAGCGTGTCTGTGAGTTGTGCACCGGACGGCACGAGATCTTCGAGACAACCCACATTGCCCGCGTAGGCGGAGAAAAATGGCAGGCGGCTATGGTAGTTGGCGAAATAGAAATTCAGCTCGGTGCCGGTGAGCAAATCCGGCAGATACATCGACATCGACAATCCGTACTGCCCCGTGTCCTTCGCTTCCTTTTGGGGTAAGAGTTCGGCGGTCAGGCTGGTCTCTGCCAATGCGGACAGCAGGCCCTGGTTGGCGATCGCCAGCGAGTTCGGGTCTTCCGGTGTCTTGCCGAATCCGATTGAAACAGTGTCTGCCGAGTTGTTGGTGTCGACATCCACAAACGACAGGAACGCCCCCGGTGGTGGGATCACAACCGGCTGCCATTCGTAGCCGTACCAGCCGGAGATGCCGATGTCGTAGGTCAGATCGGTCTTGAACGACACCGCGCCGAGCGGTTTGAAGACTTCGTCGATGTTAAGAAACGCCGGGCGGTTCAAGGCATTGGCGTCCAGCGCACCAAAGGTATTGAGCGAGCCAACGGCAAGGTAGGTCGATTCACCCCAGTTGATGAGTTGGCGGCCCACCGTCACATTAAGGTCACGGTCGCCGAAAAAGGGCAGGCGTGTCGCGAGGCGAAAATCCAGCAACTCCATGTCCAGCCCGACCGTTTCCTGTTGCCTGTCGTTGCGTTCTACATAAACCGGCTCGCCGCGGCTCAGGCGTGTATTGCCGGTGCCGCCAGGGCCGAATGGCGGCGCTGCGTGCGGGTTGTTGGAGATGGCGTTCTCGGTGATGACGTTGGGGTGGAATTCGTCACGGTCATAGTTTGCGAAGTCGTAATGCCCGTAGTAGCGCGTGAAGAACTCCCATTCCAGTCCGAGGGCATCGAAATCAAGCGAGATGTCTTGCGAGAACTTGAACAGGCCTTGTGTGACCTCGTACTTGTCGAAGTTGAGGTTGCCGTCATCCGCGTTCACCGAGAACACGCCGGGGGCATCGACCGCGCGTTGGTTGCGGGCAGGTCCTTCGCCGATGATGCCGAGGCCTGGCTCGGGGTTGCCGTTCTCGTCAAAGCCATTGCTGTGCCCCTGACAAGTCGAGATCGCGCACAGATCCGGGTCTAGGTTGGATTTGCCGACCAGGCGGCTGTCGCGATCCTGCATGCGCCACTGCGCGCCGAGTTCGACCGAGGTGTTGATGGTCCCGGTGACGTCGCCGAAATCGATTTTCAGCGCATACGCTGGCGTCAGAACCGCCAACATGCCCACTCCCGCCATGACCGCCGCAACCCGACGTGATCGCCCGTCGGCTGGCATCTGCAGCTTGCCCATCTGTGTTGTCTCCAGTCACCACTCGCGTTCTGCGGCGGCGTTGTTATGCGGTCGTCGATCATGGCGACCGTGCGATTGTTCTCCACACTGCGGATGCTTGGTTTTCCGCGTGCCACCTACCGGTTAATTTACCGATTACCGAGAATTCAATGCATTGACGGTAATGAGCTGAACCTAAACGATCGTTCACGGGGATTCAAGCGGTATTCAACCCTGTCGAGGCCATGGGTCGTCCGGCTAGAACCGATAACGCGCTCCGAGCTGAGCGAAATCGCGGTCTCTGAGCACGTTGTTGCCTTTCGCTCCCGTGAACCACTGGTAGCCCGCCGTGAACGACAGCGCGTTGCGCACGCGCATCTCCACGTTGACCGAATACTGCTGGCGGCCTTGCACAAAGCGTTCGCCCGGCCCCGGCGACGTGCCGGCGACATCGTGCTTGATCAGGACAACCGGCTCGAAACTGATGCCGGGAAAGACCGACTCATAGCGCAGGATTGCGATCAGGTCGTAGCCGAATGCGTTGCGTGTGGTCCAGTGACTGGGGTCGGCCTGTTGCGGATTGAAGCGTGCGCCAGAGGGGCCGACCCAACCGCTGTTCGCCAGGCCGTCTAGGTTGCCGTCGGCACCGGAACCATCCGCCCCGGCCGAGGCGTGGGTGTACTGGCCCGGCGCCTCGATTTGCAGCTGTTCCAACGGCGGCAGATCGAGAATGTGGCTACCGCCCAACTCCAGCAGAAAGATCACCTGGTCGGCGGCAAACCAGTTGCCGGGGCCGAGCACGTAGGTGGCACCGAAGATCCAGTTAATGGTTTGGAAAGGTTCATAGCCGCGAATGTAGTCACCGGGCTGCAGGCCATTGTCGGCGCCGGACCATGCGTCCACGCCGCGATAATTCAGCAGAAACGAAGGGCCGACGAACGCCTGACCGGTGATCGTGGTGACGGTCGTGCCGAGGCCTGGCAGCGACACATCGAGAAAGTCCTCTGCGCTGCCCGGTGTGCAAACCGACGGATCAGCCGTGCACCCGGACGGGAACACCGTCTGCAGGGCCGAAAAGCCGACATCCACGGTGGAAATCTGCAAGGGGTCTTCCGGTCGATAAACCATCTCGCCCTGGAACGATACATCGCCGATTGCGGTGTTGAACGAGAATCCGAACAGATCGATGTCTTCGGGATATTCGAGCTGGAACTTCACCGTATCCAGCGGATAGGCGGTACCGCCTTCGCCCGGCTGCGAGTAGCCCTCGGGATTGGTTTGCCGTCCGGTGTCTTGCTCCGGCTGGCCGCCGTTGGGGTCATTGGCCGGGTCGCCGCCGGTCTGGATCGCCCAAAGCGCCGACTCGAGATGCGCGGTGGGGCAGTCGGTGAATACCGCCAACGTGTCGGCGAGCTGGCTGCCACTGGGCACGGTGTTCTCCAGGCAGCCGATTTCCCCCGCATAGGCAGACAGGAAGGGCAGGCGGCTGTGGTAGCGCGCGTAGTACAGGTTCAGCTCGGTGCCGGTGAACAGGTCAGGAAAATAAAACGACATCGCGACGCCGTACTGGCCGCCATCCTGGGCTTCGCGCTGGGGGAGCAGTTCCGCCGTCGCGCCGGTCTCGGCCAGGGCCACCAGCAGGGTTTGATTGCCCAGCGCAAGCATCTGGGGGTCTTCCCCGGTCTTGCCGAAGTTGATGGCGATGGAATTCGCGGAGTTGTGTGTATCCAGATCCACGAACGAGAAGAACGAGCCGGGCGGCGGCACCTGGGCCGGTTCCCATTCGTAGCCGTACCAGGCGGAAATGCCGATGTCGTAGGTCAGGTCGGTTTTGAGCGAGACTGCGCCCAGCGGACGAAAGGTTTCTTCCACATTTAGGTAGGCCGGGCGCATGAATGCATTGGCGTCCAGCGACGAAAACGTATTGAGGGAGCCGACAGCCAGGTAGGTGGACTCGCCCCAGTTGATCAGCTGCCGGCCGATGGTGACATCGAGATCACGGTCGCCGATGAACGGCAGTCGCGTGTTGAGGTTGAAGTCCAGAACCTGAAAGCCCAGGCCGATCTGCTCCTGCTGGCGGTCGTTGCGTTCCACGAACACGGGCTCCCCGACGCTCAGGCGCCGGTTCGGTGGATCGTCGTCCGGGTAAAGCCCGGAATCGGGGTTGTTGTTGATGGCGTTCTGCGTAATGCGGTTCGGGTGGTATTCGAGGCGGTCGTAGTTGGCGAAGTCGTAGTGGCCGTAGTAGCGGCCAAAGAATTTCCAGTCCAGGTCGAAGGCCTCGAAGTTCAGCGTGATGTCCTGCGCGATCTTGACCAGGCCCTGGGTGACGTCGTACTTGTCGAAGTTGAGATTGCCATCGTCGTGGTTGATCGAGAACACGCCGGGGGCGTCGACCGCCCGTTGGTTGCGATCCGGTCCCTCGCCGATGACGCCCAGACCGGGCTCCGGATTGCCGTTTTCGTCAAAGCCGTTGCTGTGACCCTGACAGGAGGAAATCGCGCAGAGCTCCGGGTTCAGGTTGGCCTTGCCGACGAGCCGGCTGTCCCGGTCCTGCATGCGCCACTGCGCCCCGATTTCCATGGACGTGTTGATGGTGGCGGACAGCTCGTCGAAATTGAACTGCAAGGCCGCAGCCGGTGGCGCGGCAGCAAGCGCCAAAATGCCCGCGCCGACCGCTGCGCGGACACGTCCCCTGATCGACAGTGATTCCTGTCTCATTATTGTCTCCTCTTTGTTCCGGCGTTCTGTGACGATCCGGTTTTATTCAGGACTGACGGTCTGACGCCGTTCTAATGCCCTGCTCAGGCGACTGTATTGCGGTCCCCGCCGACGGGCAAGCAACGCCGCTCTTGGAATGGGCTGAAGAAAGCCCCATATTGCCGACGCCCATCGGTGGGCACGGAGAAACTATCGATGCCGATTTACGAATACGTTTGCCGCGATTGCGGCCATGAGCTGGAGGCGTTGCAGCGCCTGTCCGACGCCCCGTTAACCGATTGCCCGTCCTGCGAGGCGGCTGCGTTGCAGAAAAAGGTTTCGGCGGCAGGCTTTCGTCTGAAGGGCGCCGGCTGGTACGAGACCGATTTCAAGTCGTCCGGCAAGCGCAATCTCGCCGGCGATTCGGCCAAATCGGGTGGTGATTCCGACGCCAAGTCGGCGGACAAGGCGCCTGCAGCAAAGGCGGACTCGGCGGGTGGGTCGGCGTCAGCCGGCAGCGCGTCCAAGTCCTCCGACAGCAGCTCATCGAGTAGCCAGTCGTCCGGCACCAAATCGTCCGGTACCCAATCTTCAGGCTCATCGACCGCCTCGGCGTGAAACGTCTGTTCCAGCGCTGGTTGCTGGCTGGGGTCGTCATTTGGCTGCCCATCGTCACGACGATTTTCGCCGTGCGGTTTCTGTTGGACCTGCTGGACCACACGGTGGCCTGGATGCCGACAGCCTGGCAGCCGGAAAGCTGGCTGGGGTTCCAGCTGCCGGGTCTGGGCCTCGTGTTCAGCCTGGTCGTTGTCTTGGCAACCGGGGCGCTGGCAGCCAACTGGCTGGGGTTGAGGCTGCTGGGATTCGGCGAGTCTCTGGTCGCCCGTCTACCGCTGGTCCGCAGCATCTACAAATCGATGAAGCGGGTTGCCGAGACGGTGTTCTCGGAGAAAGGCAATGCGTTTCGCGAGGTGTTGCTGCTGGAATATCCCCGGCCGGGGTTATGGGTCATCGGGTTCCGCACCGGCGAGGCGCCGGATGAGGTGGACCTACACACGGGTCGGTCGATGGCGACGGTCTATATTCCGACGACACCGAATCCAACCTCGGGTTTTGTGGTGATGGCCGCCGAGGACGAGCTGATCCGGCTGAAGATGCCGGTGGAGGATGCCTTGCAGCTCATCATCTCGATGGGCGCCGTGCGCCCCGAAGTGGCGGCACAAACCGTGGCTGCAATCGACGCCGCACGGCCTGAACGGTAGAATCGCCGGCCTTTTCAAGATGGCGATGCCGACGCATGGGCGTCGCCATCGTCAACGAACGCCTAAGACTCATCTAATGTATCGAACGCACTACTGTGGCCAGGTCACGGCCGCCGCTCTGGACACCTCCATCACCGTTTCCGGCTGGGTACATCGCCGCCGGGATCATGGCGGCGTGATCTTTATCGATCTGCGTGATCGCGAAGGCTTGTTGCAGGTGGTGTTCGATCCCGACGATCCGGGTCTGTTTGCCGATGCCGAACGCCTGCGTTCGGAGTACGTCATCACGGTCACCGGTCGCGTGCGCCGCCGCCCGCAGGGTACGGTGAACGACAAGTTGGCCAGCGGTGAGGTCGAGGTGTATGCCACCGAGTTGACGGTGCAATCCAAGGCCTTGACGCCGCCGTTCCCGCTGGACGATGACGAGGCCGGCGAGGATGTGCGTCTACGTCACCGGTACATGGATCTGCGCCGCCCGGTGATGCTGGAGCGCCTGCGCCTGCGTTCGAAGGCCAACACCTACCTGCGCGTGTTCATGGATCGCGAAGGCTTCCTCGATGTCGAAACGCCGATCCTGACCCGGTCCACGCCGGAAGGCGCGCGCGACTATCTGGTGCCCAGTCGCACGTTTCCGGGCGAATTCTTTGCATTGCCGCAGTCGCCACAGCTGTTCAAGCAGCTGCTGATGATTTCCGGGTTTGATCGCTACTACCAGATTGCCCGCTGCTTCCGCGACGAAGATTTGCGCGCCGATCGCCAGCCGGAATTCACCCAGCTTGATATCGAAACCTCGTTCATGACCATGGACGAGTTGCTGGCGGTGAACGAGCGCATGATCGGTGGTTTGTTCTCCGAGCTGATGGGCGTGGAGTTTCCGAATCCCATGCCGCGGATGACCTACGCCGATGCCATGCGCCGGTTCGGTTCCGACAAGCCCGATTTGCGCAATCCGCTGGAGTTGGTGGATGTCGCCGACCTGGTCGCCGATACCGAGTTCAAGGTGTTCTCCGGCCCGGCCAAGGATCCCAAGGGCCGTGTCGCCGCGTTGCGCGTGCCGGGCGGATCCAGTCTGTCGCGCAAGCAGATCGACGAGTACACCAAGTTTGTTGGCCGGTACGGCGCCAAGGGCTTGGCGTATGTGAAGGTCGCGGACGCCGCGGCGGGCCGCGAGGGCCTGCAGTCACCGATTCTGAAGTTCCTGTCCGATGATGCCGTTGACGGCATCATGGCGCGCACCGCGGCCGAGACGGGGGATCTGATTTTCTTTGGTGCTGATCGAGCGTCTGTCGTGAACGATGCGCTGGGCGCGCTGCGCCTGGCCGTTGGTCGAGATCTCGGTCTGGTCGAGGATGGCTGGCGTCCGCTGTGGGTCGTCGATTGGCCGATGTTCGAGTGGGATGAGAAAGCTGCCCGGTGGCAGGCCTTGCACCATCCGTTCACGGCGCCGTCTGATGCGGATCCCGCAGCGTTGAAGAACGATCCAGGTGCGGCCATGTCTCAGGCCTATGATTTTGTGCTGAATGGCGTGGAGATCGGCGGCGGCTCGATTCGTATTCACAACCCGGAGATGCAGTCGACCGTGTTCGATGTGCTCGGGATTTCCGAGGAAGAGGCCAGCGCCAAGTTCGGTTTCCTGCTGGAAGCCTTGGCACATGGCGCACCGCCACACGGTGGCATCGCCTACGGCCTGGACCGATTGGTGATGTTGATGACCGGCGCCGACAGCATTCGCGACGTGATTGCGTTCCCGAAAACACAGACAGCCAGCTGCCTGCTAACGCAGGCGCCGGGCGCCGTTGATCCGGCCCAGTTGCGAGAACTGGGTCTGCGCGTGCGCCCGAAACCGACCGAGGAGTCGAACGCGTGAGACAGATTGGAAAAACCCTGATTCCGGCGATTGCCGCGACGCTGTTGCTGGGGGCCTGTGACGGCCTCGGCGACGGCAACCGCCCCGAATCCATCGAGATCGCCCAGGGCGAGGATGGCATCCTGGAAGTGACCGAATGCACCCGGCCGCAACTGTCGATTCGCGCATTTTTCTCCGACGGCAGTTCGGGGGACTTTTCCACCCGGGCCAATTGGCGTAGCACCGATGAATCGGTGGTGCGTATCGGTGATGGCGATATTGCAATTCCTGGCCGCGACACGTTCGTGCCGCGCGGGCAGCTCATTGCCGTCGCGCCCGGAACGGCGAGCGTCTACGCCAATCTGATCGGTCTGGAAGACCGGCTCGACATCGTCGTCAATGAATTGGGAGAGATCAGCATTGATCCTGCGGAATCCACGACGGCGACGGGTTCCACGCGACTGATCAACACGGTCGGCGAGATCGATGGAGAAGAGGTCATCCTGAGCGGCCTGACTCAATGGATGTTCGAGGACCCGGAAGGGGATGCCAGCGCCGAGGACATCGCGACGATCGAGAACGTCGCTGTTGGCAACCTGACGAATGGCTTGCTCACCGGCGTCGGTGAGGGCGAGGTGGTGGCCAGCGGCGTGCTGGACTTCTGTGACCGAGCATCATCGGCCACGACGGTGCGCGTCGCCGAACCCCAGGCCATCGAGTTGCGTCGCGAATACGAGGGCTCGACACAGCTGGTCTCGGGCACCACCGAATTCATGTATCCGTTCGCGCTATTCGAAAACGGCGACGAGCAGGATCTGGAGGGGCAGGTCATCTTCTCCAGCAGCGATGACGAGATTGTCGCCGTCGGCGCGTTCGGCACCGCCCCCAGCCTGATTCTCGCGGGTATTGCCGGGGGACCGGCCGAAGTCACCGCGACGTTCGGGGCAGATGAGCCCGAAGACGGCGAGGACATCGATCTGAGCACGGGGATTACGTCAGCCCCGGTACCGGTGACCGTGGTCGATGCCACCTTGACCAGCCTTGATATCACGCCCGACACCCCCACGGTAATGTTTGGCGACACGCTGGAATTCGTCGCGACTGGCACGTTCGACAGCGGTGCGTTCACGCAGCCGATTACACGCAGCGTCGGCTGGCGGACGGATGATTCCAGCGTGGCTCAGTTCGGCATCACCTTCCTGACCGCCAACCGGTTCGCACCGGTGCTTGACGAGGCCGGCCAGTCGATCGTCACCGCGACCTACACATTGGAAGATGACTCGGTGGTCGAGGCGACGGAGACGGTTACGATCGAGCCGTCCGTTGATGAAGACGAGGACGAGTCGTCCGATGAGACCGGGTTGAATCCGGACCAGATCTGACAGCGCCCGCAGCGCGGGCGATCAGCGTTGTTTGACGCCTGAGCGGGCGTGGGAGGATAAGCATGGCAGCCACAGCGCTTGCACTGGATACATTCACCGCACTGAGCGACCAGCAGTGCGATGCGCGGATTCGCGCGGCCAAGGCCGCTTTGGGTGATCGCCTGATGATTCTGGGGCATCACTACCAGCGCGACGAAGTGTTCGCCCATGCTGATATCAGTGGCGACTCGCTGAAGCTGTCGGCGATGGCGGCGGAGTCCGACGCCGAATACATCGTGTTCTGTGGCGTGCACTTCATGGCCGAGGTCGCGGACATCCTGACCCGCGATGATCAGATCGTGATCCTGCCCGACCTGGCCGCTGGCTGCTCCATGGCCGACATGGCCAACCTGCGCAACGTGCGGCGGGCCTGGGCAGAACTGCAATCCGTGCTGGATCCGGATGCCGAGGTCACGCCCGTGACCTACATCAACTCCGCGGCCGACCTCAAGGCGTTCTGCGGTGCGCACGGCGGCATCGTCTGCACGTCGTCCAATGCCCGTGGGGTGCTGGACTGGGCATTCTCGCGCCGCGAAAAGGTGTTGTTCTTTCCGGACCAGCACCTGGGTCGCAATACCGGCCATGACATGGGCATTCCGCTTGAGGATATGGTGGTCTGGGACTTCATGCTCCCCATGGGCGGGTTGACGCCGGAACAGATCAACAACGCCAAGATGATTCTCTGGAAGGGCTTTTGCTCCGTGCACCAGATGTTCCAGCCGGCGCATATCGACCGCTTCCGTGAAGCTCATCCGGACGGCCTGGTCATCAGCCATCCTGAGAACAGCTTCGAGGTCTGCCAGAAGTCGGATTTTGTCGGGTCCACCGAGACCATCCTCAAGACCGTTCGCGCGGCTGAGCCGGGCAGCCACTGGCTGGTCGGGACCGAGTTGAACCTGGTCAACCGGCTGCACGACGAGATGAAACCGAAGGGCGTGACCGTGCAGTTCATGTCGCCGACCGTGTGCATGTGTTCGACCATGTTCCGGACCGATCCGCAGCATCTGGCCTGGACGCTGGAATCGATACAGGCCGGCGAGATTGCCAACCGTATCCAGGTGGCGCCCGAGATCGCGCGCCCGGCCAAGGCAGCGCTGGACCTGATGCTCAGCATCACGCGCTAGCCGATCACGCTGCGCACCTTCTGGCGGTCCATTCTGGGGTCGGCCTGTGCTGCGCGTTACAATATCTAGTCCCTGTTTCCCGTAGGAGCCCCCATATGTGGCGTAACGTCTCCACTCTGTCTGCCTTTGACCCCGATCTTGCCGCCGCCCTCGACGCCGAGGCTGCCCGTCAGGAGGCGCATATCGAGCTCATTGCATCGGAGAACTACGCCAGTCCTCGGGTGATGACCGCGCAAGGGACGCTGCTGACGAATAAGTACGCCGAGGGCTATCCGGGCCGCCGCTATTACGGCGGCTGTGAACATGTCGATGTGGCCGAGGAACTGGCCATCGACCGCGCCAAACAGCTGTTTGACTGCGAGTTCGCCAACGTGCAGCCGCATTCCGGCGCGCAGGCCAACGCGGCCGTGTTCCTGGCCTTGCTCAAGCCGGGCGAGACCTTCCTGGGAATGAGTCTGGCGCATGGCGGGCATCTGACCCACGGCGCCAAGCCGAACTTCTCCGGCAAGAACTACAACGCCGTTCACTATGAGATCGACCCGGAATCCGGGCTGATCGACTACGAGAAAATCGCCGAAACCGCTCGCCGCGAGCAGCCGAAGATGCTGATCGGTGGATTCTCCGCGTATTCGCGCCGTATCGATTGGGGCAAGATGCGTGCGATCGCCGACGAGGTCGGTGCCAAGTTCATGGTGGACATGGCCCATGTGGCCGGTCTGGTCGCCGCTGGCGAGTACCCCAGTCCGATTCCGCATGCGCATGTCGTGACCACGACCACGCACAAGACGCTGCGCGGTCCGCGGGGCGGCATGATTCTGTCCAATGCCGGTGATCCGGATCTCTACAAGAAGCTCAATTCGGCCGTCTTCCCCGGCACGCAGGGCGGACCACTCATGCATGTGATCGCGGCCAAGGCCGTCGCGTTTGCCGAGGCGCTGGAGCCCGAGTTCAAGGACTACCAGGCCAAGGTTCGCGTCAACGCCCAGGCCATGGGCGAGGTCGTGCTGGAACGTGGCTACAACGTCGTCTCCGGCGGCACCGATAACCATCTGATCCTGGTCAGCATGGTTGGCCGCAATGTGACCGGTCATGACGCGGAAGAGACGCTGGGGCAGGCGCATATCACGGTGAACAAGAATTCGGTCCCCAACGATCCGCGGCCACCGCGGGTTACCAGCGGCTTGCGTCTGGGCTCGCCGGCGTCCACGACGCGGGGCTTCAATGAAGACGACATGCGCAATGTGGCGCACTGGATCTGCGACGTACTCGATGCCTTGGATGCCGAGGATTCGGCCCGAGTCGACCAGACAGTCGCCACGGTTCGAGGCAAGGTCGAGGAGCTGTGTGCGCGCTACCCGGTGTACGCCGAACCGGCACCTGTCGCCAAGACCGCCTGAGCAGGCGGCGAGTCTCCGATGCTCTGTCCCTTCTGCGGTACCGGCGATACCCGCGTGGTCGACAGCCGGGTTGTTGCCGAAGAGGCGCAGGTGCGTCGGCGGCGTGAATGCGGCGGCTGCGGAGGCCGGTTCACGACGTTCGAGGTGGCGGAGTTCAAGATGCCGCGTGTGGTCAAGCGGGACGGCAAGCCGGAGCCGTTCAACGAGACCAAGCTTCGCAGCGGGATGGAGCACGCACTGTACAAGCGGCCGGTGAGCGCCGAGCAAATCGAGGCTTCAGTCGCGCAGATCAAGCGGCAGCTTGTCGCCATGAGCGACCGCGATGTTTCGGCCGATGTCGTGGGCAATCTGGTCATGGACACGTTGCGCGAACTGGATCATGTCGCCTATGTGCGTTTCGCGTCGGTTTACCGGTCCTTCGAGGATGTCGATGCCTTCCGCGCTGAGATCGAACGCCTGCAATCCGAGCCCGACCCGGCTGACGTGCGCCGCCATCAGCTCTCGCTGATCGCGGGCGATCGATAGCCCGTGTCCGGCTGACTGCCCAGCCGTCATGCAGTCCCCCAAACTGGCGTGCGACGAGCGATGGATGGCCGAGGCCATTCGGCAGGCCGAGGCTGGCCGGTTCACCGCCCACCCCAATCCACGTGTTGGCTGCGTCATCGTCCGTGACGATGCCTGTGTCGGTGCGGGCGGGCACCGTGCCGCCGGTGAGCCGCACGCCGAACGGGTCGCGCTGAGCCTCGCGGGCGACCGGGCCCAAGGCGCTACCGCCTATGTCACCCTGGAGCCCTGTTCACATTTCGGCCGGACACCGCCCTGTGTGGATGGCCTGATCGAAGCCGGTGTCGGACGCGTTGTTTATGCGGTGGGTGATCCCAACCCGCGGACCTCGGGCCGCGCACGCGGCCGGCTGGAGAAAGCGGGTATTACCGTGGACGCCGGCGTGCTGGCCGACGCCGCCCGTGCACTCAATCCCGGTTTCTTCTCCCGATTCGAGCGCGGACGCCCTTGGGTGCAATTGAAGATGGCGATGAGCCTGGACGGCCGCACGGCAATGGCCAGCGGCGAGAGCCAGTGGATCACCGGCGAGCCGGCCAGGGCCGACGTGCATCGTTTGCGAGCCCGGGCCAGTGCGGTGGCCACCGGCATCGAGACGGTGCTGGTCGACAATCCGCGACTCACGCCGCGCGCGGTCGAGACCGACCGCATGCCCGTGCGTGTGGTGTTCGACAGCCAGTTTCGCACCCCGGCGAACTCCGCCCTCATCGCGGTGGAAAGCCCGGTCTTGCTCATCGGGCGCGCCAATGTGCTGCCCATGGGTCGTTACCCTGATCATGTGACCTGCATTGGCGTGGAGGGTGGAGCACGCGTGGGCCTGCTCGATGCCTTGCAGAACTTGGCGCGGCGTGACATTCACGAGCTGTTCGTGGAATGTGGCCCGACTCTGGCAGGCGCCTTCATTGCCGACAACCTCGTCGACGAGTTGGTGCTCTACATGGCGCCCCGCCTGCTCGGCAACGCTGCGCGTGGCTTGCTGGATCTGCCGGGCGTGGACCATCTAGCGCAGGCGCCGTTGCTGGACGTCAGCGATGTTCGCAAGCTGGGCTCGGACTGGCGTATGATCGCGCGCCCCGTCATGCCCGCAAGCGCACGCTGATCGATGTTCACCGGATTGATTGAAGCCACCGGCGAGGTGGTGGAGCACAGCCGCCGCCCAGGAGGCGATGTCCGGATACGCATTGCCACGCCGCCGGGGTTCACCGACGGGTTGCTCGACGGCGCGAGCGTGGCCTGTTCCGGCGCCTGTATGACGGCGCTGGAGATTGCGCCGGATGGATTCTCAGCCGACGTCTCCAACGAGTCGCTGCAGGTCACCACCCTGGGACAATGGCGCACCGGCACGACGATGAACCTTGAACGGTCCCTAACCCTGGAAAAGCCGCTGGGCGGGCATCTGGTGCAGGGGCATGTCGATGGCGTCGCGATGGTTGTCGGTCTCGAGATGGATGCCGCCAGTCGCCGGGTGCGTATCGAGGCACCGCGCGCACTGGCGCGATTCATCGCGTCCAAGGGCTCCGTGGCGTTGGATGGGGTCAGCCTCACGGTGAACGAGGTCAGCGACCAGGTATTTGGCGTCAATCTGATTCCGCATACATGGGAAGTGACGACGCTGGGCCGCTGGGCCGTGGGTATGGCGGTCAATATTGAAGTGGATTTGATGGCGCGCTATGCGCAGCGCCTGCTGGAAACGACAGGACGTTCAACCGATGACTGATTCAATCGAAGACATTCTCGACGAGATTCGCGCCGGCCGCATGGTCGTGATGATGGATGACGAGGACCGCGAGAACGAAGGCGATCTGATCGTCGCCGCCGAGAGCATCACGCCCGAGCAGGTCGCGTTTATCGTGCGGCATTCCAGCGGCATCATCTGCACGCCGATGTCGTCGGATCGCGTCGAGGCGTTGCGCCTGCCGCAAATGGTGCCCGAGAACACCGAATCGCACCGCACGGCCTTCACCGTATCGGTGGACTATCGGCATGGTACGACGACGGGCATTTCCGCCGCCGACCGGGCCGCGACAATTCGCGCGCTGGCCGATCCCGAGTCGCACGAACGCGATTTCAATCGCCCGGGCCATATCTTTCCGCTGCGCGCGGACAAGGGCGGGGTGCTGAGCCGGGCCGGTCACACCGAGGCCACGGTCGATCTCATGCGACTCGCCGGTAAGCGACCCTGCGGGGTGATCTGCGAAATCGTCAATGACGACGGCACGATGAAGCGGGCGCCGGATCTGATTGCGTTCGCCAAGGAGCATGGGCTCAAGATTGGCACCATCGCGGATCTTATCCGCTACCGTTTGGCCAACGAGCGCACGATTTCTCGGGTGGCGTCGCAGGAAGTGCAGACCCCTCACGGACCGTTTCAGCTGGTGGTCTACGAAGACCAGATCGACAACTGCCTGCATTTGGCGATGGTGCGGGGCCAGCCCAGTCCCGAGCGGCCGACGCTGGTTCGGGTCCACGTCCGTAACACCCTGGCCGATCTGCTCAAGATCCAGCACGCCAGTTTCGGCTGGCCGCTGGAAAACGCGCTCAAGCGCGTGGCCGAGGAGGGCGAGGGTGTCGTCGTAATCCTGCGGATGCCGGAAACCCCGGCGGAAATGGTCGCGCGCGTCAGTGGCCTGGATAATCCCGAATCGCAACCTGAGTCCGAGGCATCGGAACAGGAACTGCGTACCTATGGGCTGGGCGCGCAGATACTGTCCAATCTCGGCGTTCGTCAGATGCGGGTGCTATCCGCACCGAAACGTCTATCCGCAATTTCAGGATTCGACCTGGAGGTCATCGAATATGTCCAGTGATCATCGCGCCCGGTCCACGCAGACACGCGCGGACTTCGGCGTCCCCGTCATCGCGCTGGATCAGGATGTCTCGGACGCCCGCATCGGCATCATCGCCACGAGCTGGGCGGTGGATATCATCGATAACCTGGTCGAGGGCGCGATCGCGACCTTGCACGAGGCGGGCATTTCGTCGTCGTCCATACGCTTTGTTCGCGTGCCCGGCGCGTTCGAGATTCCGCATGCCGCCGACGGAATGGCGGGAACCGGGCGTTTCCACGGCCTCATCGCCTTGGGCGCGGTCATCCGTGGCGAAACGCCGCATTTCGATTTTGTCGCCGGCGAATGCGCCCGCGGAGTGCAGGACATTGCCATCAAGCGCGAGCTGCCGATCGGCTTCGGCGTGCTGACGGTCGACACCATCGAGCAGGCCCAGGCGCGCGCCACGCCGGATAACAACAAGGGACGCGAGGCCGCCGATGCCATGCTGGACATGATGCGTTTTGATCGCGCCATGCGGCTGCTGTGAGCGACCCCGATACCAAGAAGAAGCGGCCGAACCGGCGCCACTGGACGCGGCGGCTGCTCGTTCAGGCGCTGTACCAATGGCGTCTGGCCGATACCGAGCTGACAGCCCTGCTGGCGGAGTTCCGCACGTCGGAGGACATGCGCAGCGCCGACCCGGACTGGTTTGCCGACGCCCTGCGCAGCATCCTCAACGATGCGGGGCCGCTGGCCAGCCAGTTGTCCGTGCACCTCGACCGGCCCTGGGAGCAGATTGACCCGGTGGAGCAGGGCGTGCTGCTGCTGGGGGCGTACGAACTGACACAGGAATTCGGCACCCCCTATCGCGTGGTGATCACCGAAGGCGTGGAACTGGCACGCCTGTTCGGCGCACAGGACAGTCATCGCTATATCAACGGCGTGTTGGACCGAATTGCGCGCGAGGCACGGGCCGTCGAGGTCAAGGCGCCTCGGTCTTAAGGAAACACTGATCTATTCCCACCACCAAGACGGAGCCGGTTTTCGCGCAAGGCCAGGCGGCGTGAGTGCGGTTTGGTCATTCCAAATAAGCGAACGGCGACGCAGGCTTGCGGGAAAACCGGCCCGTTCCATACGGATTGCGCCTGAAAACAGGCCATGCGGCGTTAGTCGGCGCGTCCATGCGCCTCCCCCTGCGGGCCCGCCTTCGGCGGTTTCAATTCGCTCCCGGCGA
>Ga0208330_1000094_pt1 | contig 52292 bp, 55 predicted proteins | sample DeeseametaMP1896_FD_184180 | JGI IMG/M metagenome (GOLD analysis project Ga0208330, IMG submission 184180) | Marine microbial communities from the Deep Pacific Ocean - MP1896 (SPAdes) | ecosystem: Environmental > Aquatic > Marine > Oceanic | place: East of Hawaii, North Pacific Ocean | collected... | reverse complement strand
GTGAAAGACCCGCTGATCCAGGGGATCAACGCCCCCGCCGGTCCCTGGATGCCATAGCCACCCGCCTTGCCACGCCAGTCGCCGCTCTGCAGGTAGGCATTCAGCTCTTCGTTGGACAGCATCTTCATCTTGACCTGCGTGACCACGTCCCTCTCCCAGATCCGCTCCCCCCTGCGCACGGCAACGGCGGTGATGACCCGGTGACGCCGTCCGGACAGCATGGTCAGGAATTCGGCCGCTTCCTTTTCATCCGCGGGCTTGCCCAGGATGCGGCGGCCCATCGCCACGGTGGTATCCGCCGACAGGACGATTTCCTCGGGGTCCGAGGGGATCGCCTCGGCCTTTTCCCGTGCCAGCCGAATGCAATAGGGGCGCGGTTGCTCACCCTTCTCCGGATCCTCGTCGATGTCCGGCGGACGAATGTCATCGGCCGTGACACCAAGCTGCGCCAGCAGCTCGCGTCGGCGCGGGCTACCGGAGCCCAGGATCAGGCGGGGCTTTGGAGACATGGACGCATTCCTTGCAACTTGGGCTCGTCAGGCTTCACCAGAGGCGCCATGAGGATGCAAGGGCAGGACGCCACCCACAACGCGAAAAAGCGGCTTGAAAGCCGCTTTCAACGCGCTTGCAAGCGCGTTCCCCGCTAACCCCTAAAGGCACCGCACCCGGACAGGATGCGCGCCCCCGGTGAAACGCCTTACTTGAAGCGATAGTTGATCCGACCCTTGGTCAGATCGTAGGGGGTCATTTCCACCTGGACCCGGTCTCCCGCGAGGACACGGATGCGGTTCTTGCGCATCTTGCCTGCCGTGTGCGCGATGATCTCATGGCCGTTATCAAGCTCGACCCGGAACGTCGCGTTCGGCAGGAGTTCCTTCACGACACCGGGAAATTCGAGCGTATCTTCCTTGGCCATGTTCTCTCCTGAATCGAAAACCGCGCTCTCGGCGCGGCGCGCCATAATATGCGCCTGCAGCGCGGGGAATTCAAGTCGCTTCTCAGCGCAGCGTCGTCACCTCAGGCGCGCCGTCCCGGCCCGCCTGATCGTCCCAGTGTTGCCGGTTCAACACCACGCCTTCACGCCGCACCCGCGCCACCGCGTCGCGGTCGATCTCGGCATAGGTCCAGCCCGGCTGGTTCAACACGCCATCGGCCAGGAGTCCGGTCTCGGGAAAGCCGATGTCCGGCGGGCCGAAGACCGCGCCGCGCCCGACGCTGACGTCGATCGATGTGCTCCAGTCCGCCTCGCCCACGACCGAGGACATGACCGCGACACATTGCGCCTCCAACGCCCGGGCCATCGCGCCGATGCGTACCCGGCTGTGCCCCGACAGCGCCTCCGTCACCGAGGGCACCAACAGGATTTCCGCCTCCTGCAGCGCCCGACCCAACAGCGGATACTCGCTGTCATAGCAGATCAGGATGCCGATCTTGCCCAGGGCCGTGTCGAACAGCCGCAGCGGACCTCCGGGGACGACGTTCCAGTCCTCGCGCTCGAACCGCGTCATGATCTGCTTGTCCTGCACGCCCATCTCTCCCGAGGGCGCGAAAAAGCGCGCCCGGTTCACCGGGCGCGGTCCGATTGCGGGATCGAAGACGGGCGCCGAGGCCGCGAGAATATGCACCCCGAACCGTCTTGCCAGCGACGCGTGCAAATCGTCGGCGGCAGGCACCCGTTCGGACACCGCGTGCAAACTGGCCTCCAGGTCCAGCGCCACCTCGCGCCCCGCCAGCGTCGCCAGTTCCATCGCGCCGTATTCCGGAAAGACCAGCAGGTCCGCCTCCGCGCTCGCCGCCTCGCTCACCCACCGGGTCAGCTTGGCCTCGTAAGCCTGCCAACTGTCGAGAAATTCCGCCGGATATGCCGCCGCAGCAACCTTCATCTCAAACCCTCACAATGTCCGCATCCAGAACCTGAGCGGCTTTTCCGTCTCCTCGTCCTGGTCGATGTCCTTCCAGCGAAACCGCGCCACCGCGCCCTCCAGCGGTTCATAGCCCCGCTTGCGCCAGAACGGATCGAGCGGCGCATAGTCGGCGGGCCGCAGCGGATGATCTCCGGGCCGCACCACGCCGCAGAACACGCAATAGCGCCGCCCCAAAGACCGCGCGTGCGCTTCGCGCAGGTCGAAAAACCGATGCCCGACCCCGCGCCCCCGATACTCGGGCAGTAGCACCGATTCCGCGCAATAGAAAATCTCGGACAGATCAAAGCCCTTACCGTCGAAGGCCCCGGCGAAATCCTCTGCGTGATCTTCCAGCGGCGTGCCGGTGGCCGCGCCGACAAGGCGATCCCCGTCAATGGCCCCCACCAGAACCGCGTTCGCGCTCTCGCGATAGGTCTGCAGATAGTCGCGCTCATAGGCGAAGTCCCCGTCGTAAAGATAGGGAAAGGCGTGGAAAACCGCGATCCGCAGCCGCGCCACCTCATCCAGCGCCGCCTCCAGCGCGGCGCCCGTCAGCACCTCGACCCGCATCACGAAACCTGCGCGGTCCAGTCGGTGAGGTTGTAATAGGTGACGACCCGGCTGATCTTGCCGCCTTCCAGCGAAAAGAACGATCCCGCCGGCAGGCGATAGCTCTGCCCACGCGCCTCCGGCAGCCCCTCGTCAGTCTCCAGGTAGGTGCCGTTGACGATGAATTCCGCCGCCGCCCGGCTGCCGTCCTCATTCTCGAAAATCACCATATCGGTCAGAGTCTCGCGGTAGCAGCGGCTCATATGGGCGCAGAAAGCCTCGAACAGCTCTTTTCCACGCCGCACCTGGCCCTCGTTGACGTGATGCGCCACGTCATCCGACAGGCACTCCAGCATCCCGTCGACATCCCCCGCATTGAAAGCCGCGAAATACTTCGCCACCACGTCCCGCGCCTGACCCATTGCGCAACTCCCTGTTTCTTCTCTCTGAAAATACTCGAAAAAAGCGGCACAGCCGCTTACTCCGCGCTCCATTGCCCGCTCAGGCGCGCGACCAACTGGTCCCGCGTCTGGCGATAGGCATTCAGCTTCTGCTCGCGCGTCTCGCCGATGCCCGTCGGATCCATGATCGGCCAGTATTCCACCGTCAGGTGGTAATAGCGCGTCAGGTCCAGCGCCCGCCGCTGCGAGGCCGGAGACAGCGTGACAATCAGGTCGAATCCCGACAGCATCTCGCCCATCTGCTCCATTTCCTCGAAACTGCGCGACCGGTGCCGTTCCAGCTCTACCCCGATCTCGCTGCAGACCGAAATGGCGAAACCGTCGATCTCGAGGTCGTTCACGACTCCGACCGACTGAACGTAGGTCTCTGTCCCATAGAGCTTTTTCATGATGCCCTCGGCCATCGGGGACCGAACGGCATTATGGTCGCAGGCAAAGAGGATCGACTGCGGCAACTCCGGCACCTCAGCCCCCGAAATGCAGGACGCAGATCAGGGTGAACAGGCGCCGGGCGGTGGCGTCATCGACCTCCACCTTGCCCTCCAGCCGCTCCTGCAGGATGCGCGCGCCCTCGTTGTGGATGCCCCGGCGCGCCATGTCGATGGTCTCGATCTGGCTGGGCGGCAGGGTCCGGACCGCGTCGAAGTAGCTTTTGCAGATCTGAAAGTAGTCCTTCACCACCTGCCGGAACGGCGACAGAGAAAGATGGAATTCCGCCGCCTTTTCATGACCTTCCGTGCTGACGTCAAAGACCAGCCGCTTGTCCCTGATCGACAGGCCCACGTTGTAGGGCCCGGGCGGCACGGCGCGGTCCTCGCGCGCGGGCAGGACAAAGGAATTCTCTTCCATCAGGTCGAACATAGCCACGCGCCGCTCCTGCTCGATCTCCGGCGTCGGCGGCGGCAGGTTGGCGTCATCCAGTTCGATATGCGCGATGCGGGTCATGGGCAGCATCCTGAAAACTCGCATTGGCTTAGCGCGGCCCGACCCCGGGGGCAATGCCACCAATGGGGCAATTCACATCCCCGGGTCCCGCGTGCCCCGGCTGCCTCAGACGTGCAGCAGCTCCGCCACCAATTCGGGCGGTCGGCAAAGCCGAACGCCCTTCGGTGAACAAACGATGGGCCGTTCCACCAGTTCGGGATGGGCCACCATCGCCTTCAGGATCGCCGCCTCGCCAACGCCCTCTTCCAGAAGACCCAGGTCCTTGGCCTGACCGCGCGCCGTGCGCAGCGCCTCGCGCGCCCTCAGGCCCGCCACGGCAAAAAGCGCCTGCAACTGCGGCACGGTCCAGCCCGTCTTCATGTAGGGCACGACGACAGGCTCTTCGCCGGCCTCCCGGATCAACGCCAGGGCCGCGCGCGACTTGGAACAGTTCGGGTTGTGAAAGATGACGACCGTCATGCCATGCCCCTTCAGCGGTTGAGTTTCTCGAGCCGCGCCGTCACGCTCAGCCCATGCGCCTCCAGGCTTTCGGACCCCGCCAGAACCTCTGCCGCCGGGCCAATCGCGCGCAGGCTGTCCGGCGTCATCCGCGCCAGCGTCGTGCGTTTGACGAAATCCATCACCGACAGGCCCGACGAAAACCGCGCCGAGCGCGCCGTGGGCAGAACGTGGTTCGGACCGCCGACATAGTCGCCGATGGCCTCGGGCGTCCACTGGCCCAGGAAGATCGCCCCGGCATGAATGCATTTCGCCGCCAGCGCCTCGGGGTCACCCACGCAAAGCTCCAGGTGCTCGGGCGCGATCCGGTTCGACAGCGCTGCCGCCTCGTCCAGGTCGGCCACCGTGATCACCGCACCGAAATCGCGCCAGGAGGCGCCCGCGATGGCGCGCCGTTCCAACGTCTGCAAGCGCGCCTCCACGGCCTCCGCCACCCGGCGACCAAAGGCCTCTTCCGTGCAGATCAGCAGCGCCTGCGCACTCTCGTCATGTTCTGCCTGGCTCATCAGGTCCAGCGCGATCCAGTCCGGATCATTGTCACCATCGGCGATCACCAGGATCTCGGACGGCCCGGCGATCATGTCGATGCCGACCTTGCCAAAGACCCGGCGCTTGGCGGCGGCGACAAACGCATTGCCGGGCCCGGTGATCTTGTCCACCGGGGCAATGGTCTCGGTTCCATAGGCCAGCGCGGCAATCGCCTGCGCCCCGCCGATGCGATAGATCTCGTCCACTCCGGCGATCCGCGCCGCCAGCAAGACAGCCGGGTTCACCACCCCGTCCGGCGTCGGCACACAGATCGCCAGCCGTTCGACCCCCGCCACCTTGGCGGGAATCGCATTCATCAGGACCGAAGACGGGTAAGAGGCCAGCCCGCCCGGAACATAGAGCCCGGCGGCCGACACCGCGCTCCAGCGCCAGCCCAGCGTCGCGCCCTCGGGATCGGTCCAGCTCTGGTCCTGCGGCATCTGGCGAACGTGATAGGCGCGGATACGCTCGGCGGCGGTTTCCAGCGCCTGGCGCTCGGCCTCGGGCACAAGCGCGCATTCCGCCTCGATCTCCGCCTCGGAAAACCGCAACCCGGCAGCATCCAGCTCCAGCCGGTCGAATTTCGCGGTCAGGTCCAGCACCGCCGCGTCACCGCGCGCACGCACATCCGCGATGATTTCCGCCACCACGGAATCCACGTCCGGGCTGTCCTCCCGCTTGGCCCCAAGCAGGGCCTGAAAGGCAGTTTCGAAATCATCCTGGCGGCTATCGAGAAAGACGGGCATGGGCACCTCCGCTATATCCCGCGCCTCTTAGCCCGCCCACCCGCCGGCCTCAAGCGCCACGACCACGCCATGTACCCGGCAGGCCGGCGCGCCCTTCGGGCCCGGGCTCCGCCCCTTCGCACCTCAAACTCTCCACCGGAGAGTTTACCCACAGACAGACCCGCGCTCAGCCTGTTCCCCGGAGCCCTCCATCGCTTGAGGCCGATCAGAGCCGGGGCGCGGGGCGATGCAAGGGGCCGCAGGCCCGCCGACAGGCGGCTCGCCCTTGCATTGCCCCCGCGCTGGCTCAGGCCCTCGAAAAGCGAGGGAGGGCTTCCGGGATCAGGCGAGGCTTGTTCCTTGGTGACTCCGGAAGCGAAAAACAGGCGCAGCCTGTTGCAAAGGGTCGGCGGGCGGGCGCCTTTGCGGCATATGCCGCAAACAGTCCCGTCCCGACGACGCTCCCCCAGAGGCTCACGCGCCGTGGTCCGGCAGCTTGCCCGACGGCGCCAGGTATGGCCGCGTCACGTCCCGCAGCGACACTTCCAGTGCCTCGACCTTCGCCCGCAGCGCCCCGTCCCCGGCCAGCGTCAGCACCACGTAACCCTCCGCGTCCTCACCCGGCTCGAAGGTCACCGACAGAACCTGCAGGATCATGTCGCGGTCCGACCGGTCGACCCCCTGGCTTGCCATGCCCAGCACGTTGTCGATCACCAGCAGGGACTGCACCCGCTCGACGGGCCGCCCCCGGGCGCGGGCGGTCTCGACGTCTTCCCAGCGGATCCGGTTCACCAACAGGCCCACCCGACGTTGCGAGACCTGCCAGCGGATCTCTGTGACCGGCAGGACCGCGTCCTGCACCAGGCTCGAAATCACGTCGAGGTCCCCGGCATCCAGCGCGCCAAGGTTCAGCGGGCGCTCGCCGCCCTCTTCGAAACGCGCATCCTCGGTCATGTCTCCGCCACCCTTTCGATCCGGGCACCCACCGCCGACAGCTTGTCCTCGACGTTCTCATAGCCGCGATCCAAGTGGTAGACGCGATTGACCATCGTCTCGCCCTCGGCTGCCAGCCCCGCCAGGATCAGCGAGACGCTGGCCCGCAGGTCGGTGGCCATCACCGGCGCGCCGCGCAACCGTTCGACGCCCGTGACCTTGGCGGTGCCGCCATGCACGTCGATCTGCGCCCCCATGCGCATCAGCTCCGGCGCATGCATGAATCGGTTCTCGAAGATCTTCTCTTCCAGCACCGAAACCCCCTCTGCGGTACAGAGCAGCGCCATCATCTGCGCCTGCAGGTCGGTCGGAAACCCCGGGAAGGGCTCGGTCGTCACGTCCACCGCCGAGACCCGGCCATTGCGCCGCGCGACCTTCAGTCCGGCCTCGGTCTCTTCGACGGCGATTCCGGCGGCGTCCAGCTTCTCGCAAAAGGCCTCGACCAGTTCGATCTTGCCGCCAAGGCAGGTCACTTCGCCGCCGCAGATCGCCGGCGCCAACATGTAGGTGCCCAGTTCGATCCGGTCGGTCACAACCGCATGTGTCGCCCCGCCCAGCCGGTCGACGCCCTGAATGGTGATTTCGGGCGATCCCTCCCCCTCGATCTGCGCCCCCATCGCCCGCAGGCAGCGGGCCAGGTCGACGATCTCCGGCTCGCGTGCGGCGTTCCTGAGAACGGTCGTGCCCTTGGCCAGGGTCGCCGCCATCAGCGCGTTTTCCGTCGCCCCGACCGAGACGAAGGGAAATTCGACGATGCCGCCCCGCAACCCGCCCGCGGGCGCCTTGGCATGGACGTAACCGTCGCGCAGGTCCATCTCGGCGCCCATCGCCTCCAGCGCCTTGAGGTGCAGGTCCACGGGCCGCGCGCCAATGGCACAGCCCCCGGGCAGCGAAACCTCGGCATAGCCTTCGCGCGCCAGCAACGGCCCCAGCACCAGGATCGAGGCGCGCATCTTGCGCACGATGTCATATTCCGCGCGCTGGGTGATCTTCCCGTGCGAGGACATGGCCAGCACCCGGCCATCGGCCAGGGTCGACACCTCGGCGCCCAGCGACTGCAACAGCAGCGTCATGGTGCGGATATCCGACAGGCGCGGCGCATTGGTCAGCGTCAGCGGCTCATCGCTGAGCAGCGTCGCCGGCATCAGCGTCAGGCAAGCGTTCTTGGCGCCCGCGATGGGAATCTCCCCGACCAGCGGGCCGTTCCCCGTCACAACAATCGAATCCATGCCTGTCCTATTCCTCGCCCGGCGTTTCGCCATTGTCCTGTGCAGCGGGCTCTGCGGCGTCCTGCCGCGCCCGGGCCTGGGCCTTGCGGCGCGCAAGGTTGGCTTTCAGCGCCGCCTTCAGCCGCGCATCCCTGCCGTCATTGCCACTTTGGCCCCGCCGTTTGTCATCCTGCTTCATGGCGCGGGTGTACCCCAGCCGGGATAGCTGGTCCAGCCTGCGGCAAAGCGTTGGGCAAAGCTTTGTCCGTTTTTTCAATTCGACCTCTTGCGCGGTCAGAATTTCCGGTCTAAGAGGCCCGCCACACGCTGCTGCTGTAGCTCAGAGGTAGAGCACTCCCTTGGTAAGGGAGAGGTCGAGAGTTCAATTCTCTCCAGCAGCACCATTTTCCCAGACTCTCGTATCAGAACGGCCGCTGGTTCCGCAGCGATTGGCAGTTCCCTGTGACCGGGCGCACGAAGGCAAAGTCGGACCCCGTGCCGCCTGTTTCGCATGCTTTTTGTCCGGCAGGATACTGTTGCCTGATGCTGTTGTCTGGGACCGCTCAGAGCGCAGCGCTTTTGTCCAGGCACGGCGTCGCCCCGCCGCAGAACCATGTGAGCATTCCCTCTCAAGAATCTGATTCCAAATTGTAAAACGGGGCACTTACGTCGTGCGGTACACTCGCTCGGATTTCGGCCTCTCTCTCAGGTCATTTTCGCGGTCATTCCGCGAAAACTTCACTCACAGAAACCCCGGGCGCCAACCCTTTGATTCAACGTCACCTTCGGAAGTTACTCCCAGATCACCACCAAGATCACGGCAAAGGCCAGCCCAACGCAGGGGCCAAAACGCCTCCCCGATCTGAATTACCTGTGCAAACATCGTGTAATGACAATAAAATTAGCCATTATACACCAATAAATCCGGTAAAAGTTGCTTCTTGGAAATTCCAGCCCGCCCGCCACAAGTCCGCAGCCTGGGCCCAATCTCCCCTAACCCACTGAAAAGCCACACCGGCGCAAATACACCGTCTCGTCGTGCAAACCCCGAGCCGTGGCCGTAAATGCCACTCTCGCCCCACCCTTGCCAAGGCCCCGTCACAGGGCCTATCCGCAGGTTCGGGCAGTTGGCCCGTGCAACGACCGGATCGCCCGTGTTTCTCTATCGCCTGCTCCTCAGTTTCTTTGCCGCCGGCACCCTGGTACGCGCCATGCGTCGGGGCGGGATCGCTGCGGCCCGGTTGCGGCTGTCGACCGGCACGCCGCCCCCCGGCGCGCATGTCTGGTTGCACGGCGCCTCCAACGGGGAACTCGCCTCTGTCCGGCCTCTTCTTGAACGGTTGATCTCGGCCCGCCCGGATCTGCGCTGGCTGGTCACGGCCAATACCGAAACCGGCGTCGCGCTGGCCAAGGGCTGGGACCTGCCCCGCGTCTCTGCCCGGCTGGCGCCGCTGGACCTGCGTCGCCCGACGCGCAGGATCATGCGAGACTGGCAGGTCCGCGCCCATGTCGCGCTCGAGGCCGAGCTCTGGCCAAACCGGTTCATCACCTGCCCCGGCCCGGTCCTTCTGCTCGGCGCCCGGATGAGCACAGGCACCGCGCGCAGCTGGGCGCGGCTGCCGAAACTCGCGCGCCGGACGCTGGGCCGGGTGGCCTTTGCCTCGGCACAGGACAGCGCAAGCGCAGAGCGGCTGGCCGATCTTGGCCTGCCCGCCAAGGCACGGGGGCCGGTGGTCGATCTCAAGGCCTTCTACACGCCGCCCGCCCCGGTGCCCGATGCCGGGTTGGACGCCGCCCTGCCCCGCCCCCTCACCTGGCTTGCCGCCTCCACCCATGACGGCGACGAAAAGGTCGCCCTGACGGCCCACAGGGCCTGCCTGCGGGACAGCCCCGGGCTGAAGCTCATCCTTGCGCCACGCCACCCTCGCCGGGCCGACGAGATCGCCGATATGGCCCGCGACACGGGCCTTACCATCGCCCGCCGAAGCCGGGGCGAAGACCCGGCCCCGGCACAGGTCTACCTGGCCGACACGCTGGGCGAGATGCCGCTCTGGTATGCCCGCGCGGGCCGCGTCTTCATCGGTGGCACGCTCAGCGACCGGGGCGGGCACACCCCTTACGAACCCGCTGCCTTTGGCGCTGCGCTGATCCACGGACCGGACACGCGGAATTTCTCCGCCGCCTTTTCCCGCCTGCGCGACTGCGCGCCGGAAATCACCGATGCCGACACGCTGGCGCAGGCCTTGACCGCCCTGCAGGACCCGGCGGCACAAGAGGATGCCGGCCAAAGAGCCCAGGCCGCACTGCGTCAGGACAGCAGCCTCGACACGCTGGCAAAGAGCATCCTGACGCAGCTGCCGCCGCAAGTGCAATCTTGATCCGCCGCGCGTTATCCTTATCTTTCGTTCAATCGCCAGCCGGAGCCGGGAGATGATCCAGTACAGTCTCAAATGCGCCGACGGGCACCAGTTCGACAGCTGGTTCCAGTCCGCCTCTGCCTTTGACAAGCTGCAGGCCGCAGGCCATGTCGCCTGTGCCATCTGCGGATCGGAACAGGTGGAAAAGGCACTGATGGCCCCGCGCGTCGGACAGGGGGACAAGGCCGGACAGGGGGACGCGCCTGAACCGGAACAGCCGCTGAGCAAACCCAAGTCGCCCGCCGAACAGGCGCTGGCCGCACTCAAGGCCCATGTCGAGGCGAACTCCGACTATGTCGGAACGCGTTTCGCGCAAGAGGCCCGCGCCATGCACGCGGGCGAGGCCCCCGAACGCCCGATCTGGGGCGAGGCCAAGGGGAACGAGGCCAAGGCGCTGATCGAAGATGGCATCAAGGTCGCGCCCCTGCCCTTTACCCCCACACGAAAGAGCAACTGACCCCTGTTCCGGCCCGCGCCTTTCCGCTAGGCAAGCCATGCCAGACAGGCGGGCAAGAGCAGGGAGCCCCCAATGCAGATCCTCATCACCGGCGCAAACCGCGGCATCGGCGCGGCACTGGATATCGCCCTGACGGCGCGCGGCGACAGCGTGCTTGGCACCGCGCGCAACCATCCCGAATACCTGCCGCTGGAGGTCACGGACCCGGCCTCGCACCGCGCCCTCTCTGCCAGGCTGGAAAGCCAGCCTATCGACACGCTGATCTGCAACGCCGGCGTCTACCTCGACAAGGGCCAGAGCCTCGCCGATGGCTACCCGCCAGAGATGTGGGACGAAAGTTTCGCCGTGAATGTCACCGGCGTTTTCCTCACCGTGCAGTCGCTCCTGCCCAACCTGCAACTGTCGGACACCCCGCGCATCGCAATCATCTCCTCGCAGATGGCCTCGCACAGCCGTGCGCCGGGCGGCAGCTACATTTACCGCGCCTCCAAGGCGGCGGTGCTGAACCTCGGCCGCAACCTGGCCGCCGATCTGAAACCGCTGGGCATCGCCGTGGGCATCTACCACCCCGGCTGGGTGCGCACCGACATGGGTGGCACCAGCGCCGAAATCAGCACCGAAGAGGCCGCGCGCGGGCTGGCGGACCGCATCGACGCATTGGACATCGAAACCACCGGCTGCTTTCAGACCTGGGATGGCCGCGCCCATCCCTATTGATCCCCTCACGCGGCCAGAGGATTTTCCCGCCGCCTTCATCGCCGCCTGGGAAACGCGGCGCGGCGATGCCATCGCCGCGTTGTTGACCGAGGACGCGGATTTCGTAAATGTCACCGGCCTCTGGTGGCATGGACGCGCGGCCATCGCCAAACCGCATGAGTACGCGCTAAAAAGTTTTTTCAGCGAAACGACACTGCGCGCGGGCCGGACAGAAACCCGCTACCTGGGCCCGGACGTGGCCGTGGTGCGCTGTCGCCTGACCCTCGCGGGTCAGACCGCGCCCGACGGCAACACCGCGGGGGACCGTCAGACCATCCTCACCGCCGTCCTGCAGCGCGGCCCCGAAGGCTGGCTGGCGGTCTCGGCCCAGAACACCGACGTGGTTCCGGGCAAGGAAACCCATCTCAACGCGGGCACCCTGACAGCGGTCGATTACCGCCAGCGCTGACCCTGCGGCTTCTTCTTGGTCCAAATACCCCCGGGGTGAATTGGTCCCGGACATGATCCGGGACCAAGAGGGGCAGCGCCCCTCCTTCCGCCCCTGCTCTCCGCCCCACCCTGCGGCCAAAGCACCCTTGCGCGCGACGTCAACGCGGCGTAAACGCCCTGCGATCTGAAGGGGGACCTCCATGTCCGTGCTTGTGATGAAATTCGGCGGTACGTCCGTCGCCACGCTGGACCGTATCCGCCGCGCCGCCAAGCGCGTGGGGGTCGAGGTCGCCAAGGGCCATGACGTGATCGTCATCGTCTCGGCCATGTCGGGCGAAACCAACAAGCTGGTGGGCCTCGTCGAGGACACTTCGCCACTCTTCGATGCGCGCGAATACGACGCCGTCGTGTCGTCGGGCGAGAATGTCACCGCCGGGCTGATGGCGCTGACCCTGCAGGAAATGGATATTCCCGCGCGCAGCTGGCAAGGCTGGCAGGTGCCGGTGAAAACCACCTCCACCCATGCCTCCGCCCGGATCGAGGATATTCCGCCGGCCAACATCACCGCGAAATTCGCCGAGGGCATGAAGGTCGCGGTCGTGGCCGGTTTCCAGGGCATCTCGCCCGAGGGCCGCATCACCACGCTGGGACGGGGCGGGTCGGACACCACCGCCGTGGCCTTTGCCGCCGCCTTCGGCGCGGTACGCTGCGACATCTACACCGACGTCGACGGGGTCTATACGACCGACCCGCGGATCTGCGAAAAGGCGCGCAAGCTGGACCGGATCGCCTTCGAGGAAATGCTGGAAATGGCCAGCCTCGGTGCCAAGGTGCTTCAAACCCGCTCTGTCGAGCTGGCGATGCGCTACAAGGTGCCGCTGCGGGTGCTGTCGAGCTTCGAGGAAATGGACGACGCGGCGGGAACGCTGGTCTGCGACGAGGAAGAGATCATGGAAAGCAATGTTGTGGCCGGTGTGGCCCATTCCCGCGACGAAGCCAAGATGACCCTGGTCTCGGTCGCCGACCGTCCCGGCATCGCCGCCGCGATCTTCACCCCCCTGGCCGAGGCCGGGGTGAACGTGGACATGATCGTGCAGAACATCTCCGAAGAGGGCCGCACCGACATGACCTTCTCCTGTCCCACCAACCAGGTGGCGCGCGCCGAGAAGGCGATGGAAGAGGCCAAGGCCAAGGGCGAGATCAACTTTCACGGCATCGTCGCCGATACCAACGTGGCCAAGGTCTCGGTCGTGGGCATCGGGATGCGCAGCCACGCCGGTGTCGCGGCCAAGTTCTTCCGCGTGCTGGCCGACGATGGCATCAACATTCAGGTCATCACCACGTCCGAGATCAAGATTTCCGTCCTGATCGAACGCAAATACATGGAACTGGCCGTGCAGGCGCTGCACGACGCCTTCGAACTGGACAAGGCCGGCTGATCCTGGCGCACCCAAGGCCCTTGCAAGGGCCTTGGCCCGCCCTTTGGCTGCGGTTCCGCCCACACCGAACGGGTGTTTTCTCATCAATCCGGCCCCCCGCACCACACGTATAGCGGGAATATTCTCACCACGTCCGTGAAAAGCGGTTTCCAATGGGGCACGCAATGCTCTATTGCTCCGGATCGCATCCACCGGAGAGGCGCGGGAAGACATCCATGCCGACAAATACCGAATCGGAAAGCCGCAAGCTTCTTGGCCGGCTTCGCGACACGATGGCCGAGGATGCCGCCGGACAGGCGCGCCTGGACAAGATCACCCACCTGACCGCCGACAGCATCGGGACAGAGGTCTGCTCGATCTACCTCTTCCGCGACAGTGAAACGCTGGAACTCTGTGCCACCCAGGGCCTCAAGGAAGAGGCCGTGCACCAGACCCGGATGAAACTGGGCGAGGGCCTGGTGGGCCGCGTCGCCGCCACCGGCAAGACGATCAATGCCGCGGACGCTCCCTCGGCCCGCGGGTTCCGCTACATGCCCGAAACCGGCGAAGAGATCTATTCCAGCTTCCTCGGCGTGCCGATCCAGCGGCTCGGCTCCAAGCTGGGGGTGCTGGTCGTCCAGTCCAAGCAGGCCCGCGAATTCACCTCGGACGAGGTCTACGCGCTCGAAGTGGTGGCGATGGTCCTGGCCGAGATGACCGAACTGGGCGCCTTCGTCGGCGAGGGCGCGGCGCTCAAGGCGCGCCACACCCAACCGCTGCTGTTCCGGGGCGGCACCGGGCAGGAAGGCAGCGCCATGGGCAATGCCTGGCTGCACGAACCCCGCGTCGTCGTCACCAACCCGGTGGCCGACGACCCTGACAGCGAATTGCAGCGCCTGCACGATGCGGTGGACCAGCTGCGCGTCTCGGTCGACGAGATGCTGGCCGGCGCCGCTGGCGAGGGCGAACACGCCCAGGTGCTGGAAACCTACCGCATGTTCGCCAATTCCAAGGGCTGGATGCGCCGCATGGAAGAGGACATCGCCCGTGGCCTCTCGGCCGAGGCGGCGGTGGAAAAGGAACAGTCCACGGCCCGCGCCCGCATGGCGCAGATCAACGACACCTACCTGCGCGACCGGCTGCACGATCTCGACGACCTGTCGAACCGGCTGTTGCGCATCCTCACCGGCCAAGGCGCCCAGACTGGCGCCGAACTGCCCGAAAACCCGATCCTGATCGCCCGCAACATCGGCCCCGGCGAACTGCTGGAATACAACCGCAAGCTCAAGGGCGTGGTGCTGGAGGAAGGCTCTGTCGGCAGCCATGCCGCCATCGTCGCCCGCGCCCTGGCGATCCCGCTGGTGATCCATGTCGACCGCATCACCAACGAGGCGCTGAACGGCGACCAGATCCTGGTCGACGGCGACCAGGGCATCGTGCACCTGCGCCCGGACGAAACCGTGGTCAGCGCCTTTCGCGACAAGATGGCCATGCAGGCCAAGGCGCAGGAACGCTATTCCTCGATCCGCGACACAGACTGCGTTTCTGCCGACGGGGTGCGCGTGCACCTGCACATGAACGCCGGTCTCATGGCCGACCTGCCCTCGCTGACCGGCTCCGGCGCCGAAGGGGTGGGCCTGTTCCGGACAGAGCTGCAGTTCCTCGTCCGCAACAAGATGCCCAAACGCACCGAACTGGTCGATATCTACGCCAAGGTGCTGGACGCCGCCCAGGGCAAGCGCGTGATCTTCCGCACGCTCGACATCGGGTCGGACAAGGTGCTGCCCTACATGAAATCGCTGGACGAGCCCAACCCGGCGCTTGGCTGGCGCGCGATCCGGGTGGCGCTGGACCGTCCCGGCGTGATGCGGATGCAGTTGCAGGCGCTGGTGCGCGCCGCCAATGGCCGTCCTCTGTCGATCATGTTCCCCTTCATCGCCCAGTACGAGGAATATGCCCGCGCCCGCGACGAGGTGGACAAGGTGCTGGCCCGCGAACGCCGTCTGGGACACCCGGTGCCGGAAAAGCTCGAGGTCGGGGCCATGCTGGAAACCCCCAGCCTGGCCTTTGCCTCGCGGCGGTTCTTCGAAGAGGTCGAATTCCTGTCCATCGGCGGCAACGACCTGAAACAGTTCTTCTTTGCCGCGGACCGCGAAAACGAGCTGGTCCGCCGCCGCTACGACACGCTGAACGTCTCCTTCCTGACCTTTCTCGAAGACATCGTGGACCGCTGCGAGAGCACGGGCACACCGCTCAGTTTCTGCGGCGAGGATGCAGGCCGCCCGATCGAGGCGCTGGTGCTGGCGGCCATCGGTCTGCGCTCGCTCTCGATGCGGCCCGCCTCTGTCGGCCCGGTGAAATCGCTCTTGATGCGCTATTCGCTGAAAGAGGTGCGCGACGTGATCGAGGAATCCAAGATGCGCGGCGAACAATCGGTACGGCAGGCCGTCATGGAGTACCTGCGCGACAATTCCTGATCGCAGAATTCTCACGCCGAGTTGCGCGGCAACGCATTGACACGCGCCACCCGCGCTTCAATTCTTCGCGGACAAGAAAGACTTGGGGACAGATATGCGCAAACCGATCATCACCGGCCTCTTCATTCTGGCCGGCGCCGCCGCCTTCGCCCACTCGGGCGTGCAAAACCAGACCGTTATGGCGCGCATGGAGGCGATGAAATCCATCGGCGACGCGATGAAGGTGCTGGGCAGCATGGCCAAGGGACAGGCCGATTTCGACGCCGGCGCCGCGCAAACCGCCGCCACCGCCATCGCGCGCCATTCCGCTGAAACCCCGGCGCTGTTCGAGGCGCGCGAAACCGATCCCAAGTCCGAGGCCAAGCCCGCGATCTGGGCTGATTTCGCCGATTTCACCGCCAAGGCGGACGCGCTGGAAAGCGCCGCACTTGAGATTTCCGAAACCCTGACGACCCCGGATGAGCTTGTGCCCTCCGTCCAGCGTCTGGGCCAGGCCTGCAAGGCCTGCCACAGCCTTTACCGGGAATGACCATGTCGCTCAGCCGCCGCCAGTTCCTTGGCACTACTCTGGCCGCCACCGCCCTGCCCCGCATGGCCTGGGCCGCGCCACATCCCCTGCGGGCCGAACCCGTGGTCTCGCAGATCCTCGACGCCGGAGAGGGTCAGACGGCAGGCTACGGCTTCAACGGCTCGACCCCCGGCCCGGAACTGCGCCTGCGCGCCGGAGAGCGCCTGACCGTCGCCTTTGACAACAGCCTGCCCGAGCCCACCGCCGTGCATTGGCACGGCATCCGCATCGACAACGCGATGGACGGCGTGCCGGGCCTGACCCAAGACCCGGTCGCCGCCGGGGACCGGTTCGACTATGACTTCGTCACGCCTGACGCGGGCACCTACTGGTATCACTCGCATCACCAAAGCTGGGAACAGGTGGCGCGCGGCCTTTACGGCGCGCTCATCGTCGAAGAGGCCACACCCCCGGACGTCGATCACGACATCACCGTGATCCTCGATGACTGGCGGCTGGAACGCTCGGGCGCGCTGGCGGGCGATTTCGGCAACATGCATGATTTCGCCCATGCCGGGCGGCTGGGCAATTTCGCCAAGGCGCTCCTTCCGGATGTCACGGTGAACCGGGGCCAGCGTGTCCGCCTGCGCATCATCAACACCGCCACTGCGCGCGTCTTTCCGCTAGCGCTCGAGGGGATCGAGGGCCGGATCGTGGCGCTGGATGGCCGCCCCCTGCCTGCGCCGCGCGCCCTGGACGAGATGCTGTTGGCCCCGGCGCAGCGGATCGACGTGATCGGCGACGTGACGGACGCGGTGCGCTTTCTCTTTCCGACCCCGGAAGAGGCCTTTGAAATGGGACGGCTGAACCCGGGCCAGGACCCGGCGACACCGCGTGAGACACCCGTCACCGCCTTGCCGGACGCGCACCGCCCACGGCCCTCCGCCGACGCACGCGCCCTCACCCTGCGCATGCAGGGCGGCGCGATGGGCGGGCGGCACGCGGGTGATGACATCTGGTCCTTCAACGGGGTCTCGGGCCTGCCCGACGCCCCCTGGGCCCGCATCGACCGGGGAGAGACAGCACGGCTGACGCTGGTCAACGACACCGCCTTCCCGCATGGCATCCACCTGCACGGGCACCACTTCCACGAGGTGAACGCCGATGGCACAACCGGCGACCTGCGCGACACGACCCTGCTGATGCGCGGCGAGACGCGAGAGATCCTCGTGGTCTTCGACAACCCGGGCAAATGGCTCCTGCATTGTCACATGCTGGGGCACCAGGCCTCGGGGATGAAAACATGGGTCGAGGTCGCCTGATGCGCGTGCTGGCCCTCTCCCTTCTGCCCCTGCCCGCGCTGGCGGGTCACGAACTCGACGGGCGCGACATCGCCGCCGGGCAGGCGATCTATGCCGAGAAGTGCGCCACATGCCACGGTGCCAAGCTGCAGGGCCAGGCCGACTGGCAGACCCCGGACGATCAGGGCATCTATCCCGCGCCTCCGCATGACGAGACCGGCCATACCTGGCACCATTCCAACGCCGATCTCTTCGACTATACAAAACGCGGTGGGCAGGCGATTGTGGCCGATCTGGGCCTCAAGAGCTTTACCAGCGGGATGCCCGGATTCGGCGATACGCTTACGGATGAGGAAATCTGGCAGGTGCTGGCCTATATCCGCGCGACCTGGCCGGACCGCATCCGCGAGATCCACGCCAGCCGCAATCCCCCGCACGATTGACCGGGCGGCCGGGCCCGGGAAGCACCCATGAAAAAACCCGGTCACAGCCTTCGGCATGTGACCGGGTTCCAGGACTGTCTACACGAGTTCGCCCCTACCGTTCTGGCCAGAGCGCCGCCCGCGCGTTCTGCGCGGATGGAGACCCTATCCCCTGTGCTTTTGGCGCGGCCTTCGGCGAAGCCGGGCCTTTCGTGGGACGGGCGCTTCGTTCCGGGGCTTTCCGCCCCGGTACGACTCACTTACCCCGGTTAAGCCTAATTCCGCGTTAACCGCGGTTCCGACATCTGCTTTTTCAGCTCGGCCACCAGCTCCTCGCGCGGCAGGCCGGACCGGTCCGCCAGGGCCAGCAGGCCGAAATGCACATGCGCCATCTGCTGGTAGTAGCTGGTATAGGCGTAATTCGTCGCCGCCCCCGCCACAGCCCCCAGCACCGGCACCGTCTGCGCCGCCAGTTTCTGGCCCATCGCGATCGAGAGTTTCGGCGCGATTCGCGCGATCAGGCTGTGTACCGCCGCCCCCGTCACCGTGACCCGTGCCGCCAGGAAACCCATATCGGCGCCGTCATCCTCTTCCAGCGGGCCTGCCACGGCAAAGACCGTCAGGCATTCGCGCGCCACCGCCGGGTCATTGGGGTCGAACCCATGTTCCGCCGCGATCCCCTGGATCGCGCGCAAGAGCACCGTCACCGTGACCGGCAGTTCCGCCAGTGCCGTGGGCAAGCCACCCGATCCGCCTGCCGCCCCCATGGCCGTGGCCAGCGCCGTGTTCAGCCAGCCCTTCTGGTCCGGCACCACGCCGCGCGATTGCTGCGCCGCCTGCATCGCCACCGTCAGCGCCCGGCGCGTCGCCTCTTCCAGCCGGTCCTTGGCATGGTCCGGCAGCCGTTCCAGCAGGTTCCCGGCCTGCCCGCCGATCAGCGACAGCACCTGCATCCCGATGGACCCGGCCTCGTCGTAACGCTTTGCAAGAGCGGCAATTTCCGCCTCGTGATACCGCACCGGCAATGTCGTCTCAGTCACATCCAGGCCCTCCTCGATCCTCACAAAGATGGGATCAGACCGGCCCGCGATCAAGCCGCGCGCGTCACCGGGCCCGCGACACCCGCCCAGGCATCGGGCACCAGCGCCAGCCCCAGTACCCGGTCCGGGTTGGTCGGCGGCGGCATCTCGACCCCCTCCAGGCGCCGAAAGCCGAAGCGCCCGTAGTAGGGCGCGTCCCCCACCAGCAGCACCCGCGCAAAGCCCAGTTCCGCCGCCCGCGCCACCGTGTCCCGGATCAGCGCCGCGCCCAGCCCCTCGCCCTGGGCGATGGGGTGCACTGCGACCGGCCCCAGCAGCAAGGCGTCACAGGCCCCGACGCGCACCGGCCAATAGCGGATCGCCCCGCCGATGGTGCCATTCTCGTCCCGGGCCACCCGGCACAGCGGCGCCACCGGCGCCACATCCTCGCGCAGGCGGTAGGACGACAGCGCCGTGCGCCCCGGCGCAAAGGCCAGGTCGAAGAGGGCTTCGACCTCCCACCAGTCATCCTCTGTTTCCTGTGCAAGCGTGAACACCAGCCCTGCCCCCTGCCCCCGTGCATTCCGGCGCAAGGCCGCGTATCACGCGTCAAACCCACGCGCAAACAGGAGCGACACCCTTGTTCTATCGTCCCGAGGATGGCCACGGCCTGCCGCACAACCCGTTCAACGCCATCGTGACACCCCGCCCCATCGGCTGGATTTCGACCCGGGGGACCGACGGGCACGACAATCTGGCGCCCTATTCCTTTTTCAACGCGGTCGCCTATGTCCCGCCCCAGGTCATGTTCTCCTCGACCTCGGCCAAGGAGGATCGCGGCGACACCAAGGACAGCGTCGCCCAGATCCGCGAAACCGGTGTCTTCTGCGTCAACATCGTGGAATACGAAATGCGCGACGCGATGAACGCCACCTCCGCCTTCTTCGGCAAGAAAGTGGACGAGTTCGCCGAAGCCGGCATCGAGAAAGCGGAATGCGAGACCATCGCCTGTTCCCGCGTCGCGGCGGCGCCCGCCAACCTGGAATGCAAGCTGACCCAGATCGTGCAACTGCCCGGAAAGGCGAATTTCGCCGTCTTCGGAGAGGTGACCGGCGTGCACATCCGCGACAACTGCCTGGTCGACGGCATCTTCGACGTGCTGACCTTCAACCCGCTCAGCCGCATGGGCTATCGCGACTACACCGTCGTGCGCGAGAAGTTCGAACTGAAGCGCCCAGGAGAGTGACGGCGCAGCCCCGCGCTGGCGCCTTGGACAGCGGCTTCGGACAACGCGCGACAGCGCCGGGTGATCAACGGCTGTATACGGGGAGCGAGCTTTTCACCCTCATGTCCGCTCCCCGACAGCGGTCATCCTCCTGTGGTGCGGCGAAAGCTGGCAAAGAGCCCATCTTGCAGGATTGCTGCACCATGCACGGATGTCTGCTCAGTATTGGAAGACACAGCGGCTTGTCACGACGTCGGACCAATTAACACATTTGAACGCGCGTCTGTTCCGCAAGCATCTTTTTCAATCATAGGGCCCGTGATCAAAGATAACCTTCTTCTTTCTGCCAGACGCTTTCGGCGATTGTTGTCCAAGTCTGGCGGGATACGGCCTTTGGGCCGGCGAGGAGCCAATAGCTTTCGTGATGGGCAAGCGATCGCTCGTCGAGACGGACAAGCGTTCCTTCCTCGAGCGCACCGGCACAAAGGGGTAGCGATGCGAGAGCTACTCCCAGCCCCGCCTTTGCCGCGGTCAGCGCAGAGAGTTGGGTGTCAAAGCGCAGATGTGGCACGGGTGTCGTCGGAATGCCGAAGGCCGCTGCCCAGGCAGGCCAGCCCGGGCGGGCTCCGGCGCAGGCAATCCGCGGCAAACTGGTCCAGGGGTCGGCGCGTTCCGCGAGGGAGGGTGCCGCGACGGGGGCCAGTTCTTCGGCGTACAGGCAGGCCTTGTAAGGATGCGGCCAATCCCCTGTGCCGTAGCGGATGCGGATCACGTCGTCGAGCGGCGCCTCATGTGCGCCCAGGACAAGCGTCCGAATTGAAATCTCGGCCCCCGTCACGGCCTGTAGCTGGCCCAGCCGCGGCATCAGCCACAGCTCGATCACCGACTGGCTGGCCGATATCGTCAGCCGTTTGTGCCCCGCGCCGAACACCGCCTCTGTGCTGTCACGCAACCCGTCAAGCGCATGGCGCACATGGGGAAGCCACGCCTCGCCTTCGACGGTCAGAGCGATGGCGCGCGCTTTGCGGTTGAACAGTCTGACGCCAAGATGCTGCTCGAGTTGACCGATCCGCTGGCTGACCGCCGCCTGTGTCAGGCCAACCTCTCCTGCGGCAGCGGTGAAACTGCCAAGACGGGCGGCTGCCTCGAATGCACGTATCCATTCGAGCGGAGGAAGGTGGCTTCCATTCATAAGTCAATCCATGCCTCATGTCGGCTTTTCCTAATTTGCGTTTATGCGACGTCTGCGCAAGACTCCAGCGCAACAGACATTTTCAAAGGGGCTCAACATGCCGTCCGTCACAGTCGATCAAACCGGAGCGTTTCTCACTCTCGAAACGTGTTCGGGGCCTCTGCGCTTCCACGCAATATGGCTTCGGGACAATGCGCAGGATTCCGAGACCCGCGCGGCAGGCAGCGGCCAGCGGTTGATTGCCCTGCGGGACATCCCCGCCGATACCCGGATCGAGGCGGCAAAGATCACGGGGGCGGGATCGCTGGACGTGCGCTTTGCCCCTGAGAATAAGAGCGTCTCGTTCGATCTGTCTTGGCTTGAAGCGCATGCGTACGATCATGCGGTACCCGCGCGACGTGGCTGGCTTGAAGACGGGGTGGAGACCTGGGATGCGGGCCTCATGGCAGAGGTGCCCTGCGGTGATCTTGCGGCGCTGCAACACGGCGGCACCGCCTTGCACGACTGGCTGGGCCAGATCATGCGCTATGGGTTTGCCAAGGTGGTGAATGCGCCCGCCGCCCCCGGCACGCTTTTCGACATCGTGGGTCTGTTCGGCCACGTGCGCGAGACGAACTACGGGCGGCACTTCGAAGTCCGGACCGAAGTCAATCCTTCGAACCTCGCCTTCACTGGTTTGGCTCTGCAAGCCCATACGGATAACCCCTACCGCGATCCCGTGCCGACAGTGCAGGTGCTGCATTGCCTCGAAAGCTCCGCTGCCGGAGGCGAGAACATGGTGGTCGATGGCTTCGCCGCCGCGCTGCGTCTGCGGACCGAAGATCCTGAGGGCTTCGACCTTCTGGCCAATCATTGTGCGCGCTTCGAATATGCGGGCGAAGACGGCGTTTGCCTGACCTCTCGTCGTCCGATGATCGAACTGGCACCAGACGGCGCGCTGATCGGGGTCCGCTTCAACAACCGGTCCTGCGCTGCGATCACCGACGTGCCGTTCGATCTGATGGCAGACTACTATGCCGCCTATCGCCGCTTGGGCGAGATCATAGATGACACGGCAATGGAAGTGACGTTCCGGCTGAACCCCGGCGAAGCTTTCGTGGTCGACAACACCCGCGTCCTGCACGCGCGCAAGGGATACTCGGGCGAGGGCACGCGCTGGTTACAGGGCTGCTACGCAGATATGGACGGGTTGCGGTCGACCTATGATGCAATGGCGCGTTCGGCAGCCCTGGAGGCGGCGGAATGAACCCAGAAATAAACGCGTTGAACCGTGACACGATTGTCGACTTCATCGGGTCGATCTTTGATCGACGCGGCGGAGAGGAATACCTCGGCGAGCCGGTGACGATGGGCGAGCACATGCTGCAAGGCGCGACCATCGCCGAACAGAACGGCCAGTCCGAGGAAATCATCGTCGCGGCCCTGCTGCATGACATCGGCCATTTCACCAGCGAGTTCGGCACCTTCACGATGGACGACACCGAGGACCGCCATCATGAGGACGCAGGCGCCGAGGTGCTTGAGCGGTTCTTCCCGAAGGTGATCACCGATTGCTGCCGCTATCACGTTGCCGCCAAACGCTATCTTTGTGCGACACGCCCGGAGTATTACAACCGTCTGTCAGAGGCCTCGATCCATTCCCTGAACCTTCAGGGCGGAGCGATGAATGCGACCGAAGTGGCAGCTTTCGAGAAGAACCCGAACCTGGAGACGATTATCGCCGTGCGCTATCTTGATGAGGCGGGCAAGCGCCCGGATATGGAAACGCCGGACTACTGGCATTTTGCGCCGATGGTGCAACGGCAGGTCGATAGGCACAGCAAGGTCAACGCATGAGCCGTGTTCTGCTCGTCATCATGGACGGGGCTGGCTACGACGCGGCCCTGTCCGAATGCGGCTGGCTGGAAGGCGCGGTGACACTGGGGCAGGCACGCCGGTGGAAGATGCGCACCGCGCTGCCCAGCCTTTCAGGCCCCATGTACGAGACCATTCACACCGGCCTCTGGCCGCATCAGCATGGGATCGTTTCCAATGACGGGATGCGCGCATCCTCCTCACCCAACGTGTTTTCACTGACCCGCGTGGCCGGCAAGCGCACGGGCGCGGTGGCGCAATCCTACTTTCACAAGCTCTATGTCGGACAAAAGTGGGATCCGTTGCGCTCCATCGAGCATCTGGATGAGACGGCGGATATCCAGGCCGCCCGGTTCTATTCGATGGAGGGCTACGGCCCGATGAACGCCTGTGCGCCCGCCGAAATCGATCTTTGCGCTCAGACGACGCTGATGATGGAACGGTATGCGCCCGACTACATGCTGCTGCACACCTGCTCGGCCGATACGTTGGGACATACGTTTGGCGGTGACAGCAAAGAATATCGCCGCCAGATCTGGCACATCGACAATGCTCTGTCGCGATCGATCCCGGTGTGGCGCGACCTTGGCTATGATGTCATCGTCACCGCCGACCACGGTATGACATCCGACCACTGGCACGGCGGCACGGCACCGGCGGCAACCGAAGTTCCCTTCTATCTGTTTTCTGACGCAGAAGCCCCAGAAGAGGGAGAGGAGCTGTCTCAACTGGGCATCGCCGCCTCGGTTCTGGCTCTCATCGGTGTCCCGCCAGCGGAGGGTATGGGCGACGCTTTTCTCACGCCACGACCACATGCCAAGTGACTTTCCAGACTTGTTACGACCAAATTTATTTTGCCCCCCTTTCGATAAGACGAGCGGAGCTCGTCGCATGTTGCGTAGGTTTTTTCGGCAAACGCGGCAAACATCCGATGCTCGCCGTTGCAGCTTTTCACCGCGACCACAAAGCTCTAACAGCGGACATTGAGGCAACTGAGCCGAACAGTAACAAAGTCCCGCACATCGCTCGCTTGTGCGATCAAGCGCGAAGGTCCGCTCTGACGAGCCGGGTCGTGACGTGCGGTGTCCGCTTCGGGCTGCAACCGTCCGCCCGGCATGCCCTCCATGCGGATCCGCATGGCGCGCCCTCTCGCATTCCGACCACCGATATGCTATGCGGACCGCTCAACAATGGAGGCCCCGATGGACCAGCACCTTTGAACCCCTGACATTTTCCCAGAGTTCAAAGGAGGCATCATGCCTGATCCATCCATGCCGGGTCCTTCCATGCCCGCGCCCGACGCGGCCTTTCCCATCATCCTGCCCGACGGCAATCCGCATCGCGGCACGGTCTTTCTGAAAAACGTGATCGACCACCCGCGGCTCGAGGTCGGCGACTACACCTATGCTTCGGACTTCGACCCGCCTCAGGACTGGGCGGCACGTCTGGCCCCCTACCTGTTTCCCTTCAGCCAGGAAACGCTGCGCATCGGCAAGTACTGCCAGATCGCCCACGGGGTCCGATTCATCGGCAGTTCGGCCAATCACGCGACGGACGGGCTGACCACCTTTCCCTTTGCGGTCTTCGACCCGTCGACCATGCTGGGCTACCAGCCCGACAGCCGCGACACGGTGATCGGACATGACGTCTGGCTGGGCTATGGCGCAATGGTCCTGCCCGGTGCGCGGATCGGCAATGGCGTCATCGTCGGCGCGGGCGCCGTGGTGCGCGGCACGATCCCGGATTACGCCGTGGTCACCGGCAACCCCGCGCAGGTGGCCAAGATGCGGTTTGCCCCGCAAGAGATCGAGACGCTCAACGCGCTGGGTTGGTGGGACTGGCCGCCGGACCTGGTCGCCCGGGCGCGCCCGGCGCTGGAGGCCGGCGACGTCTCTGCACTGCAACAAATGGCACCGGTCGGGGCCACCTGAATGCGAAAAGGGCGCCCTTTCGCGGGCGCCCTTACCGAATTCTTACCGGTTTGTACAAAATGCTGAAATCGGCGTACGTTTTGTACAAAACGTACACGACGACGCCCGGTCTCAATGCCCTCCCAGGACACCCGTGCGAACGTGGTAATCGACCGCCAGCTCGTAATCCGGGTCGTCGTCACTATCGACCATCAGGTGCCCGGCCTTGTTCAACAGCTTGTGGCAATCCCGGCTCAGGTGACGCAACTTGATCCGCTTTCCGGCGTCCTCGTACTTGCCCGCGACCGCCTCGATCGCCTGCAAGGCCGACTGGTCGACCACCCGGCTTTCGTTGAAATCCACGATCACCACGTCCGGGTCGTTCTCGACGTCGAACAGTTCCATGAACCCGTCGCTGGAGCCGAAGAACAACGGCCCCTGGATCTCGTAGACCTTGGCGCCGAGGTCGGTGTGGGACTCGCGCGTCTTGGCATGGATGCGCCGCGCGTTGTTCCAGGCATAGGCCAGGGCCGAGACGATCACGCCGACGACAACCGCGACGGCAAGGTCTTCCATCACCGTGACGACCGTCACCAGCAGGATGACAAAGGCGTCCATCAGAGGAACTTTTCTGAGGATTGTCAGAGAGTTCCAGGCGAATGTCCCGATCACCACCATGAACATCACGCCCACCAGCGCGGCTAGCGGGATCAGTTCGATCAACGGAGCGGCAAAGAGGATGAAGATCAGCAGGAAGAGCGCCGCCGCGATCCCCGCGATCCGCGTCCGCGCGCCGGATTTCACGTTGATCATCGACTGGCCGATCATCGCACAGCCGCCCATGCCGCCGAAAAAGCCAGTCAACACATTGGCCGCGCCCTGGGCGATACACTCCTGGCTGGCGCCGCCGCGCTTGCCCGTGATCTCGCCCACGAGGTTCAGGGTCAGCAGCGATTCAATCAGCCCGATGGCGGCCAGTATCACCGCATAAGGCAGAATGATTTCAAGCGTTTCCAGGTTCAGGGGCACGGAGGGAATGTGGAAGGGCGGCAAGCCCCCCTGGATCGAGGCCAGGTCGCCCACGCGCGGCACATCCAGCCCGAAGCCGATCACCAGCGCGGCCACGACAAAGATCCCCACCAACGGCGCGGGGACAACCTTGCTGATCTTCGGCATGACCCAGATGATCGCCATGGTCAGCACCGTCAGCCCCAGCATCAGGTACAGCGGCATCCCCGAGAGCCATTCGCCCCCGCCCATGCCGTGGCCGGTATTTTCCATTGTTCCCGGGACCTTGAACTGGCCCAACTGGGCCAGGAAGATCACGATGGCCAGCCCGTTCACAAAGCCCAGCATGACCGGGTGCGGCACCAGCCGGATGAACTTGCCCCATTGCAGCACCCCGGCGACCACCTGCAAGATGCCCATCAGGACGACGGTCGCGAACAGGTATTCAACCCCATGCTGCGCCACCAGCGCCACCATGACCACCGCCAGCGCCCCGGTCGCGCCAGAGATCATGCCCGGCCGCCCGCCGATCAACGCCGTCACCAGCCCCACGAGGAAGGCCGCGTAAAGCCCGACCAGCGGGTGCACCCCGGCGACAAAGGCAAAGGCCACCGCCTCGGGCACCAGCGCCAGCGCCACGGTCAGACCCGCCAAGAGCTCGATCCGCCAACGGCCCGCCGTCAGCTTCTCGTCAGGCATCAGGGACAGGTCGGGCAATTCCACACGGTTGGCGAAACGCGCCAAAAGGGCTTTTTTCATCGGGGATCCTTTCCTGGGCGCAGCATCGAGCAGCCTGTGGCCGCTAACGCCGCATCGCAGCATGTTCGCGATTCACGGCCTAATAGCGGAAGCTGGCCAAAGATGCACGGAATACTTCCGTATCCGCCCCTCCGGCGCGCGGGTATCCCACAGAGGCAACACCGACGGGATTGTATCACGAAACCCCGCTCAGGCGCTTGCCCTCGGACACGCATCGGGCACACTTCGGGCAAAGCGAAACACCGGGCGCCGGGACGCCACGCAAGGACGGGAATTGACATGACGAATACGATGATCGCCGTGATCGGCGGATCGGGCATCTATGACATCGACGGGCTGCAAGGCGCGGCATGGCAGGCGGTGGACAGCCCCTGGGGCACCCCCTCGGACGAGATCCTGACCGGCACGCTGGACGGGGTGAAGATGGCGTTCCTGCCACGGCACGGTCGAGGCCACGTCCACGGGCCGACCACCGTCCCCTATCGCGCCAACATAGACGCGCTGAAACGCATCGGCGTGACCGACGTGATTTCCGTCTCCGCCTGCGGCTCGTTCCGCGAAGAGATGGCGCCGGGCGATTTCGTTGTCGTGGACCAATTCATCGACCGCACCTTCGGGCGTGAAAAATCCTTCTTCGGCACCGGCTGCGTCGCCCATGTGTCGGTCGCCCATCCCACCTGCCCGCGCCTGGGCGATGCCTGTTTCACCGCCGCGCAGGACGCCGGGATCACCGTGCACAAGGGCGGCACCTACCTGGCGATGGAAGGACCGCAGTTCTCGAGCCTGGCGGAATCGAAAATGTACCGCGAAAGCTGGGGCTGTGACGTGATCGGCATGACCAACATGCCCGAGGCCAAGCTCGCCCGCGAAGCCGAGCTTTGCTACGCCTCCATCGCGATGGTCACAGACTACGACAGCTGGCATCCCGACCACGGCGAGGTCGACATCATGGACATCATCAAGACCCTGACCGGCAACGCCGACAAGGGCCGCGAGATGGTCCGCCGCCTGCCCGCCCTTCTGGGCGCCGAACGCGCGCCCTGCCCGCATGGATGCGACCGGGCGCTGGAATACGCCATGCTCACCGCCCCCGAAAAACGCGATCCCGCGCTTCTGGCCAAGCTCGACGCGGTCGCGGGCCGGATGCTGGGCGGAAACTGACGCCCGGCGATGCTGCGATCTGCCCTCTTCTGCCTGGCACTTGCCCTGCCCTGCGCCGCCTCGGGGGCGGTGGACTATGTCGAAACCGACGGCCCGCTCAGCGACGAGGATTTCTACCGTCTCGTCGCCTGCGCGGCCCCCCCGGGCGAGGCCTGCCGCAAGGACATGGTGCACTGGCCCACCGACCGCCCCCTGCGGGTGCAGGTCGCACGGATCGACCGCGCCTTCCTGGGCGGGCGGCAGAAACGCGCCCGTGCCGCGCTGAAACGCGCAATCCAGTACATCAACCGCGCCGGTGCCGGGATTTCGCTCCGTGAGGTCTCCGCGGACGCCGAGGCGGACATCCGGATCTATCTGGTCGATACGGACGGCTCCACGCCGATCAGCGGCACCGGGATCAAGGGCGTGGACGGCATGACCGTCACCGGCGCGCGGGTCATCGTCTGGTCTCGCAGCGACACACATGTGATCCAGCGCGCGCGCATCATCTTCGGCACGCGGCTGGACATCCGCCACTACGAATCCGCCATGATCGAGGAGCTGACCCAGGCCCTGGGCCTGTTGACGGATATCCGCAATCCCGCTTATCTCGGCAGGTCGATCTTTTCGCAGGATGACAACCAGTCCAAGGATCTCGGTCCGCAGGATCTCAAGGCCCTGCGCCGGCATTATCCGCCACGGGAGTAACCTCATGGAGCTTCAGCTCTGGCTGGCCTTCGTCGCCGCCTCCACCGCCCTCCTGCTGATCCCCGGCCCCACGGTGCTGCTGGTCCTGTCCTATGCGCTCAGCAAGGGCCGGTCGGTGGCCATTGCCTCTGCCGCGGGTGTCGCCAGCGGGGATTTCATCGCCATGAGCCTGTCGCTGGCGGGTCTCGGTGCGCTGGTCGCCGCCTCGGCGACGCTGTTCACGGTGCTGAAATGGGTCGGCGCGGCCTATCTCATCTGGCTGGGGATCAAGCTGATCCGCTCTGCCCCGGGTGAGGGGCTGGCCCTGCCCGACAGTGGCGTGACCGCGCGCGGTATCTACGCCCACAATCTTGCCGTGACCGCGCTGAACCCGAAAAGCATCGCCTTCTTCATCGCCTTCGTGCCGCAGTTCGTCACCCCCGAGGCGCCGCTCCTGCCGCAGTTCGCGATCCTGGTGGTCACCTTCGTCAGCCTGGCCACAGTCAACGCGCTCGCCTATGCACTGGCGGCGGACCGGCTGCGGCGCATGATCCAGCGCCCTTCGATCCTGGCCTGGCTGACCCGTGCGGGCGGGGCCACGCTGATCGGGATGGGCGTGCTGACGGCAACACTGCGCCGCGCCTGACATGGCTCCCGCGGGCAGAAGGCTTGCACAGGCGGCCGCTCCCGCGCTACCGCAGTCTGGCGTTTCAACCGGGGACCGTTCCATGCCGCGCAAGACAGAGATCAAGGACTACATCCGGACCATCGTCGATTTCCCGCACGAGGGGATCATGTTCCGGGATGTCACCACGCTGTTTGCGGATCCGCGCGGCTTTCGCATGGCCATCGACCAGCTCCTGCACCCCTATGCCGGGGTCCGCTTCGACAAGGTCGTGGGGCTGGAGGCGCGCGGCTTCATTCTCGGCGGCGCCGTGGCGCATCAACTCTCCGCCGGTTTCGTGCCGATCCGCAAGAAGGGCAAGCTGCCCGGCGCGGTCATCTCCGAGGACTACCAGCTGGAATATGGCGAAGCCGTGGTCGAGATCCACGACGACGCGATCGAGGCGGGCGAAAAGGTGCTGCTGGTCGATGATCTGCTGGCCACCGGCGGCACGGCCGAGGCCGGGATCAAGCTGGTCGAACGGCTGGGCGGCGAGATCATCGGCTGCGCCTTCGTGATCGACCTGCCCGACCTGGGCGGCCGCAAGCGGCTCGAGGCGATGGACATGGACGTGCACGCCCTCTGCGCCTTCGAAGGCCTCTGACACCGGGCGCCCCAACAGGTTTCTTTGGGCCGAAAATACCTCCGGGGGAGCGCCGCAGGCGCGGGGGCAGAGCCCCCTGCCGGAGAACGGCGCGCGTGCCGCGCAAGGACGACAGGAAAAGCGCGCGCCCGCAGGCGCGCACAATTGGATCACGGATCGGTCAGCGGTGATCGGCCAGGTTCACGGGCACGGCTGCGGGGCCTTTCGACTGCCCCGAATTGGCATCGATGAATTCCAGCACCAGCGGACGGATGTTGTTGCGCCAGCTCTTGCCGGCAAAGATACCGTAGTGCCCCGCCCCCGGCTCCAGGTGGCTGGCCTTCTTCTCGTCCGGCAGGCCGGTGCAGAGATCCAGTGCGGCCACGCATTGGCCGGGCGCCGAAATATCGTCCTTCGCGCCCTCGACGGTCTTGACCGCGACACTGGTGATCTTGCCGATGTCCACCTTGTGCCCGTCCACCACGAATTCATTCTTGGCGATTTCGCCCTTTTTGAAGATCCGCTCGACCGTCGAGAGATAGAACTCCGCCGGCATGTCCATGACAGCCAGGTATTCGTCGTAGAACCGGTTGTGTGCGTCATGGTCCGAGGCCTCGCCCCGGGCCACGCGGACGATCTGGTCACGGAAGGCGGCGGAGTGCCGGTCGGCGTTCATCGACATGAATGAGGCCAGTTGCAACAGGCCCGGATAGACCATCCGCCCCACGCCCTTGCACTTGAAGCCCACGCGCTGGATCATCGTCTCTTCCAGCTGGCCCATCGTCACCCGCGCGCCGAAATCGGTCACATCGGTGGGGGTGGCATCGGGGTCGATCGGCCCGCCGATCAGGGTCAGGGTGCGCGGCTGCGCCTCCGGATCCAGCTCGGCCAGATAGGCCGTGGCCGCCAGGGTCAGCGGCGCCGGCTGGCACACGGCGATGACATGCGTGTCGGGACCCATGTGCCGCATGAAGTCCATCAGGTAGAGCGTGTAGTCCTCGATATCGAACTTGCCCGCCGAGACCGGGATGTCGCGCGCATTGTGCCAGTCCGTGACATAGACTTCGCAATTCACGATAAGCGACTTGACGGTCGAGCGGAGCAGTGTGGCATAGTGGCCCGACATGGGCGCGACCAGCAGGATCTTCCGCGGCTGTTCCTCGCGCCCGGAGACGTTGAAATGGATCAGGTTGCCAAAGGGTTTTTCCACCACGGTGGCGACGTCGACGAGGTGATCCTTGCCGTCCTCGCAGGTGAACGTGCGGATCCCCCAGTCGGGCTTGACCACCATGCGCTCAAAAGTGCGTTCCGTCACGGCACCCCATGCCGCCATCCACTCCAGCGCGGGGTTGGGAAAAGCCGAGAAAAGCGGGTAAGAGGCCATCGTCCGCGCCGTCGCCCCCATCCAGGCGTTGGTGTTGCGGATGCTTTCCATCAAATCATACGTCGCCATGTAGCGCACGACAGCACTCCTTTTGTTTCGCGGGGTCAGCGGCTAGCCGCGCACCCAGGCCCGAGCCAATTCGTCGCTTTGCCCCCCGAAACCCACGACGGTATTTCTGCAGTTGCGAAGGATAGGGGGATTTGTTTCCAATGACAACAAACGAGGTTGCCGCAGGCGAAAGCCGTGCGCGGCTAGAGGAGAACCTTGAACGCGTCGAGGAACTGAGCAAGCGACTTGTCTCGGCCCTGACCCGACGCCATCCGACGCCGCAGGCGCTGAACGGCCCCGACCACGCGCTTTATACCAAGGCCGCCCAGGCCTACATGCAGGAGTGGATGACCAACCCGGCCAAGCTGATCGAACAGCAGGTCAGTTTCTGGGGCAAGACCGTCACCACCTTTGTCGAAGCGCAGCAACAGCTTGCGCGCGGCAAGCTGAGCGCCCCGGAAAACCCCGGCGCCCCGGACAAGCGGTTCAAGAACCCGCTGTGGGACAGCCATCCCTATTTCAACTATGTCAAGCAGCAGTACCTCATAAACGCCAACGCCATCCGCGATGCCATCGACGCGATCGAGGACATGGACGAAAAGGAAAAGCGGCGCCTGCGCTATTTCAGCCAGCAGATCGTCGACATGTTCGCGCCGACCAATTTCCTGGCCACCAACCCCGATGCCTTGATGAAGGCGGTCGAAACCGAGGGCGAAAGCCTGGTGCGCGGGCTGGAAAACCTGGTCAGCGACCTTGAGGCCAACAACGGCGAACTTGTGGTGCGGCTGGCCGATGACAGCGCCTTCGAGATCGGCGAGAACATCGCCACCGCCCAGGGTGAGGTGATCTATCGCAACCGGATGATGGAGATCATCCAGTACAGCCCGACGACCGAACAGGTCTACGACACCCCGGTCGTGCTGTTTCCGCCCTGGATCAACAAGTTCTACATCCTTGACCTGAAGCCGCAAAACAGCCTGATCCGCTGGGTCGTCGACCAGGGCTATACCCTGTTCGTGGTCAGCTGGATCAACCCGGACGGCAAGTACCGCGACGTGGGACTCGAGGAATATGTCGACGAGGGGTTCCTCAAGGCGATCGAGGTCACAAAGGAGATCTGCGGGACCGAAAAGGTCAACGCGGTCGGCTATTGCATCGCCGGAACGACGCTCAGCCTGACGCTGTCGCTGATGAAGAAACGCGGCGACAAATCGGTGAAATCGGCCACCTTCTTTACCGCGTTGACCGATTTCAGCGACCAGGGGGAATTCACGCCCTTCCTGCAGGACGATTTCGCCGACGGGATCGAACAGGAGATCGACCAGGAAGGCATCCTGCCGTCCTTCATCATGGCGCGCACCTTTTCCTTCCTGCGCTCGAACGACCTGATCTACGGTCCCGCGATTCGATCCTACATGATGGGGGAAACGCCACCTGCCTTCGATCTGCTTTACTGGAACGGCGATGGCGCCAATCTGCCGGGGCGGATGTTCAGTCAGTACCTGCGCGGGCTCTGCCAGCGCAACGAATTCGCCGAGGGCACATTTGAGATGTTCGGGGAAAAGCTGAGCGTCAAGGACGTGGACGTGCCACTGATGTCCATCGCCGCCGAGACCGATCACATTGCCGCGGCGCGCGACGTCTATCGCGGCGTGCAGATGATGGGATCGCGGTCCAAGCAGTTCGTCGTCGGCCAGTCCGGCCATATCGCCGGCATCGTCAATCCGCCGTCCAAGGGCAAATACGGTCACTACGTCAACGACGACCTCACGGGCGATTACGACACCTGGAGAGAGGCCGCCGAGTTCCACGAGGGCTCTTGGTGGCCGCACTGGGAAGGCTGGCTGCGCAAGCGGTCGGGCAAGAAGGTCCCCGCGCGTGAGCCTGGCGATTCGGGCTACGCGCCGCTGGCGCCCGCCCCGGGCACCTATGTAAAGCTGAAGGCGGCCCAGCAAAACCAGTGACTTGTCAGTGACATGCTGCGGCGCAGAAATTTTCCTTGAAATGCCGCGTCGCAGCATACATATTCCAGTCAGTTGCTGAACGACGGGGCGGGCCCGGGGCAGCAAAAGACAAGGATTGACTGAGATGGCACAGACCCAGGACATCACCGCGATGATGAAAGAGATGATGGGCGCATTCCCCGTGGACACGAAAGCCATGGAAGACGCGTTCAAAACCACCGCGACCATGAATGAAAAGCTGTCGGCGGTTGCTCTGGAAGCCGCCGGTAAGTCGACCGAGCTGTCGGCCACTTGGACCAAAGACACCCTGTCCAAACTGGCAGACATGTCGAAAGCCAAGGCAGAGCCGGCCGACTACGCAAAAGCGATCACCGATTTCGCATCGGGTCAGGCCGAAGTGGCAGCCGAGAACATGGCCGCCTTCGCCGAGATCGCCAAGAAAGTTCAGATGGACACCGTCGAGCTGCTGATGGCAGCCGGCAAGGACTTCTCCGAGGACGCGACCGCGGCCGTGAAGAAGGCCACTGACGAGATGACCGCGACCGCCAAGAAGGCAACCGCCGCGGCCAAGTAATCGGTTTCGACCGAAAGATTTTGCGCCCTCTCCTCCCAAATTTGGCGCAATATCCTGGGGCAGGATCTTCGGATCCTGCCCCTTTTTCTTTGCCTGACAGGAACTTGCCATTTGCCTATTTATGCCTGCGACAGGGGGTGCGACATAATTTTTGCTGCAGCGCAGCAGAAAAATCTTGAAATGCTGCGCTGCAGCATCCATCTTTGGGTCAGTGAACACAGACCGCCGGAAACGGCGCAACATTGAAAGAAGGATCAAGACAGATGGCAAAGACCGACGATATCACCGCGATGATGAAAGAGATGATGGGCGCATTCCCCATGGACACCAAAGCCATGGATGACGCCTTCAAGACCACTGCGACCCTGAGCGAGAAGCTGTCCGGCGTCGCGCTGGAAGCCGCCAAGAAATCAACCGAACTGTCGGCCAGCTGGACCAAAGACACCTTGTCCAAGATGACCGAGATGTCGAAAGCCAAGGCAGAGCCGGCCGACTACGCCAAGTCGATGACCGATTTCGCATCCGCTCAGGCAGAGATCGCAGCAGAAAACACCTCGGCCTTCGCCGAGATCGCCAAGAAGGTCCAGATGGACACCGTCGAGCTGCTGATGGCTGCTGGCAAGGATTATTCCGAGGACGCCTCCGCGGCGGTCAAGAAGGCCACCGACGAGATGACGGCGACCGCCAACAAGGCGACGACCACCGCCAAGAAGGCCGCAACGGCCAAGTAATTCGGTTTAGACCGGACGGGAATTGCGCCTTTCCTCCCACACAGGCGCAAGGACCTGGGGCAGGATCTTCGGATCCTGCCCTTTTCTTTTGGCCCACATGGCCGAAACGAAAAAGGGCGCGACCCGGCGTGTCGCGCCCTTCGATCCGAGATCTTTCCGGGGATCAGACGAGGGTTGCCTCGGTCGCGGCGCGCAGCTCTTCCTCGGTCACGCCCTCGGCGCATTCGACGATTTTCAAACCGCCTTCAACCACGTCGAGAACGCCCAGGTTGGTGATGATCCGGTCGACCACGCCCTTGCCCGTCAGGGGCAGCGTGCATTCCTTGAGCAGCTTGCTGTCACCGTGCTTGTTGGTGTGGTCCATCACCACGACCACCTTCTCGACACCGGCCACGAGATCCATCGCGCCGCCCATGCCCTTGACCAGCTTGCCCGGGATCATCCAGTTCGCCAGGTCGCCATTCTCGGCCACTTCCATCGCGCCCAGAATCGCCGCCGCGATCTTGCCGCCGCGGATCATGCCAAAGGACATGGCGCTGTCAAAATAGGATGTCCGCGCCAGTTCCGTGATGGTCTGCTTGCCGGCGTTGATCAGGTCCGGGTCCTCTTCGCCCTCGAAAGGAAACGGCCCCATGCCCAGCATGCCGTTTTCCGATTGCAGCGTGATGTCCTTGTCGCCCACGTAGTTGGCGACCAGCGTCGGGATACCGATCCCAAGGTTCACATACATGCCGTCTTCGAGTTCCTGAGCCGCGCGCGCGGCCATCTGGTTACGATCCCATGCCATGAATCAGGCCTCCTCACGCGGGCGGGTAGTCACTTTTTCGATGCGTTTCTCGTGCTGACCCTGGATGATCCGGTGCACGTAGATGCCCGGCAGGTGAATGTGATCGGGGTCGAGCGAGCCGCGCGGCACGATTTCCTCGACCTCGACCACGCAGACCTTGCCGCACATCGCCGCCGGCGGGTTGAAATTCCGCGCCGTCTTGCGGAACACGAGGTTCCCGGTGTCGTCCGCCTTCCAGGCCTTGACGATCGCCAGGTCGGCAAAGATGCCTTCCTCAAGGATATAGTGCTCGCCGTTGAAGACCTTGACCTCCTTGCCCTCACCGATCTGCGTGCCGTAGCCCGTCTTGGTGTAGAAACCCGCGATGCCCGAGCCACCGGCGCGCATACGCTCGGCCAGGGTGCCCTGCGGATTGAATTCCAGCTCCAACTCACCCGACAGGTACTGGCGCATGAACTCGGCGTTTTCGCCCACGTAAGAGGACATCATTTTCTTGATCTGCTTGGTGTCGAGCAGCTTGCCCAGGCCGAACCCGTCGACGCCGGCGTTGTTCGATGCAACCGTCAGATCCTTCACGCCGCTCTCGACGATCGCGTCGATCAAAAGTTCAGGGATGCCGCAGAGACCAAAGCCCCCGGCGGCAATCAACATGCCGTCTTGTAGAAGACCGTCCAGCGCCTCAGCCGCCGAACCGTAGACCTTTTTCATGGGACTCCCCCTGTTCACCTGAATTGGCGCAAGTTGTCGCCGCTCTGCAGCAAAGAGTCAACGCGGGCACGCCGCCCTGGACGCGCCCGCGAGATATCGGAGATGACCCAAAGGGTATCAGATCAGGCGAACCTGTGTGCCGATCGGGGTGATCTCGTACAGTTCGGCGATCTTTTCATTGTAGAGACCGATGCAGCCATCCGACGACGGGCGCCCGATCTTGCGCGTGTCGTGGGTGCCGTGGATCAGGTAGGCGGGCCAGTCGAAATACATCGCATGCGTGCCAAGGGGATTGTCCGGAGCGCCCCCTTTGACCGGGCGCCAATCCGGGAAACGTTCCATCTGCGACGCGGTCGGCGTCCAGGACGGCGCCTCCTTCTTGCGCACGATCTTGGTATATCCGCGTTTCGTCAGTTCGTCGGTCTTGGGAACCGAGGTCGGGTAGACGCGATAGTCGCTGCCGTCCGCGTTCCAATAGTGCAGCGCCCGGCTGGCGGTATCGCAGACGATGCAGCCAACGCCCAGGTCGTCGAAGTGATCACGCCAGTCCTGGCTCGAAAAGCTCGAGATATTGCGCCGCACGACAGTCGACTCCTGGCGCACCTCGGCCCGGGCCCGTGCCGGGACGATCAGCGCCGCGCCGCCCGCGATCAGCAGGCCGCGGCGGGACAGTCCGTTGTTCATGATGCTCTCCTTGCCTGTATTCCAAGGCAAGCCATACCCTTCGCCGCGATGCGGCACCAATCACATCCAGTTGACGAAATGTGTCTTCAGCTCTCGTCGTCCGCGGCCTTTTTCGCAGTGGATTTATTGGCGGTAGTCTTTTTCGTCGTGCTCTTCTTGGCCGCCGGTTTCTTGGCGGCGGCTTTCTTGGGCGCGGGTTTCTTCTTGCCGCTCTTGGCAGCCTTCTCGTTCACCAGCGCCACAGCCGCATCCAGCGTGATCTCTTTTGGATCGGTGTCCTTGGGCAGGGTCGCATTGACCTTCTCCCACTTGACGTAAGGCCCATAACGCCCTTCGTAGACGCTGAGCGCGCCACCGTCCGGGTGGTCGCCGAGCTCGCGCAGCGGCTTGGCCGCCGCGCCGCGTCCCCGCCCCGGGTTGGCGCGTTTTTCGGCCAGCATTTCCACCGCACGGTTCATGCCGATCTCGAAAACCTCCTGGAATTCCTTGAGGTTGACGTAGACCGGTTTTTCCTCGTCCGGCTTCTGGTGCATGATGAACGGACCAAAGCGGCCCAGGTTCGATTTGACCACGCCGCCCTCGGGGTGCATCCCGATCTCTCGCGGCAGTGTCAGCAGGGTCAGCGCCTTTTCCAGCGTCATGCCATCCGGCTCCCAACCCGGCAGGAACTGGCCGCGTGCCTTGGGCAGGGAGGCCCGCGGCGGCTTCTTGTTCTCGGGGGTGGGTTCGCCACGCTGGACATAGGGGCCGAAGCGCCCGGCCTTCAGCCAGATCTCGTCCCCCGCGTCTTCACCCAGCAGGCGTTCCTCGCCCTCCGCGCCCTCGCCCGCGATGGGACGGGTATAGGTGCATTCCGGGTAGTTGCCGCAGCCGACAAACCCGCCGGTGCGTGAGGTCTTGAGGTGCAGTTGCCCCTGCCCGCATTTCGGACAGATGCGCGGATCGCTGCCGTCCTCGCGCGGCGGGTAAAGCTGCGGGGCCAGCGCCTCGTCAAGCACATCCAGCACCTCGGAGATGCGCAGCTCCGAGGTTTCGGCGATAGCCGCGCTAAAGTCGCGCCAGAACTTGGCCAGAAGGTCCTTGTAGTCCTCGTTGCCTGCGGAAACGCTGTCCAGCTCATCCTCGAGCGCGGCGGTGAAATCATATTCGACGTAGCGCTTGAAGAAGTTCAGCAGGAAGATCGTGACGATCCGGCCCTTGTCCTCGGGGATCAGGCGGTTCTGCTCCTTGCGGACGTATTCCCGCTCTTGGATCGTGGTGACGATCGAGGCGTAGGTGGAGGGGCGGCCGATGCCCAGCTCTTCCATCCGCTTGACCAGCGTCGCCTCGGTGTAGCGCGGCGGCGGGTTGGTAAAGCTCTGCGTGGCCAGGGTGGCGCCGTCATCGGACATGACGGCATTGCGCGCGTCACCCACCGCCTTCTCGACTGCCTTGGCATGTTCGCCTTTCAGGGCGCCCGCGTCGAACTTGGCCGCCTCGCCCTGCATGATCTGCGGCAGGCGCTTGTCGTCATCCTCGACCGGCTCGTCGCGCCCTTCTTCGTAGATCTTGAGGAACCCGTCGAAGAGGACCACCTGCCCGGTCGCGCGCAGGCCCACCTGGCCGTCGTCGCTGCCGATCTCGACAGTGGTGCGTTCCAGCCGCGCCGCTTCCATCTGGCAGGCCAGCGTCCGTTTCCAGATCAGGTCATAGAGCTTGCGCTGGTCGGGCTCGGACAGGCGCAGGCTCTCGGCGTCCTTGGTCATGTCCGTGGGCCGGATGCACTCGTGCGCTTCCTGCGCGTTCTTGGCCTTGTTCTTGTACATGCGCGGGCTGTCGGGGACGTAGTTCGCGCCGTAACGATCCTTGATCGCATCGCGCGCCGCCGTCACGGCCTCTGGCGCCATGTCGATGCCGTCGGTCCGCATGTAGGTGATATGCCCGGCCTCATACAGGCGCTGTGCCGCGTTCATCGCCTGGCGCGCGCCCATGCCGAACTTGCGGCTGGCCTCCTGCTGCAGGGTTGAGGTCATGAAAGGCGCGGACGGGTTGCGCGACGTCGGCTTGGCCTCGACCGAAAGGACCTTCAGCGCGCGTTTCTCGATAGCGCTGACGGCCATTTCGGCATCGGTGAGATTGGCCAGGTCGTAACGGTCGAGCTTCTTGCCCGCGAGATTGGTCAGCCGGGCCTCGTAGCTCTGCCCGCGCGGCGTGGTCAGCTGCGCCTTGACCTGCCAGTATTCGCGCGGCTTGAAGGCCTCGATCTCCATCTCGCGCTCGACGATCAGGCGCAGGCAGACCGACTGAACCCGGCCCGCCGAGCGTGCGCCCGGCAGCTTGCGCCACAGAACCGGCGACAGGTTGAACCCCACCAGGTAGTCCAGCGCGCGGCGCGCCAGGTAGGCCTCGACCAGCGGCGCGTCGATGTCGCGCGGGTTCTTCATCGCCTCGCTGACGGCCTGCTTGGTGATCGCGTTAAAGGTCACGCGCTCGACCTTGGTGGATTTCTTGATCGACCGGCGCTTGGTCAGCGCCTCTTTCAGGTGCCATGAAATCGCCTCCCCCTCACGGTCGGGGTCGGTGGCAAGGATCAGTTCGTCGTCTGTTTTGAGCGCTTCGGCAATCGCCGCGACGTGTTTTCGCGAATCGTTTGCGATCTCCCATTTCATCGCGAAATCATGATCGGTATCGACCGACCCATCCTTGGGAGGCAGGTCGCGAACATGGCCGTAGGACGCCAGAACGGTGTAGTCGGACCCCAGATACTTGTTGATTGTCTTGGCCTTGGCAGGGGATTCGACGACGACGACGGGCATGGGGTTCTGCTACCTCGTAAAATTTCTTTGAGGCCTTGCGAGGGCCTTGTCTTGAGCCGCGTATGGCGGCGCAAGATGTGGTGCGCAAGGAGGATTTGTCAATCCGGGGCGCCGTGACGCTGGCGATGCCGCTTTCCGCGCCGCTCCGTTTTCGGCTAGATTCACCGCATATCACGGAGAAAGTGCCATGACCCGATTTGCCCCCATTCTGGCCGCCATCGCGCTGGCCATCGCCCCATTGTCGGCCAACGCCTGGGAAGAACCCGCGCGCGGCACGGCCCTGCGCGGCAACCTGATGGATGCGGTGCGCCCGCACGCAGAATGGGTGCTGGGGGCGCCGGTTATCTTCGTCGTAAATGACCTGCGGGTCAGTGGCGACGTCGGGTTTGCCAGCCTGCATCCGGTCCGCCCGGGTGGGCGGGAAATCACGCGGGGCGAGATCCCGGTCCGGCCCGGCTGGGACAACCCGTTCGACTGGGGCGGGCCGAACATACAGGTGCTCTACCAGCGCTCCGGGTCGACCTGGGTCGCCGTCCAGCACGCCATCGGGGCCACGGATGTCTGGTGGTCGGACCCGGCCTTCTGTCCCATCTGGGGGCCGGTGATCCCCGAGTTCTGCTGACCCCTGGGTCAGTGTCGAACAACCAGTGACAGCAGCCCGCCCGGCTGGCGCCTGATCTGCCCATCCAGTTCAAGGTCCGTCAGCACTGGCGAGACCTTGCCCGCAGGCGCGCCAAGGTCGCGGATCAACTGGTCCTCCGCCAATGGTGAGGGGCCAAGCCGGTCAAGGATCTGCTGGTGCAGGGCCGCAGCCTTGCGGAGGGCCGGGTTTCCGGCCGAGGCTTTCGGGGACGTTTCCGCGCAAGACGCGGCCTGCTGCCGAGGTGCAAGGCCCTCGTCCGGCTTCGGAAGATCAAGTTCGGGCTGGGGCCCGGCGCGCGGCGTCTCCATCGGCGGCAGCGCCTCGACGATGTCCTCGACGTTGCGGATCAGGCGCGCGCCATCGCGGATCAGGATGTTGCAGCCGCTGGCGCGGGCATCCATCGGGTGCCCCGGCACAGCCAGAACTTCGCGCCCCTGGTCAAGCGCCGTGCGCGCGGTGATCAGCGACCCGGATTTTGCCGCCGCCTCGACCACCACGACACCGCACGACAGTCCAGAGACGATTCGATTTCGGGTCGGAAAATGCCGGGCCACCGGCTGCAGGCCCATCGGTTGCTCGCTCAGCCGGCAACCGCCGTTCTGACATATCTCGTCGGCAAGGCGCGTATTCTCTGACGGATAGAGCACGTCGACCCCACCGGCCATGACGGCAACGGTGCCGCTTTGCAGCGCACCGACATGGGCCACGGTGTCGATCCCCCGGGCCAGCCCCGAGACAACCACGAACCCGGCCTCGCCCAGCCCCTCGGCCAGGCGCCGTGCCATGCGCGTGCCCAGCGAAGAGGCACTGCGCGCGCCGACCAGGGCGATCATGGGCCGGCGCAGTACCGCCCGGTCACCGATCCCCCAGAGCAGCGGCGGCGCATCGGGAAGTTCGGCCAGATCAGAGGGATAACCCGGCTCTCCGCGGCAGAGCAGCCAGGCCCCGGCGCGACGCCCGGCGGCCAGTTCCGCCTCGGCCACGCCGCGCGGGCAGGCCTCGTATTTTTCGACCCCGGCGGCACGGGCGACATCCGGCAAGGCCTCGATCGCGGCGGCCGCGCTGCCGTGCTCGTTCATCAATCTCCAGAAGGTCGTCGGCCCCACACGACGCGAGCGCAAGAGACGAAGCCAATCCACACGATGATCTTCCGTGGTGGGTGGGAGTGGGGGGTGAGTGGAAGAGTAGCTTTCGTCGCGCATCCTGACCCCGTCTTCTTGCAGGACCAGTGATAGCGCCGGAGTGGTTAATCACAGGTAAACCAAAACGCATTCTGTGCCCGTCACAGGGTTAACCCCTTGCAATCGCGGCAGAACAGAGACCCGCCGGGCGATCCTCGGCGGGCCCGCACGACGTCGGATCAGGCCTGGGCGCCGCCGACCGTCAGCCCACCGATCATCACGGTCGGCTGACCGACGCCCACCGGCACCCATTGGCCCTGCTTGCCGCAGTTGCCCATTCCCGGGTCCAGTTCCATGTCGTTCCCAAGCGCCAGGATGCGGTTCAGCGCATTTGCCCCGTCACCGATCAGCGTCGCCCCTTTGACCGGGGCCCCCACCTTGCCGTTCTTCACGCGGTAGGCCTCGGTACAGGAAAAGACGAACTTGCCGTTGGTGATGTCCACCTGTCCGCCACCAAAGCCTACGGCCCAGATGCCGTCCTTGAGGTCGGCAACAATATCAGCCGGATCCGAATCGCCGCCCAGCATGTAGGTGTTGGTCATGCGTGGCATCGGAATATGCGCATAGCTCTGCCGCCGCCCGTTGCCAGTCGGTTCGACACCCATCAGGCGCGCGTTCTGCCGGTCTTGCATGAAACCGACCAGCTTGCCGTCCTCGATCAGAACGTTCTTGCCCGAAGGCGTGCCCTCGTCATCGACGGTAATCGATCCGCGCCGATCAGGGATCGTGCCGTCGTCCAACACGGTCACGCCCTTTGCGGCCACCTGCTGGCCCATCAGACCGGCGAAGGCGGAACTGCCCTTGCGGTTGAAATCGCCCTCCAGGCCGTGGCCTACCGCCTCGTGCAACAGGATGCCCGGCCAGCCGGGGCCAAGCACGATGTCCATGACACCCGCAGGCGCCGATTCTGCCTCGAGATTGACCAGTGCGACGCGCAGCGCTTCGCGCGCCTTGGCCTGCCAGTCCTGCGGTGCAAGCAGCCCGTCCAGCGCGACGCGCCCGCCACCGCCCGCGGTGCCGGATTCGCGGCGGCCGTTCTCCTCGACGATGACCGATACATTGACCCGCGTCATCGGACGCACGTCAGAGACAAGCGTGCCATCGGCGCGCAGGATCGAGACCTCCTGCAGCGAGGCCGCAATTGTCGCCGTCACCTGTACCACACGGCGGTCGAGATCGCGGGTAAAGGCGTCGATCTCGCGCAGGGTTTCCAGCTTGACCGGGAAACTGGCCCCCTCGATCGGATCGGCGTCCGTATAAAGGTGCCGGTTGGTGCCCGCCGGCGGCGGCGCCATGATCCCGCCGCCGTCACCGATGGCCAGACGCGCGGTTTCCACCGCGCGTTTCAGCGCCGCTTCGCTGATCTCGGAGGCATGGGCATAACCCGCCACCTCGCCGCGCACGGCGCGCAGGCCGAAGCCCTCGGAGGAATCATAGCTGGCGGTCTTGACCCGCCCGTCATCGAGGACAAGGGCTTCGGATCGGGCGCGCTCGATGAAAAGCTCGCCGTCCTCGGCCCCAGAGAGCGCATCGCGGACAAGCGCTGTGGTGGCATCGAGGTCCAGATGGGTCTCGAAGGGGCGAAAGGGAGCATTGGACATGTGAAACTCCGGGATCGGTCATGGCGTCTGTTGCCCACAGACCTAGCCCATCGGCATCGGCTTGGCCACGGCGGAGGCCGGGCACATTTGGGAAAGGCGGCCGCGCGTGGTAGGCTGCGAGATCTTTTGGGAGGACGATCCATGCGCACGACAGTTGCCACACTGATCCTTGCCATCTGCGCCACCGGCGCCTCGGCCCAGTATATCGACCTGATCGAAATGATACAGGCGCCCCCCGGCAGCGCCGGGGCAACTGTGGACCCGCACACGCGGACCCTGACCATCGAAAAGCCCGGGGCCCTGCCGCCCATGTCGGAAAACGTGCCGCACAAGGTGGACGGCGCCGAGATCGGCATAGAGACCGGGCCAGACACCAGGGGCCAACCCATCGGCAAGTAACCGGACCCGTCCGCCCAGCGCTTCGGGGTTGCAAAATCTGCCCGCCGGAGGCTGGAAACAGCGCCCGAATTGCCCTTGCGGGACAAAGACTGCGACACCGTTGCTTGATCTGGATCAAAAAAAGCGGCGGTTTGCCGCAAGGACCGAGCTTTCCCGGCATTCCAGAATATGATTTTAAACAGACAGAACGCAAAGGGGGGTGCGTGAACTGCCGTGTCCACCGCGGCGTTCCTCCCGTCCGACCACACTCGCAACCGATCAGGGTGAGACATGCAAAGCAAACCGATGCTTTTGGGCCTTCTGAGCGCCTTCATCGCCGCGCCGGCACTGGCGCAGGACCTTCCCGTCGTGGGCAAACCCCATGACGGTGGCATGGGCTTCCAGCCCGCCGCCACCGAACTGGCGGCCGATCTCCAGTGGCTGGACGGCATGATCCTCGTGATCATCACCGCCATCTGCCTGCTGGTCGTCGCCCTGATGGCCTTCATCTACGTGCGCTTCAACCGCAAGGCCAACCCGACCCCGGGCACCTTCACCCACAATTCGCCGCTTGAGGTGGCCTGGACCATCGGGCCGATCGTCATCCTGGTTTTCATCGGCGCCTTCTCGCTGCCGGTCCTGTTCAAGCAGCAGGAAATCCCCGAGGGCGACATCACCATCAAGGTGACCGGCTACCAGTGGTACTGGGGTTATGAATATGTCGGCACCGACCTCGCCTATGACGCCTACATGATCGGGTCTCCCGCCACCGGCGGCGACAACCGCATGACCCCGGCTGTCGAAGAACAGCTGGTCGATGCCGGTTTCGAAAAGAGCGACTTCCTGCTGGCAACCGATACCGCCATCGTCCTGCCCGTCGGCAAGACCGTCGTGATGCAGGTGACCGGTGCGGACGTGATCCATTCCTGGACCATCCCTGCCTTCGGCGTGAAACAGGACGCGGTCCCCGGTCGTCTGGCCGAACTGTGGTTCACCCCCGAGAAAGAGGGCGTCTACTACGGCCAGTGTTCGGAACTCTGCGGTATCGCGCACGCCTACATGCCGATCACCGTCAAGGTCGTCAGCGAAGAGGCCTACGAGGCCTGGCTGCAGCGGTCGATCGACGAAGGTGGCTACACTGACGTCCGCGCAGTCCTGACCAACTGAGACCGGATGGGTTTGAAAGCCCATCCTACGCCAAACCTGCAAGGTGCGCCGCTCCGGCGCATCTTTTGACCACAGGGACCCACGATGAGCGACGCCAGCCTGCACGCCAGCCCCTATGAGAACGAGGCCCAGTTCGGTGACTATTTCGCCCTGCTGAAGCCGCGGGTGATGACGCTTGTCGTCTTTACCGCCTTTGTCGGCCTGCTGGCCGCGCCGGTCGGTGTGCACCCCTTCGTCGGCTTCTGCGCGGTGCTCTTCATCGCCGTGGGCGGCGGTGCCTCGGGCGCGCTGAACATGTGGTACGATTCGGACATCGACGCGGTGATGAAACGCACCGCCAAGCGCCCGATCCCCGCCGGCAAGGTCACCCGGGACGAGGCGCTGGCCATCGGCCTGACCCTTTCCGTCTTTGCCGTGGTCTTCCTGGGCCTCGCCACCAATTGGGTGGCGGCGGGCCTGCTGGCCTTTACCATTTTCTTCTACGTCGTGGTCTACACCATGTGGCTCAAGCGGCTGACGCCGCAGAACATCGTGATCGGCGGCGCCGCCGGGGCCTTCCCCCCGATGATCGGCTGGGCCGCCGCGACCGGTGACATCTCGACCGCCTCTGTCCTGATGTTCTGCCTGACCTTCCTCTGGACGCCGCCGCATTTCTGGGCGCTCGCCCTGTTTGTCCGCATGGACTATGACAACGCCACTGTGCCGATGCTGACCGTGACCCACGGCCGCCGCGCCACCCGCCGTCATATCCTGGTCTACACCGTGCTGCTGGCCGTCTTTGCCATCGGGCTTGGCTTTACCCAGGTCGGCGGGCCGGTCTACCTGGCCACTTCGGTGCTGCTGAACGCATTGTTCCTGAAAGGCGCCGTGCAGATCGCACGCCGCGACGAGGCGCAGGCCGAGGCGGACAGCTACAAGGTGGAAAAGAAATTCTTCAAGCTCTCGCTGCTCTACCTCTTCGCGCACTTCGGCGCGATCCTGGTGGACGCGGGGCTGGATCGCCTGGGAGTCTGGGGATGAGCCTGGTCAAGGAACACGAACTGCACAAGCGCAGGCGGGGCCGCAACATCGGCGTCGGCCTGGTGCTGGCAGCCTTCATAGCCATCATATTCGGGCTGACCTTTGTGAAAGTCACCCGGGAGAACTTCCAGGTGCAACCGCAACAGGGAGTGACTGATGGGAATTGACGGCAAGTCTAAAACGGTTCTGCAACTGGTTGGCGTTGTCGTCCTCATGGGCGGGCTGGCCTGGGCCTCGGTGCCCTTCTACAACTGGTTCTGCCGGGTCACCGGCTTTGGCGGCACGACCAACGTCGCGACCGCAACCACCGGCGAGATTCTGGATCAGACCATCAAGGTCCGGTTCGACGCCTCGAAGGATCGCGGCATGCCGTGGGAGTTCAAACCGGTCCAGACCGAAATGACCCTGCGCATCGGCGAACAGGGGCTGGCCTTCTACGAAGCCTACAACCCCACCGACCGGCCCATCGCCGGGCAGGCGACATACAATGTCGCCCCTTATGAAGCGGGCGCTTTCTTTTCCAAGATCGACTGCTTCTGCTTTACCGAACAGGTGCTGATGCCCGGTGAGCGCGTGCAGATGCCGGTCAGCTTTTTCGTCGACCCCGAGATCGTCACCGACCGGGATGCCAAGCACACCAACCACATCACACTGTCCTATACCTTCTACGAGATCGACCTGCCCGAAGAGACGCAGGCCGCGCTCGACGCCAAGAATGACGCGAAAGCGTCCGTGAACTAACGCCTAACGAGGGAACCGCAATGGCGCATGCAAAGAACCACGACTATCACATTCTGAACCCCTCTATCTGGCCCTTTCTCGGGGCGGTGGCCGGCTTCGTCATGTTGTTCGGCGCGGCGCTGATGTTCCATGACCACGGGCCCTGGATGTTCCTGATCGGTTTCGTCGGTGTGCTCTACACCATGTTCGGCTGGTGGTCGGACACGGTGACGGAAAACCAGGTCGGCGATCACACGCCCGTCGTCCTGATCGGCCTGCGCTACGGCTTTATCCTGTTCATCATGTCCGAGGTGATGTTCTTCTTCGCCTGGTTCTGGTCGTTCTTCAAACACGCCCTCTACCCGATGGGCCCGCAAAGCCCGGCCGTCGACGGCGTCTGGCCGCCCGCTGGCATCGAGACATTCGACCCCTGGCACCTGCCGCTGATCAACACGCTGATCCTGCTGTGCTCGGGTGCGGCCGCCACTTGGGCACACCACGCCCTGGTGCACGAGGACAACCGCAAGGACGTGAAATCGGGCCTGATCATCGCTGTCTTGCTGGGACTGCTGTTCACCTTCTTCCAGGCTTATGAATACAGCCACGCGGCCTTCGGTTTCTCCGGCAACATCTACGGCGCCAACTTCTTCATGGCGACGGGTTTCCACGGCGCGCACGTGATCATCGGTACGATCTTCCTGTTCATCTGCCTGATCCGTGTCTACCGCGGCCATTTCACCGCCACGAACCACCTCGGGTTCGAAGCGGCGGCCTGGTACTGGCACTTCGTCGACGTTGTCTGGCTGTTCCTCTTCGCCGCTGTCTATATCTGGGGCGGCTGAAGGTGCGGCGGGGAGCCCCCGCCCTACATCAGGCCTTGAACCTCACGGCCCACAAGGTACACCAAGGCGCGCCCACACCGGGCGCGCCTTTTTCGTTTCCGGAGCCCCTGCTTGAGACGCTACATCGCCCCCCTGCTGATCGGCCTGACAGGCATCGCCATCCTGCTGTGGCTGGGCACCTGGCAATTGCAGCGGCTGGACTGGAAACGCGGCATCCTGAATGAGATAGAGACTACCATCGCGGGCGCGCCGCAACCCCTGCCCCGGCTGGTCGATCCCGGGGCACAGCGCTACCAGCCGACGACCCTGACCGGTGAGATCGGCGCCGAGACGCTGGCGGTACTTGTCTCGGTCAAACAGCGTGGCGCGGGCTGGCGGCTGATCTCCCCCTTCCAGACAGAGGATGGGCGGCGCGTGCTGGTCGACCGCGGGTTTGTCCCCGTCGACCAAAAGGACGCCCCGCGCTACAGCGGACCTGCGGAGGTGATCGGCAACCTGCACTGGCCCGATGACCGCAACTCCTCGACACCGGACAACGACCCCGCGGACAACACCTGGTTCGCGCGGGATCTCGCCCCGATGGCAGACAGGCTCGACACCGAACCCCTGCTGGTCGTGACACGGACGATGTCGCCCGCCGACGATGGTGTGTCGCCCCTGCCCGTCGATATCAGCGGCATTCCCAACGATCACTTGCAATACGCCCTGACGTGGTATTCGCTCGCCGCGGTCTGGCTCATCATGACAGGCGTCTGGATCAGGCGGCTGAAAACAGGCAGGGAGGCCTGACATGCGTTACATCTCCACCCGCGGACAGGCGCCCTCGCTGACCTTCGAAGAGGCGATGCTCTCGGGCCTCGCGCGTGACGGCGGCCTCTATGTGCCCGAAACCATCCCGCAGATGAGCGCGGGTGACATCCGCGCCCTGCATGGCCTCAGCTACGAAGAGACCGCGTTTCGCGTGATGCGCCCCTTTGTCGGCGACGGGTTCACCGACGAGGTCTTTGCCGACCTGATCGCCAAGGCTTACGCCGGTTTCGGCCACGGCGCACGGGCGCCGCTGGTCCAGCTGGCGCCGGGACATTTCCTGCTCGAGCTGTTCCACGGGCCGACTCTGGCCTTCAAGGACTTCGCCATGCAGCTGATCGGCCAGCTGTTCCAGGAGGCGCTGGAGCGGCGGGGCGAGCGTGTGACCATCGTCGGCGCGACCTCGGGCGACACTGGCTCTGCCGCCATCGAGGCCTTCAAGGGACTGGAAAATGTCGATGTCTTCATCCTTTTCCCGCATGGCCGGGTGTCCGAGGTTCAGCGCCGCCAGATGACCACACCGGCCGAGGCCAATGTCCACGCGCTCGCGCTCGACGGGCATTTCGACGACTGCCAAGCCCGGCTCAAGGACATGTTCAACCATTTCGAGTTCCGCGACAGCGTACGGCTGGCAGGCGTCAACTCGATCAACTGGGCGCGCGTCCTTGCGCAGGTCGTCTACTATTTCTCCGCCGCCGTGTCGCTGGGTGCGCCCGATCGCAAGGTCAGCTTCACCGTGCCCACCGGCAACTTCGGCGACATCTTCGCGGGTTACATCGCCAAGAAGATGGGCCTGCCCATCGACCGGCTGGTGGTCGCCACCAACCAGAATGACATCCTGCACCGTTGCCTGTCGTCGGGTGACTACAAGACCTCCGAGGTGCATCCCTCGATCAGCCCGTCCATGGACATTCAGGTCAGCAGCAACTTTGAACGCGCGCTTTTCGACGCCTACGGGCGCGACGGGGCGGCGGTGGCGCAGCTGATGGACGAGCTGAAGGCCGGTGGCTTCAAGGTGTCCCAGGGCGCGCTTGAGGCGCTGCGCGAGCACTTCGATTCGGGCCGCGTGTCCGAGGAAGATACGCTGGACACGATCCGCACGGCCCATGCCACGATGGGAGAGCTGCTTTGCCCGCATTCCGCCGTCGGTGTCCGCGTGGGCGAGGCACAGCGCCAAGCCGACACACCGATGATCACCCTGGCCACGGCCCATCCGGCCAAGTTCCCCGACGCGGTGGAAAAGGCCAGCGGCATTCGCCCCCCTCTTCCAAATCGCATGGCCGATCTGTATGAGCGTCCGGAACGGGTGACGCGGGTACAGAACGATCTCGCCGCCCTCGAAACCCTCATCCAGGAGCGTATTGCCAAGTGAGTGTTCAGATCGCCACCCTTTCCAACGGACTGCGCGTCGTGACCGAAAACATGCCGGGGCTGCAAAGTACCGCAGTCGGACTATGGGTCACTGCCGGAGGGCGGCACGAGCGCGAAGAACAGAACGGCATTGCGCATTTCCTGGAACACATGGCCTTCAAGGGCACCAAGACTCGCAGCGCCCTGCAGATCGCCGAGGCGATCGAGGACGTGGGCGGTTACATCAACGCCTATACCTCGCGCGAGGTCACGGCCTACTACGCCCGCGTTCTGGAACCGGACGTGGCACTGGCCGTGGACGTGATCGCCGACATCCTGCGCGAACCGGTCTTCGACCCCAAGGAAATCGAGGTCGAGCGCCACGTCATCCTGCAGGAGATCGGCCAGGCGCATGACACGCCCGACGACGTGATCTTTGACTGGCTCCAGGAACAGGCCTATCCGGATCAGCCCATCGGCCGCACGATCCTGGGCGAGGCGGCCCGCGTGCAGGGGTTCGACCGGGGCGATCTGGCGGGCTTTGTGAACGAACATTACGGGCCAGACCAGATGATCCTCTCCGCCGCTGGCGCGGTCGATCACGATGCGCTGGTCAAACAGGCCGAGGCGCTCTTTGGCGACATGGTCCCGCGCAGCGCCCTGTCTGCCGATCCGGCCCGCTTTCACGGCGGTGAGACGCGTCACACAAGGGACCTTGAACAGGCGCACCTGGCGCTGGCCTTCGAGGCGCCCGGCTATCGCGACCCGGAGTTCTATGCCGCGCAGATCTATTCGGTGGCCCTGGGCGGCGGCATGTCCTCGCGCCTGTTCCAGGAGATCCGCGAGAAACGCGGCCTCTGCTACACCATCTTTGCCCAGAACGGCGCCTATGCCGACACTGGCATGACAACGATCTATGCCGGCACTTCGGGCGCCGAGATGCCGGAACTGATCACGCTGACCGTGGACGAGATGAAGCGCAGCGCCGAAGACATGAGCTCCGCCGAGATCGAGCGCGCCCGCGCCCAGATGAAGGCCGGCCTCCTGATGGGTCTCGAAAGCCCCTCGTCCCGCGCCGAACGCAGTGCCCGCATGGTCCAGATCTGGGGAGAGGTGCCGGATATCGAGCGCACCGTCGCCAAGATCGACGCAGTCACGCGCGAGGATGTTCTGCGCTTCGCCGAGGCGCAGGCCGCCGAGGCCGCCGCCGCGATGGCGCTCTACGGCCCCGTGGCAGAGGCGCCCACGCTCTCCGAGCTGCAGGCACGCCGGGCGGCATGATGCTGGCGTTCCGGCGCAAGGTTCAGCTCGAGACAGAGCGCCTGACGCTGCGCCCGCCCGTGCATTCCGATTTCACGCCCTGGTCGAACCTGCGTCGCGAAAGCCACGAGTTCCTGACCCCCTGGGAACCGTCATGGTCGTCCGACCACCTGACGCGCAAGGCCTTCACCAACCGCGTCTACTGGGCCTCGCGTTCGATCGGCACAGGCTCTGCCCTGCCGCTCTTTCTTATCCGCCGCGAGGACCAGGCACTGCTGGGCGCGATCACGCTGGACAATATCCGGCGCGGCCCGGCGCAGGCGGGCACGCTGGGCTACTGGATCGGTGAACGCTATACCCGGCGGGGCTACATGTCAGAAGCCATCGCCATGATGGTGCACCAGGCCTTCGAGAAGATGGGCCTGAGCCGGATGGAGGCCGCGTGCCTGCCGGAAAACGTCGCATCGCGCGGTCTGCTGGAACAATCCGGCTTCAAATATGAGGGCGTGGCGCAAAGCTACCTGCAAATCAACGGCCGGTGGCGGACCCATGTGCTTTATGCCTCGCTGCGTTCCGACAGGCGCGGTCGGACCGAAGTCGGCTAGAGGCCCCGGGGCCACACCCTGCTGCACAGAAAAGCGGCCCGGCGCCCGCCGCGCCCCTGACCGGGCCCCACCCGGCGAAATTGTGAATTTGGCCAGCGGCGCGCCCGCGCTACCCTTTCCGGGACGTCACCCGACAGGAGCGCCCGATGATCCGCCTCGCCGCCGCCCTTTTCTTCCTGACCGCCACGCTGGTGCAGGCGCAGGAACAGCGCCGCCCTTCGCATTGTATCGCCATCGCCGATGCGGCCCCCGGAATCGAATACCTGCACAAGGCCAGCTGGACCGCGCCGATCCCCGAATACAGCGTGCGCATCCACTACATCGCCCATGCCTCTTTCCTGATCCAGACACGCGGCGGGCTGGAGGCGGTGACCGATTTCAATGGCAATATCGGCACCACGCGAATGATCCCCGACATCGTCACCATGAACCACGCCCATACGACGCATTGGACCAGCGCCGTCAACCCGGCCATCCCCCACGTGCTGCGTGGCTGGGGAGAGGTCTTTGGAGAAGGCGCGGATCATTACCTGGACCTGGGCGAGATGCTGATCCGCAACGTCTCTACCGACATCCGCTCGGCCTATGGCGGGGATGAGCCGAACGGAAATTCCATCTTCATCTTCGAGGTCGAGGGCCTCTGTATCGCCCATCTCGGCCACCTGCACCACGAACCGACCGACCGGCAATACGCCGCGCTGGGCCGGGCAGACGTGTTGATGGTGCCGGTCGACGGCGGCATGACAATGCCACTCTCAACGGTCAAACGCATCGTCGAACGGCTGAAAAGCTCGATCGTGATCCCGATGCACTGGTTCTCGGGCTACGCGCTGGAACGCTTCCTGGCCGATGTCAGCGACACGTTCCAGATCGACCGGCGCACCACTGGCACGCTCGAGATATCGCTGCGCGACCTGCCCCGTCGACCCACCGTCATCGTGCTGCAGCCGCGCTACCTGACCGACCCGGACTGACCCGGTCTTCTTTGGGCCGCAAATACTCCGGGGAGCGCGAGGGGCTGGCCCCTCGCTGACCCGCATGCCAC